>OJOF01002392.1_pt1 | contig 12067 bp, 9 predicted proteins | sample 1598181 | NCBI WGS metagenome assembly OJOF01 (sample SAMN01915226, study PRJEB22387) | human gut metagenome | isolation source: stool | host: Homo sapiens | place: USA
TGGTCAAGGGCAACTCCATCACAGAGGCCGGAACCGCTGGGTATGAGCCGTATTCCGAGGTGATGGCCTCGCTGATTGCACAGGTGCTGGGTCTGCCTCATGTGGAATACGCCCTGATGTCTGCCAAACTCTTTCCCGACATTCAGACCTATTCCTGCGATGTGGTCAGCGTCTGCCCCAAATTCACAACGGACGATGAACAACTGTATCATTTTGCAGATATGGTCGATGCCCATTTTCTTGCTAACGGGCAGACCTCTTCGCCGGATGCACTGTTTCAATATGCAGTAGAACTGTATGGTAAGAAGTGGCTCTATCAAATGCTAGCATTCGATGCCTTTATCGGCAATGAAGACCGCCACGAGAACAATTTTGATGTAATCGTTCGGAATGGCAAAAATTATGCTCCACCGATTTATGACAATGGCGGCAGTCTGCTTGCATGGGCAACGGACGAAGAATTGACAGCCACAAAGTTGCGTTATCAGTTCGACAAAGCCAAGCCGTTCCGCAGCCGCCACGCCCAACAAATCAAGCTGATCGATGAGCCGGTGCTACCTGTTCGCGATCTGGATGCACTATATCAGGAAATCATTCAGGCTATTTCGCCAATCCTTGCACTGTTGAGTGAAAAACGAGCATCTGCGATTCGCCAGTACCTAAAATACCGTCTGCATTACCTGAAAGCCGCCATGGGGTGATAAAATGGCCTATCTGAAATTGATGATGGATGAAAAAGAGATTGCTCACCTAAGTGAAGATGGGCAGTATCTTTGCGCCAATGAAGGTGTTCCGCAGTATAATCTCCCTCTGAATCTTTTCATTGGCAGCGAGCGCAAAGTGCCTTTGGTCGATGTGGTAGTTTGGGCAAAGAAGCGTATTTTTCCGAAGAATCGGATGGACTGCAAGGAGATTTTGAAGCGGATGGGATTGCCAGACTACAATGCGTGGGAAATCGTCAAGCGTACTAACGCTTGTCTGATGGAAGACCCCTACTGGCTGCAATTCAGTGAAGATGAAACCTTTGCGGATACCACCCGTGGACGAGCCAGAAGAATAATGAACGAAAATCAGAAAAGCAGCTGATACTAATTAGTATTAGGTATTAGCTTATATTAACTAGCCGGTACAACAAAGCCCACAGGTTGGATACACATACCATCCTGTGGGCTTTGTTATTTACGATTAGTACCGAATCTCCTCCGGAAAGTTCTTCACCAGTAGGATACTGCAATCGCCTCCTACAAAGTTCTGATGACCTTTAATGGCATTACCATAATGTTTACGATTGACTTAATTACGTGTTTTTCTTAACGATTCTCATCCAGCGTTCTATTCGACAACTTATTTTTTAACTATTTTGTAGAAGATTGTTCAGCATGTTTTTATCAAAACCAATACTTACAATTCGTTGCGGTTTGACATTATCGTTCGAATAAATACTAACATTATTCAACTCGATTAGGATTGGCGTCTTAATTTCGGCCATATGTTCTCTCATCCAATTTTCACTTTTTCCCTTTTGAATCCAAAATGCATCCATTGGGACACTATCAGATTGTGCAGCACTTTTCAAGAGGTCAAATGTACCTTGGCCCTCATCTGATTTATAAAGATGAAATATCCGATGATTACTTTGCAATAGCTCTTTAAATCCATCTATTTCATCTGCACTTTTATATAAAACAGCCCACTCTGGCTGCGCTTCATAAAAATTCCAAAGCAGATCTTTATGTTTTTTAGCTATTGATTTCACGCTATTATCTTCACCTATGAAATTTTCGTATATTTTCCTGAATGCTCTGCCAGCGGAAACAGCTGCGTCCCTTGATAGCGTTCCCTCCCTCGTTTCTGCTATTTTATTTTCAATATCTGTCAGTAGTTCCAGTTTAGTTATATATTCCACACTAGTTATCAATAATTCTAAAATTCTAAGAAGTTCTCTCATGTCATTGATTCTATCATTCGCTATCAGATTCAGCAGACAGCTTGCTGTTTCTTCCATATTTACAAGAGAATGAACAAATACGTCTGGCATATGATATACATGAAATATCTGGTTTATTTCTTCCATGAATTCATAGAGAAATTTTCGGTCTGCCTCTGTCTTGCTCTTAGATATAATAGGGATCTCATAAAATTTAGGTCTCGTCCATGTGAACTTTTCTTTTAGAATCCGACTGACACCATTTTCATATGGAGCGAATGCAGGTAGTACAATATTATTGGCACACCATTTAGAATTATCAAACGCCATATCTACGCACGAAAAGTATTCTATTCCCTTTACGACATCGGAGTTTCTCTTTACCCACTGCATAAGCATTTGCGGAATGATATATTCTTGTTTATACGGTGTATTTCCGCTTTGGTTAATAAACGAGCACGCCAGAATCAATGGATACATTTTTAAATATCTACCAACAACTTCATTCCATATTTCGAAATGATTATATTTTACAGTATACCCCCAAGTTTTTAATTCAATCGGCGAATATAACGCAAGTAGTTTTACTTCCTTATCGACATTTATCTTCCCATTTTGATCTACATCCCAAAGATACTGATATTCTGAATAATAATATTTTTTCGGGTAATTACATTCTTGCCACGCTAATGGAAGCATGGTTGATAAATATAGGCATGGAAATCCTGCCAAGCTAAATCTTTCATTGCTGGAATATGCTCTCTTAGCCATTGGAATATGAAACAGTTCATCTGGATTGCTTTCAATGGCTTGATTACGCTCATCAACAGCTCGTATCCTAAAGAAATGTTTCCCATTAGAACTTCCAAATAGCCTCAAACATGTACTGATATGCTTTTCTTTTACTTGCATGTCTATTCGGCCATTCATAAAACTTATAAAGAATATTGGCTTCAAGCTCTCCATAATAGCATCAAAAAGCTCTTGAGTATCTTTATAATTTGAATCTTCATAACTTTTAAAAATTGCAATAATCTTTTGAGCAATATCAGAAGCGACTGTTTTCGACTCCATTAAATTTTGCTGAAATTTAATGGAGTCGTCTGGATTAAGATCAGTTTCTTCGCATTCATCAAGAAGTTCAAAATACCTTTCGATTTCATCTTTAAACTTTACTCCAATTACAAATGATTCACTAAAATATCTTTTTGGCAGCGAGATTGCATCTAAAAGTTGATTGATATTCATTATATTTGACTCCTTTCCGAATATTACTATTGGCCATGTCCGAAAGTTGTGGAACTAATTCTATTTGTTTGCCCTACGAGTGTTTTTTAAAGCTATTCCAATGTGAATTCTTTTTTGAACAACTCTATTATAGTGCCATCAACATGCTGTTTCCAGTCTAATATATAAAAATTGATTAAAACAAAAATCATCCAGTCATTGAATGTCCGCTCAACGAGCGCTATAATAAAAGAAAATTGTAAGGAAGTGCAGCCATGCTCCAACCCGGACTGTATGAACAGGTCATCAATAACGCACTGAGCAGCGAGCTTTCGGAGATTCCGGAGGCCCGCAAGTCCACTGCGCCCATCGACACGGCAGAGGCAGCCAAGGTGTTGGCGCAGTATCTGACCGACGTGGTGCAGAAGGGCCTTGAGAATGTACAGGACAACGGTGGAGGACTCGAAGCGCAGATTCAGCTGACAAATCAGATCGTAAACACGATCCAGAACACCACACAGGAAGCTGACTTTGCTTCGCTGGGCGTTGACCAGCGGGCAGAGCAGCTTCTTGCGCTTTTACGAGACAACGACCCGCGCCTTGCCACAGGAAAAAGCGCAAAAGAGCTGGAACGACCGGAGACCTCTATTGCACAAAGCTCGTTGTTCACCGGTGCCATTCATGAGCCTCAGATGTACACCGAGTTGAAAAAGGAAATCGTGTCTGCTGACCGCATTGACATGCTGGTGTCCTTCATCAAATGGAGTGGTCTGCGGCTTATTATGGACGAGCTGCGTCAGTTCACGCAGAATGGCGGAGAGCTGCGCATCATTACGACTTCCTATATGGGGGCTACAGATGTGAAGGCCATCGAAGAACTGCGTCAGCTGACCAACACCAAAATCAAGGTCAGTTATGACACGAAGCGTACCCGGCTCCATGCAAAAACTTATGTGTTTTACCGGGATACCGGCTTCACGACGGCGTATGTTGGCTCCTCTAACCTGTCCAATGCCGCAATTTCCAGCGGTCTGGAATGGAATGTGAAAGTTACAAAGAAGGACTTGCCGGAGACGATTGACAAAATTGCAGCTACGTTTGAAAGCTATTGGAACTCCAACGAGTTTGAATATTATGATGAAGGGCAGAAGGAACGCCTGACCCGTGCCTTAAAAGATGAAAAGTACAGCGAAACCGACAACAGCGGCATCTATACGCTGGACATTCTGCCATATTCTTACCAGCAGGAGATTCTGGACAAACTGGAAGCAGAACGCACCGTGCGAGGGTACAACCGCAACCTTGTAGTGGCTGCTACCGGAACCGGAAAGACTGTGATTTCCGCACTGGATTACAAGCGTTTCTGCAAACAGCATCCGGGTCACCCCTGCCGATTGTTGTTCGTGGCGCATCGGGAGGAGATTCTGAAGCAGAGCCTGTATACTTTCCGGGCAGTGCTGAAAGACGCCAATTTCGGCGAGCTGTTTGTGGGCAGCCACAAGGCTGACAGCATCGACCATCTATTCATCTCCATCCAAACTTTTAATTCACAGGATTTCACCACGAAAACAGATGCGGATTTTTACGATTATATCGTTGTGGACGAGTTCCATCATGCCGCTGCACCGACCTACCAGAAGCTACTGGAATACTATCAGCCAAAAATTCTGTTGGGCCTGACCGCCACCCCGGAACGCATGGACGGAAAGAACATTCTGGACTATTTCAGTGGGCGCATTGCTGCCGAAATTCGTCTGCCGGAAGCCATTGACCGAAAACTGCTTTGTCCCTTCCAATATTTCGGTGTGACCGACACGGCAGATTTGAGCAGCCTGAAATGGCGCACGGGCGGATACGACAAAAACGAACTGTCCAATCTGTACACCCTCAGCGGTTTGGTGGCAGAGCGGCGTGCCGACCTTGTGGTAAACTCGATTTTGAAATATGTGACAGACATCAACGAGGTAAAAGGTCTGGGCTTTTGCGTTTCCATTGAACATGCCCAGTTCATGGCTGATTATTTCAATGCACGTGGCATTCCGTCCATGGCATTGACAGGAAACTCTCCGGATGAGGAACGCAACGCGGCCAAACAAAGGCTTGTTTCTGGGGAGCTTCGTTTCATTTTTGTTGTGGATATTTATAATGAGGGCGTGGACATTCCGGAAGTGAACACGGTGCTGTTCCTGCGTCCCACGGAATCGCTGACCGTGTTTTTGCAGCAGCTGGGCCGCGGCCTGCGTCTGGCCGAAAACAAAGAATGCCTGACCGTGCTGGATTTTATCGGTCAGGCAAACAAAAAGTATAATTTTGAGGAGAAGTTTGCAGCACTGCTTTCCAATACCACCCGCAGTGTAAGCCGGGAAATCAAAGAGGGGTTTCTCTCCGCGCCCAAAGGCTGCTACATTCAGCTGGAAAAAATCGCAGCAAAGTATGTTCTGGATAACATTAGCGCATCCTATGACCGCACTTCCGGCCTTGTGGCACGGGCAGCCTCCTTCACAGAGGATACTGGCCTGCCGTTGACGCTGGGGAATTTTCTCGATTACTACCATCTCGACCCACGTGCGATTTACAGTAAGAAGGTTAAAAACAAAAATATCTGTTTTACCCGGTTATGTGTTTTAGCCGGTACAGCTTCCGATTTCTCTGAGCCGCTGGAAGAAATCATGACCAAAGCACTTGCACGCTTTGCGGTTGTGGATTCTCGCAGGTGGATTCAGTTTCTGTTGAACCTTTTGCCCAAGTTGGACGACACTGATTTTGCAGCACTATCGCCGCGAGAACAGCGAATGCTGCAGATGTTCTATGTGACTGTATGGGGCAAAGCTGCAGAACGTTGGGATGATGAAGAGGTTCTCGATAACCTATATGCTCTCTCGGACAGCCCTGTTTTGCTGGGTGAGTTGCAGGCACTCTTGCAATATCAGTATAATCGAATCGACTTTATCGATGAGCCGGTAGATGTTGGTTTTGACTGCCCGCTGGATTTGCACTGCACTTATACTCGTGACCAGCTGCTGGTGGCGCTGGACTTTCTGAAACCTGCTACTGTCCGCGAGGGCGTGAAATGGCTGCCGGACAAGAATCTGGACGTGTTCTTTGTGACCTTGAATAAAGCGGACAAGGATTATTCGCCAACCACCATGTACAAAGATTACTCCATCAACGAGAGCCTGTTCCACTGGCAAAGCCAGAGCACGACCGCAGAAAATTCGGCTACCGGACAGCGATACATTCACCACAGGGAGAAGGGAAGCCGTGTACTGCTGTTTGTCCGTGAATTCAAGGCAGACTCCCGTTTTGGCGATGCAGCTGCCTACACCTACTTGGGCACAGTGAACTATGTAACGCATGAAGGCTCCCGCCCAATGAATATTACATGGAAGCTGGATCGTCCGATTCCGGCAAAGTTCCTCAAAAAGACCAATAAACTGGTGGTCGGTTAAAAGGAGAACGTTATGAAAACGATTCGTGTTGTGGCTGCTGTGATCTGCGACTCCATGCAGGAAAAGCGCAAAATCTACGCTACCGCCCGCGGTTATGGCGACTACAAGGGTCAATGGGAGTTTCCGGGCGGCAAAATCGAGCCGGGAGAAACCCCGCAGCAGGCTCTGAAGCGGGAAATCGAAGAAGAACTGGACACGGAAATCGCCGTGGGGGATTTAATTGGGACAATCGAGTACGATTATCCGGCGTTTCATCTTTCCATGGACTGCTTCTGGTGTGAAGTGGTTTCCGGCGATCTTGTTCTGAAAGAAGCGGAAGCTGCACGATGGCTGACAAAAGATGACATTGATTCCGTTCCGTGGCTCCCGGCGGATCAGACCATTTTGGACGTTATCAAAAGTTCGATGTTATAATTCTGGCAAGCAGGGCCTTTGTGCGCACAAAGACCAAATTTGCACGCAGAATTAAAATTCCGCTGTGTTTATTTGCTTGTTGGGATGCAATCCCCAATCCCTGCTATCATCACGATTCCGTGATGGCTGCGCACTCCTGCGGAGTGCTAAAAGAGCGTTTTTCAGAAACGCGCAGCCTGCATCCAGCGGATGCAGAACACAAAGGGTTTGGGAATTTCCCAACAAGCATTTTGCAACGCAAAATAGGCATTTGTATAGACAAATGCACTGCTTGCTGCGGTCGCGTTGATAGTAAAACGTACTGCATGACCTTGCTTGCTGCTGTCACAATCTTCTTTTGAATTGTCAAAGCGTTTTGCAATTGCTATACTGGACTTATCAAAAATTTTCGGGCAGGTGTCACAGTGACCGCACAGATAATTCAAATCGGAAACAGATTTTACCGTATTTACGGTGAAGGCAATGCAGAGTATCTGCTGCTCCAAATGACAGATGAGCATGAGCTACAAAGCATGGGCAGCGAAGTGGCTGCTATTGCACAGGACACCTCTCAATTTTTGTTTGCCGCTGTCCCTGTGATGAACTGGAACGACGAACTTTCTCCGTGGAAATCCCCCGCCGTGTGGGGAAAGCAAGGCTTCGGCGGCAATCCTATGGGCACACTACGCTTTCTGACAGAACAAGTCGTTCCCACACTAAAACGTCAGTTCAACCTCCCGGAAGATGTCAAAATCATTCCGGGTGGCTACTCGCTGGTCGGATTGTTTGCACTTTGGGTATCCACCCAGACAAATTTGTTCTACGGTATCGCCGCTGCATCTCCATCCGTATGGTTTCCGAGATGGATGGAGTTTGAACAACAACACCCGGTTCAGACGCAGCACGTCTATCTAAACCTTGGTGACCGGGAAGAACGTACAAAAAATCCAGTGATGGCCGCTGTGGACGATAACATTTGCACTCTGTACAGCAAACTTATAGAGCGCGGTACAGACTGTACACTCGAATGGAACTGCGGCGGACATTTTAAAGAGGCCAATTTACGTACCGCAAGAGCGTTTCAGTGGGTGGTAGAGAAGTAGAAAGGTAGATCTCACACAGATTAAACAAAATCGTATAATCTTCTAATTGGCGGCTTCTGTTCTGCCTATTAGCAGCTTCTTTATTGTCTGTAGCTATTTTCACAAATAAGCAAAACGCCCAGCATTAAAAATGCCTGCTGGGCGTTTTGCTTATTTATAACTTTATAAAAACAAATCGCTCCCAATGTCCCCTGTCTCTAGCCTACAAATTAACCTTATCAAAAGAATACTCTATGCCTTTAACCTCAACAACATGTACAGCCATGCATTCGAACATAGCTTCGTCAAAAGCGGCAATATTCACACCACCCGTTCCCATTGTGCTCGTATATGAAACGCCTGCATATCCTTTGCTCTTTATAAATTCTGTAATAAACTGCGTCGGCAAATATTCCAAGGAACTATCGTTTCGCCTAAGCGGTTTTGCAATCTCTTTGGCAATGTCTGAAAAAATTTTCATGTTTGCAGCCAACGATTCGATACTGCTAGAATAAACTGCTGGACTTATACAATTTAAACCTGATATGTTTACTACCTTTATATCTTTCAGAAGCTTAAATTTTCCTATCGTAACATAATCGAACGCGCTGGCTCTGACTTCTCGTAATGCTGTTTTTTCATCTGATGTGAGATATAATACACCTATTCCCTCTGGATTCACGCGTCCGGATCTTCGTTTTCCAATCGGCGGTTGTCCCATCTCATCTTTTGTAAAGCCCTCGATTTTATCACAAATACGAGCTCTGAACAGCTCCGTTCCTCTACTATATTTTTTGATTGAATAGCTCAAAAAAGAAACAAGCTGATCCGCTCTAAAATATCCATTACAAAATCGATTCTTTTCTTTTATTGCCTTTGAAAACTCACCCCATGTATGTCCGGAAAATATTCCGTACTCAGCTGCATAACTTTTAGGAATACAGACTTCCTTATTATAATCTTTCTCTTTATCACCATAAATCGTAGCACAAAATGCTGCTATCAAATTATATGATGAAGGCAAATCCTTTCTGAAGATATTCCAGTTTTCTACTACTGCAGAATAAAGCGGCTCTCCATCTTCAGCCTCTTCATAAACACTAAGTACCTCTGAAATGAGATCAGAAACATCCGAGGATTCATCAACTGCGCAAATAGGAACATTTGTCTTCTTACAAAAGTCACAATTCCCACGCTTTCCACTTGCTGAAATCATCGCTTGAATCTGTTTATCGGAAAAACATTCAGCACAACAATTCATTTCTACAGTCTCCCATTTAAGTACTTATCCATAAGTTCAAGATGGTGCATGATAGACAACTTTTTTAGCGTCGGAAGTCCCGGATATGTTTTGTTGTTATAATGATTCAGCAATGTTTGCAGCCCGGTAGTCAACTGCCGTTCTTGCCCTTCTGTAGTATACCATGTGTACAGTTTACTTACGGCTTCATAAAACTTTCCTGCAACATCAGAAATATCATCATTGGAATCGGAGACAAAGTGTCTTATCCTTAAAGCATTCGTTTTCGTAAAATACACAATATGAATTGCCACTGCATAGGGCGCAAATCCAGATTCAATATAATCGCCACCAATAATAGAATAATCGCCAAACCCTATATATCCATCGTCCTTAAAATCTATATGGTCATTTGAAAAGAATTCATCTTCTGGATAATCAGCATTCCTGTTCTTTTTGTTAAACTTGTTTTCGAAAAGGACACCATTTTCCTTGACAACCCGTCGAATATATCGATCATATGGACAAAGCGTATATTTAGGTGCCTGGTGAAATAGTTCCTGATAGGTTTCCAAGGAGTCTGGGCTGTCTAATAGCACAAGGGTCTGTTCTGCGTTGATTCTTCTGCTGTTCAATTCAGATATCCCTTTTTCAGCATTTTTATTTATAAGGATAGAGGGAACAACCGTGGCATTTGCCGAATATTTTTCCAGTAATTTATATATAGTTTGCGAATCATTTGTTAAATCGCCGACACTGGGATTTATAATAAGGCCAATCGGCAAGGACGCTAAGCAAAACGCGCTCAAAGAATTGTTCAGTGCCGGAATATTTTTTACAGGTTCAATGACAGGGATAACGGACGAAGAAATTAATTTTTGTGATGCTAGTTCTTTCAAAGCAAGTAATTCATATTGTCTTCCGCGAAAATATGGAAAGTACATACTGTTACCCCCTGTATTGTGTTTTTAGCAATTGGTCTAGTGCAGGCATCTTACTTGTAAGTCCAGAAAAATAAACCACTGCCTTCAGTTCTGGTTGGATCTCTTGAAATTGTTCCACCGTAATTTTGTTTCTTTTTTTCATTTCTTGAAATGCAAGTTTCTGTGCTTCAATAATGGGTATTTCTTCAAATTTTTCTAGAAACGCACTAAAATGAAACACCGGCTCTACTTGCGGAACAACACCAAAATAAACACGAATAATATTTTCATATTCTCGTTTCCTTAACATTTTGAAAATACTGGAATGATTAAGGAGTTCATTATATGTTGATGGTTCCCTACTTCGTTCTTTATTAAAAATCGTTCCACGTTCAGAAAGAACATATATCCCAACGGCATCTCCCATGTCACCAAATGACGCTAGAACCTCGTGAATTTTTTCCAACTCATGGATAGAAGCCAGAACAGAAACCTTACTGAACGCACAAAAATAATCTCTTAATTGGTCATATAGACGATCGAAATTATCAAGATCAGACTTTATCTCATACACACGACCCTCGCCATTGATCATTACAAAATCTGCTATAGAGTGACCGATCCTCACTTGAGAAAACGCAGATGTAGTATTCACATTATGAATTCCACAAAGCAATTTATTAAGAAGAGTATTCATATAAAAATACTCATTTCGTTGCTGCTTATTAAGATGGGCATATATTTCACTAATAAGTTGTCCGTGACTTTTGCTCTCTGGATCATCAATATAGCGCTTGACAACATAATCGAACGTATCGCTTCTGCCACTCTCAAGTAAGTCAGATATTACCTTGCGTGTAAATACGCGATTGATGGCTCTACTGTTATCGGCCATGGTTGAGCACCTCCTTTCTTGATGGCATGTATATTTTTGTTTAAAATGCACAGATCGCAATAAGATAACAACACCTCATATTAAGAATACCACCATCGACACTAAAAGTAAACGAAAAAGTGATTATGTTTGCGCCCTCCAGCTGATTTTGCATATGTAAAAGCTCCTTTCAGAACCGTATCAGTCCAAGTTGTTACAGCTTAGTTACAAAAGCTTCTGCGTAGGTGCAAAATCGCCCTTTTTGTGGGCTCGTATATAGAAAGCTCTTTTTTCGAGACGACTCTCTTTCAAGAATCGTGGTTATTACTTTGACTCCATCCAGTTTTCTCTGCTTAGCAATAGGGTCTACTTCGCATGCAGCGCCTTTAACTGTGACTTTTTTGTTAACTTTCAAAATTATGGGTGACTTTTGGCCTTTCAACTGGGTTCGTATATGAAGGCTTCTTTCTCAGACTCACTTCCGTACGATTATTACAATTTGATTACAAGATCGCTTTGGATGCTATGAAATGGCCTTTTTCGCGGGCTCGTATATAGAGGGATCTTTTTTCAAAGCGATTTTCTTCCCGAAAATCATGAACTGTCCATGTTTGATTTTGTCTTACTTTTTCGATTCAACTGAAAAACATAAATCGTACAAAAGCTATGTTGCTTGTGACTTTTCTGTTAACTTTTGAAAAGACGGTTGCCTTTTGGGCGCTTTCGTCGGCTACCTATTGAGGGCATCTTTTTTCAAGACCACCTTCAACTTCAGGCACTGCCATTGTTGCAATGTTTCGACCTCCATCGATTGCTCTGTAGACCGACGTTATTTTAACCAAGCAGCCACTTCGACTATATTTTCCAAGAACTTTTTGACAAATTTCTTTTTCAGGCTACTTTTTGGCCTTTCTCGATGCCTACCAATTAGAGGGACAATTTTTCGGAAGCC
>OJOF01002396.1_pt1 | contig 12050 bp, 9 predicted proteins | sample 1598181 | NCBI WGS metagenome assembly OJOF01 (sample SAMN01915226, study PRJEB22387) | human gut metagenome | isolation source: stool | host: Homo sapiens | place: USA
GGCGTGCGGGGCGAGAGCCTTCGGTTCTTTCAAAAGCCATTGCTTATTACCTCCTGTTGGATTTTTACGGTTAAAACACCGGTTCGGGAATCAGAACGGCAGGTCGTCGCTGTCGTCGATGACGGCGAAGTCATCTGCATTGCCGGCAGAATAGCTGGGAGCTGCCTCCACAGCAGCCGGACGGGCAGGAGCTGCGTTCTGGTAGGACGGAGCAGCATTCTGATAGCTGCCGCCGCCCTGATTGCTGCCATTCGATTTGGAGCCAGCAAAGTTGACGTTGTTTGCCACGACCTCCACAGCGGTGCGGTTGTTTCCGTTCTTGTCCTGATACTGGCGGGTCTGGAGACTGCCTTCGATGGCGATCAGACTGCCCTTCTGGAAATACTTGGAGACGAACTCTGCCTGCTGGCGCCATGCGACGATGTCGATGAAATCGGCCTGACGCTGCTCGCCCTGACGGGCAAAGTTGCGGTCACACGCAATGCGGAAGCTGCACACATTGGTGCCGCTCTGGGTGGTGCGAAGCTCGGGATCCGCCACGAGACGGCCCATGATCGCTACAACATTCAACATAATACGGACTCCTTTTTCGTCACGAAAAGATTACTCCTCGTGGGCAACGATCAGGCTGCGCATAACGCCCTCAGTGATCTTGTACACACGGTCGAGCTCAGCGGGAAAGCTGGGGTCAGCAGTGAAGTTGATCACGGTGTAGACGCCTTCCTCCTCATCGTTGATGGGGTAGGCCAGACGGCGCTTGCCCCACTCATCGATGGAATCGATGGTACCGTTAGCCTCGATCAGGGACTTGAACTTACCGATGAGAGCGGAAGAAGCCTCCTCGTCGAGAGCAGCGCTGGTAATCAGCATGGTTTCGTACTTTGCCATTTTGTAGCACCTCCTTTTGGACTTAAGGGCCTCAAGAATATGAGGCCAAGGGTACACAGCCAGCGCGGCGTCGCGCGGACTGTGCGGCGTGTCTGTTCAGACAGCAACTTATTATAGCAAGCCCCGCAAAAATTGTCAAGCCCTCCCCCAGGATTTTTTTCGTATTTTTGAGCGCATGACAGCAAAATCTCCCTCATCATTCTTTTTATGTTTTTCCAGTATATCCGTCATATCTCTTTTATATGGCATTCTTAGTCATTTCCAAGCCGATTTCCCTTTGCATTCCAGCGAAAGGAGGATTATAATAAAAGATGTTCTTCTCCCCTTCTGTCTTTGTGCGCGGCGCATGGCAGAGCTTACGGGGGAGCAGGACGATTGCTAACGTCAAAGGAAGGATCGCCTATGTATTCCATCTTTCGGAATCTCGCCCTCATCCTCATCAGCGCCAAGTTCTTCGCGCTGCTCGCCCGCAAATGCCGGGCGCCGCAGGTGGTGGGCGAGATCATCGCAGGTCTTGTCATCGGTCCCTGTCTGCTGAACTTCGTCCAGCCCAGCGACTCCATCGCCATTTTTGCTGAGATAGGCGTCGTGCTGCTGATGTTCACCACCGGCCTCGGCACCAACCTTCAGGAGCTGATGCGGGCCGGCCCCATCGCCACCCTTATCGCCTGCGTAGGCGTGGCCGTGCCTCTGGCAGGCGGCACCCTGCTTTACAGCCTGTTCTACGGCTTTTCGGCGCTGGGCAGCCCGGAGTTTTATCGGGCGCTCTTCATCGGCACCATCATGACGGCCACCAGCGTCTCCATCACCGTCGCCACCCTGCAGGAGCTGGGCAAGCTCAAGAGCTTCCTCGGCACCACCATCGTCAGCGCAGCCGTCATTGATGACGTCATCGGCATCGTGGTGCTCACCTGTGTGCTGGGTGCCAGCGGCGGCACAGACACCAGCCTCGTCGATGTGCTGATGGACACCGTCCTCTTCTTCATCGCAGCCATCGTCATCGGCCTCATCATCCACAAGGCCATGCTCTGGCTGGACCGCCGCAACCCTCACACCCAGCGCATCACCATCGTCAGCCTCGCCTTCTGCTTTGCCATGGCCTACATCGCGGAGCAGTATTTCGGCATCGCCGACATCACGGGCGCTTACATCGCGGGCATCGTGCTCTGTTCCCTCGAAGATGCGCCCTACATCGAGCGCCGTGTGGACATCAGCGGCTATATGCTGTTTTCCCCCGTCTTCTTCGTCAGTATCGGCCTGAAGACCGACATCAGCGGCCTGACGCCCACCATCCTGCTGTTCAGCGCCTGCTTCGTGATCGTCGCCCTGCTCACCAAGATCATCGGCTGCGGTCTGGCTGCGAAGCTCTGCCGGTTCAGCTGGGGCGACTCTCTCAAAGTGGGCGTCGGCATGATGACCCGCGGCGAAGTGGCCCTCATCGTGGCCCAGAAGGGCCTCGGGGCCGGTGTGGTGGACCCCGTCTACTTCACCGCCGTCATCCTGCTCATCGTCGTGTCCTCTATCGTGACGCCGCTGGCACTGAAGGGGCTGTTTGCAAAAGCATAAGTTATCAGAAAGCCCCCTCTTCCGACTGGAAGAGGGGGCTTTCTGTTTATCTTACTGATTTTCTTCTAAAACTCAAACGACCTGAATGCGGCCTGCGCCATACGGATTCTCGTAGTTCAGCAGGTAGCCCGAATAGCTTGCCAGCGGGCTGTTGGCGCTGCTCAGGACAGGCACATCGTTCACAGCGTCGAAGATCATGGCGTAAGTGGACATGACGAGGTAGTCCTCAGAGACATAGTCCTTGATGAGCTCTGCGCCGTCGAACATGGCGAAGCCATCGCCCAGATTGCGCAGGGTGTAGTTCATGCCGGCCAGCGCATAGGTGCGGTTCAGGTCCAGCGGCTCGTAAGTGCCGGTCTTCTTGTTGTAGATGCGCACGTTCTGGACACGGGGCGTGCCGGTGGCGCTGCCCATCCAGACATTCTTGTCGTCGGTGAGAACGGTGTTGGGGATGTCGGTGTGGATCTCGTAGGTCGCACCGGCAACATGCAGGAAACCGCCGTTCTCCTTGCCCTCCGGGCCGACGAAGCGGGCGCCGAACTCCAGAGCATCCTGGATCTGCTTGCCGGTAACAGACATCAGGCAGGCCACGTTGCCGAAGGGGCTGACCTGCTTGCAGGTCTTGAAGGTCCACTTGCCGGCGTCCACATCGGTGCGGATGCCGCCGCCGTTCATCATAGCGATGTCGCAGTCCAGCTGCTCGACCTCGTTGAAGTAAGTATAGATGCCGTCGGCCACGAAGTCGCCGAGGTTGGTCTCGCCCATACGGATGCGGCGCTTGCCGGTAGCGGGATCGTTGATGTAGAAATTGATGTCAGTGGTGGCGATCTGCTCGCCCAGCATAGCGTCCACATCGTTGATCCAGGCTTCTGCGGTAGCGGCCACAGCGGCGTCGGAGACATCAGCGGTGGAGACGAGCTCGGTGGTGATCGCGCCGTCCTCGGCGATGGTCATCTTACCGACGTTTGCCAGATAAGAGCCGGTCTGGGTCAGGGTGACAGCCTTGCCGGCTGCATCGTAGACCTGTTTGTTCTCCATGACGGTGTGAGAGTGGCCGTCGATGAAAGCGTCAAAGCCGGTGGTGTTGGCAATGACTTCCTCACTGGTCCAGGGAGAGGAGGACGGGTCAACGCCCAGATGGCCCAGACCGATGATGATGTCTGCGCCCAGGGTCTTGGCCTTGTCGATGGCCTTCTGCACGGCGTCGTACAGTTTCCTGCCGTCGTCACCGCCCAGGATGTCGTAGATGTACTTGGTCTGCTTGGCGTTCATGAAGTAAGCAGGAGTGGACTTTGTGAAGGACTCGGGGGTCGTGATGCCCACGAATGCGATCCACTTACCGCCTGCGGGGAACAGCTTGACAGCGGGCAGGACGCGCAGGCCGGTGCGCAGGTCCACCCAGTTGCAGGAGACATAGGGGAAGTCCGCTTCCTTGATGATGGCCTTTGCGCGGGCCATGCCGTAGTCGAACTCGTGGTTGCCCAGAGTAGCGATGTCGTAACCAGCCTCGTTCATCAGCTCGATGATGGTAGCGCCGTCGTCCATGGAGCCGTAGGCAGTACCCTGAATGTGGTCGCCTGCGTCCACCAGCAGGACGGGCTTGCCCTCATCCACGTAGCCCTGCTTCATGGCAGCGATAGCGGCATAGGTCAGTTTGGGAGACTTGTTGTCGATGTAGGTGTGGACATCGTTGGTGTACAGGATGGTGACAGCGGCATCCTTGCCCGTCAGGAAACCGGCCGAAGCCTGCGGAACGGCAGCAGCCATGGCGGAGGCAGCGGCGGTGACACCTGCAGCCTTCAGGAAATTGCGGCGAGAAATAAAGTGTTTCACGAAAAGGACCTCCTTTATGTTCCAGACCAGTTTTTGCGGCACAGCCTCTCTTCCGCTGTGCCGCATTCTTTGTTTTAAGCTTACCACAGAACCGCCGAAAGAGCAAGCACAAAGATGGTCATTCTGCATAATAGTTTTCTTTATGGGTACGACTTTTTATGAAATCTCGCGCAAATCAGCACAAAAGGCCGGGTGCTGTTTCCTGCCTCAGGCATACAGCACCCGGCCTTTTGTTTTGGGCGGTATTGTTCCGTCGTAAATATCGTCTTATCAGATAGCGTTATACTGGCGCAGGAACTTCTCGAGGTCGGTGCCTTCGATCTTCTTCAGCGCCTCCTTCAGGGCGATGCGGCCCATAAGGGGCAGTTCCATGTCCGTGAGCTTCCGGCCGTCCCGCAGCTTCACCGAGGCATCCACCAGCGCCCGGACGTCATAGGTGCTGCCCCAGACCTCCGGCACACCGCGGTCAATGTTCAGCAGCCGGTACACGGCCTCCATGCCGGTGCGCATGGAGTATTCGGTGGTGAAGATGGTGTCCCGGCCGGTCTCGGCGAACTGACCGAGGAAGGCAAAATTCACGGCATCCTTCGGCACGATGTCGGGGCGGTCGCCCTTCGCGCGGGGCATGAAGAAGGCATCGATATAGGGCATCATGACCGGCACGGTGTTGGCGCTGTGCTCGGCAAGCTCTGCGATGTCCTCCACCGGCACGCCCAGATGGTAGAGCCACTCCATGCAGATCTCCCGGCCGGTGCAGTCCCGCATGGGCTTTTTGACGTAATCGCCGGGCTTATCGCTGAACAGGCCGTACACCCAGACGCAGAGCTGGTCTTTGGGCTGTGCCCGGAACTGCTGCTGCCGGTTCAGGGTCCAGCTCATGAGCCACTTAGAGTCCTTCACTGTGACGATGCCGCCGGTGACGGTGCGGCCGCTGAAGGGGTCACGCTTGCAGATCTTCTGGATATACTGGGGAATCTTCTCATCCAGCGTCGTGATGGTGGCGCTTTCCCAGTTGGTCAGCTCCGGCTGGCTGCAGAACTTTTCCGGGTGGCCGAAGGAGTCGTCCAGCGCGGCGATGCGCTTCCAGAGGTCCCAGCCGTTGCCCGGCTTGATGGTGGGGTCGAAGCCCGTGGCCTTGTTCTGTGCGCCGACGGTGCAGCTCTCCACGCAGCCGCCGTTGGTGATAAAGAGCAGGTCGTCCTCGGTGAGGTCGATGGTCTCCACCGCGCCCTTGTGGTCTACCGTGATGCCCACCGCCTGCTTTTTGCCCGGCTCGAGGCTGAACTGGACGTCCACGACCTTTGTGTCGTAGTAGAACTGGACGCCGTGGTCTTTCAGGTAGGTGACCATGGGCAGGATGATGGACTCGTACTGGTTATACCGGGTGAAGCGGAGGGCCGTGAAGTCAGGCAGGCCGCCGATGTGGTGGATATACCGCTTGAGGTAGAGCTTCATCTCGAGAGCGCTGTGCCAGTTCTCAAAGGCGAACATGGTGCGCCAGTAGAGCCAGAAGTTGGAGTTGAGCACCTCATCGTCAAAAAAGTCGGTGATCTTTTTGTCCTCAAGCTGCTCGTCGGGGGTGAAGAAGAGCTTCATGATCTCCATCGCGCCCTTATCCGACAGGCCGAACTTGCCGTCGGTGTGGGCGTCCTCGCCCCGGTTCACGGTAGCGCGGCAGAGGGAATAGTTGGGGTCGGCCTTGTTCAGCCAGTAATACTCATCCAGCACACTGGCTCCCTCCGTTTCCAGCGAAGGGATGGAGCGGAGCAGATCCCACATGACCTCGAAGTGGTTGTCCATCTCACGGCCGCCCCGCATCACATAGCCGACGTCGTACTTGTAGCCGTCGCAGGCACCGCCGGGCAGGGGGGCTTTTTCAAAAACGTGTACCCTCTCCCCCTTCATCTGGCCATCCCTCACCAGATAGCAGGCTGCCGTCAGGGCCGCCAGGCCGCTGCCGATGATATAAGCCGATTTGCGATCCACGCCTTCAGGCTTGCGGGGCCTCGCAAAGGCTTCGTAATTGCCACTGGAATAATACATAGACGTGACCTCCATTTTGTTCTGTACCGGCAGCACGTTCGGCCCCGGTTTGTTTGATTCTGGCATCAGTATACCCCGCCGCTTCCCGCCCTACAACAAACAAAACCGCCCAACTGCCGCAATTTTTGTCATACAGGCAGGTTTGCATAGAAAAAAATCCGCCCCCGGCGTACCGGAGACGGATAAAAAGTTTTATGATGACTCAGAATGTCAGCCGCATCTGATGCCAGACGACATCGCCGTGGGTGGAGACGGAAACGCCCTCATCCACGAAGCCGAACTGCGCATAAAAGCCGATGAGCCGTTCCTTGCAGGTGAGCACGATGCCCTTGCGCCCGGCGGCTTTCGCGTCGGCGCAAACCTGACGCAGAACACGGGAAGCACAGCCTTCGTGCCGATGGGCCGGGGCGGTGACGACGCTGAATATCATCTGCCACCCACCCTTCGGCGTGTGAAGATGGGGGTCATCGTACATCTCATCGGTGAGGTCGGGCATATCGGTGACGAAGCCATTGACGAAAGCTTTCACCTCGCCGCCCTCGTCCAGCAGCCAGAAACAGTCCGGGTAGACAGCCACACGCCCGGCGATGCTCTGCCGGGATGCCCCCTCAGCGGACGGGTAGGACGCAGCTTCGATGTCGGCCAGTGTGTCCACGTCAGCGGGCAGTGCATGACGGATGCTCATACTCTCCCCTCCTCAGGCTTTGGCGGCGGGAGCCACTTCAAAGTCGATCTTGCCCAGATTGACGTCGGCGCGGACGATGGTGATCATCATCTTGTCGCCGAGGCTCCAGGTCTTGCCGGAAGCGGGGTCGGTCAGGCGGACGCCCTCGGTCAGACTGGTGCCGGAGGGAGTCAGGCTGGAGGCAGGCACAAAGCCCTCCACGCCGTTGTCCAGCTCGATGAAGAGGCCGCGCTGGGTCACGCCGGAGATGGTACCCTCGTAACACTCGCCCAGATGGCGGCGGGCATACTCGGCCTTATAGCAGTCCTCGGCCTTCCGCTCGATCTGCATGGCAATGACCTCACGCTCGCTGGACTGCTTGGAGGCGCGCTCTGCGAAATCGGTGTAGCGGAGGATCATGGTCTCCTTCTCGGTACCCTTGAGCATATCGGTCATGATGCGATGGATGGCCAGGTCGGGGTAACGGCGGATGGGGCTGGTGAAGTGGGCGTAATCCTTCAGCACCAGACCGTAGTGGCCCTTGGGCTTCTCTTCGTAGAGAGCCTTGGACATGCAGCGGAGCATGCCGGTGTTGATGATCTGCTCATAGGGGGTGCCGCGCACACCCTCGAGGATGGCGCTCAGCTCCTTGGGAGTGGGAACGTCCTTGGCGAAGTGGTCATTGATGCCGCAGGCCTGCAGCAGAGCGTGCAGACGCTCCAGCTTCTCGGCGTTGGGCTCTTCATGGACGCGGTAGACGAAGGGGATCTGCTTGACGCGGGCAAAGTGGGCAGCGCACTGGTTAGCCAGCAGCATGAACTCCTCGATCATGCTCTCGCTCTCGCCGGAAGTGCGCTTCTTGACGTCGATACAACGGCCATTCTCGTCGAGGATGAGCTTGACTTCGCCGCTCTCGATGTCCATGCAGCCGCGCTCCTTGCGTAGGCGGGCGCGGTGGCTGTACAGCTCCTTCATAGCGGGCAGCTGGTCGATGACGTCGGCATACTTTGCCTTGATCTCGGCGTCGGCAGTACCGGCCAGCAGGGCGTTGATCTCGGAGTAGACACCCTTGACGCGGCTGCGGATGATGGACTTGACAAAGCGGTAATCCGTCAGATTACCCTCCTTGTCCAGACGCATCAGGCAGGAGAAAGCCAGACGCAGCTCGTTCTCGTTCAGGCTGCAGATGCCGTTGGACAGAGCCTTGGGCAGCATCGGAACGACCTGATCTGCATAATAGACGCTGGTTGCGCGGCTGAACGCCTCGTTGTCCAGCTCGGTGCCGGGCTTGACGTAGTTGGAGACGTCTGCGATGTGGACGCCCAGCTCAAAGCCGCCGTCAGAGGTGCGGGTCAGGCTGATGGCATCGTCGATGTCCTTGGTCTCGGCACTGTCGATGGTGAAGATGGGCAGGGCGCGCAGGTCCATGCGGCCCTCGCAGTCCTTCTCCGAGACCTCTGCGCCCTCGAACTTCTTGGCCTCATCCCGCACTTTATCCGGGAAGCGGGTGCGGATGTCCTTTGCGTAAAGCAGAGCCTTGGCGCAGCGCTTGGCCTCGTCGGAGCTGCCGAAGCGCATGGCGACGCCCACGCGGTGGTCTTCCTGACGGTTGCCGCGGTTCAGGATCTCGACGGCTACCTTGTCGCCGTCCTTTGCGCCGCCCTCGCAGTCGCGGGCCAGAGGCATGGTGATGGCCGGGCAGTCGTCCGGCACGAAGCGCAGACGGCCCTCGACCCGGCGCACAGTGCCGACCAGGTCGTTTTTCTCGGTCAGGATGGCGAGGATAGCGCCCTCGTCGCTGCCCTCCACACGGGGATGCTCGAATTTCTCCACCAGCACGTCGTCGCCGGGCATTGCGCCCTTGGTGAAGCGGCCGGGGATGAAGATGTCGCTGGTGCCGTCCTCCAGCATGACGAAGGCAAAGTTCTTGCCCAGCTTGACCACCTTGCACAGCAGAGCCTTGTCGGCACGGCCGGAGCGGACGGTAAAGAACACGCCCTGACGCTGGCAGACGACAGCCTCTCGCACCAGTTCGTCCAGAGCTTCCATCACCTTGCGGTCTGCGCCGCGCTCGCCGCCGAACTTCTGCTTCAGCTCTTTGACGGTGCAGGGCTGGTTCTGGATGGCATGTTCGATTTTATCGCGCATTGACATAAATTTTCTTTCTCCTTAACTACCATAGCCCGCCCTCCACCGGGGCGCGGCTTCTTCCCTCTTATCTCTTTTATAACAACATATAGACACAAAAACAGCCCCGCTTTCATCACGGGGCTGCGGGCGCATACTCAGGCCAGACGGCTTGCGAACACGCAGGCCAGGATGGCCACCACAAAGAAGATGATACCGGCGATGCGGGTCACCTTTGCCAGCATCTGGTCCGCAGGGGTCAGACGGGCGTTGTTTGCGCCGTAAGCGCTGCCGTTGATGACACCAGCCAGACCCTGACCATGGGTGTGCTGCATCAGGGTGAGGGCAAAGATGACCACCGAGACGACGAGCAGAATGACGCCGCCGACGATTTCAATGACTGCCATGGATGAAAACGCTCCTTTTATTGTTAAATTTGGATAACAAACATACAAATACAAGTATATAGTAACATACCTCGGCCAAAAAAGCAAGCAAAAAAGCAAAACCATTCACTCCCCGGCGCTCAGTGCGTCGCACAGGCGGGCAAAGATGGCTGCGCTGGACACTTCCGGCTCTGTCTGGGCGTCCTGCATCACCACGATGGTCCAGCGGGGCTTTTCTGCCGGGTAAAAACCGGCGAACCAGTAGTTTTTCAGCTCTTCGCCATCCCGGAACTGGCCGGTCTGGGCGGTGCCGGTCTTTCCGGCGGCAGTCCCCTCGGAGGGGGCGGCCTGCTGGCCCGTTCCTTCTGCCACGACGCCCGCCAGCAGCTTTTGCAGCTTTTCCGCCGTCTGCTCCGCGAACCCCCGCCGGGACGAGCTATGTGCCAGCGGCGTGAGCTCTTCGCCCGTCGTCTCGTCCACGGTACACTCCACGAAAAGCGGGGGGTGGTAGACGCCTCCCGCCGCAATGGTGTTCATCATCCCGGCCACCTGTAAGGGCGTCGCCAGAAGCTTCCCCTGTCCGAAGCAGAAGTTGGCAAACTGCCCCTCGTTTTCGAGTATCTCTGCTTCGGGCAGAACGCCAGAAGCTGACCGGAGGCCGTCTGCAATGTCCTGTCCCTTCCCGAAGCCCAGCGCTGCCGCCATCTTCCGGACACGCTCCGGCCCCAATTCCCGCCCCAGCTCGATAAAGTAGCCGTTGCAGCTCTTTTCCAGAGCGCCGTCCAGCCCCACGAGGCCGTGAGGTACGCTTCCGGCACAGCGGTAGACCTGACCGTTCAGGGCGTCGTAGCCGGGACACTCCCGGATGAAGTCCCCTTCTCCGGCTTCCAGCGCCGCTGCGGCCAGCACCGGTTTGAACACCGAGCCCACCGCATAGGCCGAAAAAGTACGGTTCAGAAGCGGGCTGTCCGGAGCAGTCAGACTCTCGCCCACATTGGCCGCATCAAAACCCGGCAGGCTCACGCAGGCCCGCACCTTGCCGCTGCTTACATCTATAATAAGGATGCACCCGGTGGCCATGCTCTCCGCCGCCACCCCTTCTGCGGCCCTCTGGATGCTGCGGGAGAGGGTCAGCCTCACACCCTGCGGGGCAGAGTCTGCTTTTTCTAAAATCGGCTCACTGCCCCGCTGCAGCCGTCCCTGCGCTGTGACCGCACAGTGCAGTGTATCCCGCTCGCCGGTGTAAAGAAGATCGTCCAGCGCAGCCTCAAGGCCCGCTGCGCCGTGGCCCTCGCTGTCCAGGTAGCCGATGAGCTGTTCTGCCAGCGGGGCAGCGGCGTACCGCCGGGGAACGGCATAGCACCGCACGCCCAGTCCACTTACATCCTGCACCACGTCCAGCAGAAAGGGTCGGGAAGTATTCCGTTCCCGGTAAAGCCTGGCCTGCCCGTCGGCGTCCGCATAGGGGTAGAGCCGCGCGTAGCTGCCCTCACCCGGGAAGCAGAGGGCCAGCCAGCTCTGGGAAAGCCCCGTCAGCGGCAGGCCGCCGCAGTCGTAAAAGTTTCCCCGCGCCGCAGGCAGGCGGAGGACCGCTTCGCTCTGCGCCGCCGCCCGCACGGCGTACTCCGTGTTCGAGCAGAGCCAGTACAACCTGCAGACCACCGCCGCAAACCCCAGCAGCAGCGCCCCGTACAGCGCAAGCACTCTCCGACCCGACATAAAAAGCCCCCCTTCCCTGCCCGGTAGTATGGGCAGAAAAGAGGGACGGTACACAAAAGAGGCAGAGCCTCCGAAGAAGCTCTGCCTCAGATACTGAAACAGTATGCGCGTTTTGGGAAAGGCTGCGGCTTAGTACATGCCGCCCATACCGCCCATGTCACCGCCAGCGGCAGCAGGAGCAGCCGGAGGTTCGGGCAGATCGGCCACGAGGCTCTCGGTGGTCAGAACCATCTCAGCGACGGATGCTGCGTTCTCCAGAGCGGAGCGGGTGACCTTGGTCGGGTCAACGATGCCGGCGGCGATCATATCCTCGACGTAGACTTCATTCTGAGCGTCGAAGCCGTAGTTGGGCTTGTTGGCAGAGATGATCTTGTCGATGATGACGCTGCCCTCGAGGCCGGCGTTCTTGGCGATCTGGCGCAGAGGAGCTTCCAGAGCCTTCAGGACGATCTTAGCGCCGGTGCGCTCGTCGCCTTCCAGCGTATCGCACAGCTCACGGACAGCAGGGATGGCGTTGATGGGAGCAGTGCCGCCGCCAGCAACGACGCCTTCCTGAACAGCAGCCTTGGTTGCGTTCAGAGCATCCTCGATGCGGAGCTTCTTGTCCTTCATCTCGACCTCAGTAGCAGCGCCGACCTTGATGACAGCCACGCCGCCAGCCAGCTTTGCCAGACGCTCCTGCAGCTTCTCGCGGTCGAAGTCGCTGGTAGCGGCCTCGATCTGGTTGCGGATCTGACCGATGCGGGATGCGATAGCGTCCTTGTCGCCAGCGCCGCCCACGATGGTGGTGTTCTCCTTGGTGACCTTGACCTGACGGGCATGAC
>OJOF01002406.1_pt1 | contig 12006 bp, 9 predicted proteins | sample 1598181 | NCBI WGS metagenome assembly OJOF01 (sample SAMN01915226, study PRJEB22387) | human gut metagenome | isolation source: stool | host: Homo sapiens | place: USA
TGCGCAGTATAGGGGTTTAATGGAGAGGTCGTTATGGATTAAATATACGGCGAACGAGGAAACTGCGATATAGTTGATCCATTTTATGCTACCGATATTTAGTTTTTTGAAGAACAAGAACAGGGCTATGGATTCGAGAACGATAAGGGGGTTGAGGTAGCTATAAGGGGTAATCGTGAATCCTGCTTTCAAGATGAGGGCGGCGATGGCTACCATAATGAATCCGGTAACGAGGTAAACACCTAAATAGACGTATTTCGAGAGATCGAATATGCTGTCTTGTTTCCGGCGGAGATAGGCTCCTATCAAATATAGCCCCACGAGGCTGATGATGCTCATGCCTTTGTTGAAGTCATAGGCTTTTCCCAAGTAGCCGAACAAGGTGCTGAACAGATAAAAAGCAAGAATGAATATACCCAACTCCCGATGTGTCGATTTTTCGATGAAGCGGTTTATCATCGGGGCCAGTATGTACAGTCCGATGTACGCTTCGATAAACCAGCGGGAGAATGTATTGTGATATAATGTCTTGAATAGGTCGGTCGCATTGAAGGAATCGGTTGCGGCGGATACGATAACAGGGCATACGATCGCCCAGAACAATATTTGAAAAAGGAGGTTGGAGAAAGATTTTAATTTCCAACGGATACCGAAGTACCCGGAGATGAGAATAAAACAATTGACACAGACGAAGCTGATACTACGCAATTCGAGATCGAACAGTGTGCCGAGCGTGTCGTGGGCCAATGTGTCGTGTGTCGGCAGTGTTCGGGAAGGAATATAATGAATCATCAGAACCAAGAACATCGAAAGTATTCTCAGAAGTTCGATATTTGAACTACGCTCTTGTGGCTCTCTTTCTGTTTTATTCGTATAATTGAGCATAACTTATAGGGTTAATAATCGATTTGCCGTCACGTCGAAATATAGGAAATGCGGCACTTCGATCGGGGTGTGAACCTCGGATTATAACCGAAGTACAAAAATAATATTAAATCTTGAAAAAGATATAACCGTTTTCTTTTTCATGTTTCTTTGGGGGATTGTGCTTTATCGGTGTAAAAAACGCTAATAATAAATAAATCGAATAATTTTGGGCTTCTGTGAAAAAATAATATATCTTTGCACCTTGATAAAAATACGAAATTCATTAAACAAAAAATAAAGTAATAGTCACATGCAAAACAAAGGATTTATTAGAGTCGTTGCGGTTTTGCTTACACTTATCTGTTTGTTCTATCTTTCGTTTTCGGTTGTAACCGCTATTTACAATAATAAGGCGAAAGAGTATGCTGCGGGCGATGAGGCTAAGTATAAACATTATATCGACTCTATCTCTACGGAAAAAGTGTATTGGTGGTATTACACGTATCAGCAATGCCGTGAAATGGAAATAGGTTTGGGTCTTGACCTGAAAGGAGGTATGAACGTAACGCTGCAAATTTCTGTGGCAGACGTGCTCAAATCTTTGTCGAATAATAACCCGGACCCTAACTTCAACGCAGCTATCGCTGCCGCTCAGGCTGCTCAGGCCGGGAACAACGACTTTATCGTTTCGTTCTACAACGAATACAAAAAGATAGATCCGAATGTGAGACTTTCGGCTATTTTCAGCACTTTCCAGTTAAAAGATAAAATAACCCCCAGATCGACTAACGACGAGGTGATTTCTATTCTTCGCAACGAGTTGAATAGTGCGGTGGATAACTCGTACAACGTATTGCGTACTCGTATCGACCGTTTCGGTGTGGTCGCTCCCAATATTCAAAAATTGGAAAAGGACGGTCTTATTCTTGTCGAGCTGCCGGGTATCAAAGAACCCGAGCGTGTGAGGAAATTGTTGCAGGGTAGCGCTAACCTCGAATTTTGGGAGACGTATAAACTGGAACAACTTGCTCCGAAACTCGATGCCGTAAATAACGCTATCGCTGCGGCCAATGCTGCGCAAGAGCCGGCAGAGGAAGAAGCTCCGGTCGTTGCCGAGGCTACGCCCGATACGGCAGCCGTTGCAGCTGACAGCACGGCTTCGTCGTTGAAGAAAAAATTACAGCAGGAGGCATCGGAAGCCGAAACTATGGAGCGTATCCGTAAACAGAATCCGTTGCTTTCGTTGATGAATTATACCCAAAGCTACGGGGGATCTCCGGTTATCGGTATTGTCAATAAGAGCGATACGGCAGCGGTAAATGCTATGTTGGCAAGCAAAATCGCCCGCGATATTCTTCCAAGCGACCTCATTCTCCGCTGGACGGTAAAAGCTATCGATGAAAAGGAAACCATGTATCAACTTATTGCGTTGAAAGCCGGTAAAGGCGGCAAGGCTCCTTTGGGTGGCGATGTAATAATCGATGCTCGTGACGACTTCGATAAGATACGGGGCTCTGTGGTGAACATGACCATGAATGCCGAAGGAGCCAAAGTTTGGGAAAAACTTACTCGTGACAATATCGGCAATGCGATTGCTATCGTGTTGGATAATCAGGTATATTCTTTCCCCAATGTGAATGGCGCCATCTCTGGCGGCAGCTCTGAAATTACCGGAGGGTTCTCTCCCGAAGAGGCTAAGGACTTGGCCAACGTGTTGAAGTCGGGTAAGATGGCTGCGGCCGTGACAATTGTACAAGAGGACGTCATCGGTCCTTCGCTGGGACAAGAGGCTATCCAAAACGGTTTGATTTCGTTCTTGGTGGCTTTGGTGTTGTTGATGGCCTATCTGATCATAATGTACGGGTGGACTCCTGGTCTTGTCGCCAGTTTCGGTGTTATATGTAACTTGTTTTTCACGATGGGTATTTTGGCATCGTTACAGGCGGTGCTTACGCTTTCGGGTATTGCCGGTATCGTGTTGTCTTTGGCGATGGCGGTCGATGCCAACGTGCTTATCTTCGAGCGTACCAAAGAAGAGTTGCGTGCCGGTAAGAGCATGAAGTCGGCGGTTGCCGATGGTTACAAGAACGCTTTCTCGGCGATTTTCGACTCGAACTTGACTTCTATGATTACGGGTGTAATCCTGTTGATCTATGGAACCGGTCCTATCTTAGGTTTTGCCACGACTTTGATTATCGGTATCGCTACCTCGTTCTTCACGGCCATCTTTATTACCCGTCTCATTTTCGAGGCTGGTTTGAATCACGGACGATTCAATAACATGGCTTTCACTACGTCTATTTCGCGTAACTTCCTTACGGATACTCACATTAATTTCGTGGGCTTGCGCAAGACGGGTTATATATGCATATTAGCTATCGTTGCTGTATTTGTCATCTCGTTCCTCACGCGTGGAATGAATCAAGGTGTCGATTTTTCGGGAGGTCGCAATTTTGTGGTTCGCTTCGAACAACCGGTAAGTCCGCTTGAAATCGAGAATATGCTTGAACCTTCGTTCGAAGGAAGTTCGTTGTCGGTAATCACCATTACGACCGATAATCAAGTGCGTATTTCTACTAACTACCGTATTGAGGATACGGGCGAAGGTGTTGACAAAGAGATAGAGAAGAAACTTTATGACGGTATGCAAAGTCTGTTGGGCGGTGTTTCGTTGGAGGAATTCAGCGACAACATGATTCAAAGTCGCCAGAAGGTAGGTCCTACTATTGCAGACGATATTAAAGTGGGCGCATATTGGGCTGTCTTCTTCTCGTTGATTGCGATGGCTTTGTATATCTTGCTCCGTTTCCGTAACATTGCGTTCAGTGTGGGTACGCTGGCTTCGGTAGCCTTTACCACCTTCTCGGTAGTAGGCTTGTATTCGTTGCTCTATGGCGTTCTGCCTTTCTCGATGGAAATAGACCAGAATTTCGTAGCTGCGGTATTGACGGTTATCGGTTACTCTGTGAACGATACGGTGGTAATCTTCGACCGTATCCGCGAAGAGAAAACGCTCTATCCCAAACGTGATTTGATAACGTCGATCAATAGTGCGTTGAACAGTACGTTACCTCGTACGATCAACACGGGGCAAAGTACTATTATCGTGTTGCTGTGTATTCTCTTGTTGGGAGCTGAATCGGTTCGCAGTTTCGCATTCGCCATGTTGTTTGGTGTAATTATCGGTACGTTCTCGACCTTGTTCGTGGCTACCCCGATTGCTTACGAAATTCAACGGCGTGGTATCGCTAAAAAGGCTGCCAAAGAAGCCGCTGCAAAATAAAGGTAAGCGTATAAATACAAAAAAGGAATCCGGATTCGGATTCCTTTTTTTTGTACCCTCGCCGAGAATCGAACTCGGATTTAAAGTTTAGGAAACTTCCGTTCTATCCATTGAACTACAAGGGCATTTCGGTCGACAAAAGTAGTATAAAATTTTGTAATAGTCAACCTTTGCAGCATATTAGTCGAATATGGCTCGTAATATTTCGGGAGACCGGAGCTCTGAAATGTCGGGTTGGTGTAGCCGGTAGTATGTTAAAATTCGGTCGAGTATGGCGTTTCTCTCTCCCCGATTGAATTTGAAGTGGCGAAGATTATTGAAATCCATACGGGTGAGACGGGCGAAAACTTCGGCTTCGTGGGCATCGAGTGTGTAGGTGTGAATGGGGCGCGAGGGGGAGAAAATTCCGTTCAACATGTCGAAAGAATATCCGGTCCGGTAGGTCTCCATGTTGGGGCTGAACCCGAGAAAACTGCATAATTGCAGCAGGAAACAGAGATGAAAATTGGCTTTACCTTCTTCCATTATATTGAGGACTTGAATGGAACGGACGATGAAGGCGAAAAGTGGGAGATTGGGTTCGGGTTCTTTTATGGTTTGACAGAGGACTTCGGATAAAAAGAGCGCTTCTGCATTTTTTACCGGATCGGAATAGATGTTTTGGAGAGGTAAAACCGTGCGCGCTTCGATGATTTTTTGCAATTCCCGGTTGTTCCGGTAGTCTATATCGAGTTCCAAAATAGAGAACGGCATGAAGAGGGACCGAAACATGCGAGCTTTTTTTCCGCCCCCTTGTGGAATAAGATAGGAAGATCGGCCATATTGTTCGGTGTACAAATGGGCTACCGATATTTTGTCGTTATAGGGAATGATGTGCAGTACGATTCCTAATGTTTTTTCGAGCATTCTCCCGGTAAATTTTTCTACAAAAATAGTTGTTTTATCCAAAGGCCGGTACTGGTTCGGCGCATTGATTTTATTTATTCGGGAGCAGTGGTTGTATCGGGAATGTGAAAATTGAGCTTCACAGCAAATATTGTACAGATACAATGCATTATATTTGTCCATATAAAAGGCTGATGATATGGAACAGTTAGATGTATTCGATTGCTCGAATGTGCTTATAGCGAGTTATTTTGCCGATGATCGGGAGTGTGCTCATGAAAATCGGGAACATACGCTCATTTATCAGTGTTCCGGTAGATTGGAGATCGAGGAGCGTGGAAAGAAAACCGTTTTGTATCCGGGAGATTGTGCCTTTATGCGGCGTGATAACCGAATGTGGTTGCAAAAGAGGGTCGGGAAGGGTGAGCCTTATCGTTCCATTGTGTTGAAATTTTCGAAGGCTTTTTTGAGGGAGTTTTACCAAACACTCGATCGGCAGCAGATTCCAATCGACTCCAAACGAGAGAAAGCGAGCTTGCTCCTCTTGCCGAAAAATAGACCGGATATCCGCTCTTTGTTCGAGTCGGTTATTCCGTATTTCGATGCCGGGGAGAAACCCTCGGAAAAGATTTTGAAATTGAAGATGATCGAAGGTGTGTATGTCTTGCTCAATACCGACCGTAATCTGTATGCATCGTTATTCGATTTCGTGGAACCGTGGAAAATCGATATTCTCGATTACTTGAACGAAAATTATATGTGCGATCTCTCGATGAAAGAAATCGCCAGTTATACGGGGCGTAGTTTGGCTACTTTTAAACGGGATTTTGCCAAAGTGAGCGATTTGACACCTCAGAAATGGATTATCAGACGACGTCTTGAAGCGGCGCATGATTTAATTCGGTCGGGGAAAAAGAAAGTTACGGAGGCTTGCTTCGATGTAGGCTTTAAGAATCTGTCGCATTTTTCCAAAGTGTATAAAGAGGCTTATGGGGTCGCACCATCGTGGCAGGGTGAGCTTTATAGTAAATAGATTTGAGCTTTATAGCAAAATCGTTGCGAGATCTGTTTCGTACCTTTGTACATCGTGCGGAAATAGACGATGATCGATGGAGCCTGATGTCTGTCTGTTTCCGATTTCCCATTTGCCTGATTTCTATATGATGGGTTGGAGAACTGGTATTTTGTAGTGTTCAATTAAAATCATAGGGTATGAAAACAAAAGTAGTTTTATGGATTTTATTGTCAATTTTAATATTTCCGATTATGACAAAATCACAAGAGAAAGTCCGACAGACAGCCGGACATGATGCGCTTGGTGAGTTCGCTCCCGAGTTTGCGCATTTGAATGACGATATTCTTTTTGGAGAGGTATGGAGTCGTAACGATTTGCTTTCGCTTCGTGACCGCTCTATCGTGACTGTCGTTGCTCTCATGTCACAGGGGTTGACAGATTCTTCGTTCAAGTATCATCTTGAATCGGCCAAGAAGAACGGGGTGACCAAAACTGAAATCGCTGAAATTCTTACTCATGCTGCGTTCTATGCTGGTTGGCCCAAAGCATGGGCGGCGTTTCGTATGGCCAAAGAGGTGTGGGTAGACTGTGCGGATAGTACTACTGCCTGTTCGCTCGATACGTATGCTCAATCCATTATTTTTCCTGTCGGCAAACCTAACGATGCGTACGCCAAATATTTCATCGGTCAAAGCTATCTCGCGCCTGTCGTGACAGAAGGTATTCTCATTTCGAACGTTACTTTCGAGCCCGGTTGCCGTAATAATTGGCACATACACAAAGCTACCAAAGGCGGCGGTCAAATACTTGTGTGCGTGGGTGGCAGAGGTTATTATCAGGAATGGGGAAAAGAACCGGTGGAGCTTTTCCCCGGCGATGCGGTTTATATCTCGGCCGGTGTGAAGCATTGGCATGGAGCTGCGCCTGACAGTTGGTTCTCGCATCTCGCCATAGAGGCTCCCGGCGAAAACAAGAGCAATGAGTGGCTCGAACCTGTGAGCGAAGATGAATATTCGGGCGTTGTCCGTCATCAACGCTGAGCCTCGAAATAGCTCGAACAAGTTTGTCTTTTTCTCGGCTTATAGTTTATTTCAAAATGAACATAGTATGAAACAGATAGTATTGATACTTATGAGTATTCTCAGTTTTAGTTGTTCGTCACAAACTCAACGACAGGTGACAGATACCACCGAACCGGTGAGTAAGAAAATTCTTGTGGCCTATTTTTCTTGTACCGGAACTACCGGGAGGGTGGCAGAGTCCATTGCCGGTGCGGTCGATGGCCGGCTTTACCGGATTACTCCTGCCGAGGCCTATATTTCGGCCGATCTCGATTGGAATGACAAGTCGAGCCGGAGTTCGGTCGAAATGGCCGACGAGGATTCTCGCCCCGAACTGGGTGGGGAGCCTCTCGATATGAAAGATTACGATATCGTATTTCTCGGCTATCCTATTTGGTGGGACTTGTGTCCGCATCCGGTCAATACGTTTCTTGAAAAATACGATTTTTCCGGTAAAACCGTTATCCCGTTCGCTACTTCCGGGGGAAGTTCGATAGCCCATAGTGTAAGACAGCTCAGGAAACTTTATCCAAACGTGACTTGGAACGACGGCAAGTTACTCAACGGAGGCGTTGCGGTGGCTACCGAATGGGCTAAGCAGGTTGTTGAAAAGGAAAAATGATGTGGCTGATGAAAGATATTTTATTGATGGATAGTGTTTTAAGATAAAAAACTTTGCCTTTCGCAGGAAACTTTTTATGTGGATTTTTAAAATTTGCAATCTGTTGTAAAATAGATTGTTATAAGTCTTGTTCTTGGGAGGGTGTTGATGAAGCAGGAGCTGGTTTGAGTATGGAGGCTTGTTTGGATTGCAGGCGATAGAATGGTAAATGAAAGATTTTTAGGTAAAAATTTTGTCAATTCAAAAAACAGCTCTATATTTGCACTCGCATTTGGAAAGGGCGCCTTACTTTATATATCTAAGGCGCATTTTTATCAAGGGCCCATTCGTCTATCGGCTAGGACGCAAGATTTTCATTCTTGAAAGAGGAGTTCGATTCTCCTATGGGCTACGAATGCGACAGAAAAAAATCTGTCGCATTTTTTTTGTTTGGATATATAATGGTTGTTTGTTCTGTCGTTTGCGATATCTAAGTTATGGATACTTTGAAGGTGGACGTTTTTATGGATTTGTATGGGCACTACTTTTTGGAAAAGGATATTCGGTCTGTTCGGCTGATGCTGAATGCTGCTCATAATGATTTGTATTCAATGTTGTTTTCGATTGACTTCAAGGCTCCCGGTAAGGTTCTGTTTCTTTCTTTGTTTTTGGGTGTATGTGGGATTGACCGATTTTATATCGGGGATACATTAATGGGTGTTTTCAAATTGCTCACCGGTGGTGGTTTGGGTATAGTCCTTTTCATTGACTGGTTTACTATTTCGAAGGTTATTCGGGAGCGCAATTACGACAAGCTTTTAGCTTATCTCTATTAAATAGGTCCTTTATAGGGAGTTTTTAGGTGCTAAAATATGCCAATGTTTTCTGTTGCTTTTTTTTGTTTAGATATGTGGTATCTTTTTTTGATGGGAATTACCGATTCAATAGAAAACTCATGGGGATAGGCTTGAATGTTAATGAATGAGAGGGTTTGGAAAGATTTCATAAGGTTTTTTGTGGTAAAGGTTGCCCCATTCGCTACGAGTATACTGTCCCTCTATTTTCTTGCATCTTCATCACCAAATAAAGGTGATGTATTTGGGAGTGGGTTTTTTGTTTGTATCAACCCCTTCGCCCTGCGGGCACTCCCCCTATATTTTGCTGCGCAAAACACAGGGGGAGAAAGTGAGATGTATATCCCTTTCTCCTCTGCTGTGTCCCGTAGCATTACGAGGTATTTCTTTTCTCTATCGGAGATATTTAAAACTCCTCCTCTGTGTGGTGCCAGCCATAGGGGAAGTGTCACGTAGAGAAGGAGGGGTGAAAACGACATCTCATCAGTCTGTTTATTCAATTCTCCCGTTGTGTCGCATAACGGTATAGGGGGAGTGTCCGATGGGCGAGAGGGTTAATTTTTAAAATCACCCAGTGGATTTATTGTTTTCATTCCCTTTCCTGTTATTGATTGATGCCATTTTTCAGGTTCATAGTGTATATGATTTATATCTTTTTGTGAATAAGGTGCTTTCTGTCAAATGGGTTTTTGTTTTTATCCTTATGTTTGAATTTGCTGTTTGGATTCATAATATCTGGTCGGGGCTATGATTTGAGAGAAACGTCGGTGTGATTATTTCCACCCGGATTATTTCGCTATTCCAACTTTTTTGTGTATTTTTGTTTGTTGGTGGAACGCCGGCGGTTTGAGCCGGATTTTAAGTGTTTCCTGTTGATTTTCTGTTAATAAGAATAGCGCAGGGATAGCTCATAAAAACAAAAAAGATTCGGATAATATGTCAGAAGAAACAGAAAACAAAAGTTATTCAGCCGATAGTATTCAGGTGCTTGAAGGTTTAGAGGCCGTTCGTAAACGCCCTGCTATGTATATCGGCGATATCGGTGTAAAAGGGTTGCATCATTTGGTGTATGAGGTTGTCGATAACTCTATCGACGAAGCTCTTGCCGGATATGCCACTCATATCGAGGTATATATCAACGAAGATAATTCTATCAGGGTTGTCGATAACGGTCGCGGTATTCCTGTCGATATGCACGAGAAAGAGCATAAATCGGCTCTTGAAGTGGTTTTGACGGTATTGCATGCCGGTGGTAAATTCGATAAGGGGTCTTATAAAGTTTCCGGTGGTTTGCACGGTGTGGGTGTATCGTGCGTAAATGCTCTTTCGACTTATTTACGTGCTGAGATTCGCAGGAACGGAAAGATTTATATGCAAGAGTATTCTTGTGGTAAACCTTTGCACGATGTGGAAATTATAGGAGAGACCGAAGAGACGGGTACGACGATTATCTTCCGTCCAGACGATTCGATTTTTTCTGTTACGGTTTACGACTATAATATTTTGGCGAATCGTTTGCGCGATTTGGCTTATCTGAATGCGGGGATTACCCTTTCGCTGACGGATAAACGGACGACTAACGATGCCGGCGAGTATCGTAAAGAGGTGTTCTATTCAAAGGAAGGATTAAAGGAGTTCGTTCGTTATATCGACTCGAATAAGGAGCATCTTATCGACGATGTGATTCATATCGCTACCGAGCGTCAGGGAGTGCCTGTGGAGGTCGCTATGACGTACAACACGACGTATAACGAGAATGTCTATTCGTATGTGAACAATATCAATACCATCGAGGGGGGAACTCACTTGACGGGTTTCCGTCGGGGATTGACCCGTACTTTGAAGAAGTATGCCGAGGATTCCAAGATGCTTGAAAAAGTGAAAGTGGAAATCAGCAGCGATGACTTCCGAGAGGGGCTTACCGCCGTTATTTCGGTGAAAGTGATGGAGCCACAATTCGAGGGACAGACCAAAACGAAGTTGGGCAATAGCGAGGTTATCGGGGCTGTGGACACGGCTGTGAGCGAGGCTTTGGCAAATTATTTGGAAGAACATCCGGCTCAGGCGAAAACAATTGTCGAGAAGGTGATTATCGCCGCCACAGCGCGTCATGCAGCTCGCAAGGCACGTGAGATGGTTCAACGCAAGTCTCCTCTTTCGGGTGGCGGATTGCCCGGTAAATTGGCGGATTGTTCTTCGCGTAACCCTGAGGATTGCGAGATATTCCTTGTCGAAGGGGATTCGGCAGGAGGTTCTGCCAAACAAGGTCGTGACCGTATGTTCCAAGCTATTCTACCGTTGCGCGGTAAGATATTGAATGTGGAAAAAGCGATGGATCACAAGGTCTTCGAAAGTCAGGAAATCAGTAATATGTTCAAGGCTTTGGGGGTGACTATCGGGACGGAAGAAGATTCGAAAGAGGCGAATATCGAGAAATTGCGCTATCATAAAATCATTATTATGACCGATGCCGATGTGGACGGGGCGCACATTGCCACATTGTTGTTGACGTTCTTTTTCCGTCGTATGCGTCCGTTGTTGGAACAGGGGTATGTTTATTTGGCGACGCCCCCTTTGTACAAATGTAAGAGTAAGCGGGGTAAAACCGAGGAATATTGCTGGACCGACCAACAAAAAGATCAGTTCTGCTTGAAATATTGCGAGGGGAACGAACAGTTGATGGAGACTCAACGATACAAAGGTTTGGGCGAGATGAACCCGCACCAGTTGTGGGAGACGACGATGGATCCCGAGAACCGGATTCTCAAACAGGTGACCATCGACAATGCAGCCGAGGCCGATCGCGTATTCTCGATGTTGATGGGCGAGGACGTAGGTCCGCGTCGCGAGTTTATAGAATCTAATGCGACTTATGCCAATATCGACGCTTAATTCGATGCGATATAGGTCAGCCCGATATGAAATCGGGCTGACTCTGTTTTAAATAGAAGGATTTGAAAATGGTATCGATAGGGGAATGTTTTTCCCTGTCGGTTTATCGATGGATAGGGATTCGTTATGGAACGGAAAGCGTTGAATAGCTTAGGGTATATGGAGCTGGCGGCATTTTTTGTCTTCGGTACATTTTTGTTGGGACTGTATTACGACATTGTGTGGTTGCAATGGGTTACAGCTATTTTGTTTATTTTGCCTATGGCGGGAGTATTGCGCTATCCTTCCCGTTGTAAAGAGAGGCAGGAGCCATTTGTCAAAGCTCGTTTCGCTTGGTCGTTGATAACTATGTTTCTTTATTTGGGTATGGGATTCGGATTGCTTACGATTCTCTGAATTCGTGATTGCGATCTGGTCGGTTGTGTCTTTTTTGTTCTCGTGAATATTTTCGAAACCGCTTTCTGTTGCGGCATGGGAAATTCGATTTTCTTCTTGAATCTTAGAAGCTGTTTTATAAATTTATTGAGAAATAATATTATCATTTCAAG
>OJOF01002415.1_pt1 | contig 11988 bp, 14 predicted proteins | sample 1598181 | NCBI WGS metagenome assembly OJOF01 (sample SAMN01915226, study PRJEB22387) | human gut metagenome | isolation source: stool | host: Homo sapiens | place: USA
CAGGGACAGGAACTCCATGTTCATGATGGAGCCGGTGGAGTCCTCCGGGTACTTCAAAATCTCGTTGATGGATTTTCGCATTTCTGGCGTTGCCTTATCCAGAATTCGGATCACCACGCTGGCGGGCATCTCCTCCACGATGTCCACGGCATCGTCCAGATACAGCTCGTCCAGCACCTCCTTCAGCTCGGTGTTGGAAAAGCCGTTGATGAGCATCTCCTGGGAGTCGGACTCCAGCTCCACGAACACCTCCGCCGCCAGCTCCTTGGGCAGCAGCCGGTACAGCAGGGGCATCAGCTCCCCGCCGGACTCCTCCAGCAGCAGAGCGATGTCGGCGGGCTCCATGGGGAGAAAGAGGTCCCTCAGGCGGGCGTACTGTTTACTTCGGGCCAGCTCCTTGATCTCATCCAGATATCGGTCCAGCTCTTCCTCGTAGTCTACCATATCGGCTCCTCCTTCCCCGCATCATAAAAAATCCCGCAGCCGGCGTTTGCCTGCTGCGGTCGCATTGCGATCGGGTCACCGCCGTGACCTGAGCACCGTAACAAGCTTTAGCATCGTGGGGCGGTGAAGCTGCATTAGATGATACCTTGGTTTCGATATCGCCTGTTCAAACCCTCTCATGGTGTCTCCACCACTCCGCGGCAGCAGCCCATATCCCTACGGTAGCCTTACCTACCGGGAAATATATCATGCAATATAAATGTATCGTAAAGCAAAAATCACCAGATGTCAACCCTAAGATACAGAACATTCCGTGCATTTGTTCCATCAAATCCTTCGGTTAACCTTGCAATTCTCGGCGTGAGCCGTTATAATAGCTTGTATATACAACCTGTATGGGTCTGTAAATCCTGAGAAAGTAGGTGGCGGCATGGAAAATTCTCCTCAGTATGTGATCGAAATGCTTCACATCACCAAGGAGTTTCCCGGCATCAAGGCCAATGACGACATCACCCTTCAGCTGCGGAAGGGCGAGATCCACGCCCTTCTGGGGGAAAATGGCGCCGGTAAATCCACGCTGATGTCCGTCCTGTTCGGGCTGTACCAGCCGGAAGAAGGCGAGATTCGAAAAAATGGACAGACAGTAAAGATCAATGACCCCAACGACGCAACAGCGCTGGGGATCGGCATGGTGCATCAGCACTTCCAGCTGGTGGACGTGTTCACGGTGCTGGACAATATCATTCTGGGTGCCGAGACCACGAAGATGGGCTTCCTGCAGAAGAAGGAGGCCCGGAAAAAGGTACAGGAGCTGTCGGAGCGGTACGGTCTGTCGGTAGATCTGGACGCCAAGGTGGAGGACATCACTGTCGGTATGCAGCAGCGTGTGGAGATCCTGAAGATGCTCTACCGGGACAACGAGATCCTCATCTTCGACGAGCCTACCGCCGTGCTGACGCCTCAGGAAATCGATGAGCTGCTGCTCATCATGAAGAATCTCACCAGAGAGGGCAAGTCCATCCTCTTCATCTCCCACAAGCTCAACGAGATCATGTCGGTGGCCGACCGGGTCACGGTGCTGCGCAAGGGCAAGTACATCGGCACTGTCAACACCAAGGACACCAACAAGCAGGAGCTGTCCAACATGATGGTGGGCCGCCCCGTACAGCTGCAGGTCAACAAGGACGAGGCCCATCCCGGCGAGGTGGTGCTCAGTGTGAAGAACTTCACCGTCCCCTCCCACCTGCACAAGAAGGATGCCGTACATAATGTCAGCTTTGACGTGCGGGCCGGCGAGATCGTCTGCATCGCCGGAATCGACGGCAACGGCCAGACGGAATTCATTCACGGTCTGACGGGCCTTGACAAGAGCTCCGGCGGCAGCATCACCGTCTGCGGCCACGACATCTCCCACTATTCCATCCACCACCGGGGCGAGTACATCAGCCACATCCCGGAGGACCGCCACAAGCACGGTCTGGTGCTGGATTTCACGCTGGAGCAGAATCTGGTGCTCCAGCGGTACAAGGAGCCACAGTTCGAGAAGGGGGGCTTCATCAAGCGGGACGCCGTCCGCAGCTACGCCCAGCAGCTGATCGAGAAATTCGACGTCCGCAGCGGTCAGGGCCCCATCACCGTGGTTCGCAGTATGTCCGGCGGCAACCAGCAGAAGGCCATCATCGCCCGTGAACTGGACCGGGATAAGCCTCTGATCGTGGCCGTCCAGCCCACCCGTGGTCTGGACGTGGGCGCCATCGAGTATATCCACAGCCAGCTGGTAGCCGAGCGGGATCGTGGCAAGGCGGTGCTGCTGGTGTCTCTGGAGCTGGATGAGGTCATGAGCCTCTCCGACCGCATCCTCGTCATGTACGAGGGGGAGATCGTGGGCCAGCTGGACCCCAAAAAGACCACCGTATCCGAGCTGGGCCTGTATATGTCCGGCGCAAAGCGTGACAACAAAGGAGGCGATGAAGCGTGAAGCATTCCGCAGCCACTCTGTACCAAAAGGAAGGCACCAAAAAGGTGCTGGCGTCCCTGATCTCCATTCTTGCGGGTCTGCTAGTGGGCGGCATCGCTGTCATTCTGGTGGGCTGCTTCAATGAAAAGATCTCCCTCTCCGGCGCATGGGACGGCTTCCGCATCATCTTCGCCGGCATCTTCAGCACCGGCCGCAACGCCGCCGGTGAGCTGACCTGGGGCTTCAATGCCGTCAACACCGGCGATATGCTGTTCCGGGCCACGCCCCTGATCATGACGGGTCTCTCCGTGGCCGTGGCCTTCAAGACGGGCCTGTTCAACATCGGCGCTCCCGGTCAGTACCTGATCTCCACCATGGCGACGCTGATGATCGCCCTGAGCATCCCCTCTTCCTCCGTCCCCACCTGGATCATCTGGATCCTGGCCTTTTTGGGCGGCTGTCTGGCGGGTGCTCTGTGGGGCGCTCTGCCGGGTCTGGCCAAGGCGTGTCTCAACATCAATGAGGTGCTGGCCTGCATCATGACCAACTGGGTGGCCGCCAACCTTGTGACGTGGATGTTCGACATCAGCAACTTCAAGAACACTGTGGAGAACACCAAGTCCGGCTACATCTATAAGACCAGCTTCAACGGCGTGGCCACCCCCAAGCTGGGGCTGGATAAGCTGTTCCCCGGCTCTCAGGTCAACGCCGGTATTCTGGTGGCCATTCTGCTGGCCATCGCCATGTACATCCTCATGACCAAGACCACGCTGGGCTACGAGCTGCAGGCCTGCGGCGCCAACCGCCATGCCGCCCGCTACGCCGGCATCAAGGATAAGCGCAACATCGTGCTGTCCATGGCCATCGCCGGTGCGCTGGCCGGAGCCGGTGCAGCGCTGTACTACCTGTCCGGCAACACGGAGTTCTACTGGTCCACCTATCAGTCTCTGCCCGCCGTGGGCTTCAACGGCATCCCCGTGGCGCTGCTGGCGCTGAATAACCCCATCGCCGTCATCTTCGCCGGGATCTTCATGGCCATGCTGAAGATCGTTGGCCAGCAGCTGACCAACCTCACCGCCTACAACGAGTACATCACCGACGTCATCATCGCCGTCATCGTGTATCTAAGCGCTTTCTCTCTGGTGATCCGCATGATGCTCAGCGGCCGGAAGAAGAAAAAGGTCGTGGCAGCCGACACGGCTCCCATCCCTCAGAGCGCCGCTGTGGAGGATCAGACCTCCCTGCTGCCGGAGGAGGAGAAAGCACCCGTAGAGGCCGCTGTCACAGACAGCGATAACGCAGAAGGAGGCGATCAGGCATGACATTTCTGGTACAGCAGACCCTGATCTATGCAGTGCCCCTGATGATCGTGGCGCTGGCCGGTGTGTTCGCCGAGCGCAGCGGTATCATCAACCTGGCGCTGGAAGGTATCATGATTTTCGGTGCTTTCATCGGCGTGCTGTTCGTGCGCCTGATGCAGGGCAGCGCCGCCGTGCTGGCCGCTCAACAGACCGGGAACTGGGTGGCTATGCAGGGGCTGGAGCTTCTGGCTATGCTGGTGGCGGCAGCCATGGGCGCCGTGTTCTCCCTGCTGCTGAGCTTTGCCTCCATCAACCTGCGGGCCGACCAGACCATCGGCGGTACGGCCCTGAACCTGATGGCTCCGGCTCTGGTGCTGTTTCTGGTGCGTATCATCGCCAACCAGAACACCCTGCAGCTGGCTACCGGCGACTCCGCTACGTGGTTCATGATCCGAAAGTCCACCTTCGGCATCGACAAAAACACCGATCTTGGCTTCTTCGGCGAGACGTTTCTGGTGAAAGTCTATCTGGCTACCTACGTCTGCATCATCCTGTTCGTCATCCTGTCCATCATTCTCTATAAGACTCGCTTCGGCCTGCGGCTGCGGGCCTGCGGTGAGAATCCTCAGGCGGCGGACTCTCTGGGCATCAATGTCTACAAGATGCGCTATATCGGCACCACCATCTCCGGTGCGCTGGCGGGTATGGGCGGCTTTGTGTACGCCCTGACCACCGCCAACTGCTCCTCCAACGGCGACGTGGCGGGCTTCGGCTTTCTGGCGCTGGCCGTGATGATTTTCGGTAACTGGCGGCCTCTGAACATCGCCGGGGCCTCCCTCCTGTTTGGTCTGTTCAAATGCATCGCCGCCGCCTACTCCAGCATCGATATCAACGGCGACGGTGTGTACTGGCTGGCAGAGATCGGCATCAGCTCCCACCTGTACCGGATGCTTCCGTACATCATCACCCTGCTGGTGCTGGCCTTCACCTCCAAGAAGTCCCGTGCCCCCAAGGCGGAGGGCATCCCCTACGACAAGGCTCGCAGATAAGAGCGGCAGCTGCCTGTATTTTCAGGCGGCGACAACCTGTAAAAAATGGCACCCGACCAAAGCTACGGGCTGATAACGAAGTATTAAAAGAGCGTAGTTATCAGGCGGCGTAGCAATGGCAAGGAAAATCACCGAGAAAGCCTCGTACGGGCTTTTCTCGGTGATTTCTTTTACCGCATATTCGATTCCAGCCGTGCCTTTTGCTGCAATAATTACAGGACATTAAGGAGGGATCGTAATGAAACGAAAACACTATGCTGAGCTAAATCGGCAAGAGTGGCGACTCGCTCTCAACGGGTTGAACCGTTTTCGCAACAAGCTGCTTGCAGCCGGACGGTATACAGATGCCGTGGATGAGCTAAAGATTGCGGCGGCTACTGTTTCCGGTAGCCGCCGCATAGGTTAAGCTGTTCTCTTACTTGTTGTACTTTTTCTTCCTGCTTACAACCGTTGTGCCAATGGCTGCACCGCCGCTGACGAACAACAGGGCCATCCACAACAAAAGATTGGAGTTATCTCCCGTCTGCGGAGACTTGTCGGCGCCGGGTTTGACGGTGCCGCCGGACAGCTTTGCCGTTACGGTATCGGCCTGCTTGATTTCCTGTGTTGCCGTAGCGTCCTTGTAATACTTCTTGCAACCGGAGCAATACCAGTATTCGATATTGCCCTCAGTGGTCTTGGTCGCCGCCTTTGCCGGGAAGTGCTTTAAGTTGGTGTGGTTCTTCGGATCAAGCTCGCCGTATTCGCCGCCGCAGACCGTACAGACAGCCTTGTGTGTGCAGTCTGCCGTGCCGCCGTGGCAATTTTCGGTTTCCGTATGGCTCGCGTCACGCTTACAGATTCGGGTGTGGGTCTTTTCATCGCTGTTCTGCGTCCAAGCGCCCCAGTCGTGGCCAAGCGGTTCGGAAGATCCGCCGCAAACCGTGCATGTCCTTCCGCTTGTGCAAGTCGCCGTTCCGCTCCAAATGTGTGACTCTGCATAATACCATTTATTATAACACACCGTGCATGTAAGAGAGCATTTGTGCAATTTATCATCTGCGTATTGATAAGTCACCCTTACCGTTTGTATCTTGTTGCATTTACTACAAAACGCAATATCCGCCGCATATGCCGTCATAGGCATAACAGCCAGCATCACGCACAGTATGAGCACAACGCTCAAAATTTTCTTATTCATATAGTTTCCTCTCCTTTGCCATCCTTCGACAGCTTAAAATCGTATTTCATTTCCAGCATGGCAAACAGCTTATACATAACCTTGGTGGCAATTGCCTTGATATCCAGTGATTGAATAAAGGCAAGCACCTTTGCCTGCTCCGCCTCCGGCACCCGATACACCCGCATCGCCGCCGTCAAAAAGCGGCTGAGCTTGCGTTCCAGCGGGAAATGGATGTCGCATTTTCGTGCCATATAATTGCGCATCAGTCCTGCCGTGCCGATTTCCATCTCGTAAAAGTCGCTGTCGCTGTAATCCGGGAAATTTGCGCTGAAGATCTGCTTCAGCTCTGCCGTGGTATGCAGGTAGATATACTCCGATGTTTCAGGCAGGGAGTAGGCTTCAATGTAAATTTCCCGCAGGTTCTCGTTCAGCTCGGTCAGGGTCAGCTGGATCGCCGTTTCCAACGCATAAGTGTAAACCGGCGGCAGCTTGGTGTCTGTAATGCTTCTTGCCATGCCGAACTGTCCGCCGAACATCGTTTCGGTCAAGTCCAGCAAAATTCTATCCTTGGTGGGAAACAGATTCAAATAGCTTCCCCTTGCTACGCCCGCTTCGTCCACGATCTGACTGACAGAGGTGTTTTTATACCCTTGCTCCAAAAAGAGACGGACGCACACGGTCAGTATTTTCCGCTTCGTCTCGCTGCTGTCTCTCCGCAAATACATCACCTCCCCTCAAGCGTTTTAGTATGTATACCAATAATATCATAACAAGAACAAAAAGGCAAGTGGGATTTGAAGCTTTACCTCCGTAAATTGTGACTTTTCCGCAAACGCTGGCTTCTTCCATTACTCAATGACCGCCAACTACGAAAAAGAGCAGAAGGAGCTGCTGAAGCTCGTAGATGACGGCAAGAAAAAGCTGTTGGATGCGGAGCAAACCAAGGTGGATTTGAGGCTGCTGATGAAAGCGCTGCGGGATTATACGGACATTCGACAGCTTACGCCGGAGATCGTCAATGCGCTGATCCGGCGCATCGAGGTTCACAGCAAGGATAAGGAAACCAAGAAGGTCAAGGGGGACATTTACTTCACAGCCGTTGGGCTATTCTCTGTCCCTACGGGAAAAGAGATGCTGTCAGCAATGGGGGAGATCCGCCAAAACCCGCAGCAGTTCAAATTTTCTGCATAAAGCAGAACACGGTGCAGCCCCTTTTCAGAGACTGCACCGTATTCTGCATAAAAACTTCGTTATCCGCTCATGTCTAATGCGGGTGCCATTTTTTGTCCGCCATAGGGGAAAGCAGCAACCCTTTACCGCACCCAGCGGCTTATGGGAACAGCCAATGCCGCCGATAGAACCGCCTGCGCTGCCTTTGCCGACAGATAGCCCCTCATGTGGAGTCCGCTCCCCTCCAGCACCGCCGCCGTCTGACAGTGGACGCACACGCCGCCCCAGCCCATCAGTACCGCCGCCAGCACGAAGTCCCCCCGTGTGCCGGAGAGCCGCAGGATGCCGCCGGTAAGCTCCAGCAGTCCCAGCGGAAGAGGGTGCTCCAGCCCCGTCAGGGCCGTCAGCAGCCGGGTCAGCACCAGAAAGAACACCACGAAGCCGCAGACGTGGAGCATCCCCTCCCCCGCTCCCCGGACGGCCCCCGGAAAAGCGGAACTCAGAGCCTGCGGCGCAGACGGCGAAGTCCGTCCCTCCGGGGACGAGGTGCTGCGGGTCAGCAAAGCCGTCAGCACGGCGGCCGACACATGGATCAGCCAAAGCCATGCCCCGGCCCGGAGACTTCCGAAGCAGCCCACTCCCGCCACACCCAAGGCAAAGGCCGGGCCGCAGTTGTTGCAGAACAGCAGCAGCCGCTGCCCCTCCTGCCGGGAGATGGCTCCGGTGCGGGCCAGCTCTCCCGCCGTCTGGGCGCCCACCGGATAGCCTCCCAGCAAGCCCAGCAGCCCCGCCGTACCACCGGGGCCGGAGATCCCCAGCATCCGGCGGGTCAGGGGTGCCAGCAGCCGCCCCAGCACCGCCGCGCTGCCGGTGGCCACAAACAGCCGGGACACCACGAGGAAGGGAAACAGTGCCGGGATCACCGATCCGCCGCAGAGGGCCAGTCCCTCCCGCACCGCCTGCGCCGCCGTCTCCGATGCCGCCAGCAGCCCCGCCATGACCGCCAGCAGTCCCAGTGCCAAGCCCATGCTCCCCTCACCTCCCTTTACCCTGCCAGCTTATGACGGCGGGCAGAGGTCCATGCCACGGACAGGCAAGTTTTTCCGGCGGTACGCATACAGTCCACCGTGGGAGGGATGCCTCATGGGAGACAAAAAGCGGCTGGCCCGTGCCGGTCTGGAGGTCATGGATCGGCTGGACCTGCCAGGGGAACTGGCAGTGGGGGTGGGCCGCATGGAGCTGGTGGGGAACCGCCAGTTCTATATGGAACAGCACCGGGGCGTGCTGCGGTACAGCACGGAGGTCATCGACATCGCCGCTGCCGACATGACGGTGCGGATCACAGGCCGAGAGCTGCAGCTGCTGGCCATGACGGACCGGGAGCTACGGATCAGCGGCACCATCACCGCCATTGAGCTGCTGACATAGGAGGGGCCATGTATCGTCAGATCGTCCATTTTTTACAGGGGCAGGTGCTGGTGCGGATCGAGTGCGGCTGTCCGGAGCGGGTGCTGAACCTCTGCGGCGCACGGGGCATCCCCTTCTGGGAGCTGACATGGGAGTCGCCGGTGTGCCTGACTCTGCGGGCCGTAGGCCGGGACCTTCCCCGTCTGCGGCAGGCGGCGGAGGACGCCGGCGGCAGCCTGCATCTGTGCCGCAGCGGCGGCGTACCGGTGTTCTGGCGGCGTCTGCGCCGGCGGTACGTGCTGCTGGCCGGAGCGGTGCTGGCGCTGGTGCTGATGTTCGGCGGCAACCTCGTCATCTGGGATTTTCAGGTCAGCGGCAACGACACCGTCCCCACGGAGACCATTCTCCGGGCGCTGGAGGACTACGGCATCACCGTGGGGTCGCCGGGTCTGCACATCGATCAGGAGACCATGCGCAACCATGTGCTGCTGGCCCTGCCGGAGGTATCGTGGCTGGCGGTGAACGTCCGGGGCTGCGTGGCCCATGTGCAGGTGGTAGAGCGGCACCGTCCGCCGGAGGCGGCAGATCGGAGCGCCGTCACCAACATCGTGGCCCGGAGGGCGGGCCTTATCACCAAGGTGGAGGCGCTGGAGGGGCAGGCCATGGTGCTGCCGGGGGCCACCGTCACGGAGGGGCAACTGCTGATCTCCGGAGTGTCAGAAACAGGACACATCGGCGCACGGTTTGTCCACAGCATGGGGGCCGTGTGGGCCAGAACGTGGTATGAGCTGTCGGTCAACGTGCCGCTGCAGATCACGCAACCCGCCGCCGGAAGCCGCAGCCACAGCCGTTGGGCGCTGGATATCGGAAAACACCGGATAAAATTCTACGGAAAGGGTAGCATCACCGGGGTGGATTGTGATAAAATAACATACTATAAACCGTTTACCCTGCCCGGAGGGCTTCGCCTGCCTCTGACGCTGGTGTGGGAGCGCATCACCGCATGGGAGGGCGCCGCCGCAGAGCGCACGGAGCAGAGCGCCCGTCAGGAGGGAGAGCAGCAGCTGCTGGCCCTGCTGTCGGCCCGGCTGCCGGAGGGCAGCACCGTCACCGACACCCGCTTCGCCGCTGTGCGGCAGGGGGACCGGCTGACGGTGGTGCTGAAGGCGGAGTGTCTGGAGCAGATCGGCCAGACCGTGACGCTGCCGGAAACGGAGACTACACAGAGATAAGGGGGCTTGTCCCGTATGGAACAGCGTGTGAGCATCGAGCGGATGGAGGAGGCCATCAATCTGTTCGGCTCGTTTGATGAAAATATCCGGCTTCTGGAGGCGGAATTCCATGTGACGGTGGTGAACCGTGACGGGGAGCTGCGGATCTCCGGGGAGCCGGAGGAGGTGATGATGGCTGCCAAGGCAGTGGAGGCGCTGCTGACCCTCTCCGGCAAAGGGGAGTCCATTACCGAGCAGCACGTCCGCTACGTCATCGGTCTGTGCCGCAGCGGCCAGTCCGAGCGCATCGGGGAGCTGACGCAGGACGTGATCTGCATCACCTCCAAAGGCCGGCCCGTCAAGCCCAAGACCATCGGCCAGAAGCAGTATGTGCAGGCGGTGCTCCACAGCCCCGTCACCATCGGGGTGGGGCCCGCCGGCACCGGCAAGACGTATCTGGCGGTGGCGGCGGCCGTGGCCGCCTTCCGGGCCAAGCAGGTCAACCGCATCATCCTGACTCGCCCCGCCGTAGAGGCCGGAGAGCGGCTGGGCTTCCTGCCCGGCGACCTCCAGAGCAAGGTGGACCCCTACCTACGGCCTCTATACGACGCCCTGTTCGATATGCTGGGGGCGGAGACGTACCAGAAATATCTGGAGCGTGGCAACATCGAGGTGGCTCCGCTGGCCTATATGCGTGGCCGGACGCTGGATGACAGCTTTATCATTCTGGACGAGGCCCAGAACACCAGCCGGGAGCAGATGAAGATGTTCCTGACCCGCATGGGCTTCGGCTCCAAAATGGTCATCACCGGCGACATCACCCAGATCGACCTGCCGGGGGACAAGCCCAGCGGCCTGAAGGACGCCATGAAGATCCTGAAGGGCGTGGAGGGCGTCAGCATCTGCCAGCTGACCCAGCAAGACGTGGTGCGCCATGTGATGGTGCAGCGGATCATCGAGGCCTACGCCCGATTCGAGGAGAAGCGCAAATGAGAAAGACACACTATATCCCCATCACCGCCGATGTACCCGGCGCCGCCAACGATGCCAACTGCGCCCTGATCCGCCGGACCATCCGCACGGCGCTGGCGGCGGAGGGACTCACGGCCCCCTGCGAGGTGGACGTGCTCCTGACGGATGACGACGGCATCCACGAGATCAACCGGGAGATGCGGCAGGTGGACCGTCCCACGGACGTCCTCAGCTTCCCGGAGTTTGAGCTGGCCCCCGGTCAGCTGCCCGGCCCGGAGGACGCCGACCCTGGCACGGGCCTTATCCCGCTGGGGGACATGGTGCTCTCCATGGAGCGGGTGTCGGCGCAGGCCAGGGAGTACGGTCACTCCAAGCGGCGGGAGCTCTCTTATCTGGTAACCCACTCGGTGCTGCATCTGTTGGGCTACGACCATCTGGACGAAGGGCCTATGAAGGCCCAGATGCGAGCCAGAGAGGAGGCCATCATGGCCCTACTGGGGCTGGAGCGGTGAGAAAGGCCGCAAGAAAACCAAGAAAAGCAGCTGGTGGATGAATGGAACGAGGCGTAAGTGCCCCTCTATTCCCACCCCAAATTGCTCACAGAAAGCTGAGGATCACCGGAAATTGCGGAAGGAGCTGCATCATGGCCGAGGATAAGCTGTTTGTCGAGGCAACCGAAGAGGACGTACCGTCTATCATCGGCCTGCGGCAAAGAATCTGGAGCACCACATACCGAGGCATCTACCCCGATTCCATGATAGATGAATTTGACTGGAACCGGCACAGGGAAATGGAACTGCTGAGGGTCCATCACCCGGCATACTCTGTGTACCTTATCCGAAAGGATCAGCAAAATATCGGTTATCTGACGATAAATAAAGCCGACGTGATCACCCTGCAATCCCTTTATATTGTCTCTGAATACCAGCGGCAGGGGATCGGTCGGCAAGCCTTTGATTTCATGAGCGCATATTGCCGGGAGCACCATGCCACCGCCTTCATCTGCCACTGTGTTCCGGAAAATTTCAATGCCCGAAGCTTCTACGAGCGCATGGGCGGCGAGGTGATCGGGGAGGACCTGACAAACGAGGAACGCTGGCAGAACTCTGTCACTTACCAGTTTACACTACCATCCATCACAACATAACAAAATTGCTCACAGAAAGCTGAGGATCACCTTATGAATGAGAAAAACAACATCACCAAAACCGCTATGCTCACCGTGTGCGGACGGCCCAACGTGGGCAAGTCCAGTCTCACCAACGCCCTGGTGGGTGAGAAGATCGCCATCGTCTCCAACAAGCCCCAGACCACA
>OJOF01002417.1_pt1 | contig 11975 bp, 8 predicted proteins | sample 1598181 | NCBI WGS metagenome assembly OJOF01 (sample SAMN01915226, study PRJEB22387) | human gut metagenome | isolation source: stool | host: Homo sapiens | place: USA
ATATGCACAACCTTTCATTTGTCATTTTACTAACTTTTTAATTCAACCAACGGGTAAATTTTAATAAAAAAATCCGGACGGCGAACCGCAGGGCGACGAACGGAAGGTTCAGCCGGATGAACGGGCGGATTTTTGCGACGAACGGTAGCCCGCGGGGGACGATTTGGAATTTCCGCGGAAAAACACTACCTTTATTCATAAATAAACAAAACCCGTATATACTTTAATACAGCCTCAGTCAGCCTATATGCGATCGCTCAAAGTGTCCGGAATTATCCACCTGTTCGCCGTGCTCCATGCCGTGGTCGCCCTTTCATGCCATCTGGCGGGGATCAACGACGAGTTGGTGCTGACGCTGCTGACGATCGTGCTGATCGTGCTGATCTGCCTAAAACGGGGCCTGAACGTGGAGTTCACCGCTGCCAGCGTGATCGTCGTCAACGTGATCGGCTACCTGCTGGGTACGGGCGGTGCGCAGCTGATCGAGCTGTTATTGCACGCCCCGCCCGTGGTGCATGCCGTGTCGACTTTCATAACCACCGAGATTCTGGGCTGGAGCATCGTGTGGTTCACCAAGTTGTTCCGCCGCGGCGACGACACGGCGAGCCGCTCCTCGGCCTGGACGCCCCGCATCGGGTTGCTGCTGCTGGCCGTGGGGGTGATTTTCGTGCTGAGGCTGGCCTATGTCGAGCTCTTCTCATCGCCTTCCTTCTCCACAGACCGCCTTTACCACATGGCCGACTTGCTGGCTTCGAACTCCGCGGCACTGATTATCCTGCTGTGCGTCAATATCATCTATGTCCGGCATACGCGCAGGCGTGAAACCCGGCACGGTCTGATCGCCGAAATCGCGGCGTTCCTCCTGTTCGTGCTGTTCACGTCGGCCTGCGTGGCGCTCATTACGGGGTTGCACCTGCCGTTCGCCTTCGACCGCTCGTTCTCCGCACGGGAGTTCCTGCAACTGTGGATCGTCACCCTGCTGGTCGAGGTGACCCTCTATTCGGTCGTATTTATGGTCGATTACGCCCTAGTCGCGCGTGCCGTGCTGCGTGCCGAGCGCGGCAAGGCGCACCAGGCGCAGTTCCGTTACATGAAACTCAAACAGCAGGTCAACCCCCATTTCCTGTTCAACTCGCTCAATATCCTCGACTGCCTGGTCTGCGAGCAGCGCACGGAGCAGGCCAGCGCCTACATCCATAAACTGGCGGGCATCTACCGTTACATGCTCCAGAACGAGGAGGAGACGCTCGTGCGCCTGCGCGAGGAGATGGCTTTCGTGGGGATGTACGTCGACTTGTTGCAGGTGCGTTTCCCCGAGGGGTTTCGCGTGGAGACCGACATTCCGGACGAGGCCATGAACCGCCATGTCCTGCCCTGCTCGGTGCAGCTGCTGATCGAAAACGCCATCAAGCATAACTCGGTGGGGGCCGACCGGCCGCTGGTGATCCGCATCGTCGCCGGGGCCGGAGCCGTGACGGTGTCGAACAACCTTCAGCTGAAGGTATCCGGCACTACCTCGACCCGTGTGGGGCTGAACTACATCCGCCAGCAATACCTCGACCTGTCGGGCATCCCGATCGGGATACGCCGTACCGATACCGAATATTGTGTCACCTTACCGTTGCTGTAATATGAACGTACTGATCGTAGAAGACGAAATGATGGCCCAGGCAAACCTGGCGCGAGCGCTGACCCAGCATTTTCCCGACGTACGGATCGTCGGGACGACCGGCTCGGTCAGGGAGACGGTGCTCTGGCTGCGCACGCCGGGGAACAGTGCCGATGTGATTTTCATGGACGTGGAGCTCTCCGACGGGGATTGCTTCGAGATATTCCGCCAGGCGGATGTGACGGCGCGGGTCATCATGACCACCGCATATGACAATTACGCCGTGCGGGCGTTCGAGGTCAACAGCATCGACTACCTGCTCAAACCGATCGACCCCGCGGCGCTGCGGCGTGCCGTGGAGCGCTGCCGGGTGCGGAGCGGGGGTATCGACCCCGACGTATTGCTGAACGCGATCCGCAGCCCGCGCGAATACAAACAGCGCTATGTCGTGCGTTTCAACGACCGGATCGTTCCGGTACAAACCACCGACATCGCCTATTTCTACTCGGAAGAGAAAAACACCTACCTTGTCACGAGCGATAACAACCGCTATGTTGTGGATCAGTCGCTCGACGTCCTTTCGGACGAACTGGATCCCGGGCGGTTTTTCCGCATATCGCGCAGTTGCATCATCGCCATGCCGGCGATCGTCAGCATCGTGAAATATCTGGGCAACCGGCTGAAGATCACGGCACGTCCGCGTCCTGAGTTCGAGATGGTGGTGAGCCGGTCGCGGGTCGACGACTTCCTGAAGTGGTTGGAGGGGAATGGCTGAGCCTTCGTCGCGGCTGCATGATAAAAAGGGGTACCCATCGGAGTACCCCTTTTTTGTAGCCGGGAGCGGCGGTGCCGCAGTACGCCCGTCAGCGGCGCCCGCTGCAGGCGATCATGTCGTGCAGCGATTCGTTGAAGGTCTCCTTGCGGAGCAACTCCTCGAGCGGGAGGTGCATCCGGTAGCGCCAGTGGTAGCGGGGGATGGACGGGACGTTGATGCGTTCCTTGGCCGGGTCGGGGTAGCGCAGCTCCCCGTCGGTCGAAAGCCAGTCCTGTAACGGCAGGATGGTGAGCATCGCCGGGGAATTGAGGTGCATGTCGAGGATGCGCCGGCATATCCACGGCTCGCAGAAATAGGGAACGTCGCCCCCGATGCCGAGTGCTTCGTGGTAGAAGCGCGCCGTGAGTTCGCGGTCTTCCTCCCACCATGCCCGCAGCGGGTTCATGTCGTGCGTCGAAGTGGTGCAGACCGAGAAATAGGGGTAGTGCGCCGGGTCGGCGAAGAGTTCCCCCGGCGTCTTGGGCATGCGCTGGATTTCGAGCGAGAGGATTTGCAGTTCGTGCATCGTTTCGGGGACGCTGTCGGGGATCATCCCCAGGTCTTCGCCGCAGGTCAGCATCTCGGTCGCCGAGAGGAGCACCGGGAGCTTGCGCAGGGCGGATTCCTGCCAGAAGCGGTTGTGCCGGTGGTAGAAGAAGTTGGTATAGAGCCGGTCGAAAGCTGCACGGCGCTCTCCGTCGAGCCGGCGGTAGGCGTGCGTCGAGTGGGGGGCGATGCGGGGGTGGAAATAGCCCTTGCGGCGCGGGTCTTCGATGAAGAGCACGTCGTCGAGCAATGCCATAAGCCCTTCCCGCAGCCGGGTCTGGCGTTCGTCGTCGCCCGGGAAGCGGGCTGCGACCTTGCGCTGGGTGGCATAGGCGGGCAGTAACCGCCCCTCCTTCATGCAGGTGGCGCGGACTTCGCCGGCCAGGTCGCCGAACAGTTCCCCGAGCGTGTGCTCGTCGGGCGCCGGAGTGGTGTAGCGTCCGCCCTGCGTGTCGAAGCCCATGCCGCGCAGTTCATCTGCGGAATAGGGCAGGGCGGGGTTGAAATAGCCCAGCAACCCGTGTACGGCATGCGTGGGAATCTCCCAGATGCGGAAGAACCCGAGGATGTGGTCGATGCGGAAGGCGTCGAAGTATTCGGCCATCTTGGCCATGCGTGCCCGCCACCAGGCGTAGCCGTCGCGTGCCATACGTTCCCAGTTGTAAGTCGGGAATCCCCAGTTCTGGCCGACGGCCGAGAATGCGTCGGGCGGAGCCCCGGCCTGTGAGTCCATGTGGAACAGGTGCGGGTAGAGCCATGCGTCGACGCTCGTGCGGCTGATGCCGATGGGCAGGTCGCCCTTGAGGACGATGCCGTGGTCGTGGGCGTAGGCGCAGACCTCGGACAGTTGCGTATGCAGGTGGTATTGGACATAGCAGTGGAATGCGATGTCGCGGCTGTGGCTGCGGCAATAGGCGTCGACGGCTTTGCGGTCATAGCGGGCGAAACCGCCCCAGCGGGTGAAGTCGGGCGTGCCCGTTTCGTCGCGCAGCGTGCAGAAGGCGGCATAGGGGATGAGCCAGTGTCTGTTGGCGGCGATGAAGGCCTTGTAGTCGCGGCGTGCCGCGGTGCGGGCGCCGTGGCGTTCGAACGCCCGGCGGAGCAGCCGCAGTTTGTGCCGGTTGACCCGTTCGTAGTCTATTTCGGGGAGGGCGTTCAGTTCGCTGCGCAGGGTGCGGTACTCGTCGTCCTCCACGACGCCCGCGGCGGGCAGCCGGATGAACTGCGGGTGCAGGGCGAAGGTCGAATTGGCGTTGTAGGGGTAGGAGTCTTCCCAGGTGCCGGTCATGGTGGTGTCGTTGATTGGCAGTACCTGGATGACGCGCTGCCCGGTGGCGGCCGCCCAGTCGATGAGCCGTTTCAGGTCGTAGAACTCGCCGACGCCGAAATCCTCTTCCGTACGGAGCGAGAAGACCGGGATCGCCGTCCCGGCGCCCCGCCACCTGCGCTCGGGGAAACGCGGGGATGCCGCGGCGTCGAGGGCGTGTTCGCCAGCGCCGGGCAACTCGCCCCAGGTGCGGTTGGCACCCTCCTCCCACAGGATGGGGGTGAGGGTCTTGCGGTCGGCGATCAGGAATTTGTATTCGAACCGGTGCGCAGTATGCAGCGTGAGTTCCCATTCCGGGAAGCGGCTGTCGTCCATCGGGACGATCCGTTTCCAGTCGCCCAGCTCACGGCCGCTGCCGGCGACGGCGAGCGTTTCGTCCGGCCGTAGGGTGGGCAGCACGACGCGCAGCGTGATGTTGCCTGTAGCCTTCTTCGGACTGCCGGTTTTCCCGCGGCCGAAGATGCCCCGGGTGAATGCCGAGGAGTAGAACGGCGTGTCGGAGGGCATCTCCTGCCAGCGGTCGCGGATGCGCAGCGTGCGCACCCCCTCCCGGGCGGGGAGCCGCAGCGTGTGCGGCCGCCATTCGCTGCGGATGCACGCGCCGTCGCGTTCGATTTCATAGCGGTATTCGGTATCTTCACTCTGGGTATAGCGTTCGATGGCGCCTGTCCAGACGCCTCCGTCGGCGTATTGCAGCGCAATGCGCCGTTTGCCGATCCGCATGACGAGCTGTTCGCCCCAGCGGGTACGGTATTCGATGCTGATCAGGAGTTTCATGGTTCGGTATGTCGTTTGGTTCGGAATCGGTTTATACAAAATTAAAAAAATAATCCGGTTTTGTCTTTCCGGCAGGGAAAAATCAGAGCCCCCGGATGAATTGCGTAACGACGGCCACGAGGTCGGGGTCGATCGGTAGCGTGCTGTCGCCGTAGGCTCCCGTCTGGTCGATGCGCATGCGTCCCGTGCATTTTTTGAGCGGGTGGGTCATCCCTGCGATGATTGCCTTCCGGGCCCGGGGCTGTGCCTTTGCCAGCGCCTCGGCATTGTCTGGTGGCACCTGCAGGTCGTTGTCCCCGCCCACGACGAGTATCGGAACCCGCACCTTGCGGATCTCCTCGCGCGGGTCGTAGCGCAGGCTGGAGATCCAGAACGTCTGTACCGAAGGGTGGAACAGCGCTTCGAGCTGCGGCGGGCAGGATTCGACCCGTTCGCCCCGTTTGAGGGCGGCGGTGATCGCGTTGGCCTGCAAGAGCAGATCCATGTTGTCGGGCAGGAGTTGTGAGGCCAATTGCAACTGGAGTATCTCGTCGAGCGGGTAGCCGGCGCCGGCCAGCGAAACGACGGCGGCGACTTTCGGGGTTTGCTGCGCCGCGCAGAAGGCGATCAGCGCCCCTTCGCTGTGGCCGATCAGTACGACGCGGCGGAAACCTTCGCCGGCGAGGTAGTCGGCCCATGCCGCGGCGTCGCCGATGAAATCCCCCAGTACGGCGTCGGCCATTTTTTCCGGCTCCGTGAACCGGCTCGCACCGATGCCGCGTTTGTCGTAGCGCAGCGAGGCGATGCCTGCCTTTTCGAGCGCCTGCGCCAGGTAGAGATAGCTGTTTACATTGCCGTTGCGCGGAGTGGGCCCCGAACCGGCGATGATGACGGCCACGGTTTCCGTACCTGCATCGGGGGTGAGCAGCGTGCCGTAAAGCGTTCCGAAATCGCGTTCGAGCGAGACGTTCCTTTCGCCGGCGGCGGTATGCGCGAAGGCCAGCAGGAGGATGGCTGTCAGCAGGTGTTTCATGGCTTATGGGTTTCAGGTTGTTCTCAGTCGGTGTTTTTTTGCCTGTGCGGCGTGCCCTTCCGGTTCGTTTACCGGCGTTTTGTTCCTGCGTATCGTGCCTGTACCGGGTTGGTGCCCGGCGGGTCGTGGCGGCGGGGCTACAGCTCCCCGACCGCTTTTTCCAGTCCGATGCCGCGCGAACCCTTGATCAGCACCAGCGCGTTGTCCACGGGGTGTGTGCGGAGCGCCGCGATGAGGTGTTCCCGATCGGCGAAGAGCGTGATCCGGGCGGGTTGCGGCTCCATGTCGGCACGGGCCTTGGCGAATTCCTGTCCGACGAGCATCACCTCCGTCTGCGGAGCCTGTGCTGCGAGGCGGATGACAGCGGCGTGTTCCTCCGCCGACCAGGCGCCCAGTTCGAGCATGTCGCCCAGGATCAGCAGGCGGCGGGTGCGCATGCCGGGCGGCTCGGCGAGGAAATTCGCGACCGATGCCCGCATACTCGAGGGGTTGGCGTTGTAACAGTCCACGATGAGCGTGTTGCGCCCCGTCTCGGTGCGCTGCGAGCGGTTGTTGTCGGGGACATAGCTGCCGACAGCATGGCGGATACGCTCGTCGGCGACGTCGAAATAACGTCCGACGGCCACGGCTGCGGCGATGTTGAACCGGTTGTAATGCCCTTCGAGGTGGTTTTCGAGGTCCTCGGCCAGCGTGATGCTGTAATACTCCGCGGCCAGCCCGTCGCGTTCGGCGGCCATGTTCGTCAGCATCTCGTCCTCGCGGGGTACGAAGGCGCGGCCGCCGTTCGCGGCCAGGTAGTCGAACAGCTCGCCCTTGCCGCGGCGCACCCCCTCCGGGCCGCCGAAGCCTTCGAGGTGCGCACGGCCGATGTTGGTCAGGATGCCGTAGTTGGGCTCGGCGATCGAGGCCAGCAGGGCGATCTCGCCGCAGGCGCTGGCTCCCATTTCGACCACGCCGAACTGCGTGTCGCGGGTCATGGCGAGCAGCGTGAGCGGCACGCCGATGTGGTTGTTGAGGTTGCCGCGCGTGGCGTAGACCTCGAAGCGTTCGGCCAGCACGCGGCTCACCAGTTCCTTGGTCGTGGTCTTGCCGTTGCTGCCCGATATGGCGAGTATCGGGATCGCCAGCCGGCGGCGGTGTTCGCGTGCCAGCTCCTGCAACGCCCCGAGCGTGTCGCCGACCAGCACCATACGCTCGTCGGTGACGGCTGCCGGGTCGTCCACGACGGCATAGGCCGCGCCTTTGTCCAGCGCCTCCGCCGCGAAGCGGTTGCCGTCGAACGTCGCGCCGCGCAGGGCGAAAAAGATGGAATCAGCCCCGATGTTGCGCGTGTCTGTGGAGATGTGCGGGTGTTCCCGGAAAATATCGTATAGTTCGGACATATCAGTTCGCGTGTTTGGGTGTCCCCGAGGGCATGGGGTAGGGCCCCGGCTCTGCGGGCTCTCCGAAGCGGGGGTTGCCCGTGGCGTCGAAGTCGAAGCGTTGCAGGCGTACGTCGCGCCCCCAGTTGTGTACCGTATCTTTTTTCGAGTGGTAATAGATCCAGTATTCGTTCCCGTCAGGCGAGGTGGTGAAACTGGCGTGGCCGACGCCGTGTATGCGGTCGTTGCCGGTGAAGATGGGGCCGCTCTTGATCCATGATGCGGGATTCAGCGGGTCGCTGTCGGGGGTGCGCAGGCGCAGCTGCCCGAGCTTGTAGTGGCGCGACCACGAGCCGCGCGTGGAGTAGACGATGAAGAGGTCGTCGCCGTGCCGCAGTGCTGACGGGCCTTCCTGCAGGGCGATGTGGTCGCCCTGTTCCCACGGCTGGTCGGGTCGTGAGAGCAGGATGCGCGGCCCGATCCGGGTCGGCGATTCCATGCGGGCGATGTAGAGCAGCTGGTCGGTGGCGTCGGTATCGCGCTGGCGCTCCCAGCCGGACCATACGGCATAGAGCTCTCCCCGGTGTTCGAAGATCGTCATGTCGATGGCCCAGATGTTGTCCGTCTTGCCGTCGGGGTTGTCGCCGGTGTAGAGCATGCCGCGGTCGCGGTAGTCGCCCAGCGGCGTGTCGCACTCCAGCACGCCTGTGCGCTGCCCCGTGAAGGGGCTGCCGGGGACGGGTGCCGCGGCGTAGTAGATGTACCATTTGCCGCGGAGGCGGTGCAGCTCGGGTGCCCAGATGTTGAAGCTGTTCCACGCCCCGCTGTCGGCGGGCTGCCAGACAACACGCTCGCGTTCGAAACGCGTCATGTCGTCCGATTCGGTCACGGCGATGCCGCGTCCTGATTTGAAGCAGGTGTAATAGCGCCCGTCGTATTTGGTGATCCACGGGTCGGCGCCGTCGCGCAGCGGGTTGGTGAAGGTGGCCTGCGGCGCGGAGCACGAGAGCATCCCCGCCACTAAAAAAAAGCCCGCAGCGAATCGTCGCAGCAAGGCTGTGGTATGGAACGGCATGCGTTTCATAGGTGTCAGATATGTTTGTCCCCGTTATGGAACTTTACTTCGTCGATGAATTTCTTGATGTTCTGTTCTTCGGCGCGGGGGCATATCATCAATACGTCGTCGGTGTCCACGACGATGTATTCCTTCAGGCCGCTGATGACCGCTACCTTGCCCTTGGGCAGCGAGACGATGCTGCTGCGCGTGTCGTAGACATAGCACCCCTCTTCGGGGACGGCGTTGGCGTAGCGGTCTTTGCGGGCGTGCTGGTAGACCGAGCCCCATGTGCCGACGTCGCTCCACCCGAAGTCGCCGCAGCGGACATAGACGTTGTCGGCCTTTTCCATGATGCCGTAGTCGATCGAGATGGCGCGGCACTCCGAGAAGACGATCTCCACGGTGGTCTTCTCGGCATCGGTGCCCAGCGCCTTCATCACGCCGCTGAACATGGCATGGTGCTCGGGCAGGTATTTGCGGAAGGCCTCGACGATGGCCTGCACCTTCCAGATGAAGATACCCGAATTCCAGTAGAACTCGCCGGTCTGGAGGAAGGTCTGCGCCAGCTCGAGATCGGGCTTTTCGGTGAAGCACTTGACTTTGCTGATGGTGTGGTCGTCCGAAACCTGGATGTAGCCGTAACCCGTATCGGGGCGTGTGGGTTTGATGCCCACGGTCAGCAGTGCGTCGTGCCGGTCGGCGAATTCGAGGCACTCGCCGATGATCGTGCGGAAATCGTCCTCGTTGAGGATCAGGTGATCCGACGGCGTGACGATCATTTCGGCGTCGGGGTTCTCCCTGAGCAGCGTATAGGCCGCATAGGCGATGCAGGGGGCCGTATTGCGGCCGATCGGCTCGCAGAGCACCTGTTTCTCCCCGATTTCGGGGATGTGCTGCAATACCAGATCCTTGTATTTGTGGTTCGTCACGACGAGGAAATTCCCGGCGGGGACGATTTTTGCAAAGCGCTCGTAGGTGTGGCGGATAAACGATTTCCCGGTTCCGAGGATGTCGAGGAACTGTTTTGGCATCGACTGCCGGCTCTTGGGCCAGAAACGCGATCCGATGCCGCCGGCCATGATGACACAATATTTATTGCTTGCCATAAGTTATAATATGGAATTAAGTGAGACAAAGATAAAAATATTTTGTAACTTTGCCGCCTATTGCAGGAATAATATTTTTGTACTCCCGATGAAGATAAGACTGTTCACCATACCCAACCTGCTGACCCTTGCGAGCCTGCTTTGCGGCTCGTTCGCGGTGGTTTCGGCACTGGTTTACGGCGATCTGGCGCTGGCTTTCTGGCTCACGATCGCCGCCGGTGTTTTCGACTATTCCGACGGTTTCGTGGCCCGGCTGCTCAAATGCCCTTCCGCCATCGGCGTACAACTGGACTCGTTGTCCGACATGGTCTCGTTCGGCTTCGCCCCGTCGGCCGTGCTTTTCGTCTTGTGGAACAATTCCCTGCCTGCGGATGCCGAAGCATGGCTGCGCTACGGCGGCAGTGCACTTTGTTTCGCGGTGGCGGCCTTCTCGGCGCTGCGGCTGGCGAAATTCAATATCGACGAGACGCAGCATACCGAGTTCTGCGGCCTTCCTACTCCAGCCAATGCGCTGTTTTTCATATCTTTGGGGTGGATTAAGGTGAAGACGGGTTTCGACTTGGGTTACTGGTTGCTGCTGCTCATCCCTGTGATGTCGTGGCTGCTCGTTTCGCCCGTGCGGATGTTCGCCTTCAAATTCCAGCACTTCGCCTGGAAAGGCAACGGGGTGCGTTATGTTTTTATTGTATCGGCGGCGCTCCTGCTGGCCGTGCTGGGTGTCCGTGCCGTGCCGGTCGTGATCGTCCTCTACATCGCAACCTCGGTCGTACGCTGGTTGTCGATGAAGGCAAAAGGCTGTGGACAAGCCGGATAGTTGTGTATTTTAAGAATTTTTATTAATTTTGCCCCGGATTAGCGTTCCATGTCGAGGTTGACGAATAGAATATTGCTGGCAGCTTTGCTCGGTCTGTTCCTTACAGCGCCCGGCATCGTCCGTTCGCAGGGTTTCAACGCCAGGACGCTGCAGCGTGCCCAGCAGCGCGGGGAGACGGGGAACCTTTACGGTACGAACCCTTACGAGCAGACCGGCGAGGAGGGGGAGGAGGGCCAGGACGGCCAGCCGCAGGATACGACCAAGAAGGAACGCCGGATCCGCAAGCCGCTCGAATCGTATTTTTTCAGCGATTCGATCCGCGCCCTGAACAATTTTCGCTGGAGCGTCAAGCGCGACTACAACCGCGTGGAGATAAGCCCGCTCGACACGACGCTCACCGACTGGCGCATCGACTACCCCTTCTTCCGCGAGGAGGTGGGCGACATCGCGCAGGGCGCCCTCGGGCAGACATCGCTGCCGATGAACTATTTCCGGCGGCCGCAGTTCTTTGATTTCAGTTTTGCGAGCCCCTACTATGCGTATACGTACGACATGGAGAACGTTCCGTTCTACAATACGAAGAAGCCCATCATCCGCATGACGTACCTCGAGTCGGGGCAGAAGCGTTTCCGGGAGGAGAACTTCAATATCATGCACGCGCAGAATATTTCGCCCACGACCGGGTTCAACGTCGACTACAAGGCACGGGGAACGCGCGGACAATATGTCTGGTCACGGACGAAGAACCACAACCTGTCGGTCGCCTTCAGCCATACGGGCAAGCGCTATTCGGTGCATGCGGCCTATTACAACAACCACATCGAACAGCAGGAGAACGGCGGCGTGGTCGGGACATGGGCTATCGCAGATACGACGTTCCAGATGCCTTCGGGCGTGCCGATGAAGCTGTCGGATGCCGAGGCGCAGAACACTTACCGCAACAACGCCTTTTTCATCACGCAGTCCTACGCCCTGCCGTTGCAACGCGTGACGGAGAACGACTTTTCGCTCGCCGACCTGTCGGCGGTCTATATCGGCCATTCGTTCCAGTACAGTTCGTGGAGCAAGGTCTATTCGGACAAATATGCGCGGTATATCGACGAAAGGGCGCACCGGGACGAACAGGGCAATTTCGTGCCCGATACGCTGGACTACTACCAGAACTGGTATATCAACCCCGACCAGACGCGCGACTCGATCTACGAGCGTGTGATTTCGAACCGCTTCTTCGTGCAGGCACAGCCTTGGGATCGTAACGGCGTGGTAGGCACGATTGATGCAGGCATCGGTATCGACATGCATACCTACTCGCAATTCGAAATGAGGGATTACCAGACGGGAAAGTATACGAAGGTCAACAAGACCAGCTATTTCGCATACGGTTCCGTCGGAGGAAAGATAAAGAAATATGTCGACTGGGACGCGAACCTCAAGTTCTACCCGTCGGGATACAGAGGCGGAGACCTCACCATCGGCGCCCACCTGGCGCTGACGGGATATCTCCGCGGACACCCCCTGATTCTCGAAGGCCGGTTCACGATGGATCGGCGTT
>OJOF01002421.1_pt1 | contig 11950 bp, 7 predicted proteins | sample 1598181 | NCBI WGS metagenome assembly OJOF01 (sample SAMN01915226, study PRJEB22387) | human gut metagenome | isolation source: stool | host: Homo sapiens | place: USA
TGCCGCCGTTGAACAGGTAGTGGAACCGGAACAGCAGGTGCCAGAAATGCACCGGACGCACCAGCGACACGTCGAGCATACCGTCGTCGGCCACGGCGTCGGGCAGCTGCTGCATGCCGCCGACGTTGTACTTGCAGATGCCGATGGCGATGCTGAACAGCAGGTTGTTGTAGACCAGCCGGTCGTCGACCCACACCTTCACGCCCGTCGATTTGTAGCGGAAGAAGTTCTTGACCAGACACCACGTGGAGCGCCAGCGGCTTTTGCGGCCCTTTTTCTTGAGGTGCGAAAGCTTGCGCACCATCCGCGCATCGAAACCCGCGCCCGCCACGTTGGCCATATAGCGGCTCTGGCGGTAGTGCGACTCCTCGTACGACACCACACCCACGTCCTGCAGGAACGAGTAGCCCTCGCCGATGGCCTTCACGGCATCCTGATAGCGGTTCGAAATACCGAACGTGCGGACCCAGTCGTTGCCCGTTCCCACGGCGATCACGGCCAGCAGCACCTCGTCGGGACAGACCTCCTGCTGGATGAAAAGTCCGTTCACCACCTCGTGCAGCGTGCCGTCGCCGCCCACGACGATGATATTGCGGTAACCCTCCTTGACGGCCGACACGGTAAGTTCCGTGGCGTGGAACTTATGCTCCGTGAAGACCGGTTCGCAGACGATATGGGCGTCGCGCAGGAGCTTCGATATCTGCGGAAAATGGTCAAGCCCGCGGCCGCCTCCGGCCACGGGATTGACAATGACGAACCATTTGACCTTGTCGGCTTCCAAAGCGCACTATTTTTTGGGAATATTGCGCAGCGTATCGACCATGAAGTCGTAGAATTTGCCCACCGACGCGATCTCCACCTTCTCGTCGGGCGAATGGGGATAGCAGATCGTGGGTCCGAACGAAATCATGTCCATCTTGGGATATTTACTGCCGATGATACCGCATTCGAGTCCGGCGTGGATCGCCGTCACGGCGGGTTCCTTGCCGTAGAGGGCCTTGTAGGAGGCGGTCATGGCCTTGAGGATCGGCGACTCCATGTTCGGATTCCAGCCGTCGTAGCTGCCCGTGAGCTGCACCTTGGCCCCTGCCAGAGAGAATACCGCGGCGATCGCTTCGCCCAGCGCGGCCTTCTCCGAGTTCACCGAGCTGCGCAGCAGGCACTGCAGTTTGACACTCTTGCCGTCGGAGACCACGCGCGCAAGGTTGCTCGAAGTCTGCACCAGTCCGGGCATCGACACCGACATGCGCTGCACGCCGTCGGGACATCCCACAACGGCTTTGGTCAGCTTGGCGGCCACGTCGGCGGCGATCCGCTCCTTCGGGGCTTCGCACTCCTTCAGTTTGATCGACACGGCGTCCTCGATGCCGGCATATTCGGCCTTTATGACCTTTTCATAGGCTTTCAGCTCCTTGGCGAAAGCTTCGTACTCCTTGGTTTTGACCATCACGACCGCCTCGGCTTCGCGGGGAATGGCGTTGCGCAGGCCGCCGCCGTCCACCGAGCAGAGCACCAGATCGCGCGACGCCGACGCGGCGTTCAGGAAACGGAACAGCACCTTGTTGGCGTTGGCGCGCTGGCAGACGATCTGAATACCCGAATGGCCACCCTTGAGTCCCTTGACCGTGATCCGGGCCGCGGTGTAGCTGCGCGCGGGAGTCGGCTCGGCGGCATATTTGAAGACGATATTCGCGTCCAACCCTCCGGCGCAGCCTACGTACAGCTCGCCCTCGGTCTCCGAGTCGAGATTCAGCAGGATGTCGCCGTGCAGCAGCCCCTTTTTCAGCCCGAACGCGCCGTCCATCCCCGTCTCCTCGGTAGCCGTGAAGAGCGCTTCCAGCGGACCGTGTACCTGCGAATCATCCTCCAGTACGGCCAGAATGGCCGCCGCACCGATGCCGTTGTCCGCACCGAGCGTCGTGCCGTCGGCCGTCACCCACTCGCCGTCGACATAGGCGTCGATCGCATCTTTCGTGAAGTCGAACTTCTTGTCGTTGTTCTTCTGGGGCACCATGTCGAGGTGGGCCTGCAGGACCACGCCCTTGCGGTCCTCCATGCCTTTCGAGGCGGGTTTGCGGACATAGACGTTATGTGCGGCGTCCTCCTTGCATTCGAGTCCTTTCTCTCGTGCGAAATCCATGACGTATTTGCGGATCTTCTCCTCGTGCGACGAGGGGCGCGGAATGCGTACGATCTGAGCGAAATGTTTCCAGACCAGCGCCGGCTTAAGGGCAGAGAGATTGCGTGTGTCGTTCATAAAAGTAGGTTTTAATGATATGTTATTGTTTTTCGTATTTTTCATCCTCGTTCAGCCCTGCCGGTCATTGCCGCCGCCTTTGGCGTCGTTTGCAGGTCTGACCCTCCCCTAAACTGCGGGCAGCAGGCGAGGGCAAAACTCGTTTTGCCGAGCCGCCACAGCAGTCACGGCGCACGTTTGTCGCTTTAGCGACGCGCCGTAATCCCCTCCTCGGAGGGGACTTCTCGCATGCGGCCGGGTTGCGGACCTAAACTTTTCCCGCCCGTGCGGACGGCCGCAACAGTCACGGCGCACATTTGCCGCTTCAGCGACACGCCGTAATCCTCTCCCCGGAGGGAACCTCCCGCATGCGGCCGGAAGGCCCGTCCCGGAGCGGCCCCGTCCTTACTTTTCAGCTTTGGACAGGTCCGTCCCGCACTTGTCGAACGCCTCGACGATATGTTTCACCAACGGGTGGCGCACGATGTCGCGCACGTCGAATTCGACGATGCCGATACCCTCCACCTCGCGCAGAATCTCCATCGTGCGCACCAGCCCGCTGTCGCTTTTGCGCGGCAGGTCGATCTGCGTCACGTCGCCCGTGACGATGAACTTGGCGTTGCGGCCCATGCGCGTCAGGAACATCTTGATCTGCGAGAGCGTCGTGTTCTGCGCCTCGTCCAAAATGACGAAGGCGTTGTCGAGCGTGCGGCCGCGCATGTAGGCCAGCGGCGCGATCTGCACCGTGCCCTCCTCCAGATACTTCGCCAGCTTGGCAGGCGGAATCATGTCGTTCAGCGCATCGTACAGCGGCTGCAGGTAGGGGTCCAGCTTCTCCTTCATGTCACCGGGCAGGAACCCCAGCTTCTCGCCCGCTTCGACCGCCGGGCGCGTGAGGATGATGCGCCGCACCTGCTTCTCCTTCAGGGCGCGTACGGCCAGCGCGATGGCCGTATAGGTCTTGCCCGATCCGGCGGGTCCCACGGCGAAGAGCAGGTCGTTCCTGTCATAAAGTTTCACCAGCCTGAGCTGGTTGACCGTGCGGGCGCGGACGATGTTGCCGTTGTTGCCGTAGACGATCACGTCCTTGTCGACCGGGGCCTCCTGCGCGGCGATGCCGCCCGCAAAGCACTGGTCGATGACCTGCGACGAAATATGTCCGTATTTGAGATAATAGGCCACCAGCCCCTCCATGCGTTCCTCGAAACGCCGTGTCTCGGCCTCGGAACCGAGGACTTTGAGCGAAGAGCCCCGCGCGACGATCCTGAGCTGGGGGTGAAGCGATTTCATCTGGTCGAGGTAGACATTCCGCGGCCCGTACAGCTCGCGGGGGTCTGCACCCTCGATGAGTATCTCTTTTCCGACTGCGTCTGTCATAGGCTAAAAAAGGTATCCGAAGTTAAGCGCCACGTTATAAGTGCGGAGTTTGTCGAGCTTGCCGCCGTCGGGAAGCACCACGTCCTTCTTGCTTTTGAACTGGCCGTTGTAGCGCAGGTCCACCAGCAGATGGCCCAGCAGCTTGACTCCCGCGCCCACCGTGTAGGACATCGTGGGACGCACGCGGCCGAAATCGAGCAGGTCGCCGCCCGACTTCTGCTTACAGTCGTTCATCACCGTAAAGACGGGACCGGCATAGATCCGCACGGGACGCAGCAGGCGGAACGACAACAGCACCGGCACGTCGATGGAATTGGACTTGAGGTTGATCTCCTTCTGCCCCTCAGGACGGATGCGAAGCCCCTGACGCACATAGAGTATCTGCGGTTCGACGGCGAAAGCCCCCAGATTGACCGCCGTGGTGATACCGGCCTGCCAGCCCAGTTTGTTCTTGACGTCGGTGCCCGACATGTTGGTCGTATAGTCGGGGATGTTGATGCCGCCCAATACGCCCCATTCGATCCGGGTGCGGGGCCGCTGCGCCGCGGCAGAGAGCGCGCAAACGACCAGCAAAGAGGTTACTACGATCTTACGAATCATCCTTTTCAGTTTTTATTGCTTTATTTTCAGTTTGAAGCTCGCCCAGAGCATGTAGCCCACACACAGGGCGACGAACAGCATGCCCCAGTGCGCATCGCCGCTCCAGCGGACAATGGCCCCGCAGACGGGTCCCGAAACGGCTCCCGCCGAGATGGCCAGAATCATCAGCCCCGCCACTTCGTTGGCCTTTTCGGGCACGGCCTTGGTCGCCACGGCGTAGAACGTCGCAAAAACGCAGGCCATGGCGAATCCCGTCAGCCCCACGGCGGCGTAGACCGCCGTTTCGCCGCGCACCACCAGCAGCACGGCGCAGAGCGCCAAAGCCCCCGCCATGTTCCAGCGCAGGTATTTCACGTCCGACACCCGCACCAGCACCCACGCCCCGACGAGCGTGCCGACGATGCGGCAGGCGTAGAAGCCCGTGGTGGTGAGTATCGAATCGGGATTGTCGATCAGCCGCACCGAGAGGAACCCGATCCCCACGTCGCCCGCGATGAAACACGCCACGCCCAGCGTGCAGAGCAGCACCGTCGGGTTTCCCAGCAGCCGGAAGCAGTCGGCCATGCCCGCGGCGCGGTCGCTGCGCGGCGGTTCGGCCACCGAAGTTGCCTGCAGCCAGAGGCCGCCCAGCACCGTGAGGCCCGCATAGATCGGCAGCAGCAGGCGCCACGATCCGGTGAGCGCCACGAGCGCCGTGACGATCGGCGCCAGCAGCAGGAGCGAAGTGTTGCGGAAGATCTGGCCCACCGTGAGGTAGCTGGTCATCCGCTCGCCCGGCACGATGGTGGCCAGCAGGGGATTGATCGCCACCTGAATCGCCGTATTGCCCACGCCCAGCAGTCCGAAGCCGGCGAAATACCACCCCAGCGCACACCCTTCGCCCGCAGCGTAGGGGACCATCAGACCGACGACCGTAAAGGCGTAGCCGATCAGCGCGGTCGCCTTGCGGCCTATGCGGTTCATCAGTGCGGCCAGCGGCGTGGAGAGCACCAGAAACCACAGGAAAACCATCGTGGGCAGGAAGCTCACGGCCGCCTGCCGCGACGCGGGAAACTCCAGTGCGATGCGTCCCGTAATCGGAGCCACCATATCGCAGAAACCCATTATGAAGAAGCCCATCAGCACGGGGCCGAGCACTCGTTTATCTACTTTACCGACACGCATGAGCGGCGAAATTTCAGGTATACAATTTTTCAAAGTTACATTTTTTTCCATAAAAACCGATTTCCGGACAGCGATTATTTCACAATTCTTTCTCTTTGCGGAGCAACCGTCCGATCCCGACCGACAAAAAACGTGCGAGAAACGCCGTTCCACTCTCCGCGCCTTATGCCCCGCCTTTCCCCGCAAACTCTGTCCCCCGCCATTCTCCCACGCAAAAAAACAGCCTGCAGAATCGGCCGTTCGGACTCCGCCGCAGCAAAATGCGGCGGACGCTTGTTTTTAGCCGCAGATTTTTATATATTTGTAGGAAAGCCAAATGATCGCATGATGTTTCAATTCGCCCATATAGCACCGATAACACTGCCGCTCGAAGACCCGATCCTGAAGTTTCTGCTGATTCTGATCATCATTCTGGCGGCGCCGCTGCTCCTGAACAAGCTGAAGATCCCCTATCTTTTGGGGCTGATAATCGCCGGCGCGGTTATCGGCCCTCACGGACTCAACCTCGTGCTGCGCGACAGCAGCATCATCCTTTCGGGGACCGCCGGCCTGCTCTACATCATGTTTCTTTCGGGACTGGACATGGATACGTCCGACTTCAAAAAAAGCGGCTGGCGCAGTCTCGTCTTCGGACTCTACACCTTCTGCGTACCGCTCGCGCTCGGCATTCTGGCAGGTTATTACATTATGGGATTCTCCATCTACTCCTCGATCCTGCTTGCCGGACTCTTCGCCTCCCAGACCCTTATAGCCTATCCCATCGTCAGCAAGCTCGGCATCTCGCGCGACAAGGCCGTCACGATCGCCGTCGGCGGCACGGTCATCACCGACACGCTGGCCCTGCTGCTGCTCACGGTGATCGTCGGCATGGCCACGGGCAACGTGGACGAAAGCTTCTGGTGGCGGCTCAGCGCCTCGGTGCTGTTGTGCATAGGCATCATTCTGTTCCTCTTTCCGCTGCTGGCGCACTGGTTCTTCAAACAGTGCAGCGACAACGTATCGCAGTATATCTTCGTGCTGGCGATGGTCTTCCTCGGCGCCTACCTCGCGCAGCTCGCGGGGCTGGAACCGATCATCGGCGCCTTCCTCTCCGGTCTGGCCCTCAACCGGCTCATACCCCGCACCTCGCCGCTGATGAACCGCATCGAGTTCGTGGGCAACGCCATCTTCATCCCCTTCTTCCTCATAGGTGTGGGCATGCTCATCGACTACCGGGCCTTCTTCCGCGACTGGGAGAGCATCGAAGTGGCGCTGATCATGATCGTCCTGATCACCGCCGCCAAATACATCGCCGCCTATCTCACGCAGAAGACATTCCGTCTCTCACCGGACCAGCGCACCGTGATCTTCGGACTGAGCAGCGCCCATGTCGCGGCGACGCTCGCGGCGGTGATGGTCGGCTACAACGTCATACTGGGCCACACGCCTGACGGCGAGCCGATCCGTCTGTTGAGCGAAAGCGTGCTCAACGGTACGATCCTGATGATTCTGGCCACCTGCACGGTCTCGACCTTCGCCACGCAGCGGGGCGCGCACAACATCGCCATACGCAATGCGCAGGACGACGACGAACAGCCCCAGCAGGAGGACCACATCCTCATTCCGGTCGCCAACGAGCAGACCGTGAGCGAGCTGGTAAGCCTGAGCACGACCCTCAAGAAAGCCAAATCCCGCAACGGACTCTACGCCCTGAACGCCATCGACAACAAGGTCGAGGACCCCACGGTCGAAAAGCGGGGCCGCAAAATCCTCGACACGGCCGCCAAAGCCGCCGCCGCGTCGGACAACTACCTGCAGGCGCTGCTCCGCTACGACGTAAACATCGCCAACGCCATCGTCAGCGTGGTCAAGGAGCGCAGCATCACCGACATCGTGATGGGCATGCACCACGACCGCACGCCGGGCGGTTCTGGCATCGGCCGCATGGCTACCGACGTGCTTGGACAGAGCAATGTCACCACCTATCTCTACCACCCCGCGCAGCCCCTGCCGACCATCAAGCGGCATCTGGTGGTCGTGCCGGAGAAGGCCGAAAAGGAGGCCGGGTTCCAGATGTGGATTCAGAAACTGCGCAACATCGCCGACAATTCGGGCGCCCGGATCGTCTTCTACGCCCCGGAAAGCACCATGCAGTACCTGCGCCCCGCCCGCGGCAAACGCTCGGCCAAGGCCGAATACGTGGTCTCCAACCCGTGGGACGACCTCACGGCGCTCACTTACGAGACCAAACGCGACGACTGTCTGTGGATCGTGATGAGCCGCCGCGAACGGGTCTCCTACCACCCTGCCATGAGCAAGGTCCCCGCCTACATGGAGCAATTCTTCGCCGACAACAGCTTCGTGCTGGTCTACCCCGTACAGGCCGGCGACACGGAGAGCAGGTATATATAAGTATCCGGACGAGTATTCTCTGTCCTGCAGTTTTTACAGAGTGTGTTCCGCAAGAGTCCCGCGCATTTGGTTTTGCGCCCGACCTGCACTATCCGTACAGCATACAGGCGGCGTACGGACAATGCTCAAATAAATTTGGCATTGCGCCCGACTTGCACTATCTTTGCCCTAAGAAAAAAGAAAAGAATATGAGCCTTGTAGCAATCGTGGGCCGTCCTAACGTCGGCAAAAGCACCCTCTTCAACCGTCTGGTGGGCCAGCGGAAGGCCATCGTCGATGCGACGGCCGGCACCACCCGCGACCGCCACTACGGCAAAACGGACTGGAACGGAAAGGAATTCTCGGTGATCGACACCGGCGGCTACACCGTCAATTCGGAAGATATTTTCGAAGACGAAATCCGCCGTCAGGTACTGCTGGCCATCGACGAGGCCGATGTGATCCTCTTTCTGGTGGAGGTTGCGACCGGCATCACCGACCTCGACCAGCTGATGGCCGATATCCTGCGCCGCACCTCGAAAAAGGTGATCCTCGTCTGCAACAAAGTGGACAACAACGACCAGATTTACTCCTCGCACGAGTTCTACGCCCTCGGTTTGGGCGATCCGTTCTGCATCAGTTCAATGAGCGGCAGCGGCACGGGCGACCTGATGGATGCCATCCTCGCGGCGCTGCCCGCGGAGACCGTCGCCGAAGAGGACGAGGACCTGCCCCATATCACCATCGTCGGCCGTCCCAACGTCGGCAAGTCGTCGATGACCAACGCGCTGCTGGGCGAGGAACGCAACATCGTGACCTCGATCGCCGGCACCACCCGCGACTCGATCCACACCCGCTACAACAAGTTCGGCATGGATTTCTACCTCGTGGACACGGCAGGCATGCGCAAGAAGGGCAAGGCGATGGAGGACCTCGAATTCTACTCGGTGATGCGCTCGATCCGCGCCATCGAGAATTCCGACGTCTGCATCCTGATGCTCGACGCCCAGCAGGGACTCGAATCGCAGGACCTCAACATCCACAACCTGATCGTCCGCAACCGCAAGGGCTGCGTGATCGTAGTCAACAAGTGGGACCTCATAGAGAAAGACAACAACACGATGAAGGAGTGGACGGAGTTCCTGAAAAAGAAACTCGCACCGTTCAACGACATTCCGATCATCTTCACCTCGGTACTCAGCAAACAGCGCATATTCGACGTGCTCCAGACCGCGATCCGGGTCTACCAGTCGCGCAAACGCCGCATCTCGACCTCGGAACTGAACGATTTCCTGCTGCCGCTGATCGAGAACTATCCGCCCCCCGCGACCAAGGGCAAATACATCAAGATCAAGTACGTGACCCAGCTCCCGACGCCCACGCCGCAGTTCGCGTTTTTCGTAAACCTGCCGCAGTACATCAAGGAGCCTTACCGCCGGTTCCTCGAAAACAACATCCGCGACCACTGGGATTTCGCCGGGGTGCCGATGCAGATTTATTTCCGGCAGAAGTAAGACGGCCGCAATACAAGGCTACCGGACCTCTTTCGCACGACGAAATCCGGAAGCGATATTCCCGCCAAGTCCCCCTTTGACAGAGGGGGACTTTTTTATATTCCGGAGCACCTATGCAGGTCTATTTCCGGCAGAAATAAAACGGCTGCAAACGGGAAGCAAACAAAGAGACCGGACTCAGAGTTGAGTCCGGTCTCTATTATCTTGAAGTGTCCGCCGGTCTAATTCGCCGGCGGCGTAGCCCCGCCCTCCTGCGGATTTCCGCCGCGGTTGCGATTGCGGTTGCGGCCGCCGCGATGGCGTTTGCGGTCGCGCGTTCCGCGGTTGCCTTCGCCGCGGCCCGATGCGTGGTCGTTATCCGCCGGCGCAGCCTGCGGAGTCCCGGCGCCGTTTTCGGCGGGCGCCGCAGCCGCACGCTCTCTGTCGCCGCGACGGTCGCGGTTACGGTCGCCGTCGCCCCTGCTTGGGCGTCCTCCGTCGCCTTTATCGCCGCGTCCACGGCCGCGGCCGGAACCTCCGCATCCCGATCCCCCGCGGCCGCCCCTGCCGCCGCGGCCGAAACGTCCGCGGTTTTCGTCGGGTGCGTATTTCGGGCCTTCGCCCACGCTTGCGGGCAGTTCGGCTTTGCGGATATCCCGCTCGATAAACTTCTCGATGGCGTGGAATTTTCCCTGTTCCTCCTCGCTGACGAAGGTCACGGCAGCGCCGGTCGCCGCGGCACGCGCCGTACGGCCGATGCGGTGGATATAATCTTCGGGGTCGTGCGGCACGTCGTAATTGATGACCAGTCCGATGTCTTCGATGTCGATGCCGCGCGCCACGATGTCGGTGGCCACGAGGATCGAGACCTTGTTGTTCTTGAAGTCGAGCATCACCTCCTCGCGCTGGGCCTGCTCCAGATCGGAGTGCATGGCCGCCACGTTGAGTTTCATGCGTTTGAGCGTATGCGCCAGCTCCTTGACCTTCATCTTCGACGACGAGAAGATGATCGTCTTCGACTCGGTCGGCTCGGCGAACATCTCGCGGATGATGCCCAGCTTCTGGTTCTCATAGCAGACATAGGCCGACTGGTCGATGGCCTCGTTGGGTTTCGAAATGGCGATATTCACCTCGGCGGGATTGCGCAGAATGGTCTTGGCCAGTTCGCGGATCTTCGGGGGCAGCGTCGCCGAGAACATGATCGTCTGCCGATCCTTGGGCATATAGGAGACGATCTTCATGATGTCCTCGCTGAAACCCATGTCGAGCATACGGTCGGCCTCGTCGAGGATCAGGCACTCGACGTGCGAAAGGTCGATGCCGCTGTTCTGGATGTGCGAGATCATGCGCCCGGGGGTAGCGATCACCACGTCCGAACCCATCAGCATACCGCGCTTCTGCACATCCCAGCCCTTGCCGTCACCACCGCCGTATACGACTGTGGTCGACACGGGCAGGTAGTACGAAAATCCCTGGAACTGCTGGTCGATCTGCTGCGCCAGTTCGCGCGTCGGCACGATGATCACCGATTTTATCACATTGTCTTCGTTGCCTTCGATCAACAGCCTGTTGAGCAGCGGCAGCGTATAGGCCGCCGTCTTGCCGGTTCCGGTCTGGGCGCAACCGATGATGTCGCGGCCCTCCAGGATCACCGGGATGGTGTGTTCCTGGACAGGAGTCATCTCCTGAAAATTCATATCGTCAAGTCCGTCGAGGATCTCATCCTCCAGGTCAAGTTCGTCAAATCGCATCTTACGTTTCAGTTTATTATATCCTTAAATAATTTCTTCTCCGAACAGCGTCGCCGGGGTGCACCCCGTAATACGCACACGCACATAGTCGCCGACGTCGTGCCGGCCGCGGTCGAAGACCACGACCTTGTTCTGCGACGTGCGGCCCGAGAGCTGCTTTTCGTCGCGCTTCGAGCGCCCCTCGACCAGCACTTCGAATTCGCGCCCCACGTCGCGCAGGTTGCTCGCATGCCCCAGTTCGTTTTGCAGGGCGATGATCTCCGAAAGCCGCCGCGACTTCACCTCGTCGGGCACGTCGTCCGGCAGGTGCTCGTGCGCGAAAGTCCCGGGACGCTCCGAGTATTTGAACATGTAGGCGAACTCGTACCCCACCTCGCGCATGAGCGAAAGCGTCGCTTCGTGTTCCTGCTCGGTCTCGCCCGAGAAGCCGGCGATCAGGTCGGTCGTGATGGCGCAATCGGGCAGGTAACGGCGGATGGCGGCGATACGGCCGAGATACCATTCGCGGGTGTACTTGCGGTTCATACGCCCGAGCATCGACGAGGCGCCCGATTGTGCGGGCAGGTGGATCGAGCGGCAGATGTTGGGCATCGAGGCCATGACCTCCAGCAGGCGGTCGCTCATGTCCTTGGGGTGCGACGTGGCGAAGCGCACGCGCAGCGACGGCGAAACCGACGCCACGAGGCGCATCAGTTCGGGGAAGTCCACCTCGCCGGCCTTGTACGAATTGACGTTCTGCCCCAGCAACGTCACTTCGCGGTATCCGTTCTCGAAGAGCGAGCGGGCCTCCGCGACGATCGTTTGCGGGTCGCGGCTCCGTTCGCGGCCGCGGGTATAGGGCACCACGCAGTAGGAACAGAAATTATTGCATCCGCGCATGATGGCCACATAGGCGCTCACGCCGTTGCGGTCGAGCCGCACGGGAGCGATCTCGGCATAGGTCTCCTCCGTGGAGAGCA
>OJOF01002423.1_pt1 | contig 11947 bp, 10 predicted proteins | sample 1598181 | NCBI WGS metagenome assembly OJOF01 (sample SAMN01915226, study PRJEB22387) | human gut metagenome | isolation source: stool | host: Homo sapiens | place: USA
CGCGGTACCAATCCTTGGCAAACTCGCGCACGTTCTGCCCGCCGATGTCAGACACCGTCAGCAGGTAGACGTTGACACCGTGTCCGGCACTGGCGTCCTGCGCCTTTTGTTCCAATTCAGCGGTCGCTTCGGGTTTGAACAGCTCGTAGGTGTCCATCACCAACGGCATTTCGGCAAACGCCGGTACGGCGCAGAGCAAGCACAGCACCAGTGCCGTAAGCAGAGAAAACAGTTTCTTTTTCATACTCTGTTTCCCCCTTTCAAAGCAGGATGGCAAGCAGGATCATCAGCGGAACACTGATGCCTGCAAACCAGGCGGCCACCTTTCGATTATCAACCGGCAGATCGCCCACCAGCTTGCCGGTCTGCCCGTTCATGGCGAACAGATAATCCTTGCCCTGCCACTTGGTGTGCAGCATCCACACCGGCAGCAGCGCGTAGTGCTTGGCGGTGTAATCAATATGGATGTTCTCGCTCAGGGTGCTTACGCTGTTGTAGCCGGTAATGCTGGCCGAAAGCTCGCTGCTGACCGAATTCTGCATCCGGCTGTGGGCGCGGGCCTGGCAGGTGTCGGCGTCCTCGTCGTATTTGTCTGCCATATAGCCCGGCAGGTACGCGGTCGAGAAGGGCTGGAAGGCGCGGTAGTCATAAGGCTCAATGGCGTCCATATGCCCGTTGGGCATCTTGGTCGAGCCGTCCACCGGCACGCCCATGAACTGCGTGGTACCGGCGCGGCGGACATCGTAGTGGCGGGTCGTGGTGATGACATAATCGCCGTTGCGGTGGCTGGAGCTGGTCGTGGCTTCATATTGGCCCGAACCGGAGGCGTTGGCATCGAACAGCCAGAATGGGACATACACGCCCTTGATCTCCTCGATATGATTCTGCGAAGAGAAGGCATTGGGCAGGAATCTCTTCCCGCGATAGTATTTTTTCAGTGCGGCCTTGGCGGCGTTCTTATCCAGCACAAACGGCAGGACAAGCTCAGGCCGCTGCATGCCGCTGAACTGCCCCGCGATGACCGTTGGATTGCCGCAGTACGGGCAGCTTGTCGCGGCGGTCGTCTCGTCACAGATCAGCTCTGCGCCGCAGGACGGGCAGGAATAGCTGCGCAGTCCGGCGGCCTCGTTTTCGCTCCAGACGGAGTCTGGCGGCGGTGCTTGTTTATTCTGTGCCGCGGTTTCGGCAGCGGCTTCTTTTTCAGCATAGAGCGCTTCGATCTCAGCAGTATCGTAGCTGCTGCCGCAGAAGTCACACACCAGCTTTCCGCTGGCACCATCAAAGTGAAGCGGACCGGTACAGGCAGGGCATTGGTAGTTGGTAAGCTGCGTTGCCATTATGCGTCACCTCTCTTTCCTTCGGTTTGCAGCTGCCCTGCCAGATTTTCAAAAAAATCACGCAGGGTGCTGCGCGTATTGCCATCGGCATCCAGATAACGGTAGATGATCTCGTCATCCAGGGCCTTGTAAATCAGGCAAACGCTATCTAACGTTTCATCGGTGATGAATAAGCCGGGAGAATTTTTCTTTTCGTCTGGCAGGCTTTCCAGCCCCAGCTTTTCTGCCAGAGCCAGGGCTTCTTGCCAATGGGTGTCCTCAACAGAGATGTTTTCCAGCTCCACCCATTCATCATCCTTGTAATTGCAGCTGAAAAGGCAGCCGTCAACCGGGTCATTTCTTATGCTGAACCCATAGGTGTCGTCATAGCACATACCGGAATAACTGATGCTGATACCGGTCAGTGTGCCGGGCGGCACTTTTTTACAGCCGGACATTGTCAGAAAAGCGGCTGCGGCGCAAAGCACCGCAGCGATTTTTTTGCGCATCACTGGCCAAACGGCTTACCACACTCCGGGCAGAACTTGGGCGGATGGGCCGGGTCATCCGGGGTCCAGCCGCACTGGCTGCACTTGGCGGGAGCCGGGGCGGGCTTGGGGCTGCCGCAGTTGCAGCAGAACTTACCGGTGTTGGAAGTGCCGCAGCTGCATACCCAGCTGGCGGCTGCGGGTGCTGGGGCAGGCTTGGGGCTGCCGCAGTTTGCGCAGAATTTGCCGGTGTTGCCGGTCTGGCCGCAGCTGCAGGTCCAGCCTGCGGGGGCAGAGGCCGGGGCCGGGGCGGGCTGTGCGGCGGCCTGCTGCTGGGCACCCATCTGGTACAGGTTCTGGGCGTTCATACCGCCCGCCGCACCGGCCATATTCATGCCCATAAAGGCCATGGCGGGGCCTGCGCCCTGATTACCGGCCGCGGTCTGCATGGCACTGGCCTGTGCGCCGACAAGATGCGCAGCGGCGCGGGTCGGGTCCATAAAGGCTGCGTTGCGCTGCATTTCCTTGAGCATCTGCTCGTCTTCCTCGCTGGCCTTCACGCTGGAAACGCCGAAGGATACGATCTCGATGCCGCGCAGCTTGCCCCACTTGGTGCTCAGCACATCGTTGAGGGCCTCGGCAAGCTCCATCGTGTGGCCAGGCAGTGCGGAATAGCGGATGCCCATATCGCTGATCTTGGCAAAGGCGGGCTGCAGGGCGGTCATCAGCTCGGATTTCAGCTGCCCGTCAATCTCATCGCGGGTGTAGCCTTCCTCCACATTGCCGCAGACATTGGTGTAGAACAAAATGGGGTTGGTGATGCGGTAGCTGTACTCGCCGAAGCAGCGGATGGCAATGTCGATGTCGATGCCGGCGCGCTGGTCCACCACGCGGAAGGGCACCGGGCTGGGCGTGCCGTATTTGTTGCCCACCAGCTCCTTGGTGTTGAAGTAATAGATGCGCTGATCCATCGGGGCCTCGCCGCCGAAGGTAAAGCGCTTGCCGATGTTCTGGAACACTGCGCCGATGGACTCGGACAAATCGCCGCTGAACAGCGTCGGCGCGCTGCCGGTATCGTAGGTGTACTCACCCGGCTCGGCGCACATATCCACGACCTTGCCCTGCTCCACGATCATGGCACACTGGCCGTCGGCAACGGCCACGATGGAGCCGTTGGAGATAATGTTGTCATTGCCTTTGGTGTTGGCGCTGCGTCCGCTCTGGCGTTTCCAGCCGCGGGTAGCCAACAGGTCAGCTGGCATGGCTTCACAATAAAAGTATTCCTTCCACTGGTCGGCCATAACGCCGCCAGCAGCGCCCATTGCAGCTCTGATAAGTCCCATAATGATCCTCCTATATCAGGGGCGGGCAGGGCCCGCCCCATTTTGTACAGATAAATCAGTTCGTTATTTGTTGGCCAAGGCGGCCTTGTACTCCTCATAGCGGGGCGGCAGCTCTTCGAGCTCTTCGTTCCACTCGGTGCCGTCCAGCCTCATGTAGAAGCTGACCGCACAGGCCGTACCGTCGTCGCCCTCGTAGTCATACATGAACAGCGAGATGCTGTCGTCATACGGGTACAGGTTGAACTTATACGCATCGCTCTCGGTTATGTTCTGGTCAAGCACCCAGTCGTAGCCGTCCAGGATAGGCTCGATATGGTCATCATAGACATTGACCCACATCGTGATGACCGGGTCATCGGGCATACCGTCACGGTAAACCTCAAAGTAGTGGCTGCCGTCATCGCTCTCACCGATGTAGCCCCAGCAATCGTAGGTGTCGGTGTCAAAGTAATCACGGTTCGGTACATTCTTGTAGTTTTCCATCCGGAACCAGCCGTACCAGTTGGTGTTGCCCAAATCATCGTAGGTGTTGCCGTCGTCGTAGGTGTAGGGCGGGTCAGGCTCATCCGGGCCGTCGATCCAGCCATCGCCGTCATATTCGTCCTCGCCGCCGTTCAGCAAAGCGGGGTCGATTTCAGGCTTGGTGTCGCTGCGCTTAAAGACCATGGTCATACCGTCAAACTCAATGGTCAGCAGGTCACCCTCGCGGGTGTAGGTCATGGCCGGGGTATCGGGGTCGGTCAGCGCGTAGAAGCTGCCGTCCTTCCATTGGAAGGTGACAAAATCCTCCATGTAGGTTTCGCCGGTGCCGTCCGCGCGCAGCTCAATGTAGAAGTCCTCCATATCGACGAGGGCAAGCTCCTCCTTGGAGAGGGTGTACTCGCTGTCGGAGGCGGATTCCAGCACATAGATGCCCACATCGGTATCGCTGCCTGCGGTGGTGCCCTGGGTCATGCTGTCACCGTCCAGAGGCTGCTGCATGGTGCTGCCGGACTTGACGAAGTAGATCGTCACGCCCTGTCCCTGCACATCGTTCAGGGTCAGGATTTCGTCTTGCAGGGTGCCGGTGCAGCTCAGGCCGCCGCAATCCAGCTGGAAGACCCCGCCGTTCAGCGTCCACTTGCCGTAGGACTTGGTGCCGTCCACCGTTACAACGCACTTGCCCTTATCATTCAGGTCCATCAGGAACCCGCTGCCGAAGGCATCCTCGACCTGCGTCACGGAGCCGCCGATCTCGGCGTAGGCTGCTTCCCAGGTGCCCTGATTCGGGTCACCGGCGTTCGGCTTGCCGGTGCGGATAGAGCCGCTAATCATTGTTACGATGATCATAAGCAGGAATATCACCGGGATGGCGATCAGGATCATCCTCTTGGGGGACATTGGTGCGCGGGGGCGCTTGGGCTTGCCGCCGGGGGCCACATTGCCGTAAGGGTTGCCGTCCGTGCCGCCGGGTGGCGGCGGCGTGACAGGCGGTGCGGACGCGGACGGGGGCGTTTTCCCGGCGTAAAGCGGTGCGCCTGCGCCGGTCTGCGGCGGTGTGCCGGGCGCATTGCCTGCGTAAGGATTCGCTGCGTTCGTCCGGGGCTGCGGGGCGGCAGGTGCGCTGCCTGCATAGGGATTGCCGCCGCTTGCCTGCGGCTGCGGGGGCGTCTGTACAGGCTGTGGGGGCGGCGGTGCAGCCTGGGTTGGCTGAACCGGGGGCCGGGGCACAGCTGCGGGCTGTGCGGCGGGCGGCGGTACGGATACTTTTGCACCGCAATTCTCGCAGAATTTAGTACCGGGCTTTAACTCGGCACCACATTGCGTACATGTTGCCATAGTGTCTGCCTCCTTTACAAGATAATCGTTTCAGATTTTTTTATTCGTTTGTCATTTCAAACCAAACGGATTCGTCCTTTGGCAGGTTCAGCAGGGATTCCCCGCCGATATGCCTTACGTAAAAGCCGCCGTAATCGGTGGGCATCATGGCCACGGTTTCGCGCTGTGCGCGCCCTAGATCCATGCGGTACAGCGAAATGCTGCAGATCCAGCCGCGGTGATCCATACCAAGGTAGGTGATGCCGCTGTCCCATGTGGCGGGCTCTCGGTTTTCGTTTCGGTATTCGCCGATGTAGAAGTTCGGCTGATCCTCGCAAATTTCAAACCAGGTACCGGTGTAGTCACTTACATACGAGCCGATCAGGCTGGAAAGTTCCATCGGGTCGGCATTGTGCATGGCCTCGACCAGGTTGAATTTTTCATTGTTGCGGGAGACAGCGTACACCGTTGTATACTCGGCCTCGAAATCCGCATCGTAAGCGGTGCCGATCTCAAACTTGACGATCTCGTTGATGCCGTACAGCGGGCCGCCGTTGGCCATGGTGCCGCACTGTGCGCCGCTGATCACATCAATATACTCGACGTTGCCGTCCTCGGTCAGCAGGAACACATAGGGAGCGTAATCCTGGCCGACACTGGTCATGAGCATCTTTATATAGTTGCCGTAGCAGCCGCTTACCGTAAACTCGGTCTTGTCGCCCAGCTCGTACCATTCCTTCATGGTCTGGTAGGTCACAGCGCCGTCAGGGGTAACATAGTCGGTCAGGGCGCGCACCGTTACCTCGCCGGTGGCGGTCACATCGCAGGTAAACCATTCATCCTGCCCGTGCAGGATCTGGCCGCTGGCCTGCCGCTTGTCGGGGTAAACATCTATGTCCGTCCACATCATGCCGGCCCCGGCAAGGGTGTACATCGGCACGGTGACGATAAGACCGCCTGTGTAGTAGGGGTAGACGGCAAAGTAGGTAAATACATCGCTCAGCCCGTTCAGGCTCTGTGCGCGCATCTTGCAAAGCTCGGATGCGTAGGTGGGGTCGTCGCTGCCGTAGTAAGTATCGAAATGCTGGGCCACGGCGCGCTGCAGTGCTTTTAAGGTCAGGTCGTTGTCGGTGTAGCCAAGGTACTCGAGCATTTCGATGTTGGAAAGTTCCTTGCCCGTTTCAAAGTTGTAATGGTAGGCGCCCACATCACGGTTGTACATTGTGTCAACGCTTGTGATCTGCAGGCTCAGCACCGGGCTGGTCCAGGTGCTTATCCAGGTGATGTAGCTTGTGTCGATAAAATCATTGCGGGAGCGGGCGTCCTCGGCGCGCTCTACCAGATAGCCGAAGCGGTAGCCGATCATCTCGTTGATGTTCCTTGCGCCCTCGGTGTCATCATCGATCTGCGGGACCTCGTAAAAATAGGTGTCCTTGTTGCCGTTGGGGTCGGTGTAGCTGAATTCCACATCATACAGCGTAGAGATGCGGGAATCATCAAACCTGCGGGAGGGCTGCGGCTTTTGCGGGGTTTCCTCCGTAGCTTCAACATTTTCAACGGAGGTCTCGCTCACAGCGCTTGCGGCCGGTTCGGTCGGCTCGGGCCGCTTGCTGTCCTGTGCGCAGCCTGCCGCCGACAGCAGCATCACCGCCGCCAATAGTACGGCACAGCGTTTTTTCATGGTTGGTTCACCCGCCTTTCGGTTGAGAGTGCAGCAAGCTGCCTGTGCTTAGCCAAAGGTAACGCTGTTCAGCACGGTGTCGCCCTCGGTGCCGGGGTCGATGTCTACGCCGGAGATCTTGATGGCCAGCCAGCCGCCGGTGGGCATCTCGCCGTAGTATTCCGTCCACCACATACCAACGTTTTTGTAGGTGCGTCCGGCCATCTCCACGCCGCCGATGGTGCGCGTGGCAAGCTCCTCCACGTTTTCAAAGCTGTCGTAATAGTAGTTGATCTTGTCCAGACCGCTTTTCAGTTCAAAGGTTATGCGCGGGTCACCGGAGAAGATATGGCTGGGGTCATCGGTCGGGAACAGCTTGAGATCCCCGAAGCTGGTCGAGGCGGACTTGTACCAGCCCTGATCGGGGCAGGTCACGTTGAGCACCAGCGTATAGTCTGTGCCGAATGCCTCCAGGGTCTGGGTGTTCAGGCCGGCAGCCGATGGATAATCGGGATTGTCCGCAGGAGCGGAAGCAGGGGCTGGTTCGGCGGTGGCTTCCGGCTCCGGCTCTGCAGCAGGCTCCGATGCAGGTTCGGATGCAGGCTCGGATGCCGCGTCGGTCTTGGGCTCTGCCGGGGTCTCCGTCTGGGGTTCAACAGCCGGTTCGGCGGCCTGCGCTTTCAGGTCGGATAAGCCGGAATTGACCTCTTTGGTTACATCCCCCTTGGAGCAACCGGCCAAAGCCATAAGCATCATGGCTGCCAATACGGCAGCGAGCGTTCGTTGTACTTTTTTCATAGCTGTCCTCCTTTTGGTCATAAAGTGTCCATCATAGCGCTCAGATAGGCAGGTGAGACGGAAGCGTAGACGAAATCATCGACAATGTGGTCCTTTTTTGCCAGGCACACGGCGGTGGCCAGCTCGGGATATTCGGCCTCATCCACAAGCAGTACCGTTTTGCAGTGCGGGCAGACATCCCGCAGGTCGTTTGCCAGCAGCAGTCTGTCCTGCAGGGTGCGCGGCGGATGCGGGCAGACCTCCAGCAGCAGGACATCCGCCCTGCAGGAACGGCATAGCTTTACAATATCCTTTGTCTTAGGATCAGCGTTTTGCACCTGGAAGTCCGGCCCGCCCTGTTTCAGTGCCATTGTCAATGCGCTCGTCATCACAGAGTATTGCGCATCCAAAACGATCCTCCGCACGGCGTAGCCCTCCTTTCCTGCAAAGAATACGATTTGTCAATTTCATCATACAGGAATCGGACGATTTCTGCCCCCACCATTTGGATAGTTTTTTGTACTTTTTTCTGCTTTTTTCAGTACTATTGCAAAAAAGTGCAGATTGCGTCATAATGATACTGGAAAGAAACAGACGGATGCTCTACCCTTTGGAAAGGACAGGCACTATGACAAAGGTACGGCTTGGCAATCTGTGTTTAGCCGCTGCGGTTGCAGGGGTGATTCTCTGCGCTGTCCTGATGCGGGCGTTTTATATGCCGTATTCCGGCTTTTGGCGCACGGTGCTGTATAATATTCTGATCTTTTCCTGGGCGGTATCGGTCTGGTGGCGTATCCTGCACGCACAGACCCGCCGCTGCCTGCTGGGTGCTGCCGCCCTGATGCTGTTCTGGCTGGATATCCGCCTGATCCGCTATGACTTTGCCCAGACGCCGGAGATGCTGCGGCGATTGTGGTATGCGTACTATATCCCGATGCTGCTGATCCCGACCCTTGCACTTTATACGCTTTTCTTTTTGGATCGGGGGCAGTCCGCCCCGCTGTACAAGTACCGGTACGTGATTTTTGTATTCCCTGTGGTACTGTTCAGCCTGGTGCTGACAAACGACTGTCATCAGCTTGTGTTTGCGTTCCCACCCGGGCAGGAGGTACTGGGCAGCCCCGATTACACCTATCGGTTCGTATATTACCTCTGTCTGCTGTGGATATTTTCCTGTGCCGTGTTCACGGTGGTGTACCTTGTACGGCGCTGCCGTATTCCGCATACAAAGCGCATCCTCTGGCTGCCGCTTGTGCCGATTTTTTTTGCCACCCTCTATGCTTTACTGTACAAGCATATTTTAAATGTGCCGTGGATGCATGCGATCGCCGGTGATATGACCGTGGTGCAATGTCTGACCTTTACAGCGTCCTTTGAGGCGTGCATCCGGTGCGGGCTTATCCAATCCAATATGGGGTATGCCACGCTGTTTGAGGTATCTATGGCCAAGGGTCTGATCACGGACCGGGCGTTTGTGCCTGTGCAATGCTCCATGCAGGCAGCGCCGCTCCATGAGGAGCAGCTGCGTCAGGCGCTCACCGGCAGTGTCCAGTTGGATGCAACGACCCAGCTTCACGGCCACCCGATCCGGAAAGGGTATATTTTCTGGCAGGAGGACATCACCGAACTGGTGGCTCTGCTGGAGGAGCTGCGTCTCACGCAGGAGGAATTGCATGACATCGGGGACATCATACAGGCGGAAACAGCCCAGAAGGCACAATGGCTGAAGCTGAGCGAGCAGAACCGGCTGTATGACAAGATTGAGACCGTCACAGCCCACCAGCTGGCACGGATACAGGAATATCTGATCGCGCTCAAGGCCACGGACGATATCGATACCGCCCGGCGGCTGCTGAAGCACATCGTCATTTTGGGAACCTATATCAAGCGGCGCAGCAACCTTGTTTTTGTCTGCGACAAGGCGGAGGACATCGACACCACGGAGCTGCGGCTGAGCCTGTTTGAATCGGCCGAGAGCCTGCGCCTGAGTGATATACGCTGCGCCGTACAGATTGCCGACACAGCAAAGATTTCCCCTGCATCCGCCGTGGCAATCTATGACGCCTTTGAAGCCATCATAGAAGCGACCTTGCCGGGATTGCAGGAGATCCTTTTCTGCGCCGAGCATACGGCGCAGGGCTGGGGGCTGCGCTGCAGCGTTCAATGCACCGACGCGCCCGCTGCGCTGCCCGGCCTGCCGCAGATGCAGCTTGAACGGGATGATGACGGGCTTTTGTATTTCACGATGTTTCCGGCAGAAGGAGGCGGCCTATGATTCCCCGAATCTCCCGCAACGCCGTCAAGGAAGGCTTTGACACGCTGCCGGCGGCCATCTGCTACTTTGACCGCAATGGTCTGCTGCGTCTGATCAATCACAGGATGCAGGAAATCGCCGCAGTCCTCTGTGGCCGGGATCTGCAGACCCTTACGGATCTGGAGCAGGCGCTGCGCAGTCCCGGCGGCGGTGTGCGGCTACGCGATGAGGCCGCCCGCATCTACGAATTCCCGGACGGAACGGTATATCATTTCACGGTGCGCCCTGTTCAGGACAAATACGGTATACCGTACACCGAGGTGATGGCCACCGATGTCACCCAGCTGGCTACATTGCATGCTGCACTGCAGCAGGAAAACGAGCGCCTTGCCGATGCGAACCGCCGCGCAAAGCGCTTATATGACAATATGCCCGACATTGTGCGGGAGGAAGAAATCCTGAAAATGAAGATGCGGGTGCATGACGACATCGGCCATACCCTGCTTGCCGCACGGCGCGCACTGCGGCATGAGCATGACCTCGCCCGGCTCAGGAGCGAAGCTGCGAAGTGGGAAAGCTCCATCTCCCTGCTATGCCGCGCCCGGCAGGAGAATGCTGCAGAGGACCCGCTGAGCTATATGCAAAGGCGGGCGGCTGTTCTGGGTGCAGCCGTACAGCTGCGCGGTGCGTACCCTGCGGCACGCGCCACCCGCGAGCTCTACGCACTGATCCTGCGGGAGTGTACCTCCAACGGTGTGCGGCATGCGGGCGCCACGGAATTGTACGCCGATTCCGAGCATCGGCCACAGGCATGGCACCTTTGCATCACGAACAACGGCGCACCGCCCAAAGCGGAGATAAAGGAAGGCGGCGGGCTTTCCTCGCTCCGCCGCCGTATTGAAAAAGCAGGGGGTACAGTAACCGTACATTCCCTGCCTGTATTTGTTCTGGAAGTCACCCTGCCCGATAAGGAGAGCACTAATGATACGCGTTATGATCGTTGAGGACCAAAAGCTGGTACGGGGCCTGCTTGAAAGCTATATTCAGAACGAGGACGGGTATCAACTTGCTGTGTCTATCCCCGGCGCTGCAGAGGCTCCAATCCTGTGCGATACCGAGGACATCGACCTTGTGCTGATGGATGTGCAGACAGAACACCGTGAAAACGGCCTGGCCGCCGCCAAAAAGATACGAGAAGCGCACCCGGAAATCAAGATCGTGGTGGCTACCTCGCTTATTGACACACAGGTCTTGGCACGCGCAAAAGCCGTGGGCGCGGACAGCCTGTGGTATAAGGACGGCGATGAAGGGACCCTGATGCAGGTCGTGCGCCGCACGATGGCGGGGGAGCATATCTTCCCCGATGCACCGCCCAGCGTGGAGATCGGCACTGCCATGAGTGCCGAGTTCACCAAAGGAGAGATGAAGGTCCTGCGCTGTCTTGTGCGCGGGCTGTCCTATAACGAGATTGCAAAAGAACTCGGCATCGAGCCATCCACCGTGAAGTACCACGTCATCAATATGCTGCAAAAGACGAACCTGGAGAATAAACTCCAGCTTGCCATCGCCGCCACCGAAGCCAAATTGGTGGTGGAGTTGGCAGAGGAGTAATTTGTAGTATATAAAAATAGTTGGCAAACCATGAACCGTTATTCCATAGCAAACGGTGCGTAAATAGAGCAACAAAAAAAACGCCCTACACTTTCGTGTAAGGCATTCTTTGGTGCACCATCAGTGGGCGCGTTAAGAATTCAGTCCGGTCCTCTTGTCGGCCTGTAAGGCCTCCATTTTGCTTCGCAAAACCGCTCGTGCGGTTGTACGCCGCGCGCGGCGTACATTGTTCGCTCCCCGTTTTCGCTCACGCTCAATCGTGGCCCCTGCTCACAAACCCGCAACCATTTTTAGCGACCAGTCCCCGCGAGACGAACACGAGCGCTTGCGCGAAGTGTGAGTCCGTCCCGGAGGGAATGGTGCGACAAAAAAGCCGCAACATTCGTTGCGGCTTTTCTTGGTGCACCATCGGGGACTCTCCCGCGGGCTAAGGAACGCCGCACTGTGGCGTTCCTTACGGCACTGCGTGCCGCCGCCCTGTTCGAGTATCCCTGACGGTGCACCAGATCGTGCCTTCTTAAAATAGAGCAACAAAAAAACGCCCTACACTTTCGTGTAAGGCATTCTTTGGTGCACCATCGGGGACTCGAACCCAGGACCCACTGATTAAGAGTCAGTTGCTCTACCATCTGAGCTAATGGTGCATAGGTGTCGGCAGCACCCTATCTTACCGGGACGTTACCATCCAAGTATTTTCGGCG
>OJOF01002429.1_pt1 | contig 11916 bp, 6 predicted proteins | sample 1598181 | NCBI WGS metagenome assembly OJOF01 (sample SAMN01915226, study PRJEB22387) | human gut metagenome | isolation source: stool | host: Homo sapiens | place: USA
GTGACGGTTCCGCCTTTCAGAAAATCATGCACCGGATAAGGCTGGTAGCCCCCACCGATATGAGTGTGCTGATCTTCGGAGAGAACGGCACGGGCAAGGAGCATATCGCCCACCACCTGCATGATAAAAGCAAACGTTCCGGCAAGCCATTCGTGGCTGTGGACTGCGGTTCACTCACCAAAGAGCTTGCGCCGTCAGCATTCTTCGGACATGTCAAAGGCGCATTCACCGGTGCAGACAGTGCCAAGAAAGGATATTTCCATGAAGCCGAAGGCGGCACGCTGTTCTTGGATGAGGTAGGCAACCTCGCACCGGAAACACAACAGATGCTACTTCGCACCATACAGGAGCGGAGATACCGCCCGGTGGGTGATAAAAAGGATAGAAGTTTCAACGTCCGTATCATTGCTGCTACCAACGAGGATCTGGAAAAGGCGGTCAATGAAAAGCGTTTCCGGCAGGACTTGCTGTACCGGCTACACGACTTCGAGATAACAGTTCCGCCGTTGCGTGACTGTCAGGAGGACATCATGCCATTGGCGGAGTTCTTCCGCGAGATTGCCAATAAGGAATTGGAGTGCAAGGTTAGCGGATTCAGTTCCGAAGCACGGAAAGCGTTGCTGACCCATTCATGGCCGGGCAACGTGCGCGAGCTTCGGCAGAAAATCATGGGTGCAGTGTTGCAGGCACAGACGGGACCTGTTACGAAAGATCATCTGGAACTTGGGATAACCGAAACAACCTCTGTTACCGGCTTCTCCCTACGCAACGACGAGGAAGATAAAGAGCGGATTCTGCGTGCTTTGAAGCAGGCTGACGGGAACCGGAAGGTCGCTGCCGAACTGCTTGGAATAGGCAGGACAACACTCTATAATAAACTGGAAGAATATGGATTGAAGTATAAATTTGAGCAACCATAGCCCGCAATTCACCGGATTTGTATGATTTTGATTATCAGAATTTGGTTAATTCTTAAAATAATATTATCTTCGCATTGAGCTATTTGAAATGATTGGGAATCATGCAAAATGATGAAGATAGGTGGTTTCTAAACCATTACCTATACCTTTATTATTGGTTTGCAATTTATTGATAATCAAGCATACATTAGTTAGTGCAACAAATGTGAAAACGGAGAACACGAACATGTCCCGGATGAAACGCTGGGTAGCCGATTTCAGGGGAGTGGAAAGCAGCCTTTCCAGTTCTTCGGGGGTCAGCGACTTGTCTTGTGCCGTTATCTTCTCCGTCTCAAAGCCTGCAAACGGGTGTCGGCTGATGATGTTGCGGTGCAATGCCAGCAGGACGACTTTGTTAAACAGCACGAGCCTTGATTTGACGGTTCTTGCTTTCATTTTGCGCCTTACCCTGAAATAGAAGTCCAAAGATTCGAAGAAAGGCAAGTCCAGTTCTGTAAACGGTATGTCGCTTGCGTGGTACTGTATTTTCAGGAAGTCTTTCAGTTGGTCGTGCAGCACCTCGTACTGCTTGTAAGTCGATTCCGCCCGGTCTATGCCCGTCCTCGCCTTGAAATCCCGCATCATTTCCTCAAACAGGGCAATGACAGTCGTCTGTGCGGTTGCGACACCCTGAAAGGCGTTCTTTACCTCCACGGCTGTGACTTTGCCCGTCCGCTTCAAGATGTCCTTGTAGCTGGCATGAATGGCAAGGTTTATCCTGTTTATCGCCCGGTTCAGCTCAACGGCTTGCCTGCTCTTTCCGGTCGCACGTCCCGATTTGACATCCCACAGGCGTTCATCGACTTTCAGCTTGCTGCTGAACTGGGCTAACGTACTGCCGACAATGATTTTGCCAATCACCGGATAAATGCCGCAGGCGTTGGTTGCGCTCTTTTCCCTTTTGATGTAAAAGGACACTTTCAGTTCGTTGTTCATAATCACTCATTTTTAAGTTTGTAAAATTACTGCTTTCGTGAGTTTTAGAACAATGTGAAACACAGACAAATAAGGACTTTCTCGGTCATTTTCGGACAACGTTCTGCACCGTTTTTCGCTCCCTGAAACGGGTAACGGATAAGAAACGGAACGTTTGCCTTTATCCGCTTTATTCTGCCAATCCAGTGTAGGACAGGAAAGGGCTACAAAGGACTTTCGTTTCTGTAAATGAATCAGTTACACCGTTATTCTTTCTTCTTCTGTTTTGTAGTCTTGTTTTTTGGGGCGCCCGAAATTATTTCCGGCACCCCAAAACAACTTGCCGCTCGCCTAAAGGCTCGGGAGGGGCTCCACTCCAAAGTCGTTGCGTCTGAAAGCGGAAAAACAGGAACAAAAACTGGAAAAATGGCCGCCGTAATATACAACCGTCTCTCAAAAAATGACCACTATTGAAAAAGGAAATGAGCTTTATTCGTGTTTCCAATCTACCGTAGTCCATATTTTTTCATTTTCCGGTACAGTGTCGCGGGATTTATTTTCAGCAACCGTGCCGCCTGTTCACGGTGTCCGTTGCATATTTGCAGGGCTCTGATGATGGATTCCTTCTCTGTATTCTCGTCTTTCAATGGTAATATGACAGGGGCAATCTCCTCATTCACACGCTCCGTTTGACCGTTGGTATTTAGGTCAGGAAGTTCCAATAAAGGATTTTCTGTGACCAGCACGGCACGTTTGATCCGGTTCTGCAACTCCCGCACGTTGCCCGGCCAGTGATAGGCGAGCATCCTGCGTTTGGCATCATCCGTGAATCCGTGCGTTTCCCGCTTCAGTTCTTTGGTATAGCGTTCACGGAAGAATTCGGCCAGCGGGATGATGTCTTCCGGGCACTCCGCCAACGACGGTTGCCGGATCTCAAACTCGTTCAGCCGATGATAAAGGTCTTCCCTGAAACGCCCCTCCCGGATGGCCAGTTGCATATCCTCGTTCGTGGCGGCAATTATCCGCACATCGGCTATCCGTTCCCTGCCGCCTACCGGAGCATAGGTATTCTCCTGCAATACCCGCAGGAGCAAGGACTGGATCTCGTAGGACATCGTCCCTATCTCGTCCAGAAACAGCGTGCCGCCTTTCGCCATGTCGAAATATCCGGTCTTGGCGCTGTCGGCACCGGTAAACGCGCCTTTCTCGTGCCCGAAAAAGAGCGAGGCGGCCAGCTCTCGTGGCAACGCCCCGCAGTTTACCGCGACGAACGGCATATTCCAGCGTTCGCTGTTGTTATGGATGGTTTGTGCTATCGACTCTTTACCGGTTCCGTTTGCACCGAGTACCATCACGGACATATCAGACGGAGCGACCAGCCTGGCAAACTTTTCCACTTGTAGGATCTTGGGGCTTGTACGGTGAAACAACGCCTTCTCTTTTTTGCGCACCGTAGCCACCGGGCGGAACACATCTTCCGCCAACTCCAGCAGATGCTCCCGGTGTACCGGTTTGGGCAGGTAATCCCTGGCTCCGAGCTTGATGGTACGCACCACATCCGAAACGGAAACATATTCGGTCGTGATAATGAACGGGATATCTTTCTTTTCCTTGCGCAACCATTCCAGCAGGGAAATACCGTCACCCTCCGGCAGGCGCACATCCGATAATATCAGGTCGAACTGCGTTCTGCGTATCAACGAGCGTGCTATCGTCTCGTTCATGGCCGTCACGGCATCATAACCTGCCTGTGCAAACCAGTCTTTCTGCATCTGTGACAAGCCGACGTTGTCCTCAACTATCAGTATCTTCCGTTTCATTCGTCACTCTTTTTATCTCGGCGTTCGCCACTTTAATAAGTATGGCTGTGTAATTCATAATCTGCCGGGTATGTTCATTCAATATTTTATCGTTTATAGTCTCATTTTTCAGTAAAACACGATAAGCCGACAAAGTTTCTTTGCAGCAATTCCCACATCGGCTGCATCCGGTGGGTGATTTCACGCAATTTTTCCCGGTCGCAATTTTTCCCCGCTACATCAAGCTCTTCAATGTCCCTTTTCGACTGGTCAATGAAGGAACGCAGCAGCTTTACCTTGTCGTTCACTTCCGATAACACCGCACTGAAATCAATCCCCTTGTCATCCTTACGGCACCTCTTTACGGTAGAAAGCAGGCTGAGCAGTTCTGATGAAGAGAACGGCTTATAGATGCAGTCGGTGAATCCCGCGTTGTGAAATGCTTCCTTGTCACGGTCGCCACGTGCGGTCATGGCAATGACAGGTATCATCCTGGAATTGCCTATGTTCGAGTTACGCAACAGTGTCAGCAGCTCGAAGCCGTTCGTACCAGGCATTTGGATGTCGGACAGCAACAAATCATAATCTTTGCCCCGCATTGCCTTTACAACCTCTTTGGTGGTTGCACAAGTTGTACAGTTCATTCCGTTGCGCTCCAGCATCTCCTTTATCACATCCAACAACATGGTGTCATCATCAATGACAAGTACACTTTGGGGCAGGTGCATCGGGTGTGGGATTATCCGGTTCTCGCTTTCTATCGGTTCATCCGTTATCTTCATGGGAAGTGTCACGCGGAAGGTGCTGCCTTGGTTTATACTGCTTATCACATTGATGGTTCCGCCAAGCAGGTTGACAAGTCCTTTCGTGATTGGCAGACCCAATCCGAATCCCTGGGCGTTAACCACTGAACTCAAGCGTTCGAACGGCCGGAAAATGCGGGAAAGAGTTTCTTCTGTCATGCCGATACCGGTATCCTTGACTTCCAACAGCAGTTTTCCTTCATTATAACAGGCATTCAGACTGATTGTACCAGCTTCCGTAAACTTGACAGCATTGCTGAGCAGGTTGTCTATAATCTGCTCGATGCGGTCCACATCGCCGTAAAGTTTGACATCGGTATCCTTAAAATCGTGGCAGAACAGGATTCCCTTGTTATTGACCACGTGGGAGAATCCGAAAACGGTACGTTCCAACAAGTCTTTAAGGCTGAAGGGCACATCGTTGCAGGTTTCTTTGGCCTCGTTCAGACGGTACACGTCCAACAGGTTGTTGAGCAAGTGTACCACGTGTTTGCAGACAATTCGGATGTTGTCCAAGTGATTGTTCCGACGTTTCTTTTCACGGGTATCCATAGCCAGCTCGGCACTGCCGCTGATGATGTTCAGCGGAGCGCGGATGTCATGAGAAATGGTCAGGATAATATTCTTCCGCATTTCCAGCAACGCATTGTTCTGTTCTATTGTTTCTTCAAGACGATCTCTGTTTCTCGCCTTCTCCCGTATATCCCGTTGTATGATTAAGTACGAGACAACTAACAAGATTATGGAGAAGATTATCAGGCCGGTTATTACAAAAGTGGAATGCTCGTATGAACCTTTCAAACGGAGTTCTTTGTTTTGAAGTGCGATCAATGCCTGTTCATCCAGACTTGTAATCAACATGCGTAGTTTCCGGTTGAGTTCTTTATTGTGCAACCGCAAACTGTCCGTATAGGTCTCTATATTTCTTTGTCGTTCATTTTTTAGAGCAAGCAATTCTTTATCTACCGCACTTTGTCTGGTTGTAACAGGAGGTACTTGCACGGTTTCCTTGCCTCCAAAAAAACCTGCTATCCCTTTTTTCTTGCGGGTAACGGTGCGAGGCCCACTTGCTTGTGATGCCGTGAATGAATATTGATTGACTACCAACAGACTATCGATTTGCTTTTGTTGTCTGAAAATTTCTTTCATTCGCAATAGATGTTCCTCTTTGTTAAGCAACAGGATACGAAGGGAATCAACCTGTTTCGGATGCACAAACTCCTTACATTGCTCGCGTAAGATTTTCAACAGCGAATCCGCTTTCAGGCGACGTATACTATATAACTCACAATCTTCCTCGGTCCACGTCATGACGGATTCTCCGAAAGTCACAAGCACGGTAATATGGCGATGAGTAGTGCTAATATTGCTTTGTGTCTGGGATATGGTTATCGACTCTTGCTCTATCTCTGCCACACGCTTACGTTCATGTAAAACAATGGCGACCATAAATCCTATGATCACCATTAATGTTGTGTAATTAAGAAGTATTTTATAATGCAATAATAATTTCATTTGACTAAATAGGTATTATCATTAAATTCCTCCTCTTAACGCATGATATTAGTCGATTACTCTTTAATGATAAAAAAGAGAATTCAAATCCGCCTATGTTGTAAAATGTATTTCATTTTTTACTTTTTACTATCAAATTAACATCTTCACCACTCATTCGATAAGTTTTCGGAGACATTCCCGTCTGCGTTTTGAAATACTTGCCGAAACAGGATATGTTCGGGAAGTTGAATCGGGCGGCCAGTTCCTTGACGGACTGCCCGGAATGTAGGAGGTGGTATTTCATCTCCTCGATGACGGCATCCCTTATCCATTCCCGCACAGTTCTTCCGCTGGTCGTTTTCACGGACGTGGACAAATGTTTGGGGCTTATGCACAGTTTGGACGCGTAGAAATCCACCTCACGATGTTGCATAAAATGTATGGAAACCAGTTTTCTGAATCTCATAAACAACAGCTCCTTGCACGAATGCCTGCCCGAAGGGAAATCGAGGAGACAATTCACACGTATCTGGATTTTTCTTTCTGCTGTTAATACCCCTATGGCGGAAGCCAGCTCGACCGGAGAATATCCGGTCAAGGCAAGCAACTCGTCAAAGGTCATGATGCCGTAACTTGCGTTCAACTCACGCATTACGGCCTCTGTGGCATTGTCTTTAATCATATTTATAAGCCTCCTCCCAACGCATGATATAAGTCGATGACACCCTGTATCTCATCAAATCGGTCCTGCGCTTCGGCCAGTTCCGCCACCAGTAGCGATTGCTGTGCCGTCAACACCTCCAGATAAGTCGTTGGCGAGTGGCGCATCAGTAACTCTGTTTTCCGTACGGCTTTCCGTAAGGTCGCTACCTGGCTGCCGTTGATTGCGACCCGTTGCCGTGCCGTTTGCCATACCGTCAGGGCATCGTTTACTTCCTTTCCGGCATCGAGCAGCGATTGCCGGAACAGCAAGGTTGCCTCTTCCTGTTGCACCTTGGCGATTTTTAGATTGGCACGGTTCGTTCCCCGGTTGAACAACGGTTGCGTCAGCGAGCCGATAGCCCCCAACAGCCATTTTCCCGGATTTAAAACGACACCGCCGCCGTTGTTCGTCCAGCCGAGCGCCCCCGAAAGCGTAAGATTCGGATAAAAGGCTGCACGAGCGGCATTGGTGGCATAGAACGCCTGCGCAAGACTATATTCCGCCTGCCTCACGTCAGGACGGTTCGCCAACAACTGCAACGGCACGCCGACGGACAACTCCTCGGGAAACTGCTGCCCGTCCAGCGTTCCGCGTTCGATGGCTCCGGCGGGCAGGGCGAGCAAAGTGGAGAGAGCATTCTCTGTCTCATGGATGCTTTGGCGCAGCGCAAGCACCGACGATTCCAGAGCCATCCGGTTCGCCCGCGCCTGCAACACGGCTGCATCGTTCGACTTACCGGCTCGTTTCAGGGCTTCGAGCACTTTGACGGACTGTTCCCACGTGGCGAGCGTCCGATTCTGAATAGTTAATTGCCGGTCGAGCATGAGCAGCGTATAATAGCTGTTCGCAACGGTCGCTACGAGCTGCGTCTGCACGGCCTGCTCGTAAGCCCGGCTGCCTTTAAGGGCTGCACGTGCGCCGCGTTTGGCATTGGTCACCTTGCCGAAGATGTCGATTTCCCAGCTTGCCGATGCTCCGAGATTGTAGGTTTTCGCCGTAATGCCGTCATGGCGGCTGACGCCCCCTTCGGGAGTCAACGACACGGACGGCAAATAGGAAAGACGGGCATTTCGCAGGACGGCCTCTGCCTCCTCGACACGCAGGCGGGCGATACGCAGATCGGTATTCTGTTCCAGCCCCGTTTCGATAAGGGTCTGCAATTGCGGGTCGGTAAACAATTCGCGCCACGACAGCGAAGCCAGCGTTACGGTATCTTCCGTCGGAATATCCCGGTACAGACCGTCGGTCTCGACTTCCGGACGTGAATAGGGTTTATATATCCCGCAACCCGCCATCAGGCAGGCTGCGAGAGAGAGTATAATCAATTTCTTCATATCTTCATTCATTTGTCGTTTTTGTATCCAAATGTTCTATCTCTGCCTGAATCGACCAGTCCGCATCCCGACGGGACGCCTGTACGGGGAAAAACTTCTCCTGCAAATACTGGAAAACGATAAAAAGTCCCGGCACGAGGAACAGCAGCGCCAGCGTTCCCACAAGCATACCACCGACAGCTCCCGATGCTAACGAGCGGCTTCCATTGGCTCCCACACCGGTGGCGAACATCAGCGGCAGCATTCCGAATACCATCGTCAGTGCCGTCATCAGAATCGGACGGAGGCGCACCCGTGCCGCCGCAAGAGCAGCCTGTGTGAGCGACATGCCCGCCTCACGCCGTTTGGTGGCATATTCGGTCAGCAGAATCGCCGTCTTGGCGAGCAAGCCGATAAGCATGATGACACCCGTCTGCAAGTAGATGTTGTTTTCCAGCCCGAACAACCGGGCAAACAGAAAACTGCCAAGCAGTCCGCACGGCACGGAGAGGATGATGGCCAGCGGAATGAAGAAACTCTCATAGAGCGCACTCAGAATCAGATAGACGAGCACCAGACAGATTCCGAAAATCAGTGCCACGTTGTTCGTTGTTTTGCTCTCCTCGCGCGAGATACCGCCGAATTCATAACCGTAGTTATGCGGCAGGACCCGTGCGGCCGTCTCGTGGATGGCATTCAACGCATCGCCCGAACTGTATCCGGCGGCAGGTGTACCATTGATGGCAATGGCGTTATAGAGATTGAAACGTGCCAAATCCTGCGGGCCGTAGGTCTTGGTCAGCTTTACGAACTGCGAAAGCGGCGTCATCTCTTCCCCGACACGGGTGTAGATGTGATTCAGCGATTCGGGTGTGACACGGCTCGACGGTTCGGCCTGAATCATCACACGGTAGAGTTTCGAGAAACGGTTGAAATTCGACACATAACCGCCGCCGTAATATCCGGCGAGGGTTTGGAGTATCTCACCGGGAGAAATGCCTGCCTGCTCGCATTGGGCAGCGTCGATGTCCACCCAATACTGCGGATAACTCGTCTCGAAAGCCGAATAGGCCATCTCTATCTCCGGGCGTTCGTTGAGGGCTGCCACTAACTTGTTCACCGTCTCCTTGAAGGTGTTGAGGTCGCCGCCCGCCTTGTCCTGCACATACAGTTCGAAACCGCTGCCCATGCCGTAACCCGGAATCATCGGCGGCTTCATCACGAACATGTGGGCATCGGGAATCTCCGGTGCGAAGGCATAAACACGGTTCAGGATGTCCGTTGCCGACTGTCCGGGTTCCTTGCGTTCGTCCCAATGCTTGAGCGACAGGAAGTACATACCCATCGAAGGACCCGCACCGGAAAACGAATATCCGGTCAGGTTGGCGTTATAGGCTATTCCGGGAATCTCCTTCAGGTGCTCGTTGATTTGTTCCATCACCCGTTCGTTCTGCTGCATCGACGTACCGGGCTTGGCGTTCATACTGATGAAGACCATACCCGTATCCTCGTCCGGCACAAGACCGGTCTTCGTATTCCGCACCAGCACCGCCAGCAGCACGAAACCGGCGGCAAGCGTGCCCCACATCAAATAGCGACGTTTGATGAAAAGCACGACGCCCCGCACATAACGGGCGGTCACGGCATCGAACACGGCATTGAACGCCCGACGGAAACGGGCGGTGAAGTTATTCTTCTGCTGTCCCTGCTCATCGATATAAGGTTTGAGCAACAGCGCGCAAAGAGCCGGAGCCAGCGTAAAGGTGTTGACGGCCGAAATACCTACGGCTACGGCCATCGTGATTCCGAACTGGGAATAGAACGCACCCGACGTGCCGCCCATCATGGATACAGGTATGAACACTGCCATAAAAATCAATGTGGAAGTCAGAATAGCCGACGATATGCCTTTCAGGGCATCGTTGGTGGCCATGTACGACGACCGGTAACCCACGTCGAAACGTGCCTGCACGGCCTCCACCACCACGATGGCATTATCCACCACCGTGCCGATGGCGAGTACCAGTGCGAACAGTGTTAGCAGATTGATGGAGAATCCCGCCACCGACATGAAAGCGAACGTACCGATAATCGAGACGAAAATGGAGATGGTGGGTATCAGCGTCGAACGCACGTCCTGCAAGAAGATATACACCACCAGCACCACCAGCAGGATGGCGATGGCAAGCGAAACGACCACCTCGCGCATGGAGGCATAAAGGAAGCGGTTCGTGTCGTTCAGCGTGATAAACTCCATGCCTTCGGGCAGGTCGCGTGCCATCTCTTCGAGCGTGGCGTCTATTTCGTTGATGACGGACGAGGCGTTGGAACCCGCCGTCTGGTAAATCATGGCAATCGCCGCTTCGTGGCCGTTCACCTGATTCGTGTAGTTGTAGGCTTCCGCGCCAAGCTCCACGTCGGCCACCTCTTTCAAGCGCAGTACCTCGCCGCCGGGCAGCGAGCGGATGACCAGATTGCCGAACTCTTCGGGCGTGGAGAAACGCCCCCGGTATTTCATCGTGTACTGGTAGGTGTTGTCGTGGTTCTCGCCGAAAGCTCCCGTCGCCGCTTCGATATTCTGCCGCTCCAGTACGGCGGTGATATCGCCGGGAACAAGTTTGTATTGCGCCATCTTTTCGGGTTTCATCCAGATGCGCATGCTGTAGTTGGCTCCGAACTGCTGCACGTTGCCCACGCCGCTGATTCGCTTGATGCGGGGCTCGACGTTGATTTTCATGTAGTTGTTCAGGAATTGCCGGTCGAACTTGTCCGTGGGGGAATAGAGGGCGATGCTCTTCAGTTCGGCCTTTTGCTGCTTGGTCGTCGTCACCCCGATGCGGACCACCTCGGCGGGCAGCAGGCTGAGGGCGGTCGATACGCGGTTCTGCACGTTCACGGCGGCCATGTCCGCATCGGTTCCCTGACGGAAATAGATGTCTATCGAGGCATCTCCTGTGTTCGATGCCGTAGAGGTAATGTAGTTCATGTGCTCCACTCCGTTGATGGCCTCCTCCAACGGCACGATGACGGCTTTCTGCACAGTCTCGGCGTTCGCTCCCGGATAATTTGTGAATACCTGCACCGTAGGCGGGGCGATATCGGGATATTGCTCCACCGGCAGCGATGTCAACGCAAGGATGCCCACCAGCACGATGACGACTGAAATCACGATTGACAGGACGGGGCGGTCCGTAAAATATCTTAAGTTCATGTTTCTTACGGCTTTAATTTCTACTCCGTTTCCTTCACACTGATTTCCATGCCATCTTTCAGCAGGCCCACGCCTTCGCTGACAATCCGGTCGCCCGCTTGCAGTCCCGAGCGGACGATATAACGTTTGCCGTCGTCCAGTTTCTCTACGGCAAGTTCCGTGGAGCGAATCCGGTTCCCGGTATCTATCTTATAGGCGAAAATCTTATCCTGCAACTCGTATGTGGCGGACTGGGGAATGACGAGTGCATCCGGAACGGAGCGCGGGATGACGACTTTCCCGATTCCGCCGCTCAGCAGCAGCCGTCTCCCGTTCGGGAAGACGCTGCGCACGGACACCGTTCCCGTCTGCGGATGGATGACCCCGCTGATGGTCTCGATGAGTCCTGGTTCGTCATAAACGGTTCCGTCGTTGAGCTGTAACCGTACCGAAGGCATCTGCCGGATGGTCTCGTCGGGCGATCCGTATGCCCGAATCAGGGCGCGGAGCTGGTTTTCCGTCATAGAAAGGTAAACGTACATCTCCTCATTGTCCGATACGGTGGTGAGCGGCTGTGCCATCGAAGGCGAAACCAGCGCACCGGTCCGCAACGGTAGCGTGCCGACCGTGCCGTTCGACGGGCTTTTCACTTCGGTGTACGAAAGGCTGTTGCGGGCGTTTATCTCCTGCGCCCTCATTTGTTCCAGTCCGGCTTCGGCCACCACCAGCGCGTTCTT
>OJOF01002455.1_pt1 | contig 11817 bp, 8 predicted proteins | sample 1598181 | NCBI WGS metagenome assembly OJOF01 (sample SAMN01915226, study PRJEB22387) | human gut metagenome | isolation source: stool | host: Homo sapiens | place: USA
CTCTTCCGATCTTGCTGTGAATATTTCAAATAATCTTATATTACATGCAATTCTTTCAGAATACTTTTCAGCAGCAGAAACAGTCTGGTCAGCAAGCTGGAAGTATTCTTCACTGAGATTTACAATATCAGTGTTTTCATAACCATATTCACGGACTTTATATATTTCGTCCTTTAGTAAAATCCAGAAAGCAGTCTGTGTATCAAGTTTTTTTTCATAATCATTGTTATCAAGTTTGATAAGATTATAATCGCCATCTTTATATTTAAGATCTTCAAGAATTCCATCAAGATAATTGATGAGCTCATCATTAGGATTACCAGTGATTTCAAGCTTGACTTCTCTTTGAGTAGCACCTCTGACAAGACCGGTATAGTTAATAACTCTGGCAGTTCCCTGTAATTTTCCTATAAGAACCATCATTATTGCTACAAGAACAATAAGAATAACGATAAGACAGCTTTCAATAACAGTATTGATTGTTTTTATATGTTTTCCGTGTTTGTGTATTTTCATATCTCACCTTATAAAATAATTGTTACATAAATACTATAAAATCGGTACTTTAGTACTATATCAATATGCTGTATAAATGTCAATACAATAAATGTAAATTATGAATGAATCCGACTGAAAATGAATGAAAGTGGTAATGACATTTATCAGTATGCAAGTATACATATGTTGTGCATTGACACATAACTATTGCAATATTAAAATTAATTCGTTTGGATTTTCTAACCGGACAGATAATAAATTATACAGGTTAAATATTGGAGGAATCATATATGTCAAATATAAAGCTTGGAAGTCATGTGGGAATGGCAGGTAAGGAAATGTTTCTTGCATCTGCGAAGGAAGCAGTTTCTTATGGGGCTAATGTATTTATGTTATACACAGGTGCGCCACAGAATACAAGAAGAAAAGAAATAAGTGAGCTTAATATAGAAGCTGGCTGGAAGTATGCTAAGGAACATGGAATTGAGGAGATTATTGTACATGCACCTTATATAATAAATCTTGCAAATACAATTAAGCCGGAGACTTATGAGCTTGCTGTTGAATTTCTTGAAAAAGAAATTATAAGGACTGCTGCCATGGGAAGCCATATAATGGTGCTTCATCCAGGAAGCCATGTCAATGCCGGAGTTGAAGCCGGAACCGCACAGATTATCAAAGGACTTAATACAGTGCTTAACCAGAACAATGATGATGTATATATTGCACTTGAGACAATGGCTGGCAAGGGAAGCGAGATAGGCAGGACATTTGAAGAGCTTAAGGCAATCTATGATGGCGTTGACAAGAAGGACAGATTGAGAGTGTGCTTTGATACATGTCATGTTAATGATGCTGGTTATGATTTAGTTAATCATTATGATGAAGTATTTGCAGAATTTGACAAAGTGATTGGTCTTGACCAGATAGCAGTATTTCATATCAATGACAGCATGAATCCGCTTGGAGCGCATAAGGACAGACATGCCAACATTGATAAAGGAAATATAGGATATGAGACTCTTCACAGACTTGTCCATGATGAAAGATTCTTAGATGTTCCTAAGATTCTTGAGACCCCATGGGTAGCAGTTGAGGGAACTGATAAGAAAGAGCCTCCTTATAAGGAAGAGATTGCGTGGCTTTTAGAGAAATAATGTGAAAATGCTGTTTTTTCGTTTTATTATAATTTTTGAACTGATTTTTTGTATTTATATTAGTACAATCTGGATATAATGGGTTCATAATCACAATGAACGGAGGAATAGAATATGCTAAGACACAAGAAACATGCATCGGCCTTTATCGCATTTTTGATGGCTTTTGCACTCATCTTCACTAGTTCTGGTATTGGCTCTCTTACATTTACGAAAGCCGATGATACACAGACGATTTACTATAATGGTGAATCAGTTACTCTTTCAGAGCATGCATTATATGTAAATCAGAATTTAGCTTCTTCAAGCGGATATTCATATAAGACACTTCAGGAAGCAGTAGCTAATGCAATTCCTGGCACAAAGGATAATCCAACAATTATTTATCTTGAGCCGGATGTATATTGGACTGACGATTATACTAAGACAGAAGATCGTGATAAGAATGATCTTATAGGTCTTATAATTCCACAGGCTTATATAACACTTGTAGGAATGACTGGTAATCGTGATGATGTAGTAATTGCATCAGACAGAGGACAGAATGCAGGAGCTAATGGTAACTTTAACACAATTGGTGTAGGCGACGGATTTCATGCAAAAGACCTTACAATCGGAAATTATTGTAATGTAGATTTAGTGTATGAAAGAGATACTACTAAGAATCATACTAAGAGACAGGAAGCTGTTACACAGGCACAGGCTGTTACTAAAGTTCCTAGCATTACAGATATGGATGAATGGTTCTTTGAAAATTGTAACATTATATCAAGACTTAATCTTTTCTCAAGAGATGACAGACCTAAGCGTTCTCTTATAAAAGATTGTCATCTTGAGTGTACAGATGATTCGCTTGGAACCGGTTATATAACGATATTTGAAAATTGTACGTTTAGCCTGTTTTCTAATACTCCTTGTGGTGGAGCATCATTCTATATGCAGGCATTCTTAGGCTGTGAATTTACAACACAGTTATCAGATAATAAAACAATTACATTATGTAAGAATACAAAACCGTTTGCTTTTATTGACTGTGATTTTAAGGGCGACATGACTGGTATGGAATGGAAACAGAGTAATTTTTCTGATGATATAAGACAGATTGTTTCTAATAATACTCTTAATGGACAGCCATTGACAATCAGTCCTGATTATCCAGATTTATCAGTAACTCCTGATGGAGAGCAGATGAAAGCATTTAAGTATAATGGGGAATATAATATATATAATCTCTTAAATGGTGTGGGTTATGATGAATGGGATCCGTTAAATCAGAAGGATTATATGCCAACCGGTACATGGAATATCCAGTTTGACTATCCAGGAATTGCTAAGGATGTTGTTCCGGTACTTCAGGGAAATGTTTCTGATTCACTTCAGGTTACGCCTGTTGTTCTTGGTGGCAATGACAAGACTGTAACATGGAGTACTGAAGACGATACGCTTGTTATTGAACCACAGGATGATGGTACTGTAATAGTAAAGGGTGACAACTCAACATTAGACAATAAGAAAGGCTGTCTTGTTGCAACAGTAGCCAACGGAATGAAGAAGGTATTACATTTTACAGTTACTCCTAAGATATTTGAGGCACCTGTATTATCAGAAAAACCTGTTTTATCAGCACCTGAGAATGGAATGATTAATGTAACATATGCATTTACAGATAATAGTGAAGCAGCAGACGAAAGTATAATTAACTGGTATCGTGCTACAGACAAAGAAGGAACAGATAAAGTCCTCGTTGCACAGACAACATATGTAGATAGTGATGCTAAGCCATACTCTTCATATGTACTCCGCTTAGATGATGTTAATCATTATATTATCTGTGAAGTTATACCAAAGCGTTCGAATTCAGTAGAAGGCAGTTCAGTATTTACTGCAGCTTCTGAACTTATCAAGTCAGCATATGTAGCAGATGAACAGAAACAGTCATATAATGTTGATCTTGAGCATCTTGCATATATTGAAGCTGAGAATGATACAGAAGAGAATAATTATGAATGGAAAAACACACTTGAAGCTGGTAATTGGTATGGAGGATTCTATCTGCCTGCTGAATACAGAGATGGTGGAGAGTGGAGTGACAAAGCATATAAGCCTGTTTCAGGTGAGCTTCCATATACATATGCACAGGGAGCATCAGGCGCATCAGGAACTACGGGACTTCAGACAACTACACAGGGTGCAAGACTTGTATATGTTGATGATACTGCACGAAAAGATATGTCAATGACATTGACTCTTTCTCCTCATAAAACAGGAGCACAGGGCTTCGGTAGTGCTAAACAGTTCATAGATATCTATTTCAAATATGATGCAAAAACAATGACTGGTTATGGCTTAAGAATTGCCAGAGTACCATCTATAAGTGATCCGGTTCTAAGTAGTTTTGCAGCTAAGTCATGTACATTTACATTGATGGAATATAAGAATGGAGTTGCAATTCCGCTTGAGGATTCAGTCATATCAACAGCATTTCTTCCAGGATGCACAATTAAGCTTGATGTGACTGGCAATACATTTACAGCAGATGTTACAACAACATCATCTCAGGACTCAGCAAGCAATATCATGCCTCATGAGGTACATTTAAGCCATGTATTTGAGAATGAAGTAAACAGTTACAGTGGAATAGGATTCCAGCATACAGGTACATCTGGTGCAGGAAAGTCTGGTAACAGAGTTACTATTCATTCTGTAAGCGTAGATTACAAGGGTGTAACAGGAGAAGTTATTGATGTACCAGATAATGACATTAATAATGGCAATGATGATATTAATAAAGACACAGATGACAGAGAAGATGTTCCAGATAGTTCAGTTGATGTAGTGCCAACAGGAGATTCATCTGATATGAGAATTCTTATTATGTTAATGGCAGTATCCGGATTAGCGATTGGAATGACTGTTGCAAAATCAAAAAATTCTCTAAAAGCATTTAAGTAACACAAAACTTGATATGATTTAGAATAAAATAATCAGCCCCGCCTGCTATATATCATATGTGGTATATTGCAGACGGGGTTTTAATATGGGTAAAATTCTGTTAAACTGTAGGAAAGTATGTTGTGAAAGGCGGGATAATAATATGTCAATACCAGCACATGAAGCAAAGTCAAGATTAATAGAGGGTAATAAAAGATTTATTAATGCTACAAGCAATCCAGGAGATGTTTCGCTGGAAAGGCGCGTGGATACATTAAAGAATGGTCAGCATCCATATGCGATTGTTCTGTGCTGTTCGGATTCCAGACAGGTACCGGAAGCAATATTCTCAGCGGGAATAGGGGAACTTTTTGTTATCCGCGTGGCAGGAAATGTAGTGGATTCGCATCAGCTTGGAAGTATTGAATATGCAGCAGACCATCTTGACTGTAAGCTGGTGGTTGTACTTGGACATAACCATTGCGGTGCAGTTGAGGCGGCAATAAAGCATGACCCCGACGGACATATCAAGTATATAACTGACGACATAAGGGAAGCTATTAAGGAAGAGAAAGACGAGTATATTGCAACATGTCTTAATGTAAAGCATAGTGTTAAGGTGATAGAGGATAATACAGATATGAAGCTGCTTGAGGAAAAGGGGCTTGAGGTTATCGGGGCTGTGTACCATCTTGAGGACGGGCATGTGGAGTTTTTGGAGTAAAGAATGGATGAATGTAACATTATCAGACTAAATAATTTAATATCGTATATATCCCCAACAGAGAATCCACTATCTGCAAATGTGGTGATGATACAGGGGAAGGAAGCACTGTGGCTGTATGATGTCGGCAACCATCCTGATATTCCGCAGGTAATAGAACAATTCCGTGATGGAAGAAATGTTAATGTTATATTGTCACATTTTCACGAAGACCATACAGGCGGCCTGCCGGATATAGCCTACAATGAAATATATCAGGGAAAGTACACTTATAGACATACGGAAAAAGGTGTGATTGTACAGGAGAACATATATATTCAGGATGGAGATGTGTCACTTCACATATTTCCACTGCCTTCAAGCCATGCAAAGGGCTGTGTTGCGTTGGAAGTAAACGAAGAGTGGTGCTTTCTTGGAGATGCATTATATGCTATGCAGAAATGCGGACATAACTTGTACAATGCAGGCATATTAAAAGAAGAAATAAATGTATTACAGAACATTAAAGCGGAGAAATTCATGCTGAGTCACAGGACACCTTTTGAAAAGCCAAAGGGGATTATTATGAGGTGGCTTGGTGAGATATATGACAGAAGGGTTAAGGGAGAGGTGTATATTGAAGTATAAGACATTTGCAATGATGCTGATAATATAACAAATGAAGCGTGGTGAAAAGAATTCCGAAAGGGATTCTTTTTTTTTCGAAAAAATTTAGAAATGCGTTTTATTGACCTCTGAGGGAAATATCAAATTGTATGATTATGACAAAAGAAACCAAGGATACAGCAGATACGAAAATCACACGGAAAGTGTTTGACTATGAGTATTTGAAAATGTTGGTAATTTAGAAATGATTATATAATAACTTGGTACATGATGATAGGGAAAAACAGGAATGAGGACAGATAGGATAGGTATTAATATTTCAAAGTTAAGAATTGAGCGTGGAATTACGCAGGAACAGCTTGGAAGGGATATTGGGCTGACAGCTTCTGCCATTTCAAATATAGAATGTGGCAGGAGTGTGCCATCAGTGGATACTTTGTGCAGATTTTCTGAGTTGTTTGGGGTTAAGGTAGACACCATATTGTCTGACGAATCAGATTCAGACCTGAACAAGCTTGAAATGGAAGAAAAACTTGTTACTGTTGACAGATATTTATCGGAAATAAAAGAGATGTCGGCTAATTACAGTATAGGTCATAGAAATTATGAGATTAGTAGGAAAGGGGGAGAAATAGTTTATAAAGCGTCATCAAAGGAATAGATAAAATGTTTAATATGAGGAGGAAAATAGAATGCACAGACTGAAAAGATGGATAAATGAAGCAGTCAGTTCTTATGAAGAACAATTAAAGGAGAATCCGATTGAAACAATAGCGATATCTCTTTCGTGGGTATTTGTAATCATTATTGGATTAATGGCAGTATTTGCATATATAAAATTTATTATTGATGGAGGATATTCGCTGAGTGTTGCCAGAATTAAAGAAAATGGAGCTTTTGCCAGCGCTAATTTTACAACTGGAACAATACATATAATATCTAATAATGTGGTTTGGATTATATTAGGAATAATTATTGGTGTACAGACCATAGTTTCAATTATTTTATTGTTTGCAGAAAAAGAAATATGGAAATGCATACTGTTTGTTATAGATTTAATTGCAATTGTATTTTGCTTTGTAAAAATGGTAACGTGTCAAAATAATTCAATGAGTGAGGAAATGAGATTAATATATAGTGTTGTTACGCTTATTGCAATTATAGTTTTCTTTAAGCTTCTTATAGATAGTGATGGCAGTTATGTATTTCTTGCAGAAGGATTAGGATTAGCAGCATATCTTATTATACTGGCATTAATTTTATTATTGGAAAATATATTGGCGATTGGTGCATTAGCAGGAGCAATTATAATCATAGGAATATTGGTTATCGTAGGAATGTCTGGTAGTAGTTCAAAGGAGGGTGCAGGAAGTACATCTTCTGGCAGTGGAGGTTCGACCTCACATACAAGTGTATCAGGTAATGGTGGTATGAAAAGCAGAAAGTCAGATAAAAATACAGCTAATACACCAGTTTATCAAAAAGATAGTAACCCGAACCATCATTATATTGCAGATTATAATGAAATATTGGGCAATAAGCTATATAAAGTTCATGGTGAAATGGGAGATTATGTTGAACTGCATAACGGAATGACAGAGAGAAAGATATGTAGTCTTGCAGAAGCAGAAAGTGGAAAACATAAATTTTATAGAGAAAAAACAGGAAAAGAAATAAGAGTTCAGGAAATTCCGTGGAAATAAGATAAAACATAAGGGGATACATTGTGAAGAAGAAAATTATAATTGGAGTATCAGCGGCGGTAATAGTTATTGCGGCAATAGCTGCAGGCGTTATAATTGGTGTTTCATCAAAGAAGAAAAGCAGTAATGATATAAATGTTTCGTGTAAGGCAGTGGTGACTAAAAATGATGATATAACATGCTATGACTGGCTTAAGAAATTATGCAACAAGACGGGCATTGAAGCAGAGGATTACAGAAAAGCGGCTAAGGAAAATGGTTATATTACAGATAGCGATGAATTTAGTAATGATGACATAGCTTCTGGTGGATTTATGGCACTTACTTCAATGCGCGCAATGGGCGAAGGCAAAATGCAGATATATCTTGGAACTGATGATGAAATATCAGACAATACCAACATAGAACTTGCAATTGATAAAGACCTGATAGCAGAAGATTCACTTGATAAGGGATTTTCAGATGAAGAGGCTGATGGTATTCTTGATAAATTTGATGATTTGTATTATGGAGAATTCTGGCCTGATAATATTGAAAATGTTTCTTATAAGGAAAATGTATCACAGCTCGAATATTTCGACATTAAAGATTATAAGGAAGATGACAATATTATAACTTTAGATGACAGTGCAGCCAGAAATCTCAAAAAGGGTGACGCATTTGTATTCGATTATAAGGGCGACAAGGTTTCAAAGAAAATCGGTGAGGATATGGGTAATGGCACATTTTCACTGGAAGACCCTGAGATTGAAGATGTCTTTGATACACTGATAGTTTCAGATTCGGCAAGCATAGGCATTGACGATATTATTAATTATTATGGACTTGATAATGTGGAGGTGTCAGCGGGAAATCCAGTAACTACGATGGCAGCAGATGTGTCTGGCAATATTCATTCCAAGGGATTTGCAATAGAGGCAGAGGTAAATGATGATAATGAACTTGAAGTTACATTGACAGATAATGACACACATACAAAGTACAAGCTTCCTGTTAAGCAGAAGCTTAATAAAAAATGTGAGAATTTTTCTATAAAATGGGATGTTAATAATATAAATGTAGGCGCACAGGTTAAATATACACTTAAGAACGGATTAAAATATGCCTCTGTCGGTGTTGATATTGATTCAGAGATTTCAGGAAAAATCGGAGTTGAAGGGAATTTTTCAGATGGAATCTTTTTATGTCAGACACCTGCACCGATTGGTAATCATCTTGTTGCAGTAAATGTAGCATTATATATTGTTCCAACAATAGATGGTTCAATTACTCTTAAAGTTGAAGTACCGTTTCATGCCGGAGTGTCATATGAAAAAGGCAAAGGCGTGAATGGAACAATGGGGCTTCGTTCGTCTATGCAGACATCAATTGAGGCAGAAGGAAAAATGGGCTTATATTTCAGGACAGCGCCAATGCTTGTGACAATGAAATCCATACCGCTGTTAGACGCAGAACTTGATATGGGTGCAGAAGCGGATGCAAAACGAACAGGCAGACCAAATGGACAGATATGTTCTGATGTTAATATCAACTTCCCTGTTTTTAAGCTTGGAGCTGGCAATGAGAGTGTCAAATATAAGAATAAGAAGTCACTTCTTTGCACAATGAATATAAGTAAGGATTGTGAATTTGCATCATTTGCAAAAAGTAAATCACTTCATTATGAAATACTTGCTGATGGCACGAAACAGTTTGTGGATGAATGTACATATAATGAGCAGTCAGAAAATGATAAGCCAAAGGAAAGTGAGGCAAGTACAGAAGCACCAACACAGGAGCAGACGACGCAGAAAACTAATGCAAACCAGACAGGCTCACTTCATACATATAAGACGAGAATGGCGGAATATTTTCCAGAGCAGACAACATTTTATTTTGACTATCCGGATAATTGGACTGTGGTATCAGAGCGGGTTAATGCGAATACAGAATTTGTTATAATTCAAAATGATAATGGAGTTCAGATTGAATATAGTGCAAAAGATAATAAATCAGGAATAGATTATGGTGGTAGTACTGTATTAGAAGCTAAAAATGATGTTGTATCAAAGCCAAGGTATAATTCTGGTGAAGAATTGGTAATAGTTAAGACAAAGGATTATAAAGAATATTCAAGAACTTCACCTGATGTAAGGGAATATGATGATGGCCCAGAAAGATATGCATTGATGCCAGCTTCTACATATTTTGCAGGGTGTAGCACGGGAATTTATAGAGGCTGTTATTTTGAAACACCTAAAGAAACAATGTTCTATTCAATACCAAGTAAAAAATTAACAGATAAAGACAGGGAGGAAATAATTGCAATATTAGAGTCATTTAGAGATACTCATTAAAGACAATTTGTGATATAATCAACCTATATTATCAGGTCGTGAAAACTAAAGAAAAAGACTTGAGGGAAGGGGGATTATGAACGAATTTAATGCCAACAGACAGGTGTATTCTGATTCGATAAGGGGAACATATGTAATATTTCCTTTAAAGTATGAAAGTAGTCTTAATCTTACAGAGCTTACTATTGATGGAGCAGAAAATGCGGATTTTTCATCATATGATATGTCAGATATTCTTGCCAGAAGATGTAGGAAAGAAAATGGTTTTGTCAGAAGATACATTTTAAATTCATGCATTGATGATGTACATTTTTCAGATGGTAAAATATTGGCAGTTAATGAGAGCCAGTTATATGTATTTAATAACAGAATAGCATTTTTCACGGTGCTTGTTACATATGACAATGCTGACGCGGGTTACATTGATAAGCTGATTAATCCGGGCTATGTACAGAATTACAACCACAGTTTTGAAGAAAATGTAATTAAAGCTGTAAGTAATATTTCAATAGGCGGGGTCAGTAATATATTCAGATTGTATGTTGATGATATGAAACTGGCGGTGAAGGAGACATATCTTTTTAATGTGGCACTTGTAAGCAGGCGTTTTAATGAGTTGGAAACTATTGAAAGAATTACATTTAACGAACATAAATTAATAGACATTTCGCGTGATTTTTCGGATCCTTCAGAAAAGGATATAGCATATACATACGGCGCGAAGGATACTAATAAGTGTTCATACAGATGGGGTGCATGCATTACATCGCAGTCAATATCATATGTGTATGCAACAGATGATATGACAGCGGCAAATGTTGCAGAGCAGTCAAGAGATGATGTATTTCTTACAATGCTGGTTTTACACCAGAAAAGTACATGCATGCTGGTTAATGAAGGAATTCAGAATACTCTGATTGACAATAAACGTCAGAGTCTTAAGTATTTCAGAAAAGTGAAAATGCTTAAAAAAGAAGCGTTGGAATTTCGTGCTTCAGGTACGCTTGCACCATCGCAGGTATCACGCTGGAATAATGTCTGCGAAACATACAGATGTCTGTTAGCCGTTAATGGAATTGATGAAGCACTTGAAGAAATCGAGCAGAAGGTTGAACTCATAAGAGACGAACAGGAGAGGAAATCTTCTGACATGCAGAATTATGTGGCAACTGTCATAGCAGTATTTGGCTTGATTTCGATTGTTGCGTCTGTATTATCGATAGTTGATCTGGTAAATAGCGGTTCGACAGACATAGTAGCAGCTCTTGGAGTTTCGTGTATAGGAGTTGTGTTGTTTGTGTTCTCGTGGCTGATTTTGATGTTGAAGAAATAATGGAGGGATTTACAATGGGTATGACGAATGACATTGATAAGATTAGAGAAATTACTGGATATGAGCCGGGGAAAGCATTTATTTATGGTTTTAATGAAGAGGGTAGAGTGCGTAGAGAGTGTGTTGAAACCTATGGAGTGGATACTCCAGGAGAACCAGTAGTTTATGCTACGGATTCTAAAAATTTTCATATTTTTCCAAATTCTATGGAAATTACTGATGAAATTAAAAAGAGTGAGGAAGATTTAAGACTAAAAGTTTATAAGTATTTTATTGAATACTGCAATAATAATAAAGAGACTTTTGATGTTATAAAATATGACCCCGACCCCGATAATCCTGATAAATGGACTAAATTACAAATGTCTAAAAAAGAGAATTATAAAAATAAGATGATAATAGATAAAATAAGAGGTAAAGAAACAGGAGAAGGATGCGGTAAAATAAATGGAAAGAATAAAGCAATGAGAGGCTTATATAAATATTTACCATTTTATTACAATGGGAAAATATATAATATCAATTTTAT
>OJOF01002468.1_pt1 | contig 11763 bp, 10 predicted proteins | sample 1598181 | NCBI WGS metagenome assembly OJOF01 (sample SAMN01915226, study PRJEB22387) | human gut metagenome | isolation source: stool | host: Homo sapiens | place: USA
CAGGTACAGACTTCGGTTTCCTGCGGTTCTTCATCCAGCAGGGCCAGCAAGTCGGCATCGTCCACTTGGTTCAGAAAGTGGACAGAGGTTTCCTTGTCCTCATTGGCGCGGTCGATCAGGATGTAAAAATAATTCCCGGCTTTGGTGGTCACTGTGATAAGCTGCTTGTCACCGTAAAAATCATCCACCAGTGTTGCATTGCCCTTGGGCGTGATGGACACGCCCTCCGGTTCCATGCCGCCCGTGGTGGGTTCCTCGTCCAAAATTTCCGGCAGAGGTTCCGGGGCAGGGTCAGAGCCGCTTGCAAAAGCGGGCATGGAAAATGAGCAGAGGCAGAGCAGGATAGCCAGCAGTCCGGCAGCGAAGCGGTTCCAGTTGTCAGGTTTCATCGGCGGCATCCTCCTGTTTGTGGTACGGTGTGGCGGTGGGTGCAGCATTCAGCGCACCGCTGCGCAGGAAGGCCGCGAACTCGTCCGGCTTCATGTTCATGCTGCGCACCAGCTGAATGATCTGCAAGTTTTCCTGTTCAGTCTTTGCAGCTTCCAGTTCTTTCAACTGCTGCTGGTATTCAGAGATTTTTTCTTTGAGCCGTTCAATATCGCGCTCAATGCGGGAAAGTCTTTTTGCCATACAAAATCCTTTCTGGCGTCACGGTAAACGCCCATAGCTGTAAAAATGTTCTTGCCAATATTTCGAGTTGAGGTTTGTGTAAGAGATAGGGTCGCCGCAGTGCAGCATGATGGAATTGCCTACATAGATACCGCAATGGCTTACGCCGGGGGTATCGTAGGTTCCCTTGAAAAACACAAGGTCGCCCGGTTTGACCTGTGCGGCCGAAACAGGAGTACAGAAGTTGTAAAGGCCCTGTGCGGTCTGACGGCCCACGTTCCAGCCGGAGTGATTCAGCACCCACGAAATGTAGCCGCTGCAATCAAAGCTGGTGCTGGGCGAACTGCCGCCCCACACATACGGGTAGCCAATGTACTTGGTTGCTTCCTCCATCATGGCAGCGAACTTATCATCTTTGAGAGCTTCCGGGGGAACATCGTAGTAGGTGGGCTGCTTGATGGTGGACGCATTGGGGTACTGTGCCTGCCCGAACAAATCCGGCCGGTTGCCCAGCGTGCGCATATAGAGCGAATAGGCACTAAGCTGTTCCTCGGTCAGTACTTCCACAGGCAGATGAGATAAATCCTTGTTCTTCAGCTTGACCGTGCAGATGTAGTATTCATACGGTTCTTGGTAGGTGATAACTTGCGGCACACCATACGGGCCAATAATGACCATCATTTTTGTACGGTAACGTATCTGCATGGTCACGGTCTCGGTCAGGATGTACTGCTTTTCAAAGAGCATTTCAAGTTCGCCCTGCACCTCGGCCAGTGTGAACACGCCGTCATGCAGCGCGGACAAAATCGAGATCAGCACATAGGGGTCATGCTCGATTTCATCCAGATAAAAATGATACTCGTCATAGTTGTGGGTGGCCTCGTAGGTGTCGAGATACCGTTGCAGCTTTTGTTCCAGCTTGGCATAAGCCTTCTCTGCACCCAGCATATCCTTGTCCTTGGAAAAGTAAGAGGATGCCGTCACGCCGGTTCCAGCGGTGCCCGCCATCACGGTGCAGGACTGCAAACCCGTTATCAAGAGCAGAGCCAGCAGACCGAACACCGCCACGATTAGAATGGTTTTCCAGTTCCGGGCCGCAAATTCGGCTACCCGTTCGCCGCCCTCGGCCGCCAGCTTTGTTACCCGGAAACCGTTCTCTGCGGTGGCGGCTGCACCCTGCGCGGCGGCTTGTCCGGCCTGCCGTGCAGCTTTGGCATACTGCTGTTTGATACGCCGTTTCTGCCACATCCGGGAAATGGGATTGCTGGCCGCCTGTGCAATTTGCGGATTGTCCCGCAAGGATTTCTGGTAAAAGTATTCTGCATTGGCAGACATGAGCTGACGCTCTGCCTTTTCCACGGCCTTGTAGGGCTTCATCTTGTGGTGCCGGATGCCGCTGCGGATGACCTTGGCGGTCTGATGCTCCACCAGTTCTTCACCCTTGTGGCCACCCTCCACGCCCACATTTTCGTGTTCGACCTCGTGGATTTTTCCGTGAGCGAACAGCAATGCTTCCGACAGCGGGCGGCTGGCCGGGTTTGGTTTCAGGCTGGGCGGGCCTTTGTCCTGCTGCTCAAACCGCAGGGTGGATTTTGCCTTGCCGCTGGCTGCATCGTAAACTTTTTCCTTGACCGGGACACGCTTCTTCGGCAGAGCGGCGCGGGCCGCATCCAGCTTGTCGGCCTTTGCTTCCGCCTTGTGGATGTACGGCTGCAACTCCGGGTCTGCCCGTTCGTCCTCGGTCAATTCCAAACGGGCAGCGGAACGGTGCAGACTATCTTCACTTTTGGCGGTGGCCGCTGTTTCTGCTGCCTTTTTCGCTTTCTTTTTATTTTTATGCCCGTCCTTGATGTCCTCGGCCCGTTCCAGAATTTTTTCGGCCTTGCCCTCGGCATCCGTGGAATAATCCTGTTCCGCTTCCCGGCAGGAAACATTCTCCACAGTGCCGTCAGCCTGATTTTCTACCACCAGACCGTCACGGGTCATGGTCTGGGTGACTTTGGCTTTTGCCTGCAATTCTTTCAAAGTTCTTCACCTCCCATCGGACAGCGGCCCGTTTCAATGTCCGCAATGTATTTGAGAATCGGGAACACCTGCGGCGGCGAAACTGCATTGCCCAGTGTTTTCATCCGCTTGCTGCGGTTCGGCACCTCTTCGGTCAGGCGCGGGATGTCGGCGGGTTCTTCGGCCCAAAGGGAATGTCCGTCCATTTGCGCGGGAAACCCATCAGCCACTCTACCCAGTCCGGGTTGAGGTAGGGCCTTTCCAGCGTGGTGGGGGTCATGCGGTAGACCACATGAGAGAGCCGCGCCGTCCATGCTTTGCCATCCTTGTTCATCTTGCGGTAACTGCCATTCGCAGAGATTTGGATGTCCAGCCCCTTGCCCACATCCCCGGTGTCGCTGGCAAGGGGCGTGGGAAGCAGCGGAGCCGATGATGAATACCCGTTTCCGTTCGTGCCACGCGCCAACGGCAGCAGCAGGTAATACGAAAACCCGAACATCGTAACCTGCCTGCTCCAAGTCAATGAGCGTTTTGTCGAGCCCCATACGGAGGAAGCCAGCAACATTTTCTCCAAGCACCCAACGGGGCTGCAATTCCCGGATAACCCGCAGCATTTCGGGCCACAGGTAGCGTTCATCGTGGAAGCCGCGCTGCCGCCCTGCGGTGGAGAACGGCTGGCACGGGAAGCCGCCTGAAATGAGGGTGACGGTGCGAAGTCCTGTTTTTTCAAAGAAAGCCTCCTTTGTTACAGTGGTGATGTCCTGAAAACGGGGCACCTCCGGCCAGTGGCTTGCCAGCACAGCGGCGGGAAAGGCCGCCCACTCGCATTGACAGACAGAGGTGAAACCCGCTGCTTCTGCGGCAAGGTCGATGCCGCCGATGCCGGAAAACAAGCTGAAATGTGTTAAGCTCATAGCTCCACCACCTCGCTGAGCCGGGTGGTCATGATCTTATAGAGCTGGGTGTTTTTCGGGATGGGGTTTGAGAATGGCAGCACCACATTTTCAAAAATCAGCAGTCCTTCGCCCGGTTCGGAATTGTCGATGTACTTCTGCTGGTCTGCGGAGAGGTTCAGCCGTTCCGAAAGGATTTTGCGGTCGCCGGATGCCTGATTCAGCAGCGTGATGAAGTCGCTGTTTTCCAGAATGTTCTCGATCTCCGGCGAAGAAAGAAGGTCCTTCACATTCTGGGTGGCGCCTGTGGGCACGCCGCCCCATTTGCGGAAGCGTTTCCAAATCTCGGCACTGTACGCAGCGGTCTGTTCCTCTTTCAAGAGCAAGTGGAACTCGTCTGCAAAATACCATGTAGCCCGGCCTTGGCTGCGGTTCTGGGTGACGCGGCCCCATATCTGGTCTTGGATAATGAGCATCCCCAATTTTTTTAACTGTTTTCCTAACTCTTTGATGTCAAAGGCCACAAGCCGGTTGTGGATGTCCACATTCGTTTTGTGGTTAAAAACGTTCAACGAGCCGGATACATACAGGTCGAGTGCCTGTGCCACCCGGTCCGCTTCCGGCAAATGCTGGTCGATCAGAGCTTGGTGGAGGTCAGACAAAATCGGCATATTCTCCGGGCAGGGGTTTGCAAGATAGGGGCGGTAGATGGCTTTCACGGCACGGTCTATCACGGTGCGCTCAATCGCTTCCAGACCTGTTTTACCGCCCATGACCAGCTCACAGAACGACAGCACAAAATCCGATTTCAGGGCAAGCGGACTATCATCCTCGGAGTAGTTGAGGTTGATGTCCAGAGGATTCACATAGTCCTTGCTGGTGGGCGAAAGTTTGATGACCTGCCCATGCAGCCGCTTGACCAGCGGATAATACTCGGCTTCTGGGTCTGAAATAAAAATATCGTCAGCAGTCGTTAAAAACACACTGACGATTTCGGACTTGCAGCTCATGGATTTGCCGCTGCCGGGCGTGCCCAGCTTCAAGCCGTTTGGACACCGGGCCTGCTTGCGGTCCAGCATGATCATGTTGTGGGATTTTGCGTTGATGCCGTAGTACATGGCCGCACCGCTCTGGAAAAGCTCCTGCGTGACAAAGGGCACAAACACCGCCACGTTGGAGGTGGTAAGGCTGCGCTGAATCTTTATCTGGTTGATGCCCAGCGGCAGGCTGGACACAAGGCCTTGCTCCTGCTGGTAGTCCAGCCGGACAAGGGAACAGTTGTATTTCTGGGCCACACCTGCGGCTTGGAACACATCGTTGCCCAGCTTTTGCTTGGTGTCGGCCACATTCAGCACAAGAAAGGTCAGCATGAAAAGCCGTTCGTTCCGGGTCTGCAATTTGTTCAGCAGCTTTTTGGCGTCCTCGCCGTAAGTGGCAAGGTCGCTGGGCAGGATGTCCATGTCGTACCCGGAACGGACAGCCTTTTTCTGCTCCTGAATCTTCATGGCGTCAAGGTCTGTGATCTTCCGCTTGATGGTTTTGATGGCCTCGGTCTGGTCGATGGCCTGCACATGGAGATTGACGAGAATGCCGCTTTCCGTTTTGAGAAAATCGGCCAGCATTTCATCCGAAAGTTCCGGCGCAAGGATTTGTAAAAAGCTCACAGCTCCATATTTGCCGCCCAGTCCAAAAGTCTTGGCCGTGCCGAAGCAGAGGGAGGACGGGGCCACTAAATCCTTAGTGGACAGGCCGGAGGGCGCCAGCCAGTCCCAGTCAAAGCGGAACGGTTCCCCGTCCGGGTGGAAGATGCCGTGCAGCACCTCCAAACGCGCCTGTCCGTCCATGACGTGCGCCACGCAGCCCATGGTCTTGAAATAGCCCAGCAGGTCAAGACCAATGCGGGTCAGCCGCGCCCGTGCGGTTTTTAGATTGTCTGCCTCGATGGTGAAGGTCAGGTATTTCGTTTTGACGATGCCGTTGTTTCCGCTGGCAAGCTGCTTTTGCAGGATGGCGGTGTACTCGGCGCGGATGTCGTCAAAATCATCCCCCTGCGGTGCGATCTCAAAACTTTTTGCGTATTGCACCGGGTCAACCTTGCGATTGAGAAACGAAAGCTGCACATGGATGGAGGCATCCACATAGTTGTACAGGTCGCACAGGTATTCAAAGATGGCGGTTCTCGTTTCCGGCTGGGCCAGCTGATAGCTGATGTCCTCAAAGGCAATGCACTTGGAGAACGTGCGTCGGTCAATGCGGCACACACCGTCCGGGTAGATGGCCTCATACGGGATGGTGGCCTGTGCCGTGCGGGGCTTGCCGTCACCCTTGTACTTGCGGAGAACGGCATCAATTTCTTTTTTCTGGGCGCGGGTGAGCTTTTTGGGCTTTTCGGTTTCGCGGGGTATCGTTTTTCTGGACAATGGCCTTTACCTCCTGTTCCATTTGGTATTGCCGCACAAGGGCGGCGTAAGCATTGTTGGTCTGATAGGGCCTTTCCTTGGGACGGATAAAGCAGCACTGAATCATTTGCTGAATCACTACTTCAAGGGGCTGGCCGTGCCGCTCGAACAGAGCGAACAGCAGCCCCGGCAGCATGGCAAAAATCATCAGCAGGGCCGCTGCACTGTTGGAAAGATAGTTCCGGGCCAAAAAATAAAGCGGTCCGCCCGTGAGGAGCGCACCGCCGAAGCAGACCAGCTGCCGCTTGGTCAGCCCGAATAAGACTTTGGATTTTACATGGGTCAAATCTTTGGGAACGGTCACATACGCCATTCAAACGCTCCTTTCTCAATGGGCACCGAACACGGATTTGCTGATGCTGCCGGTCTTGAACAGACAGAAACAAAGTAGCACGGTGTAACCCATGCAGCCCCAGATAGCCCCGGCAATGTCCGCCGCGCCTGAAATGTTGCGTATCAGCACCGCGTAAATGCCCACGACAATCATAATCAGGAACGCTTGGAAACCCAGTGCCAGCAAAGACTTCAAGTAGTTCTGCCCGGTGCTGCGCCACTCGCTGCTGCCCATGGTCGCCAGCGGGATAGGCCCCAGTGCGGTCACAACATAAATCTCGATCATGCGGCCGTAGGTCACAAGGAAAATACAGATAGACAGGATGTTCATGGTCAGGCCCACTACAAGGGTTTGGAACCACAGGCTGAGCAGACTGCCAATGGTCATGCTTTCCAGCTGAAATTCCAGTCCGGGTATCAGGCGGTCAAAGTGGATGGATGTTTCACCGATGATAACGCCGGAACTTTGGTTGACAACGCTCTGGGTGGCATCGAACACACCCATAACGATATTCCATGTGTTGCTGACAATGAGGATGGCAAAGGCAGACTTGAAAATCCAGCGGAAGAACATGGAGGTGTCAAAGTCGTGCATATTGTTCTTTTCGGTAATCATCTGGATAAGCTCATGGCACATCACAAGGGCAAGGATGGCCGCTGCAATGGGCAGCACCACCGTTTCGGAAAGACTGCGCAGCATATTGAAAATGCCGCTGTTCCATGCCTGCGGGGTAGAACCAACGTCCGAAGCGATTTCGCCCACCTTGGCGTTCACGTTGTCGAACAGGCCGGAGAGGTTGCCCGTGATGCCATCGATCAAAATGCCTTTTATCCATTTCTCGATGATCTCACTAATCAAGCAAAGATACCTCCTTTCCCGCGCCCTCCCATGTGAGCGGGAGAGCGCGGAGTAGGATTTTAAGTGTTCGTTGTTCGGAAAATTGTGGGCAGCGATGCAGGACTTAGCCCAGCAGCCCGGACAGCAGCGGGACAAGGGTCACGCCGATCAGGGCAACGCCGCCGCCCGCGACCAGCTGCTTGACGCCCTGGCTCTTGCTGCCGGGGTTATCCTGTCCGTAGCCCTCCAACAGGTTGATGCCGCCCCAGACACACAGGGCACCGCCCAGACCGACCACGATAGTCTGCAAAGTATCGACTGCGCTGTTGAAAAATTCCATAAGGTCCTCACTTTCTGCCGCTTATTCTGCGACACTCAAAAATAAAATTATTCGGCTGCATCTTCATCCGACAGGTCGATTTCGTACAGGTCAAAACTTTCGTCCTGTGCGACTACCTGCTGCCGTTTCCGGCGCAGGGTGGATAAGAACCTGTCCACCTCAAAGGTATTCTTTTTGTCCGCGTCCGCAAGGTACTTGTAGTGCGGGTGCTTTGTAATGTCGAACTTCTCCGAGAAGAACGGCCTCACGCCCCGCAGCTGCAAAATGCACCTGCCGCCGTCCATGATTGCGATTTCGTCCTCTGACATCAACGCCTTTCCTAATTTTTGATAGTTCAGTCCGTGGGAGGTTTGAGAACCCCGGTTCTCGCTGGTGTTGAAACTGTCGATGGTCTCTTTCCCCAGCGCATCGGAGATCTCTTTGGCATTCTTACCCCGCCCACTCAAAAAGAGAACAGAATCGCAGTTGTCCGAAATGATTTCGGCCGCATCCTTGTAGATGGCTTTTAGCTGCGACTGGCTCTGCAAAATGATGGATGCCGAGATTTCCCGGCTGCGGATGGTGGCGATCAGCTTGTCGAAGTTGGGAATCTGCCCGATGTTGGCGAACTCGTCCAGAATCAGCCGAACATGGACAGGCAGCCGACCGCCGTACTTATCATCCGCACGGTCACACAGCAGGTTGATAAGCTGGCTTTGGAGCATGGCGAGAATGAAGTTGAAGGTGGTGTCCGTGTCACTCATAATCAAAAACAGCACGGTCTTTTCATCCCCGATGGTGTCCAGTTCCATTTCATCGTCCTCCATCAGCTCCCGCACCTCCCGGATGTCAAATGGGGCTAAACGGGCACCACAGCTTATCAGGATGGAGGAACGGGTCTTGCCGGCCGACAGCAAAAACTTTTTGTACTGCCGGACGGCGAAGTGATCCGGGTCTTTCTGTTCCAGCCGTTCAAACATGAGGTCCACCGGGCTTTGAAACTCCGGGTCGTCCTCGCGGGATTCACTGGCATTTATCATTTCCAGCAGGGTGGTGAAGTTCATTTCTTCTGCCGGGGCCTCATACCAGATGTAGCCGATAAGCGCGGTGTAGAATAGCCGTTCCGACTTCACCCAAAAATCTTCTGCTGATTTCTCACCCTCGCCCTTGGTGTTAGCGATAAGGGTATTCACCAGCTTCAGCACGTCCTTTTCCGAGTGGATGTAAACAAAGGGGTTGTACTTCATGGACTTGGAAAAGTTTATCGTGTTCAGGATTTTCACCCGGTAGCCTGCCCGCTGGAGCATTTGGCCCGTTTCCAGAACCAGTGTGCCTTTTGGGTCTGTGACCACGAATGAGGTAGGATAATCAGACGTGGGAAAGCATTGCATGAGGTTGGGCTTGACGTAAAACCGCGTCTTGCCGCTGCCGGAGCCGCCGATCACCAGCACATTCTTGTTCCGGGCCGTCTTGGGGTCTTTGGGCCGCCCGGTCATGGTCAGGCGTTCGGTCTGGGTCAGCAGGATGTTGTTTTCAAACTTGGGGTCGATGTATGGGGCGATGTCTTTGGCGGTGCCCCACCGGGCAGAACCGTATTCCTCGCCCTTGCGGTATTTCTTGGCGTTCTTGCCCTTGCTGTACACGATGAGCCGGACAGCCACCGCCCCGGCAAGGCCTACGCAGAGGTCAAACGGATGCAGGCTGGGCAGCGGGTTTGCAAAGGCAGCAGAGATGCCGTTCGTCAGGTGGAGCAGCTTTGCCGAAGCATCCACGCCCGCCGCCAGACGGTATGCCTGCCCGCATTTGGCGAACAGGTACACGAACAGCAGATACGGCAGATTCAGCACCAGCAGCTTTTTCAGTTCAGGCTTCATCGTTCCAGCCCCCTTTGCTTAATTTTTTCTTTAGCGCGTTTCGGCTGCTGGGCGGCTTTCTGCTTGGCTGCTGCCAGCACCTTGCGGATAGAGGGCCGCTGCTCCTTGGAGAGCGTTTTGGCGGTGAACTCCCGGAACGCCTGTTCCAAATTGTCCGCATCCTTGGCCTTGAAGATCACGATGTAGTGGGGCGGCTGGGTGGTCTTGTCCTTGCGCAAGGTGAAGTCCACGCCGTACTTCTTGGCGCAGGGCTTGAACGTCCCGATGTTCGCCTCCGTGACTTCAATGTTGGTCAGAGCCGCGCCGTGGGCTTTCAGCTGTTTCAGGCTTTGCTTGCCGTGGTGCAGCTTTGGCCCCTTGGCCCGGTGCTGCAAATATTTTTTCAGGGCAGCTTGCAACGCTTGGGCGGTAAGTTTGCCTGTTTTCATGGACAGGGCAATGGTTTTCTGGGTGACTTCTTCCTGCAATATGAATCCCTCCTTGTTGCAGAAAATTCAGAGCGGCAGCTAGGGTGGAACCACCAGCCGCCGCAGGTAAAGGGTTCTCATGGGTGGACGCTCCTTTCGGTCAGGTGTTGGGCGGGCGGCCCCAATCGGGCTGCGCCATGTCGTGCGCCACAAGGGACGCATAGTAGCTGTTGATGGTGCTGGGGGCGTTGAACAGCATGGCCCGCAGGTATTGCTTGATGTTGCGGACTTTGGTGGTGTTGTCCCGCAGGCAGTCCATGACGAACTCGATGTGATGGCTGTCCAGCTTCAAGAATTTCGCTTTGACCAGTTCTGCCGGGTAATCGTCCCCGGCCACCCGGATGGACTTGCGGTTGGTGCAGACGGTTTCCAGCAGGATGTCCACGATCTCGTCCAGCTGCTCCCGGTCTATCCGGGGATTCTGGGTGAGGGTGTCATACTCGATGTTCTCCAAAATCAGGTCCCGGTAAATTTGATAGGCCGTTTCCTTTCGGCTTCCGGTCCGCTCCGGCGGCGGTGCCGCTGCCTCGTCCTCGTCCAAAGGCAAGGGGTTTGGGGAATGGATAGGAATGGAATCGGTATTTAATCCCTCTTTCTTTTGTTTTTCTGTAATTAGTTTATCTTTATTTAATTGCATTGGATTTTCCAACGTAGGGTTTTCCTGCGTGGGATTCTCCAACGTTGGATTTTCCAATGTAGGTGAAACCGATGCAGGAACGGGCTGCGGCAGCTCGAAGATCACATAGTCTGCACCGCGCAGCCGCCCTTTCTCGTCCCGTTCTCTGGAACGCTGGATGTAGCCTGCCTGTTCCAGTTCCCGGATGGCCTGCCGTATCGCGTCAATGCTTTCCCGGTTGATACGGGCCAGTCCTTGCAGGGTGTAGTCCCAATCTTCCGGCAGGGAGAGCATTTGGGAGAGTAAGCCTTTGGCTTTCAGGGACAAGGCTCGGTTCCGCAGGTGGTGGTTCGACATGACCGTGTAGCCGCTGTTCTTTTCTACCCGAAATACTGCCATTTCACGGATGCCTCCTTTCGTTGTAAACAAAAAAAGCAGCGTCCATTTGCTCCCGGTGATGGGAGAAGTGAACGCTGCGCGTACTTGATAATTTTTAGGTTGTGTGGTATATAAAAGGCAACTATATTTCAAACACGGCTGCCCATCGGGGTGCAATACAAGCAAGTTGCTATCCGATGACCTTAAAAACGAATTGTACTACGATGGTTTTTGAAAAGTTCTGTATCACTACTCGCACCAAGAAAAACCAGTACACAATGTGTACTGGTTTTTCTTTTTCGGTGCGGAAGAGGACTTGAACAGCAACGACGACGACCGCAGCCAGCGGCTGAAACAGGGAGGAGTTGTTGGGGCCGCGTTCTGATTTTTCAAAGCCCTGCCAAGGGGCTGCAGAAAAATCAGCAAACGCAACCCGTAAGGCCCTGACCACCAGATTCCGCTGCGGTTCCCAACCTGTAGGAATATCTACCGGGAGGCAGACTGTCTACTGTCTTTTTTGCTTTACACGGCAGTTTCCCTTTAGCAGTAACAGCGGGTAACATGGATATCGGCTGCGTGGAACTGCTGCTCCGGGATGGGAGAAAAATTTCCATTGACAAAAACTGCCGCTCACCTGCGTAACGGAACGCAGGCGGGCGGCGTTTTGCACTATCGGCTCTGAGACTGCCGGAAATTACAGCTTATGAAAGACTTTCAATGATCTCCGCACTCTTTTCAATGCCGATGACCCCACTATCCAGCGCAATATGATAGTTGGCGGCATTGCCCCAGTTCATATCGGTGTAGAAGCGGTAGTAGGCGGCGCGGCGCTTGTCCTTCTCCTTCAGCCTGGATTCGGGAGATTTCTCCCGCTCGCCGTAGACCCGCACGATGCGGTCTGCCCGGAACTTCAGGTCGGCGTGGACAAAGACCTTCAGGCAGTCGGTGCGGTCCTGCAGGATAAAATCGGCGC
>OJOF01002484.1_pt1 | contig 11696 bp, 6 predicted proteins | sample 1598181 | NCBI WGS metagenome assembly OJOF01 (sample SAMN01915226, study PRJEB22387) | human gut metagenome | isolation source: stool | host: Homo sapiens | place: USA
TGGGGGTTGCCGTCGTTGCGCTTGGGTTCAAAGAAAATGCGCACATCCATGCCCAGAATCATTTCCGCGCAAGTGGCCCTGGTGAGCTGGTCCACCCCGGGAATCTCCATGATGGCCTTGGCGATGGGGAGGGCGCGGTTGTTGACGACATTGATAAGCTTAAAGCGGCAACCCTGTTCCACCGGAATATTTTTCAATTCCCGGATGGCGGATTTCAGGGAGGCGGGGGCCTTGGTTCCAAGCGCAGCGTTTACCATGGACCAGTTGCGCACGTAGGTGTTCAGGAAGCGGGATTCCGTGTCAATGATGGGGGGAACCTTCCGGAACGTTTTGGCCTGGAATTCAGGCTTGCCCGTAATTGCCAGGTTCTGGCGTTCCGCGCAGAGGGCCGTGATCCAGATGCTGGTGCGGATGTAGGTGCCGATGACGGAGTCCGCCGTCATCAGTTCCAGGCGGTTGGGGTTCTGCATCATGCCGCCGTCAAAGGGGCGCAGCAGCGTCAGTTTCCACCGGAAAGCCTCCATGTTTTTGTAATATGCTTCCGGATTGGTTCGCCAGTAGGCGGGGAGGGCCCACATGATGGAGAGCGTCTCGGATGAGTGGCCCTGGTCGCAGCCGCCGATGGGGCCTTCCCCATACATGATGCGGCTGTTTTTCGTGTACAGCTCCGGTCCGCCGCAGATGAGGGAGGCGATGTAGTACGGGCCGTGGCGTCCGGAGTAGGTCCCCCCGCATTCACGGTCGGGTTCAAAGGTGAAGGTTTCCGTCATGCGGCCATAGGGTCCCATGCCGGTGGGGCAGATGGACTGGGCATGATCCATCATTTTGTCCAGTACGCCGTCTTCCGTGCGCGCCGGCGTTTTGCTGGCCAGCGCCAGGAACAGGCACATGTGGGAGCCGCCGATGCTGACGCCTGTTCCCCGGTAGCCCGGGTGAATGCCGTGGCCGGTGACGAAGTCCCCGTAAAGGACTTCATTTTTCATGCGCTGCACGCCGTTGCGGATGGCCGGAAGCACGGAGTTGTCCCGGTAGCGCAGCCAGTATTCGCACAGGAAAATGCCCGCGGAGGCCTGGGGGACGGCCCACCAGCACTGGGAGCCGGAGAAGGCGATGTACTGAGCCGCTTTTTTAATGACGGGGTCATACTTCGGGTTGCCCGTGGCCATCAGGGCCAGGCCGGCCCAGCCTGTATCATAATGGTTGCCGCAGTAGCCGCCCGGGCGTTCCCAGGAGCCGTCCTCGCGCTGCTGGGCCGCCAGCCATTCGCTCATCATATGGACGACCGCCTTGCTCTTGGCGCAATTTTTGGGGAAGCCGAGGGCATAAGAACCCAGCTGGGGGATTTTGAAGGTGACGTTTTTCACGTATTTTTTCACTGCGTCCGGCAGGGCAGCGGAGCCGCCCACCTGTACGGTCACGCCCACGGAGGCGGACCACCTGGGGGTTCCCGTTCCTTTAAGATTCCAGTCACCCTTGGGGATATCAAAGACCAGGGAAGAGACGGCGTGCGCCTGCCATACCTTGCTTTTGGCGTCGTACCTGGCTTCTCCGTAACCCACGGTGTATTGCTGGGCCTTGGTCAGCGGAACGGTTCCGCCGGGGCCTTCCAGCCTCAGGTCCGACCATTCGAAGCCGTCACTGCCGATTCCGTTGCCGCCGTCATCCACACGCAGGCGCACCTGCTGGCCGCCCTTTACCGGAATGGAAAGGGAAACGGGCTTTTTAGCCCGTTCCTCCCGGAAGGCTTCCTTCCAGAGAGGCTGGATGCCCTGGATTTTTTCCACGCTTTCCGCGGGAATAAGGTTCAGGGTGATTTTTCCGGCGCCTTCCGCCTTGTCCACCAGAAGGCCCGCGTGCATGTCCAGGCCGCGCCGGTTCTGGTGCTGATAAGGGCCGTAAAGCACGTCCAGGCTTTGCGACGTTTTGAAGAGGTGTCCGTCAATGCCCAGGATCAGGTCACCTTCCTTGACATATTTTTCGGCAGGGGAACCCTCAATCACCTGGGTGACCGTGTAAAGGTTCGCCACGGGTTCCCCGTTGGGGTCCAGCATGGTTTTGGGGAAGAAGCCGCGGAAGTTCGTGTCCGGCCAGGAGGCGTCCAGGCCGCGGGCGCGGAAGCCCAGAGGGCCGAAGGTGGTAATCCAGCCTTTGGCTACTTCCTCGGAATTGCCGAACCAGCTCGTGTACAGCTCGGCGTATTGTTTTCTCCACTGGTTCAGCGGCATGGGCTTGGCGAATTTTTTCACATAGGCGTTCACATCCCCCATATTGGTTGTTTGCCTGGCGGCTTTCCCGCGCGGACGCACTACGGGCGCAGGTTTGGCGGCAGTCTGTCCCTCCTGTGATTCCTTCCGGTTGGCGGGCTGTTGCGGTTCCGGCTGTTTTCCGTTCGCAGCGTCGTCTGCCGGGGCGAAGGAGTTTTCGTCAGGCTGTGCCGGGGCGGCTGCGGATTTTTCCCCCAAAGCGCCCGGGGCGTCTTCATTCCGTTCCCCGGAGGAAGTGGCCGGCGGCGTTTTTTCCGGCTGCTCCGCCGGTCCGGACGGGGAGAGGCCCGCGGCGTTTTCCTGTTCGGGGGAGGCTTCCCCACTTACGGCGGGCGGGGCGGCTTTCTTTTCCGGTTTGGCGGCTTCCTTCTTTTCCCTGTTGGAGTGGGGAACGTCCGGCTCCTGAGCAGAGACGGGTTTTTCCGCGGGGTTCCGGGTGAAATAATAGGTTCCGCATGCGCCTCCCAGCAGGAGCAGGGTGAGAATCCATATGCCGGCGGAGTTCTTCTTTTTCCGCGGCTGGGGAAGGGAGCCCGCATGAACGGGCGCCGCCCCGGCGGTTCCGGGAGCGGCCAGGGTCCGCTGATCGCGCTGGAGGCGGGATGCCGCAGGGGCGGCCGTGCCGGGAGCCGGCTGCGCGGCGGCATGGCCGCCGGGAATGGCATAAGCCAGGTACAGGGTGCCCAGAGCGGGGATTTCCCCCAGGGAGCCCGTGCGGAACTGCGCTTCGAAATCATTCTTCAGCGGAAGAACTTCCCGTTCAATATCCGTGTTTTCCGGATAACGCAGTTTCCCGCTTTCCGGGTCGCGCACAGCGAGCCCCTGGGGACAGAATTCGCGGAGCAGGTATTGAACATGGTCGGCGTCCGAAGCGTAATACACATGGCAGAGGGAATCCGTCTGCTTCAGGGATTGGATAAGATAACCGTTGATATTAAATCCGGAAGGGAGGGGAGGCGTATGTTCCATGGTCACATGACAGGTGATTATCCGACTGCCTGTTAGCATATCCGGAGGCTTCTATCAATGTAAAAAGAGGTTTTCTGGGGCCGGAGCGTGTGACGCGATTAATTGATTATTTGCTTGAATGCATGGCGATTATGTGGTGCAAGCAAGGCTCGCTTTTTTGTTTTTCCATTACAATCATGAGTTCCGATATTAGATTAGACGCCTTGCAGTATCATTCCCAGCCCCGCCCCGGCAAGGTGGAAACGCTTCCCTGCAAGCCCTGCTTTTCACAACGGGATTTGACGCTTGCCTATTCCCCGGGCGTAGCCGAACCCTGTCTCCGCATTCAAGAAGATCCTTCCCAGAGCGCCCTGTATACCGGGCGTTCCAATCTGGTGGGCGTGATCACCAACGGCACCGCCGTTCTGGGGCTGGGCAATATCGGCCCGGATGCGGCCAAGCCGGTGATGGAAGGCAAGGGCGTTTTGTTCAAGGTATTCGCGGACATTGATGTTTTTGACATTGAGCTGAACGTGAAGGAGCCGGAAAAGCTGATTGAAACGATCAAGACCATGGAGCCCACCTTCGGCGCCATCAATCTGGAGGACATCAAGGCTCCGGAATGCTTCATGGTGGAGGAACGCCTCCGCCAGGAGATGAATATTCCCGTGTTCCATGACGACCAGCATGGAACGGCGGTGATCTCCGGCGCCGCCCTTTTGAACGCAGCCGAGTTGACGGGCCGCAAGCTGGAGGATATGAAGGTCGTCGTCGTCGGGGCCGGGGCCGCCGGCATTTCTTGCGCCAAGTTCTACATGACGCTGGGAGTGCGCCGCGAACATATCTATATGTTTGACTCCAAGGGGCTGATTCATACCGGGCGCATTGACCTGCACGCCACGAAAGCCCAGTTCTCCCAGTCGGAAGACTGTTCCCTGGAGGAGGCCCTCACCGGAGCGGACGTGTTCCTGGGGCTTTCCACCAAGGGATTGCTCACGCAGGACATGGTCAAGCTTATGGCTCCTTCCCCCATCATTTTCGCCTGTGCGAATCCGGACCCGGAAATCACGTACCAGGATGCCAAAAAAGCGCGGCCTGACTGCATCATGGGATCCGGACGTTCCGACTGGCCCAACCAGGTGAACAATGTTTCCTGCTTCCCCTTTATTTTCCGTGCCGCCCTGGATGTGCGCGCTTCTGTCATCAATGAACAGATGAAAATCGCCGCCGCCCGCTCCCTGGCTGATCTGGCGAAGGAACCCGTTCCTCAGGAGGTGATTGACCTTTACGGGGGAGCCCCGCTCAGCTTCGGCATCGATTACGTGATTCCCAAGCCCATTGATCCCCGCATCATTGAATGGGAATGCCCGGCGGTAGCCCAGGCGGCCATGATTTCCGGCGTGGCCCAGTCCCCCATCCGGGATATGGAGGCCTATACGCTGGAATTGCGCAAGCGCATTGCCGCGGCACGTGAACGCGTCGCCGGCGTGGTGCGCAGCTACCTTTAACGGGGATCCCGGCGGGAAGCCGGAAAACCCATGCCTCCGGCGTTCGCGCCGGGCGGTTGCAAAAACCGGGTGGACTGATGTTCCGCCCGGTTTTTGCATGCCCGTACAGGGAAGTGTTTGTTTGGCGGGGATACTGCATCAGAGCATTCTGGAGGCGGAAAGAGGGATTGCGGGCGACGCTTCCTTCCGTATGAATTAAGACGGACATGCTGTTGCCCGGCGTTTCCCTGTTGAATGCGGCTTGGTGAATACCACCATAGTGAGGCTGTTTTCTTCTCTTCGTCAGGCAAGAAAGAAATTCCCCTATGGTCAGATGGAGGAAATGTTATTTTTATCTGGTATTTTCAAGCCATGTGGAGAGAACCGCAAGATATGGCCGGGCGGAGGATCGTCTTCGCTCCGGTCTTTGGTAAAGGCTTGTCTTCATTTAGGCGTTAGCCAGCCGGAGGCGCATCTGTTCCGTCTGTTCCCTGTCCGGGATAAGTTCTACAAGCGTCTGGCTGTTTTCCTCCAGGGAATCAAGCTGGTCGAAGTCCTCCGCCGTGCGGATCGCCAGGTAGCGCATTCCCCATTGTTCCGCAATGGCCTTGAAGGAATGGGCGTGGGGTTGCACCAGCAGTTTCCTCATGGCTTCGGAGTGTCCGTCCGCCCCGGGCAGGGCGCGGAAGATGCCGCCGCCCCCGTTATTGATGACGCCGAGGACGCGGGTGCCCCTGTCCAGTTGGGGAAGGAGCGCCAGGGCATTGGAATCATACATGGCGGTCAGGTCGCCCACGAGGGCCCAGGAACGGGAGCAGCGGGCGGAGACCCCCAGAAAACCGGAGATTTGCCCGTCAATTCCGTTGGCTCCCCGGTTGGCGCGGACGTTTTCCGTGGGGATGGCTGTCTGGGCGAAGCTGTTCCAGTACCGCACGGGCATGGAGTTGCCCAGGTAAATGCAGTCTCCGTCCGCGGCAAAGCAGGAGAAGGAGCGCACCATGGCCTGTTCGCTTTCCGGGCAGGTGATGAGCAGTTCCTCCATCAGGGCTTTTCTGCGTTTGTTCATGGAGCGCAGTCCGTTCACGTCGCCCACGGTATCTATATCCCCCAGCGCATGCAGAATAGCCTCCAGATTTCCGGTGACGACGGTGGAGGGGCGGGCCAGCCCGGAGAAGCCGGTGCGGGTGACGGAGAAGACTTCCGTGGCTGGAATGTCCTCCAGGTCGCGCCAGAAGCGGCCCACGGGCACGTCCCCTAATCTAAGCAGGACGGCGGGCGGATGTTCCCTCAGCAGGGCGTCCGCGTCCGTCAGGGCCAGATGGGCCAGCTCTTCCCGGAGCCCGGAGGTGGCGTCCGCCACCACGGGGGCTTTCAGTTCGTTGGCCAGCCACCGGGCCGGGGCCTGTTCCGTGGGGTCCAGGCCGCCGATCATGACTACCAGCCCGTCGCGCGATTTGAAGCGCAGGACCCGGGCCAGTTCTGCCAGGGAGCCCCGGAATCCGTTTTCCTCCGGAGGTTCCGCCGGGTAAAGGTCGCAGCTGCCGGGGTTCCAGGCAGGGTCCGGTCCGGCAGGCACACGTTGATGTGGAGGGGGGAGGCGTAATCCCAGTCTTGCAGAATGTCTTCCGGCAGGCTTTCCGGCGTTTCCAGGTCAATTGTGGGTGCGTAAATGCCGAACAGATCCGCCTGTTCGATGGCTTGGGGTGCGGCGGAACCCCGGCAGGCCGCCGGGCGGTCCGCCGTGAGCAGGAGCAGGGGGCGGCGCTGGTAGTAGGCCTCCACCACGGCGGGGAGCAGTTCCGCCGCTGCCGTTCCGGAGGTAGTGACCACGGCCACGGGCAGCCCCATATCCTGAATGCGGCCCAGCGCAAAGAAGGCGGCGGACCGTTCGTCAAAGTGAGTCCATTTCACCAGATCCTCCGCGGCAGCCAGCACCTGAAGCAGCGCCATGTTGCGCGCGCCGGGGCAGACCACCCACTCGCAAATGCCGCCCAGGCAGCATTGGGCCAGCAGGGATTTGACGAAGGATGCGGGGGAGTTCACGGGAATCAGCCTTGTTTTTTTGCCGCCCTGGCCGCTTTTTCAGCCAGTTTGGCCTTTTCCTCATCCGAAAGAATGCGGGGAAAGACGGGGGCGGGCTCATTGATGCGGTGCCCTGCGGGGAGGATTCCCCACTCCAGCGCGGCCGGCGTAAGGCTCCGGAACAGGTCCCCGGCGTTGAGCTGGTCCAGAATGCGGGCGGAGGCGTCAGGGAGGACGCAGCCGATGAGATAGCCCGTCTGGGCGCAGCATTCCAGCAAATGGCGCAGCACGCAGCGGAGGCGCGGGGCGGAGGCTTCATCCTTGGCCAGCTGCCAGGGCTGCTGCTGCTCAATGTACGCGTTGCAGACGGAAACCTGGGCGTTCAGGGCCGCCAGGGCATCGGAGACCATGTTGTCGTCCATGTATTTGGAAAACAGGGTGACGGCCTGGTCCATGGTGGCGCGCAGGGCCCTGGAGGCTTCGTCATCATATGCCTCCGCGCCGGAGATAACGGAATCGCAATAGCGGCGCGTCATATTGATGGAGCGGTTGCACAGGTTGCCGAGGTCGTTGGCCAGCTCCGTATTGTACAGCATGACCAGGCGGTCCGCATCAAAGTTGGCGTCCTTCCCGGTGGTGATGTCCCGCACCAGGTAATAGCGCACGGGTTCCGGGCCGAACTGTTCCGCCAACAGGTTGGGGTCCACCACGTTGCCGATGGACTTGGACATTTTTTCCCCGTTGATGTTCCACCAGCCGTGCACGAGCAGGGTGGGCATTTCCTCGTCGGAGAAGCCCATGGCATGCAGCATGGCGGGCCAGTACACGCCGTGGGCGGGCACCAGGATGTCTTTGCCGATGACTTCGCAGTCCGCGGGCCAGAGCTTGGCAAAATCCGGCAGGCCGCTGTCCGGCTCCGCCAGGTAGCCGGCGAAGGAAATGTAGTTGATCAGGGCGTCAAACCAGACGTAGGTGACGAATTCGGGGTCGAACGGGAATTCGATTCCCCAGGAAAGGCGGCTCTTGGGGCGGGAAATGCAGAGGTCCGAGTCAAAGTCAATGGCGTTGAGCACTTCCGCCTTGCGGAAGGACGGAAGGACAAAATCACTGCTCTTTTCCACGAACTGCTTCATCCATTCCACATGGTCGGTCAGGCGGAAATACCAGTTTTCTTCCTCCAGTTCCACCACTTCCCCCCATTCCGGGCCGAAGTTGCCTTCCGCGTCCCGTTCCTTGTCCGTCAGGAACTGTTCCTGGCGCACGGAGTAGAATCCCTTGTAGGATTTTTTGTAAAGCTGGCCCTTATCCTTCAGGTCCGTCAGGATTTTCTGCACGCAGGCCTTGTGGCGCGGATCCGTCGTGGAGGCCCATCCGTCATTGCTGATTCCCAGGCGGTCCCACAGCGCCAGGAATTGCCCCGTGATATTGTTGACATGCTCCTGCGGCGTAATGCCCAGCTTTTCAGCCGTCTGCTGCACTTTCTGACCATGCTGGTCCACCCCGGTCAGGAAATAGACTTCCTCCCCCTTCATCCGGTGCCAGCGCGCGAGAACGTCCGCCAGGACTTTTTCATAAGCGTGCCCGATGTGGGGCGGTCCGTTGGTGTAGTCAATGGCCGTGGTGATATAGTACATGCGGGGGACGATACTCCTTTCCTGCCGTTTTGCAAGTAAAGTCATGGCGGCATCCCGGGCGTGTTTTTCAGCATGGGATGGGAAAGTAAGGGGGGCCGCGGGCGAAACGGCGGAAGGGGGTGTGCGGATATTCCCTTTCCACCGCGCCGCAGCCTTCTCCGCAAGGGGCTCAACAGGAGAAAATACGGCGGGGCCGGATGTCCCCTGGAAAATTCCCCCAATGCATGGTTCCGGAAATGAATTCCATTGCCGGGGAGCGTGAGGCGTGTCTTTAATTTTGTGATTGTTGTTGCCGGAAGCCGCGGTTTTCATAGGCTTCCTCCAGCTGGCTGAGCGCCCGTTCCAGAATCGAGCGGGGACATCCCGCGTTCAGGCGCATGAAGCCTTCCCCTTCCTTGCCGAAGATGGAACCGTCGTTGAGAGCCAGGCGCGCGCCGTCCACAAAAAACGCCACCAGTTCCTTCTGGGAAAGGTTCAGTTCCCGGCAGTCCAGAAAGACCAGGTAGGAGGCATCCGGCATGATGGCCTTGATTTTGGGCATGCGGCGGCGCAGTTCCGCGTCAATGAAGCGGATGTTTTCCTGAATGTAGTCCAGCGCCTGGGCCAGCCATTCCTCCCCTTCCGGGCCTGAATAGGCGCTGATGAGCCCGTCGTACGCGAAAACGTGCCCTTCCGCAAGCTCCCTGCCGCTGACAAAGTCCTGGTATTTCGCGAACAGGTCCGGATTCTGGCAAATCACGTAGGAACTGCCCAGGCCGGGCACGTTGAAGGTCTTGCTGGGCGCCATGTAGGTGACGGAGTTCATGCGGGCCTGTTCGGAAACGGTGGCGAATACGGTGTGCCTGCGGCCGGGAAGGGTCAGATCCGCATGGATTTCATCAGAAACGACCAGCGTGCCGTTTGCCGTACAGATTTCAGCCACGCGGCGCAATTCCTCCGGACTCCATACGCGGCCTCCGGGGTTGTGGGGATTGCACAGGATGAACATGCGGCAGCCATGCACGGCTTCCTGCATGTGGTTGAAGTCCATGCGGTAGCGGCCGTTTTCCAGAATGAGGGGATTGTTGACGATTTCCCGGCCGTTTTCCCGGATGATCATGGCAAAGGGGTGGTACACCGGAGGCTGGATCATGATTTTGTCCCCCGGTTCCGTAAAGCATTGGATGGCGCTGGAAATGCCGGGAACAATGCCCGGAGCGAAGCCTATTTCCGAGGCGTTCACCTTCCACCCGTGGCGTCGGTCCACCCAGTCCCTGATGGCTTCAAAGAAAGCGCGGGGCTTGACGGTATATCCCAGGATTTCGTGCTCGCAGCGGCGTCGGATAGCTTCCATGATGAAGGGGGGCGTCCTGAAGTCCATGTCTGCCACCCACAGGGGAATCAGGTCGTCCCGGCCCCAGCGGGGAAGCAGCGCTTCATATTTCAGGGCTCCGGTGCCGCGGCGCTCAATTACTTCGTCAAAATCGTACTGCATGGAAGGTCTGTCTGGCGGCCAATGGTCAGGAAAGAGGGGTAACGCCTTTTTTCAGGATGATGTTGCCGTATTTGGCCGTTTCCCCGGTAATAACAACGGCATAGGCCTTTTTGGCCCGTTCATAAAAAGCGTAGCGCTCCATTTGCTCAATTTCCCCGTCATAGTTCAGCGCCTTGCGGTATTTGGCTTCCACCGCAGGGTCCAGAGAGTCCCCCGGAACCGGGGCCATCATGATGACGGGCGTTGCGTAGGCATCCAGTTCAAAGAGGGGGATGACGGCAGCCAGCAGGGCATCCGCTCCCAATCCGTCCGCCCTCAGCACCGTAGGGTTGAAGGTATGGCCGGGGAAGTGGGCGTCTGAAAAGACGATTTCGTCGCCATGCCCCATTTCCGCAAGAATTTTCAGCAGGGAAGGGCTGATGAGGGGAGAAATATTTTTTAACATGCCCCGCAGTATAGCACCAGCCCGCGTTCCGGTACTATCATAAAATTGGGGTGATGCCGGTCATGCCCTCTCAGCCGTTAACAGTCTGGAAGCATTTCCGGACGCATTCTTCCATTTCAGGCATTTGCTCTTCCATGCTTTCCACCAGCCTGAGCTGGGTGCGGGCCCGGTGCAGGTTGTGCCGTTCTTTTTTCGTTTTGAAATAAACGTCCCCTTCCAGGTAGTCTGTCAGGAAGCGGATTCCCGTTTCCAGCGTGATGAGCAGACCGGAAAAAGCGAGTTTGGAGACTTCCTGCGGCGTGATGAAGTCCCTGGCGGCCTCCAGGTATCCCTTGACGACGGCCTCGAACATGGGCATGCGCAGGAAGGTTTTATCCAGATTTTCTTCATCTTCAGCCGCAGGGGAGGTCATGGTGCGCACCATGTCTCCGAAATCGTACAGGACGCTCCCGGGCATGACGGTGTCCAGGTCAATGACACAGACAGCCTTGTCCGTCTCCCTGTCCAGCATCACATTGTTGATTTTCGTGTCGTTGTGGACGATTCTGACGGGGAGCTCCCCCCGTTCCTGGAGATCCAGCAGCACGTCCACATAACGTTCACGGCGGCGGATGAAGTCCAGCTCCTTGCGGCAGGTATTCAGCCGTCCGTGGGAGTCTGCTGCCGCGGCTTTTTCCAAATGGTCAAAGCGCCTGCGAGTATGGTGGAAGAACGGAATGGTTTCATGAATGTCCTCCGGATTCATGTCACACAGGAGCTGTTGGAAAGCGCCGAAAGCGCGGGCTGCTTCGTAAGCCTGGCGGGGATGGTCCGCCACGTCGAACGTGTGGGTGTTTTCTATGCAGTTGTAGCAGCGCCAGAAGCCGGAACCGGGAATTTCCAGGTATTTGCGGCCGCCCCGCGCGGAGTACAGGTTCAGCGTCTGGCGGAAGGGCGTTTTCAGCACCCGGAGCATTTTCCAGCGGATGTGGTTGGTTACCTTTTCCACGTTGTGCATGACATCCTTGGGGCATGGGAACACGGCATCGTTCACGCGCTGGAAGATGTAGCGGCGGGTGGTGCCGTCCGGCTTCCTGTAGGTGGCCCGGAAGGTCATGTTGATATGGCCGCTGTTAATGACGTCGCAATGGAGGAATTCTCCTGCGATGGCGAATGCGTCGCTCAGGGCGGCCACTTGCTTCTGAAGGGAGGAAGTGTGGAAAACGGCGGACAGGGGCATGGGGAGTTAAGAAAAGCTCCGGCATGATTGATGGCACATGCCGGAGCTTGCGTTGGTTGAGTGAATGACAGTCAGATTGTTAGAAGGTGTAGGCAACTCCTACCCCGGCGACGAAGGTGAAATTGCGGTAAACCTTGGAGGGCTCCCTGTAGGGGAAACGGGCGGAGGCGCCGCGGTGGTTGGCCGCCAGGCCGCCGTTGCCG
>OJOF01002509.1_pt1 | contig 11579 bp, 8 predicted proteins | sample 1598181 | NCBI WGS metagenome assembly OJOF01 (sample SAMN01915226, study PRJEB22387) | human gut metagenome | isolation source: stool | host: Homo sapiens | place: USA
CTTTTCCATAAAACTTTTTTAATACAATATTATATATTAGTCAAATGAACCCATGCGGAGGTAGTTTACTTCTGCTTCCGACAGATAACGCCAGTCTCCGCGGCGCAGACCTTTCTTGGTCAATCCGGCAAAGAATACACGGTCGAGTTTTACTACTTTATATCCCAGTGATTCGAAAATACGGCGAACGATACGGTTCTTGCCGGAGTGAATTTCGATACCTACCTGGTCTTTCTTGAAATCATCTGTGTAGCTGATAGCATCTGCATGGATTTCACCATCTTCCAACTGTACACCAGCTGCAATCTGATCCATATCCGCTTTTGTCAGGTTCTTATCCAGATGAACATGATAAATTTTCTTCTTCAAGAATTTCGGATGTGTCAGCTTTGAAGCCAAGTCACCGTCATTGGTCAGCAGAAGTACACCAGTCGTGTTGCGGTCAAGACGTCCTACCGGATAAATACGCTCGTTGCAAGCGCCTTTTACCAGGTCCATTACCGTACGGCGTTCCTGCGGATCATCCGATGTAGTAACCGTATCTTTCGGCTTATTCAACAGTACGTATACCTTGCGTTCAATGCTAACCGGTTCATCATGGAACTTCACAACATCCGAACGCTTGATCTTTGTACCCAATTCAGTTACGACTTCACCGTTTACAGAAACCACACCTGCTGTGATAAACTCATCAGCCTCGCGACGTGAGCAAACACCGGCATTAGCCAGGAACTTATTCAGACGAATCGGTTCATTCGGGTCAACAAACTGTTCCTTGTACTCAATCTGTTTCTTGATGCTATATTTAGCATTCGGATCATAGTCACTGGTACGCGGACGCGGACGATAGCCCCCCTGCGAACGGTCATTGTTAAATCTCGGACGATAGCCGCCGCCAGCATTGTTATTACGATAGCCGCCACCTTCGCCACTATTGAAGCGAGGACGATACGGACGATCACCACCATCGCGGTTGTAAGGACGCTGAGGACGGTCACCACCTTCACCACTGTTGAAACGGGGACGGTACGGACGATCGCCATAAGAACGTTGTTCGCCGCCTTCACGATTGTAAGGACGCTGCGGACGATCGCCTCCTTCGCCATTCGGGTTAAATCTCGGACGGTACGGACGGTCACCACCTTCACGGTTGTAAGAAGGACGTTGAGGACGATCATAAGAACGCTCTCCACCTTCGCGGTTGTAAGGACGTTGCGGACGTTCGCCTCCTTCATTATTGCTATTGAAGCGAGGGCGATACGGACGGTCTCCACCTTCACGATTATAAGAAGGACGTTGCGGACGATCGCCATAAGAGCGGTCACCATAAGAACGCTGCGGGCGTTCTCCACCTTCATTGTTGGTATTAAATCGCGGGCGATACGGACGATCCCCACCTTCACGGTTGTAAGAAGGACGATACGGACGTTCTCCACCTTCTCTGTTGTAAGACTTGTTACCATCACGGCCGGCACCTGTATTCTCCTCATTGAAAGAATTTTCGCGCCATTCTTCGTTTTCTGTGCTCATTTTTTTATTCGAATAAAATTAGACTTTGGCCTCACGGCCTATTTAAAAAACACGTTTATTGTATAAGTAAACAATTAAAGTCCCGTATAAGTATGCGGAGTAATTGCTCTTAACTCTTTTTTAATATCTTCGCTTACATTCAAGCCTTCGATAAACTCTTTAATAGAACTTTCTGTAATAGCCTGGTTTGTCCGGGTCAAAGCTTTCAAAGCTTCATACGGATGCGGGTAAGCCTCGCGGCGTAAAATAGTCTGGATAGCCTCAGCCACTACGCTCCAGCAATTATCCAGGTCACGGTAAATAGCCGGTTCGTTCAGCAGCAACTTGCGAAGTCCTTTCAGTGAACTCTGAATGGCAATCACGATATGTCCGAAAGGCACACCGACATTACGGAGTACTGTAGAATCTGTCAGGTCACGCTGCAAGCGGGAAACAGGAAGTTTCACAGCCAAGTGTTCCAGAATAGATGTCGCGATACCCAGATTACCTTCCGCATTTTCAAAGTCAATCGGATTTACCTTGTGCGGCATTGCGCTTGATCCGACTTCTCCGGCCTTGATTTTCTGTTTGAAGTATTCCATAGAAATATACTGCCAGAAGTCACGGTTCATATCTACCATCACGGTATTGATACGTTTCATCGCGTCAAAGATAGCAGATAAGTTATCGTAGTTCGAAATCTGAGTGGTATATTCTTCGCGTTCCAGTCCCAGTTTCTCTGCAACAAAACGATTGCCGAATTGTTTCCAGTCATATTGAGGATATGCAACATGATGAGCATTGTAATTACCGGTAGCCCCACCAAATTTAGCAGTGATCGGACATGCCTTCAGCATAGCCAGCTGGCGTTCCAGACGGTAAACGAATACCATCACCTCTTTACCCAGGCGAGTCGGAGAAGCCGGCTGTCCATGAGTTTTAGCAAGCATCGGGATGTCAGCCCACTCCGTTGCATAAGTTTTCAACTGTGCAATCAGTTCCTCAATCAACGGATAATAAACTTTATCCAACGCTTCTTTGATAGAAAGAGGCACAGACGTATTGTTAATATCCTGCGAAGTCAGTCCGAAGTGAATGAATTCTTTATAGTCATCCATTCCACCCAGCTTGTCAAATTCTTCTTTCAGGAAATATTCTACAGCTTTTACATCATGGTTGGTTACACTCTCGATATCTTTAATACGTTGCGCATCTGCTTCCGAAAAATTACGGTAGATATTCCGTAAAGTTTCAAACACGCTGTTATCGATTCCTTTCAACTGCGGCAAAGGAAGTTCACACAAGGTGATAAAGTATTCCACCTCTACCTGTACACGGTATTTAATCAGTGCAAATTCAGAGAAATAAGCTGCCAAAGCTTTAGTTTTGCCTCTATATCGACCATCAATCGGAGATATGGCCGTTAATACATCAAGTTCCATACGTTTTCTTAGATAATTATCAGACTGCAAAATTAACTCTTTTTCCTGAGTTATAAGCCAAAAGGACAAAGAAAGTTTGTATAAAAGCGGTAAGAAACAAAAAATCCATTTAATATTCTTAGTATCTCTTTTTATAGAACACTTTACCAACCCTATCGATATGTGCTACAAGAGGAGTGCCTATATTCTTGTTATAATCAACGACATCCACTTTATATAAGATCCCGAGGTCTTCTATTTGGACATTTATGTCCATCAATTGATTAAAAGTCAACCCGTTTCCTTTAGCCGCCAAGTCTATATCAGAACCTTCCAAATAGTTTCCTTTGGCACGCGAACCGAACAGTACCACTTCATCAATATTGCTATGTCGCTCAAAAACGCCACAAATATCCTGTATCACCTCATCGCTCAATCCAAACATCACGAAAACAAATTTCCTGTTTCAAGTTTAAGTTTTTCTTGTTCCAGCTTTATAGCCAACATTTTCAGCAACCCTGAATATTCAGTATAAATATTCTCTACAATCTCCAATGCATCACCTTCATTATACGTATGAGACGTGGTTCCCCGGGCTTTATTCATCCTTCTCCACGCATCATGATTGGATATCAGCCCGTCTTCAAAAGCTTTTTGCAGTGTACCGTTCGGCCCCAGCGCAAAGTCATACCCTTTATACTTCAAGAAGTCCTGCATCACTTTCCATGCCAACTCATACGTATACTCGAAACGCTGAACAAGCCCTTCTTGCTCCAGTTCAGACAAATCATCCGGTTCTTTATCCGACTCTGTAATCTCAAGCACTCTCCGACAAGCTTTTCGGAAACTATCCAAACGTTGCAGCCAACGAACATCCTCTTCCATCACCTAATATATAAAGGGGTTACTTTTTCTATTTAACATCCGATCGTACTGCAAAGTTAAATAAAAAGCAGCAAGAACAAAAAAAGTCTCACGAATTTCTTCGCAAGACTTCCATTTCTGTGGGCGCTGAGGGATTCGAACCCCCGACCCTCTGGGTGTAAACCAGATGCTCTGAACCAGCTGAGCTAAGCGCCCGTACACTTCCGTTTCAAAAGCGATGCAAAGGTACGGCTTTTTTCGAAACCTCCAAACATTTCATGTATTATTTTTCAAGAAAGTTTTTATCACAATCAGAAATTATCTGATTATCAGCAAATAATGAAAAAAGTTTTTTTCATGCAACTTTCACTTCTCCAGGTCCGTCTAATAAACACAACAAGATAAAGACAGTCGCGACTCTTTCTCTGCCATTAATAATAAGATATGAAACGAATCACTACAACCGCAGCATTTCTATGTCTGTGTATGTTGCTTATTGCACAAGACTTACAGTTAAGAGGAAGAATCGTATCCGGCAAAGAGCCGGTAGAATTTGCCAATGTCATTTTACAGACAAAAGATTCTATTTTCATCTCCGGAGGCATTACCGACCAACGGGGACGATTCAACATGAACAACTTACAAAAAGGAAATTATCAATTACGGATATCCGGGCTAGGCTATCAAACACAACAAATCAACCTGAATGATTTTACAGCCACACTCGACTTGGGGTCGATCTCCATTGATTCGGCAGCCATCGCACTGGAAGAAGTGACCATTACCGCCAATCCTGTTATCAACCAGCCCGACCGGAAGATCATTCTTCCCAGTGCCCGTCAGCTAAAAACTTCAACGAACGGGCTTAGCCTGTTACAACGTTTACAACTCAGCCGCATACAAGTCGACCTCATCCGGCAAACGATTACTTCTTCCAATCAGGGAGACGTACAGCTACGTATCAACGGAGCGAAAGTGGAGATACAGGAGATACTGGCTTTGCAGCCGGAAGACGTGATCCGCATCGAATACCATGACGAACCGGGTTTACGGTATGGAGATAACGCAGCGGCTGTCATAGACTATATCGTCCGCCGTCATCAGACAGGTGGCTACGTAGGATTTGACACAAGTACATCAGTCAACACACTTTTGGGAAACAACAATGCAACAGCCAAAATCAACCATAAAAATTCCGAATGGGGAATCAATTACCATGAAGGTTATCGCTCATTCAAGAACTACTAGCGGGAGAATTCCGAAACGTTTCATTTCTCGGACAAGCCTTCTTTTACAAGACTGGAAGACGGTGTCCCTGACAAAATGAAAATGCGCTGGGATTATCTGACAATGAATTACAGCTACCAGGAAGCCGAAAAGTGGTTCGTCAGTGTAGCCCTTCGGGGAAGTTTCCGTTATAACAAACTGAACACCCAAAGCACATTATACCCCATCGACAATCCGGATAATAGTGTAGCCATGAAAGACCACACGGCCTCAGACAGCAAATCTCCCTCCATCGATATTTATCTGCAACGTAACCTCAAAAACAACCAGGCCATCATCCTGAACACGGTAGGCACTTATATACATACTTATGACGACCGCACCTACGAAGAAAAGAAGCATTCCATCCTTGCTACCGATATCTATTCGGCTATCCGCGGAAAGAAATACTCATTTATCGGCGAAGGCATCTACGAAAAGAAATTCACCAACAGCAAGCTCAGTGCAGGTATCCGCCACCAGCAATCACTGACGGAGAACAAGTACGCCGGCACTTCTTCGGCGGAAACGCGGATGCAGGAAGCACACACTTCCACTTATATAGAATACAGCAGCAAAATAAAAAGGTTTAATTATTCCGTCGGGGTACAGGGCAGCCGCTCATGGTTCAACCAAGAAGGTGAAGGATATCAGAAATATTCAGTCTTACCCCGTATACGGCTTACCTACAATTTCTCGGACCAAGCTTTTATCCGCTACCAGGGACAGATTTCCAGAAGCACCCCCGCCCTCTCCGACCTGAGCAACGTAGAGCAACTGATTGACTCCTTACAAATACGCCGGGGAAATCCGACCCTGAAAATGTCAACGGTCTACAACAATACGCTGAACGTAGACTTCCGTAAAGGACTATTCAGCAGCAGCCTTTATCTCCTGTATCAGTATCAGCACAAGCCCAATATGGAAGAAACATTCAGAGAAGGCGAACTTTTTGTGCGCACCACCGCCAACCAGCGGAGCTGGCAAAAGCTCAATCCGGAAGTAGAAATCAAGGTAGGCCCTATAAAAGATATCTTAAGTTTGTCCATATCGACAGGTATCAACTATTTCGACAGCCGCGGACACAACTATCATCACACTTATACCAACTGGTACTATTGTGCCAGCGCAACGGCAGCCTATAAAAAATGGAGCGCGTATTTCGAGATACGGAACCACCGAAATGATTTTTACGGAGAGACTCTGAGTTACGGAGAGAACTACCATCTTTTAAGCGTCAGCTACCGCTACAAGCAGCTGAATGTAGGAGTCATGTCTCTCAACCCTTTCGGCAGTAACTACAGAATAGGGAGTGAGAACTTCAGTCCGTTAGCTCCTTCCAAAAACTGGATGTACATCAAAGAAAGTTCCAGAGTATTCGCTCTCACACTTTCGTGGAATTTCAGTTTCGGACGCAAATACGAGTCCGCCGAAAGACGCCTTCATAACGAAGACAACAATGCGGGAACACTCAAATCCGGGAAATAAATTTCCCGGTTAAACCTGTTTGCGGACCACACGGGCCGGATTCCCGACTGCGACACTGTCGTCGGGAATATCTTTCGTTACGACACTTCCCGCTCCTATCACACATCGGTTGCCAATCGTCACACCGGGACAGATGATTGCTCCGCCACCAATCCAGCAATCTTCACCGACCGTAACCGGATAGGCATATTCTTTCGAACCGCGACGTTCCAGATAATTCATCGGATGATGCGGCGTATAAATCTGCACGCAAGGCCCTACCAGCGTATGAGCACCGATTGTAATGTATCCTCCATCCAAAAAAGTACAATTGGCATTGACAAATACATGTTCGCCCAACCTGATCCCGTCTCCGTGGTCGCAATGGAAAGGAGGGCAGATCACCGAAGTTTCAGGAATACCCGGCACCAACTCTTCCAACAATTCCCTGTAACCGTCATCATACGTGCTCAATCCACGCATGACAGCCAGCAACTTCTTTGCATGTTCAAAACGTTCCTGCAACTCCGGTGCAGACATATCAGCCAACTGGCTGCTACGCATCTTCTCGACTTCTGTCATATTCCTTATTCCCCCTTACCATTCGTAAATACAAATTTTCTTTCATCCGAAAGGGATTCGTCAAATTCGAACCCTTCCCACGAGAATCCCTTCAGGTCATCCGGATTCCCGACCTTATTCTTCAAGATAAAACGTGTCATTTCGCCACGAGACATTTTGGTATAGACCACAATCGTAGCCAGTTTTCCATTCTTCCAGACATGAAATTCGGGAGTTACCACACGCACCTCCTTCTCCACCCGTTTCCAGTCAAACAGACTTTTCATCTCATCGCTGGCAAGGTTACACAAGATTCCTCCTGCCTGCCGGATATTCTGTATAAACACATCCGTCAAACGCGACTGCCAGTAGGAAAACATTGTCTGATTCCCTAATTCCGGCAACACGACATCTCCCTCCAGACGATAAGGACGAATTACATCCAAAGGGCGCAACAGCCCATAACAGAACGAAGTCAGCCGCAAGTGTTCCTGCGCATATTCAAAGTCCTCCACAGAGAAATCTTTCGGATTGAGGCGCTTGAATACGATTCCGGTATAAGCCAGCAAAGCCGGTAATTCCGGAGTAGCCTCCGCATGAAAAGCTTGGTAACGCTTATAATTCTCCACAGCAATCTTAGCGTTGACACGCAGTAAACGTTCCAATTCGTCAACAGAAAACTGAGACATCTGCAACGCTATTTCCGCCGCTTCCTTCTGAAAGCGGGGGCTCGTAGTCAAAGGAACTTTCACCTTCGACACCGCACTCATCGTCTTGGCGCAAGATAGAAGTACTAACATTCTTAATCGGTTTTTATCATTTTGGAAATCACAAAAATAAAAAATAAATAGCTTTACTTGTTGACAGATATCCAAATTATGCCTACTTTCACCCAATAATTAACTATAATCATTTATTAATTAACAAAAACACAAAAATCCCCCTTATGAGAAACAAGTTTGTATCGCTGAAAGCTTTGGCCTTATTGGTCATCTTTTGTCTGACGGGTAGTTTATCCCGTGCCGCTGTCAACCCGAAACCGTTCGTTATTCCCGAACTCAAACAATGGACGGGAAAAGACGGCAACTTTATTCCGGGAAAAGATGCCCGGATTGTCTGTACCTCCCAAAATCCCGAATTACTGCGAATAGCCAAGATGTTTGCCGACGATTATCGGCAGATGTTCGGGCAGACATTAAGCGTAGTACAAGGCAAGGCTGCCTCCGGCGATTTTGTCTTAGCATTATCGACAGACAAGAAATTAGGCGAAGAAGGTTATGCCATTAAGATAACCGACCGCGTAGCTGCCTCCGCCCCTACCACAACCGGCCTTTACTGGAGCACACGCACCCTCCTGCAACTGGCGGAGCAGAATCAGGAACGTTCACTCCCGCAAGGAGTAATCCGAGATTATCCCGACTATCCGCTTCGCGGCTTCATGATAGACTGCGGTCGTAAGTTCATACCGATGTCTTATCTGCAAGACCTGGTAAAAATCATGGCTTACTACAAAATGAATACGCTGCAAGTTCATCTGAACGATAACGGATTCAAGCAATATTTCGAGCACAACTGGGATAAGACGTATGCTGCTTTCCGTCTGGAGTCGGATACTTATCCGGGATTGGCTGCCCGTGACGGCTCTTATTCCAAGAAAGAGTTCATCGACTTCCAGAAACAGGCAGCATCCAACTTCGTGGAAATCATTCCGGAGATTGATGTTCCTGCCCATTCACTGGCACTTACCCATTACAAACCGGAAATCGGCAGCAAAGAGTATGGAATGGATCATCTCGACTTATTCAAGCCGGAAACGTATGAATTTGTAGATGCTCTGTTCAAAGAATATCTGGAAGGCGACAATCCGGTGTTTGTTGGCAAACGGGTACATATCGGTACAGACGAATACTCGAATGCAAAGAAAGACGTGATAGAAAAATTCCGGGCTTTCACCGATCATTACATTCGTTTTGTCGAAGGTTTTGGCAAGCAAGCAGTAGTATGGGGCGCTCTCAGCCATGCCAAAGGTGATACCCCTGTCAAATCAGAAAACGTCATCATGAATGCCTGGTACAACGGGTATGCCGACCCGGCAACCATGATAAAAGACGGATACAAGTTAATCTGTATTCCGGACGGAATGGTCTATATCGTTCCGGTAGCCGGGTATTATCAGGACTACCTCAACGAGCCATACTTATATAAGGAATGGACTCCAGCCCATATCGGAAAATCGGTATTTGAAGAAAAGCACCCTTCCATTCTCGGCGGTATGTTTGCTATCTGGAACGACCATGCCGGCAACGGAATTTCAGTAAAAGACATCCATCACCGTATATTCTCACCTTTGCAGACTCTGTCCGTAAAAATGTGGACAGGTGCCCAAACGGGTATTCCTTATGAAACATTTAATGAGAAACGAGCGCTCCTCAGCGAAGCACCCGGAGTCAATCAGCTGGCGAGAATCGGCACAAAGCCGGGATTAGTATACGAACGTTCCACGGTTGCCCCCGGCAGCACTTCCGATTATCCGGAAATCGGTTATAACTACACTGTGAGCTTCGACATCACCGGAGCAGAAGAGAACGAAGGAACCGAATTATTCCGTTCTCCTAATGCTGTATTCTACCTGTCCGACCCCATCCGGGGAATGATGGGATTTGCCCGCGACGGTTACCTGAATACCTTCCCCTACAAAGTGAATCCGGGAGAAAAAGCAACTATTCAGATAGAAGGAAACAACCGAAGCACTACGCTGAGGGTCAACGGAAAGGTGGTTGAAGAAATGAATACGCAGAAACTCTACTTTAACGCAGGGAAAGATTCGATGAGTTATGTACGTACACTAGTCTTCCCGCTGGAAAAGGCTGGAAACTTCAACAGTAAGGTACAGAATCTGAAAGTCTACAATTATTGCGTGAGTAAGCCATAAAATACAGGTACCATTCACTATCAGTTATTTCACTTAGGATGTAAGAGAGCAATTAATAGTCTTAGAACCCTCTACCTGAGAGTTTAACATTCTCTCCATTTGGAACCGCAGTTTCCACAGCTTGGAACTCTAGTTTCATCGGTGTGAAACTGTAGTTCCAAAGGCTTGAAACCAAAAGTTTCGAGCGTATGAAACTAAAGTTTCAAGTAATGGGAACTCTAGTTTCAAGTAATGGAAACTGTGGTTTCAAGCGATGGAAACCCGTTTGAAACACCTGGCGATAAGTCAGAACAAAGCATTTATCAGGCAATAACAGAGGAGGTATCAGCCATTAATACCTGAATTCTCAATTATTAATAGATGAAACGACAATCATTAACAGTTGACAGCTCAGATGTTAACGTACTGAATATAAGACCATAACAGAAAGAAAAAACGGATTGCGAATGGATAAAAAGTGAGAGCAAACGCTTGCTACCACACTGCTACCACACTTGCTACCATAGCTGTAACTACGATGGATAAAGCGATACAGGCAAAAAGTGAGAGCATGAGAGCAAAACGTATGTTGATTCACAGAGAGAGAAATAAAGAGAGAAAATAAATCAAGCCATACATAAAAAAAGAGACTCCCTCCTTGGCATGCCAAAGAGAGAGTCTCCTTATTATATATAAAGCAGTTTATTTATATTCCTGCCAGCTCTTAATCTGAATATCGCTCAGTTTCAGTTCACAGAATGCTTCAATGAAAGCACTTGCCAGACGAGCATTCGTAATCAACGGAATATTATGATCGATAGCGCCACGACGGATACGGTAACCATTCGTCAACTCACGCTTGCTGTGGTTCTTCGGAATGTTAACGATCAAATCGAACTTATGATCAGCGATCATCTTCATCACATTGTTTTCTGCTCCCGGTTTTTCATCCGGCCAGTAAACCGGAGTCGTTTCTACACCATGAGCATTCAGGAATGCAGCGGTTCCGGCAGTAGCGTAAATCTGATATCCTTTGGCAAACAACATGCGGCTTGCATCCAGCAAGTCAACCTTAGACTTCATTGCACCCGAAGAGAACATCACTGCCTTTTCCGGAATCTTGAAGCCTGTAGCGATCATCGCATTCAGCAATGCTTCAGAGAAGTCATCACCGATACAACCTACTTCACCGGTAGAAGACATGTCCACACCCAAAACAGGGTCAGCCTTGTGAAGACGGGAGAAGGAGAACTGAGAGGCTTTTACGCCAATCCAGTCGATGTCGAACGCAGTTTTGTCCGGTTGGCTATACGGAGCATCCAGCATGATGCGGGTAGCCGTTTCGATGAAGTTGCGTTTCAGCACCTTAGATACAAACGGGAAGCTACGAGAAGCACGCAGGTTACATTCAATTACCTTCACTTCGTTGTTGCGGGCAAGGAACTGGATGTTGAACGGACCGGAGATATTCAGTTCTTTAGCAATCTGACGGCTGATCTTCTTGATGCGGCGGGCAGTTGCAAAATAAATCTTCTGTGCCGGGAATACCAGCGTAGCGTCACCGGAGTGTACACCGGCAA
>OJOF01002522.1_pt1 | contig 11520 bp, 10 predicted proteins | sample 1598181 | NCBI WGS metagenome assembly OJOF01 (sample SAMN01915226, study PRJEB22387) | human gut metagenome | isolation source: stool | host: Homo sapiens | place: USA
ACATTGGTAACAGAAGGATAAGGGGTTATATAGTATGCTGACAATAGAAATGGATAATTTTGACCTGGGGCAGATCTGCAGATCCGGGCAGTGCTTTCGGATGGATCAGATCGGTGATGATCGTTACCGGGTGATTGCGGGAGATAAATATCTGGAACTGACTCAGGAGAGAGGAATTGTCAATTTCTTTTGTCCGGAAGAAGATTTCATTTTCTTCTGGATCCGGTATTTTGATCTGGATTGTGATTACAGTGAATATATAAACATGATCAATCCAAGGGATAAATATCTGACAGCAGCAGGAGAGATGGGAAGCGGAATCCGCATTCTGCAACAGGATCTGTGGGAGATGATTATTTCATTTCTGATCTCTCAACAGAATAATATTACAAGAATAAAGAAGTGTATTGAAAAAATCAGCCGGGAATTTGGAGTAAGAAAAACAAGCAGCACAGGTGCAGAATATTATGCGTTTCCGACTGCAGAGGCATTGGCTTTGGCAACGGAAGAACAGCTTCGGGAGTGCAATCTGGGATACAGAGCAAAATATGTGCTGGACACAGCCAGAAAAGTCTGTTTCGGAGATATTTCACTTAACAGTCTGCATGATATGACTTATAAAGCTGCACGAAAAGAACTGCTGGGACTGTATGGAGTTGGTGAGAAAGTAGCTGACTGTATCTGTCTTTTCGGATTGCATCAGCTGGATGCATTTCCTGTAGATACTCACATCCGCCAGGCGTTGGATGCTCATTATAAACGGGGATTTCCAAACAGACGTTATAAGGGCTGCCGGGGCGTGATGCAGCAGTATATATTTTATTATGAACTGATGAAGTAACAATTCTGCAGATAACGATGGAATAGTTATTTGATGAAGGTCAGAAAACAAAGAGGAGGAATGTTATTATGGAAATCGGAGCAATGTTAGACGAATTAAGAGAAAAAGCGCTGAAAGACCGTAACATCTGGCAGGAACTGATGGACACCAGAAAGGCAGAACAGCCGCTTGCCGCTTTCTGCGCGAAGTGTCGGGAACTGGGATATCAGATTTATGAGATGGATATGATCACAGCCGGAGAAGAATTTTATGCTACCATGCGAAGAAGTACCAACGGTGGAGGTGAAAACTCTCCGAAGCTTGCAGGGGAAGACGATTTCTATGAACTTTTCTTCGCAAGCCTTGAGGAGCACATTTAGGCAAATAAGAAAGTCCTCATCTGCTGAGCTAGAGCATTTTTCAAACACGCTCTGGTTAAAGAAACACAGAGATGGGGATTTTCTTTGGGATAATGTGTATAATGGTATGGATTATTTTGGTTATATGTGTATAAAGTAATTATTCCTGGCTGTCTACACCATTTTTTTCACAGATATCATTCAGACAGCACCTGTCACAGTAAGGTTTAGTGCGTGCTGTACAGACATCGCGGCCATGATTGACCAGGCGGTGACAGAGATCATTGCCTTCTTCGGGCGGAATGATTTTCCATAAAGCCATTTCTACTTTCTTAGGTTCTTTCATATTATCGACCAGACCGATGCGGTTGGAGAGACGGATGCAATGGGTATCTGTCACGATCGCCGGTTTGCCGAATACATCTCCCATAATCAGATTGGCACTCTTTCTTCCAACTCCGGGAAGTTTCAGCAGAGCATCAAAATCCCCGGGAACATTGTCATGATACTGTTCGTGGAGGATTTTCATGCAGGCACTGATATCTCTTGCTTTACTCTTACCCAGACCACAGGGACGTACGATTGATTCGATATCTGCAACATCTGCATTTGCAAGAGCTTCTACAGTAGGGAACTTTGCATACAGATCCTGTACAACTACATTTACTCTTGCATCTGTACATTGTGCAGCCAGACGCACACTTACCAGTAATTTCCATGCATTATCATAATCCAGAGTGCAGTCTGCATCAGGATATTCCTTTTTTAACCGTTCAATGACCTCGAGAGCCAGTTCCTGTTTTGTCATAAGTGTTCTATCTCCATTCTGCTGATATTTTATATTTGTTTTTCCTCAGGTGTATTTGAAAAATCATTCTCACAAATTGTGACACACATCTTGCAAAAAACATTTTTCAAACACGCTCTTTTATTTCGGATGAGTTACTGTTTACTCTGTTCTCAGTAACGCAGCCAAAATTCATTCCAGATTGCCTGCGGCAATGGGATTTTGGCTTGTATGTCTCGGGATTTTGGCATATTTATGCTAAAACACCTTGCGGAATAGTGATATGTGAACAGTAACCAGTAATCATACGACACTATAATAACACAAACAACACCCTCTTGCATTTCCAATTTCCCTATATTAAAATAAAATTAACCATTGTAAACAAGAGGGAAAAGAATGAAGGTACGAATGTATAATGTAGGTTTCGGAGACTGCTTCTGTCTCCGGGACAGAAAGAAGAGTCTGCTGGTAGATTTCGGAACAAATAACAGCAGGATAGAGGGGCGCCCCAGAAGAGAAATATTTGATGTGATCATCTCAGATCTGTCTACGATCAAGAGTAAAAATCTGCTTCTGACACATTTTCATATGGATCATCTGTCAGGGCTTCTTTATATGATGAAGAAAAAAGATATTTCTGTTGACTTTGGGAAAATTTATCTTCCCGATGTTTTTTCAAAAAAAGAAATGAGCAGAACACTGGTGTTGCTGCTTCTGGCAGATTTGTTAAAAGAATCCGGATTGCCAAGCCGTCAGGTCAGCCTGTTTGCACTGGTGGATGCACTTCTGGAGAACAAACAGAACGTGGAACTGTTAAGCAGGGGAAAACTGTTTGAAAACAAATATCAGGCACTCTGGCCGGATACAGATGTAATCTGGAAGGAGACGGACGAAGTCTATAACAGAATCTGTGAAGACGGGAAATTTAAAGAAGTAATGGATGTTCTGCTTGAATTTGCAGAGAAACTGAGACTGATCGTATGGTCTATGACTGCTGAAGGCAATAAACCGGCGGAAACTGTGGAAAAAGAAACAGATTTAACAGCATCTGAGCTGACAGAACAGCCGGAGGTCCGTCAGAAAATTATCCGGGCATATGTGTATGAGCGTGAATTTCGCAGAATCAAAGCACTTCCTGATTTTAAGAAACTGCTGGCATGGCTGAATGAGAATCAGATAAATCTGCGGCAGTTCAAACATAAGATCAGTATTGTGTTCCAGAATGCCAGAGACGGAGAATTAAATCTTTTGTTTACCGGGGATGCACAGCCTGAGCATCTGAAAATGATCGCAGAGAACTATGATGGAAAATTGCCATTATACGAACATTACTGGTGTATCAAGGTGCCCCATCATGGAACACAGGGACATTATTTTGATTTCTCTCAGTATGAACCTGAAAATATGCTAATCTCTAATGGAATCCATTTTGCCAACAGCAAGAAAGAGTCAAAAGAACTCCGTACTTCACCGCTCTATGGAGGCTTGTTTTATATCCCGGATACTCATATGTACTGTTCAAACTGTGACTGCTGCGACAGTTATGAGAACGGATGTTCCTGTAAGGAGGCGGATGTTATCTCTCCTGCTTATTACAAGGATATATAAAGCGGTATATTTTGCTCGGATTCGGTTGCCGTAGTTATAGTCTGATTTGAATTAACACAGTGGGAGATTTTTATGATTTTATGATCTGATAAACATAAAACAGCAGACATCTGTATATTCCATCGAATATACAATGCCTGCTGTTTGTTTTTTACAGAATTTATATGATCACAAATTTTATTGGATTATTTTGCCGGTGTCAGGTGCCAGATATCGTTGTTGTACTGTTCGATAGTTCTGTCAGAAGAGAAGAATCCGGCTTTTGCAATATTAACCAGCATCTTCTTTGCCCATGTTTTTCTGTCTGCGTAATCAGCCAGTGCCTGATCTTTCTTCTCAACATAATCGTTGAAGTCAAGCAGTGTCATAAACCAGTCTTTGCTTACCAGTTCGTGGTGCAGTCTTTCGAGATTTTCTTTGTGGCCAAGTGCCAGCATCTTTTCACTTACAATGAAGTCAACACATTCCTTGATGCGTTTGTCATTTTCATAAATATCTCTGGAGCAGTAGTCAGCTTTCTCGTAATGTGCGATAACTTTCTCACTGGATTCACCGAAGATATAGATGTTATCTTCACCAACCAGTTCGCTGATCTCAACATTAGCGCCATCCATAGTTCCCAGAGTAACGGCACCGTTCAGCATGAACTTCATGTTACCTGTACCACTTGCTTCTTTGGAAGCCAGGGAGATCTGCTCAGAAATATCGCATGCAGGGAATAATTTTTCGGCTGCGGATACATTGTAGTTTTCAACCATAACAAGCTTCATGTATGGTGCAACTTCCGGATCATCTTTGATGAGATCCTGGAGTGTGAGCAGAAGATGAATGATATCCTTTGCGATCACATAAGCAGGAGCTGCTTTTGCACCAAAGATAAAGGTTACAGGCTGAGATGGTTTTTTGCCACCCTTAATCTCCAGATATTTGCTGATGATGTACAGAGCATTTAACTGCTGGCGTTTGTACTCATGGAGACGTTTGATCTGGATATCATAGATGCTGTTCTCATTAATTTCAACACCTGTGTTAGAGAGGATAAATTCTTTACAGGTTTTCTTAGCTTCTGTTTTGATCTCAAGAAGCTTGTTCAGAACTGCCTCATCATCCTTATATTTCAGGAGATTTTCCAGAGCAGTTGCATTTGTTTTAAACTCATCACCGATCAGAGAGGTAATATAGTCTGTCAGTGGATGATTGCAGTGCATTAACCAGCGGCGGAATGTGATACCGTTAGTTTTGTTGTTGAATTTCTCCGGATAAATATCATAGAAAGCTTTCAGCTCGCTTGTTTTCAGGATTTCTGTATGCAGGGCAGCAACACCGTTGATGGAGAATCCATAGTGGATATCCATATGTGCCATGTGAACCAGGTTGTTCTTGTCGATGATGGCTACATTTTCCTGAGGATATTTTGCTTTGATCTTTTCATCCAGCTTTTCGATGATTGGTACAAGGTGAGGAACTACATCAAGAAGGTAGTCCATTGGCCATTTTTCCAGAGCCTCTGCAAGGATAGTATGGTTTGTGTAAGCACATACTTTGGATACGATTTCAGCAGCTTCATCAAAGGCGATTCCACGTTCTGTCAGGAGACGGATCAGTTCAGGAATGATCATACTTGGGTGAGTATCGTTGATCTGGATCACTGCGTAGTCTGCAAGGTCATGCAGATTGCAGCCTTTCTTTGTTGCCTCGTCAAGAATGAACTGTGCAGCATTGGATACCATGAAGTACTGCTGGAAGATACGGAGTTTACGTCCGTCATCATCGCTGTCATCCGGATACAGGAACAGTGTCAGGTTGTGAAGGATGTCCTTTTTGTTAAAGGAAATTCCATCGTGAACCATAGATTCGTCTGCCAGATCGATGTCAAATAAGTGCAGATGAATGGATTTGTTATTGTAGCCTGCAACGTCGATATCGTACAGGGAAGATTTTAGTGAGAATCCGCGGAACGGTACAGTATAGGAAACACCTGCAGGTGTGAGCCAGCTGTGTTTTTCAATCCATGGGTTCGGAGTTTCTTTCTGAAGTCTGTTCTCAAAGAGCTGTTTGAAAAGACCCAGATGATAATTCAGACCAATACCTTCGCCCGGAAGACCGAGAGTTGCGATGGAATCCAGGAAGCATGCTGCCAGACGTCCAAGACCACCGTTTCCAAGAGATGGTTCCGGTTCAACTTCTTCGATGTCAGCGATGGCTTTTCCATTCTCTTTTAAGAATGCAGCAACATCATCATAGATTCCCAGATTGATCAGGTTGTTGGATAATAATTTACCGATCAGGAATTCTGCGGAAATGTAATAGATTTTCTTCTTTCCATTCTGATAGCCTTTTTCAAAGAGCTGATTTTTTGTATAGATTAATAATGCGTTGTAAATTTCTTCATTTGTGCACTGGCGTGCATTTTTCTTATACAGGTCATAGATGAGCTTTTCTAAATTTTCCATCGTAATCTCCCTTTCTGAAATAAATATGTGTTTTTTATGAGTTAGATTGCTTATTTTTTTAGGTTTGAATAGTGTATTGTTTTGGGTTATATCAGTAAGAGAAGTTCTCTTGCTGACATCTATAACTATATCAGCAGTCTATTCAAAAAAATACAACAAAATTGCGATTTTATGACAGGTTTCTGCGAAACTTATGAGGAGACATTCCGGTTGCCTGCTGGAACTTCTTGATGAAATAGCTGGTGTTGTTGAAACCTACTTCCAGTGCGATCTCTGTGACAGAGGAGTCGGAATGCAGAAGCAGAGGCTTGGCTTTCTCGATGCGCAGGTCATTGATGTAGGCGATCAGAGTCTTGCCGGTATATTGCTTAAACAGTTTCATAAAGTAGTATTCGCTGTAATTGGAGAGCGCAGTGAGCTCTGCCGCGGTCAGTGACTGTGAATAATTGAGGTTGATGTAGTCCAGGATCTTTTTAATAGAAGCAAGACTTTTGTTCTCTTCCTTATCTGCGGGAGTGATGTAATTTCCCATGAGCATTTCGTAGAAAAAGCTGAAGAACAGAGCCTTTAATTTTACGAAATAATACGGCTTTTTTTCTTTATGGCAGGAATGGATCCTGTCAAAAAGCAGGCAGATATTCCCATAATTGTCATCAGATCTGGAAATAATATGGGTAAATTCCGCCTGATTATCCATCAACAGGGAAATGACACGTTCCTGACATAAATCTCCCGCCGGGCCTGACAGAAAGTTCAGGTCAAAAACAATACTACGGAAATAAAGGATATTCTTCAGATCTGTTTTTATGCCATGGAGAACCCCACGGTTCACAATGATCAGGTCACCGGCCTTGACGCGGAGGATCTCTTTGTTCAGACGGACCAGTCCGCTGCCGGATTCAATATAGATCAGTTCCATCTCGTCATGCCAGTGGTTGTAGAGGGAATGGAAGATTTCGCAGTTGTCTGTATAAGTTTCTATGGGAAGTTCAAAGGAGCCGTGAGAGCTTCGTTCTTTCAGGGTATCATCTACTTCGATTGTGGGAGTAACTGGCATGGAAAGCGCCTCCTTTTTTCAGAGATTTTTTATCTGTAGTAAGACAATGGAATCAAAAGTATTATTATGGTCGATCCACTGATAGGAGCCATTATACTTCTGGCAGATATCTTCAATAATAGAAAGTCCATATCCATGAGAACCCGGTTCTGATTTCGTAGTCTTATGTGTAAAACTCTGTAACGGGTTCTTGGTATTGTACATATATATGGTAAGAAATCCGTTGGAAATGTTTGCAGACAGCCGGATTTCAGGATCAGGATTGCTGGAAGCGCTACAAGCTTCGATAGCGTTGTCCAGAAGATTAAAAAATATACTGCTCAGGTCAGTCGTATTAATGGAAATCTTTTCCGGTAAAAGGATCTCGTAGGATATCTGGATATGTTCCTGTTCTGCACGAAGCCGTTTCCCTTCCAGGATTGCCTGTAACAGGTTATTCTGACAGTAAGGATGAAAACGCTTTTTCTGAAAAGTCTGATTCAGATTTCTGATTGCAGTATCAGCCTGTTCATATTTTCCCTGTTCCAGAAGTATCTGGAAATCCTGAAGTTCCTGTACAGTTTTGGCCTGAAAATCCCGAGTATCCTGTCTACGGATATGAAGACTGTAATCCTGTTCCTGTTTTAATTGTTTCTGTTTTTGAAGAAAAGCCAGTTCCATTTCAGCATTGGATTTCTTTAACACATCAGAAAGAACGCAGTATAAAAAGATACAGATAAGGACCATAAACACTGCCAGGATCAGAAATATATGATCAATTTTTTCTGTATAAATCGTAGATAGAAAATATAACAACTGGAATACAAAGAGGAAGAGAAATAAAGGAATCAATTTAATGTTCTTTTTCATGACTGCAATCCTCCTCTGGTTGTTTTTCTTGTGGTCTGCAATTAATCCGGGACAGAACAGAAGCGGTATATGTTTCTGCTTCCTCATATTTTTTCATATCCATCAAATACATGACAGACATGATGTGATTCTCAATATCGTGATTCCATTTCCGGAGACTGGCATATTCATTACTTAACTGAACGGAATCATTCATCTGCTTTTTCATTAACTCAATTTCCATTTTTTTCTGTAAATATTCCCTGTGCTGCTGGGCTAAAGAACGGACTGCACGCAGAAACAGTAGATAACTGCCGATGCATATGATCCAGTAAATGATGCTCAGAGCCAGAACTGATACGGGCTTTTTCTGAAGAGAAATTATAACATTGAGAAAAACCGGAGCGACCAGTGGCAGAAAGGTGAGTATTTTCAAATAATCTATACACTGTCGCAGGATTTCTGATATTTTCCAGAGAAGAAACAGGCCAAGCAGGATGTTGGAGAGTTCAATGACGAAATATTCTACAGGTGAACAGCTGGATATCAGATTGTGCGGAGTATAGATATGGGTCGGTATAAAAAGATTATGAAGTGCTATGAAAACACTGGTACATAAAATTTCCGGACAGATTATCAGCAGCTGGAAAATAAAATAAACAGCTAATTTTTTCACAAAAGATGCCTGGAATAAAAAAAGTGTTACAAGAAATGTTGTAAGCTGAAATACGATTGTAATTCCATTATGCTGTGATTCACGTTTGATCCAAAATAACAGTGCCATAAATACTGACAGACACAAAAACAGTGAAAGTCAGATTTTGCGTTTGCAGGGCAGGATTCTGCAGCAAAAGTAAAGCAGTCCAAAACACAGGTAAAGGCTAGATAGAATACACAAAAATAGATTGATCATATGACTGCTCATTTAATGTACCTCCCGGTGACTGGCAAGCATCATAAATGCAAACGCGTCCTTAAACTGCTGGTAATAAGATCTGCTGACAGGGATCTCTGTATTATCAGAAAGTATAATGCCCTTATGACTGTAAGTACGTACAGCATAAAGATTAACGGCAAAGCTGTTATGGCAGAGACAGAAATCTGGTTTCATTCTTTCTGTAAGAGCTGTCAGTCTTTCTTTTGTTGTATATGTTCCTGTTCTGGTATAGATCGTGGTCTGCCTCAGATTTCGTTCCAGATAAAAAATATCGGAGCAGAGCACCTGATAATTGCGTGAATTTCCGGAGAAATACAGATATCGTGTATGCAGTTTCTCGAGCTTCTGGCACGCTGCTCTCAGAGCCAGAGGAAGATACTTTTCCATCTGCTGTTTATGGATAAAGTAGGCATGTTCTGTCTCATATACTGCGGTAGCATATTGCAGATACTGGCTGATAAAAATAATCTGAGTGTCAGGGCTGATATGGTTGATCTTTTCCGCAAGTGAGATGCCATTTACAGTGTCAGAACCAAGATCAATATCTGTCAGTACAATGGAATAAGGGCATCCATTTTCAGCAACAGTCCGGAGAAATTCATCACCGGATGCGAAATGTGTTATTTCAAAAGCTCCCGGAGGATACTTTTGCAGAATAGTATGTATTATTTCATAATGTGAAGGGTTGTCTTCGCAGATTGCAAGTTTCAAAATTGGATTAAGCTCCTTTGGATTAAAGTGGTTGTAGTTTCTTATGTCAGTGACAATATCTGTCGGATATGACAGATGGATAGAATGAACTGTATTTCTAATAATCATACTATAAAAAATGGCGGGATGCAATTTGTCTGTGAGGAAGACTGGAAAAAATTGGTTAAATATGTAGTGAAATATAGTTGTTTGTGTGAATGCATGCGATTTCGGGAGTCTGTGTGATACAATCAGGATATGGAAACAAAGAAGCGATTTTAAAGATTTTGTACGTGAAAAAAATTATTATTCCTGGTACTTTCAAGCGCTGAATATAGAATATATGTGAAAGCGGTATTGTTTCCATGGGAGAAGAAAAATATTATAAGAATGACTGTCTGAAAATCATTATGGACATATATAAAGTGATTGGAAGTATCAGGGAACTTCTGGTAATAATACAAATGACGAAGGAATAGACAGAGAGTGGGAATGGGGTAGCTTACAAGAGCTTCCCATTCCTGCTTTTCTTTTTTCGTATAGATAATCGGTAAGATGTTCTCCGTAAAGGACAATCAGCCCCTTTATTATTTCTCAGAGTATTTTTCGATTACACAATTATGTGTTTTTTGCTTCTTATCATAAGAAATTCCAACAAGTAAAATATTGTCAGTATAATTTGCAACAGTCTCAGGGTACTGCCTGTTTTTTATCTGCCGGATTGCGGTTTGGGCATTTTGATTCCATTTTAACTCAACAACAAGTGCAGGGTAATCTCTGGAATATTCTGGCTTTGGAAGGTAGACAAAATCTGCAAAACCTCTGCCTGCAGGAAATTCACGTATAGGTTTAAAATAATACCGCATAGTGCTGAGATAACCGATGGACAGAATGCTGCTGAGGGAGTTTTCGTTGTTGTACTGAATAGCTGAAGCGTATTCATTGTGTATTTTTTCAATGGATCTGGCCACAGTGTCTGCGTCCATGTCCAGAGTGGCATCCAGCAACTCTGAGGATTCCTGCTGGAATGTCAGAAATTCATTCCATTTCTTTCGTTTAACAGCTTTGGCAAGTTCCTGACGGATTTCTTCGTTTGGAACAAATGCAGAATGAGTGTCCTGATCATAACCCAGATATCCCAGATGGATCAGGCAGGTAAGAATATCATCTCTGCAGGTAAAGTTCACCATATCATTCTGGAAAGTCGTAGGATCGATTTCTACGGAATTACCGGACAACATTTCTATAATGGCAGTTTTAAGTCCGTCAAAATCCATATTGATCAGAGGCACAATTGCTTCGTAGGTTCCGGTATCCGACCAGTAGCTTTGGAATTTATTCCAGATCATTAATTCTACTACTGCTTTAGGATTGTATACCTGATATTGCTCCAGCAGATAACCGTCATACCAGTGCTTGGTTTTGGAGAAATCCCGGTGGTATTTTTCGCAGAGCATTCGTACTTCTTCCTCCGTAAAGCCAATATATCTGGAAAAGATCCTGGCGTCAGTCATTGTAAACTCCGCAAAATTGTTCAGAGCTGACTGTGTTTTGATTTTTTTGATTGGAAGAATCCCGGTGAGGTAAGCCAGTTGAATATATTTGGTAGGTTCAGAACCTTTGAACATACCGCGGAGAAAGTTGATGTATTCCTCCTGGACTACCAGGTCGGTAGAGGCATCTCGGATTAAAACATCCCATTCATCAATAATTACTACGAACTTTTGACCAGTGGCAGTGTTAATGCAGGACAGAGCCTCAGGCAGAGAACTTATGGAGTCAGGCAGAATTTCAGGGTAATAATTTCTTAATTCCAGAATCGTTTTTTCAGTGATGTAGGAAACTACATTCTCCGGACCGCCGGCTGGTTCCATACACCATTGAATATCCAGATGGATCACATCATATTGATTCAGATATTTCGTGAAACCAGGTGCCTGACTCCATAAGTTCTCTGCCTGAGGCTCTGTCCTGCATT
>OJOF01002529.1_pt1 | contig 11497 bp, 9 predicted proteins | sample 1598181 | NCBI WGS metagenome assembly OJOF01 (sample SAMN01915226, study PRJEB22387) | human gut metagenome | isolation source: stool | host: Homo sapiens | place: USA
GTGACCTTCGCTCACAAAAAACACCTCGCGGAATATTACCAGTGAACAGTAACCCCTGTTTTTCTATTTACATCCGGTGGCGGGAACGTTATAATCATAAAGCGAAAAGGATCAACAGAGAAATAATGAAAACTGCCGGGGAAAGAATTATCCGACAGAAGTTAGGAGAATATAAAATTTGAAAATCTTACTTGCAGCATGCAATGCAAAATATATCCATTCCAATCTTGCGGTATATAACCTGAAATCCTGTTCCGGAGAATATAGCTCCAGGGTTGTGGTCAAAGAGTATACGATCAATCAGATCAGGGATGACATTTTAAAAGATATTTATCTGGAGCAGCCGGATGTGATCTGCTTTTCCTGCTATATCTGGAATATTTCCTTTGTCAGGGAGCTGGTGCCGGATCTTAAGAAAATCCTTCCACAGGTGGAGTTTTGGGCAGGAGGCCCGGAGGTATCCTACGATGCGGTGGAGTTTCTGAAAAAGAATCCTGCGTTTTTTGGAGTGATGGTGGGAGAAGGAGAGGAAACCTTCCATGAACTGGCAGGTTATTATATAGAAAGAAAACCGGAAACTTTGAGTGAGATCCGTGGAGTGGCTTTTCGTGATGAAAACAAAGGCAGGGATATTGTACATACGGGCTGGCGGGAATTGATGGATTTAAGTAAAGTTCCGTTTGCATACAGTAATCTTACAGAGTTTAAAAACCGCATTATTTATTATGAGAGCAGCAGGGGATGCCCCTTTTCCTGCAGCTACTGCCTTTCTTCCATAGATAAGAAGCTTCGGTTCCGTGATATTGAGCTTGTAAAAAAGGAATTGCAGTTTTTTATTGATAATAAAGTTCCTCAGGTCAAATTTGTGGATCGTACCTTCAACTGCAAGCATGACCATGCCATGGAGATCTGGAGGTATATTACGGAGCATGATAACGGGATCACCAATTTTCATTTTGAGATTTCAGCAGATCTTCTCCGTTCGGAGGAGCTGGCGCTGATGAAAACCATGCGTCCGGGCCTGATCCAGCTGGAGATTGGTGTACAGTCTACCAATCCTCAGACTATCAAAGCCATTCGGAGAACCATGGATTTTGAAAAGCTGAAAGGGATTGTAGAGCAGATCCACAGCTTTGGAAATATCCACCAGCATCTGGATCTGATCGCAGGACTTCCCTATGAGGGATATGACAGCTTCCATAAGTCCTTCTGTGATGTTTACGCACTGCGTCCGGAACAGTTTCAGCTTGGTTTTCTGAAAGTGCTGAAGGGCTCACACATGATGGAAATGACAGGGGAATATCAGATTCTTTACAAGGATCGGGAACCCTATGAGGTACTTTCCACAGCCTGGCTGACCTACGGGGAGATTTTAAGGCTGAAAATGGTGGAAAGTATGGTGGAAGTGTATTATAATAGTGGGCAGTTCAAAAATACCCTTGTATTTCTGGAGAAGTATTTTGACGATCCTTTCCGGATGTATGAGGCACTTGGCAGATTTTATGAGAAAAAAGGATACTCGGAGATCTCTCATTCCAGGATGAGGCGCTATGAGATCCTTATGGAGTTTGCCGGAGAACAGAAAGAGATCCCGTCGGAAGCACTTTCCGATGTAATGCTCCTGGATCTTTATCTTCGAGAGAATTTAAAGAGCAGGCCATCCTTTGCTTCAGACCAGAAGCCGTATGAGCGGCTGATCTGGGATTACCGGAAAGCGAAAAAAATCCCGAAAACCGCCCATATCGAGGTGTTCCGGGACGGAAAGAAGCTTCTTTTTGATTATACAGACAGGGATCCTTTGACCAACAATGCGCAATTAACGGATATTACAGATGAGGTGAATAATAATTATGGGAATGTTTGATCCGAAAAAAAGAAAAGTGATCACAGCGATCATCGCAGTTATTCTGGTACTGGCAATGGTAGTTCCGACTGTGCTTTCGCTTATCATTTATTAAGGCGGCAGTTATGAAACTTGGAAAAAAAGCACTGGAGGCGCTTCAGGCAGAGATAGACGGACGGCTTATGCCGGGAGACGAGCTGATCGTGGCAGGCCCTGTGGCAGCAGAAGGAACTGCATGGATCACAAAGAATTATCATGACAGGCTGCGGGAGTTTTTTGCAGAACGGTTTCTCGAGGATGCTGTAAAGCTTCCTGAGGTTTACGGAACAGGAACAGAGAATGATAAAATTTGGAAAATGGCGGAAGAATCCGGAGCCAGTGCCCGATATCGGATGGGAGAAGGCGGCTTTCTTGCTGCCCTCTGGAAAATGGCGGAGGCATCCGGAGTAGGTCTTAGTGCAGATCTTCGAAGTGTGCCCATCCGACAGGAAACCATAGAGATCTGTGAGATCCTTGATGTGAATCCGTACAAGCTTCTTTCCGGCGGAAGTATTCTTCTGGGAATCCGCGGAGGCGATGCGTTTGTGCAGCAGCTGCGGCGAGAGGGGATCATGGCAGCAGTGATCGGACAGACCGATTCCGGAAACGACAGGCTTCTTTACAGCGGCGGAAATGCCAGATATCTGGAACGGCCGGCAGAAGATGAGACCAAAAAGCTTGGCTTTTTGATCTCATGAGCAAGCAGCGAAGCGGATTGCGAATGCATATTTTGTATATTTAATGCTATGTAGAAAAGAGGAAAAAAATAAATGGGAGTTTTGAATATTGTGCTCCATGAGCCGGAAATTCCGGCAAATACAGGAAATATCGGCAGAACCTGTGTGGCAACAGGAACCAGGCTGCATCTGATCGAACCGCTTGGTTTTCGCCTGAATGAAAAGGCCATCAAGCGTGCAGGTATGGATTATTGGGAACATCTGGATGTGACCAGATATCTAGACTATGAGGATTTTCTCAAAAAGAATCCGGGAGCAAAGATTTATTACGCAACCACCAAGGCACCTCAGACTTATACAGATGTGCAGTATGAGGATGACTGTTTCATTATGTTTGGCAAGGAGAGTGCGGGAATCCCGGAGGATATCCTGGTAAACAATCAGGAAACCTGCGTGCGGATCCCGATGATCGGAGATATCCGTTCCCTGAATTTAAGCAATTCAGTTGCCATTGTGCTTTATGAGGCGCTGCGACAGCATAATTTTACGCATATGAATCTGGAAGGCCATCTGAGAAATTACGACTGGAAATAAGCCTCCAAAGAGTAAATAAAAACCTCTGATCTGGAAATACTGTAGGAGATATTGAGAGATATTTCTTTTACAGCCTTCCGGATCAGAGGTTTTTTGATGTTTTATTTTGCTTTTTCCAGTGTAAAGATAAATTCTGTTCCAACACCTACGGTGCTGATCACATTGATATTCTGCTTATGAGCGTTGATGATCTCTTTTACAATGGCAAGGCCAAGCCCGGTACCTTTGCGGTCTTTTCCACGGGAGGCATCGATCTTATAGAAACGATCCCAGATCCTGGAAAGACTTTCCTTTGGAATTCCGCTTCCATGGTCTTTGACTGAGACAAAAACCTTGCCATGATTGACTGTGGTTTCCAGTGTGATAGAAGAATTGTCGTTGCTGAATTTTACTGCATTGTCCAATAAATTGTATAGTACCTGCTGAATCTGTTCCATATCTGCACGGACAAAAAGCTCTTTTCCCGCAAGGAGGAGCTCCAGACGGATGTTTCGTTCCGAACAGGTTCCCTCAAAGGTGGCGGCTGTGGTACGGATCGTTTCATTGATATCAAAACGCCGCATATGCATCATACGCTTTTTGACATCCAGTTCGTTTAAGGTAAGGAGACTTCGGGTAAGCTTCTCCAGACGGGTGGATTCAAAAGCAATGACCCTTAGATAACGTTCCTGCATTTCCGGTGGGATGGTACCGTCCAGCATGGCTTCCACATAGCCTTTGATGGAGGTCAGAGGCGAGCGGAAATCATGGGACACATTGGAAATGAATTGTCGTTGATACTCTCCGTTTTTGTTCAGCTTGTCTGCCATGTAATTCAGGGAGTGGGAAAGATATCCCATCTCATCTTCAGAATCTACGGGGATCGTGTAGGTAAGATTTCCGTTGGCAAATTCCAGGGCACCCTTTAAGATTTCTTTCAGAGGTTTGTGGACCCTGTAAAAATAGATCAGAAGAAAACTGAAAAACAGTGCATAGATCACAATAAAGATCAGGATCATAACCTCTACGATATTGCTGCGGCTTTCGTAGAGGTTTTTCATAGGGTAGTGGATCACCAGATAACCAGTCACCAGATCCGTATCTTTTATGGGAACGACTGTGCTTAGCTGTGTGGTTTTTAATGTCCCGTAAAACGTACCGGAGGAATAGCAGGTATCTTCGTAATCTTCCGGTCGGAAGTTTCTGACGGTGATATCACCGGAATCAGAGGACTGCTGGTTTGTGTTTATCAGAACGTTCCCATCTGTATCCATAACCCAGAAATCTGCATTTTGAAAGGCTGCTGCAGAGGAAAGAGCCAGGGTGAGGGATTCGTTTTTGGGGCTTTTTACAGCCTGACGAAGTTCATTTTTGGAAACCAGCTGGCTGGCAGTGCGGTAAAGGGACTCTCCGGTAGAGCGCTCCAGCCTTTTTTCTACCAGGTAGGAGCCACCGGAGGAAAGCAGCAGAAAGCAGATTCCGCCCAGCATAAAGTACAGGATCAGCAGTTTAGTATAAAGATGCTGTTTCATGAATCCTTTACCTCAAATTTGTAGCCGATCCCCCAGACTGTGGAAAGAGCCCAGTTTGGATTATCCTTGATCTTTTCACGGAGACGTTTGATGTGAACGTCTACAGTTCTGGTATCGCCAATGTATTCATAGCCCCAGATGTGATCCAGAAGCTGTTCTCTTGTGAAAACCTGATTGGGAGAAGCTGCCAGGAAATAGAGAAGCTCCAGCTCCTTTGGCGGCATATCGATCTGGTGTCCCATATAAGTTACAGAATAGTTGGTCAGGTTGATCACCAGATCCGGATAGGAAACACATTTTTCCTTTGGCGCGGCAGACGGAGATTTTACATGAAATCTGCGCAGTACCGCACGGACACGTGCCACCAGCTCTTTGGAGTCAAAAGGCTTGATGATGTAATCATCCGCTCCAAGTTCCAGTCCCAGGACTTTGTCAAAGGTTTCTCCCTTGGCGGAAAGCATAATGATCGGTACATCGGAGGTGTGACGGATCTCACGGCATACTTGGTATCCGTCAATGCCCGGAAGCATGAGATCCAGAAGGATCAGATCCGGGTGAAAAATATGGAACTGCTTCAGGGCTTCCTCGCCGTCATTTACGATCTTAGTCTCAAAGCATTCTTTTGTGAGATAGAGAGCAACCAGCTCTGCAATGTTGTTGTCATCGTCAACAATGAGGATTTTCTGTTTTGTAGCCATGGCTTCAGCTCCTTTTTATTTCTTGAATTCTACAATGGTCACGCCGGCATCGCCTTCTCCGAATTCGCCGAGACGGAAGGAAGCTACGTGTTTTTGGCGCTTCAGGTAATTGTGGACACCTTTGCGGAGGGCACCGGTACCTTTTCCGTGAACGATACGAACGGATTTCATGTGTGCGATATAGGCGTCATCCAGATATTTATCCAGCTCTGCAACTGCCTCATCTACGGTTTTTCCCAGAAGGTTGATCTCTGTGGAAATGCTGGCTGCCTTGGACATACGGATCTTTCCGGCGCCGGTACGCTGCATGGACGGAGTGGTGATCACCGGCTCGTCCACAAGCTCCAGATCGGAGATATGAACCTTGGAACGTATGATACCCATCTGCACAAAGAGATATCCTTTGGAATCCGGATGACTGGAAACTGTTCCTTTTAGATTCAGGCTGAGCACCTTTACGGTATCGCCAAGAGAAAGATCGGATGGCTTCAGCTGTTTCTTTGGCTTTTGCTTCTGCTGTCTGGAAGACATTCCATTTTCGGCTTTTGACATACGTTTTTTCAGGTTCTGGCGCTCTTTTTCCACGGAAGCGGTATCTACGTGATCCTTCTGGAATTTATGGAAAAGCTTCATGGTCTGATCTGCGTATTCCTTGGTATCGCGGAGAATCGCATGTGCCTGTTCATTGGCTTCTCTGAGAATCCGCTCTTTACGTTCATCCAGTTTTTCTTCTTTTTCCTGAAGGGATTTTTTCAGCTCTTCTACCTGCTCTTTGTAACGGGCAATTTCAGCACGCTCGTTTTCGATGGTGACACGGCTCTGCTCCAGGGATGTCAGAACATCTTCAAAAGATTCATCCTGCTCGCTGATCTGTTCCTTTGCTTTGTCGATGATGAAATCCGGAAGCCCCAGCTTGGAAGAAATAGCAAATGCGTTACTTTTTCCCGGAACACCGATCAGAAGGCGGTAGGTCGGACGTAAGGTTTCCACATCGAATTCACAGCAGGCATTTTCCACACCTGGAGTGGAGAGGGCATAGATCTTCAGTTCGCTGTAATGGGTGGTTGCCATGGTACGGATACCCTGCTCGTGAAGATGTGACAGGATCGCAATGGCAAGAGCGGCACCCTCTGTAGGGTCCGTACCTGCACCAAGCTCATCGAAGAGGACCAGGGAATCCTGATCTGCGGATTTCAGGAAGGAAACCACGTTTGTCATATGAGAGGAGAAGGTACTTAAGGACTGTTCAATGCTCTGCTCATCTCCGATATCAGCATAAACCTCGCGGAAAAGTGCAAGTTCGGAACGATCGAGCGCCGGGATATGGAGACCCGACTGTCCCATCATGGTAAGAAGACCTACGGTTTTCAGAGAAACAGTTTTACCACCGGTGTTTGGTCCGGTGACAACCAGGAGGTCAAAATCATCCCCGAGACGGATGTCAATAGGAACGGCTTTTTTCTTATCGATCAGTGGATGACGGGCCTGGCGAAGCCGGATCCGGCCTTCTGTGTTGAAAATAGGTTCACTGGCGTTCATATCCATGGCAAGTGCGGCGCGGGCAAAAATAAAGTCCAGCTGTACCATGATGGAAAGATCTGCGTGAATAGCCTCCAGCTCAGCAGCTACCTGCTGGCTTAAGGATGCAAGGATCACTTCGATCTCTTTCTGCTCTTTCAGCTCCAGCTCGCGGATGTCGTTGTTCAGCTTGACAACAGCCATAGGCTCAATGAAAAGAGTGGAGCCAGTGGCGGACTGGTCGTGGATCATACCGGGAACCTGGCCTTTATATTCAGCCTTTACCGGGATACAGTAGCGGCCGTCGCGCATGGTGATAACGGAATCCTGAAGATAATTCCTGGCACTTCCTGCAACCAGAGAAGAAAGCTGGGTGTGTATCCGGTCATTGGTGGCCTTGATGCTGCGGCGGATCTGGCGAAGCGTGCTGCTGGCATCGTCACTGATCTCATCCTCGGAAAGGATACAGCGGCGGATCTCTGTGCTGAGTGGTGTCAGAGGTTCCAGTGCCGCAAACATTCCGTCAAGGGAATCGGTCATTCCGTCATCACGGTCACTTCTGGAATAGGCCTTTACACGACCGGTATTCTCAAGAAGACTGCAGACAGAAAGCAGCTCCGGTGCATTCAGGGCGCTGCCAACAGTAAGACGTTTTAATGTGCCGCGGATGTCCTTGACGCTGCCGAAGGAAATGCCGCCTTTTTTGAACAGGCGTGCAAGGGCATCGTGTGTCTGCAGCTGCATGGACCGGATCTCTTCAATGTCTGTGGAAGGGGTAAGCTTCCGACAGAGATCTTTTCCCATGGGGGAGGATGCCTTGTCTGTGAGCAGATCTATGATTTTATAGTATTCAAGTGCTTTGTATGCTTTTTTGTTCATTGTTGCTATAGTTACTCCTTTTTGTTACTTCTGTTACTTCTGTGCTTTTCTGCGTAACACAGGATATGCAAAAAAACACTTCGTTTCCTATTTTACATGATTTCCATAGCAAAGGAAAGTAAAATGTGTTATGATACTGAATAAAGCCCGGAAGTAAGTGGAAACTGTGCAAAAATGCCAGAAAGCCCGGACCGGGATGCGGCCAAAGATCATAAAGAAAGTCTGGCTATGAATGCAAAGTGTGAAGCGGATGTGTTCGTGAGTATGTCTGCTTTGAAAGTAAAAAGAACAGAAAGGCAAGAATTTTATGCGTTTTTTAAATGAATTACATGAGGGAGACAGAGTAAACGGGATCTATCTCTGCAAACAGAAACAGGCAGCTACAACGAAGAATGGCAAGCCCTATGAGAATCTGATCCTTCAGGATAAAACAGGGGTGATCGATGGTAAGATATGGGATCCCAATTCTCTGGGAATTGATGAGTTTGATACTCTTGATTACATTGAGATCATGGGAGATGTGACAAGCTTTGCAGGCGCCATGCAGCTGAATATCAAGAGAGCACGCAAGGCAGGAGAAGGGGAGTATGATCCGGCAGATTATCTTCCTACCAGTGAGAACAGTGTGGATGATATGCAGAGCCAGCTACGAGAGCTTATCAACAGTGTGAAGAATCCCTATCTTTCCCAGCTTCTGAAGAAGCTCTTTGTGGAAGATCAGGAATTTATGAAGATATTTGAGGGACATTCTGCAGCGAAGACCGTACATCATGGCTTTATCGGCGGGCTGATGGAGCACACTCTTGGAGTGACCCGTCTCTGCGATTATATGGCGAATGCATATCCACTATTGAACCGAGATCTTCTGATCACAACCGCACTTCTTCATGATGTGGGCAAAACGAAGGAGCTTTCTGCTTTTCCGATGAATGATTATACAGATGAGGGACAGCTTCTTGGACATATTGTGATCGGGGCACAGATGGTACATGATCTTGCAAAAGAGATCCCGGATTTTCCGGAGAAGCTTGAAAATCAGGTGATCCACTGTATTCTTGCACATCATGGTGAGCTGGAGTACGGTTCTCCCAAGAAACCGGCACTTGCGGAGGCGGTTGCCCTGAATCTGGCAGACAATACAGATGCAAGGATGGAGACACTGACAGAAATTTTCCACGCAGACAAAGGCAAAAAAGAATGGCTTGGTTTCAACCGGCTTTTTGAGTCCAATTTAAGAAGAACAGGAGATATTTAATACATGGAATTCCGTAAAAACGATATACTCACTTTAGATATAGAGGATTGCGGAGTTGACGGTGAAGGTATCGGGAAAGCCGATGGCTTCACCGTTTTTGTGAAAGACGCCGTGATCGGAGACCGGATCAAAGCCAAGATCATCAAGGCAAAAAAGAACTATGGCTATGGCCGCCTGATGGAGGTGATCACACCGTCTCCATACCGTGTGAAACCTGCCTGCTCCATTGCCCGCCAGTGCGGAGGATGCCAGCTTCAGGCATTATCCTACGAGCAGCAGCTGAAATTTAAAGAGAAAAAGGTTCGTGGACATCTGGAAAGAATCGGAGGTTTTCAGAATCTTGATATGGAACCGATCATGGGGATGGAAGACCCCTATCATTATCGAAACAAGGCACAGTTTCCGGTAGGAAAAAATAAAGACGGAAAGATCATCACAGGCTTTTATGCAGGAAGAACCCACTCCATCATTGATAACCGAGAATGTATTCTGGGAGTGAAACAGAATAAAGAGGTTTTGGACCGTGTGATCGGACACATGGAAAAATATCATGTACAGCCCTACGATGAGGCCACGGGAAAAGGTCTTGTACGTCATATTATGATCCGTTATGGCTTCCATACAGATGAGATGATGGTCTGTCTGATCTTAAACGGAGATAAGATCCCTGCAGAAAAGGCTCTTGTGGAATCACTCTGTGAAATTCCGGAAATGACCAGCATTACCATCAATGTTAATAAAAAACGGAACAATGTGATCCTGGGTGATCAGCTTCGCCTCCTTTGGGGACAGTCCTATATAACGGACAGCATCGGAGATATTTCCTATCAGATCTCTCCCCTGTCCTTTTTCCAGGTCAATCCCATCCAGACTGAAAAACTGTATGGAAAGGCTCTGGAGTACGCCGGCCTTACGGGAAATGAAACTGTCTGGGATCTGTACTGCGGAATCGGAACTATCTCCCTGTTCCTGGCCCAGAAAGCAAAATTCGTCCGCGGCGTGGAGATCGTACCACAGGCCATTGACAATGCAAGAGAGAATGCGAAGCTCAATGGCATTGAGAATGTAGAGTTTTTTGTCGGAAAAGCAGAGGAAGTGCTGCCGAGAGAGTATGAGAAGAATGGCGTTTATGCAGACGTTATCGTGGTAGACCCGCCACGGAAGGGCTGTGATGAGGTACTTCTGAATACGATCCTTAAAATGAAGCCGGAGAGGGTTGTGTATGTGAGCTGTGACAGTGCGACACTGGCGAGGGATCTGAAGGTGCTGTGTGCGGAGGATTATGAACTGGTGCGGGTTTCTACTACTGATATGTTTCCACAAGGCGTTCATGTTGAGACGGTGGTACTTTTGTCCCAACAAAAGCCGGATGACACCATAGAGATCGACCTGGACCTGGATGAGCTGGACGCTACTGTTACCGAGACCAAAGCTACCTATGAGAAAATTAAGGCATATATCTGGGATAGGCACCATTTGAAAGTATCTAGCCTGTATATCTCACAGATTAAACGCAAGTGCGGATTAGAGGTTGGCCAGAATTATAACCTGTCCAAATCTGAAAATCCGAAAGTGCCAAAGTGTCCGCCAGAAAAGGAAGCGGCCATTATGGATGCACTGAAACATTTTCAAATGATTTGAGGGAGGTTGATGAATATGGCAAAGGGTATGACAGAAGATGCTGTTCGCGACTTAGCTCGTGAAGCTCTTGGTTTAGTTGATAGTGAAATTGCGCGTGCTGGTGTAGGGCAGCTTACCACATTCAATCAGCTTGGGTTCCCAGGAGTAGCTGATAAACCAGATGGTTGGTATCTCCCGAATAATAAAAATGAGGTTGCAGTTGTTCTGGAAACGAAAGCAACTCGTATTACTCTTGGACAAACGCAAGTTGATGAAGTTCTGAAAAACGTGCGCATTATGCAAACACAATATAAGCAGGTTGTAGGAATTCTATATAACGGAGAAGATATTCGTGTTTTCAAAGGTGAAGAGGAAGTAAAGACACCCACCAAGTTGCAGAGTGTTAGCTATTATCTGTCGCTGTATACCGTGGATAGTATTGATAAAGAGCGAATCTATGAATTAACCGCAAAGATCAATAATGGACTACATTTTGAATTTGGTATTAAAAACCTGTATCATCGTATGATTTTCACTGCATGCGCTTTAGTAGCTGAACGTTATGGTGCTGGATTGCAGCGTCTAAAAGATATGGGGTATGCGACATTCCATACAGCAATTCATTCGACGCTATCCAAATCGCTCGAAGATAGCCGAAAGCAAAATGCTAAAATTGATATTCTGTTGGAAGAATATTCCGACATTAAAATGAATACAACGGACAATCAGCAGGCAATCAATGATTTTATCGACTGGGTTGTTGAGATCTCCGAGTGTGTCAACTCAAATGAATGGCGTGGTGAAGACGTAATGGGCATCTTCTTTAACGAATTCAATCGTTACAAGAAGAAGTCTGAGGCTGG
>OJOF01002548.1_pt1 | contig 11442 bp, 10 predicted proteins | sample 1598181 | NCBI WGS metagenome assembly OJOF01 (sample SAMN01915226, study PRJEB22387) | human gut metagenome | isolation source: stool | host: Homo sapiens | place: USA
TATCGAAGCCGTCATCGGACACGAATACTTCCACAACTGGACCGGCGACCGTGTGACCTGCAGAGATTGGTTCCAGTTGTCTCTGAAGGAAGGCCTCACTGTCTTTAGAGAACAAGAATTCTCTGCCGATATGCTCGGCGACGAGTCTTCCCGCGCTGTTAAGCGTATTGATGACGTGCGTGTTCTGAGAAACGCTCAGTTCCCGGAGGATGCGGGCCCTATGGCGCATCCGATTCGTCCCGACTCTTATCGCTCAATCAACAACTTCTACACCACCACCGTTTATGAAAAAGGTGCGGAAGTTGTGCGCATGTATCAGACACTGTTCGGCAAGGACGGTTTCCGCCGCGGCCTGCTCGAATACATCAACCGTTATGACGGAACCGCTGCTACCTGCGACGATTTCTTAAATGCGATGGCCGAGTCAAATTATGAAGATTTATCTCAGTTCGAACTTTGGTACTCCCAGGCCGGAACGCCCCGCATCTCGGTCGAAACCAAGTGGGATGAAATCGCCAAAACCTTTACATTGACGCTTCGCCAAAACAACCGTACCTTCCCGGGCAAACCGGCGCCGAAACCGCTCATGATTCCCGTTAAGATCGGTATTCTGGATGACGCCGGAAACGATATTCCGCTGCAGCTGGAAGGGGAAGACTCTCCGGACGGCACAACTCGTCTGTTGATTTTGGACGAAGCTGTTCAGAGCTGGACCTTCCGCAACGTGTCGACCAAACCGCTGCTGTCTATCGGAAGAGGCTTTTCCGCCCCGGTTATCTTCAACACTGAATACACACGCGAACAGCTGGCTTTCTTAGCCCGCCATGATTCAGACCTTTTCAATCGCGCCGATGCGTTTGAGAAACTGACGCTGCAAATGGTCGATCAATTCATCACCGACCTGAGCAGACGCGGCGCACAAAACGCGATGCCGTCTGAGTCCTACCTCTTTGCGTTTGAGGATATTCTCAACGACGATTCCCTGTCTCCGGCCTACCGTGCGAAAGTTCTGGAAATGCCGAGCGAGAACTACATAGCCGAGAATCGCGTTCTCATCGAACCGGCGCTCATTCGCGAAGCCTGCGATCTGATTAAACGCAGAATCGGCCAGCGCTTAAGAGGCTCGTTCGAAGACAAGGTTAAAAACAACCAGACACCGGGCCTCTATCGTCCCGATGCTGCAGACGCCGGACGCCGCGCACTCAAGCTTCTGTCTTTGGGCTACCTGGCCTACGCTCAAGATGCCAAAGCCATGCAGCAGGTTCGCAACCTTTATAAGAACGCAAACAACCTCACGGATCGCCTCGGGGCTGTCAACATCGCCGTCCAAGCTTCGCTGCCGATCGGAGAGGAGCTTTTGAGCAAAGCCGATGTCGAGTGGAAGTCCGAACCGCTTTTAAATAACAAGTGGCTGGCGTTGAGCACCCAGCTTCGCACTCAGCGCGGAAAACGTCCGACGGTGGATCTCATTCGTGCGCTGACCCAGCATCCGAAGTATCAGGATCACAACCCCAACAGCATCTACGCCCTGCTCGGTACCTTCTTCCGGACCGGCGGTCCCGAATTCCATCGTCCGGACGGTATGGGCTATCAGCTCTGGGTGGACAGCGTACTTTTCGTGGACAAGTTCAACCCGCAGGTTGCTGCGCGTCTTGCCCGTGCTTTGGAAAACTGGCGCCGCTACGAACCTACTTTGTCCAACCTCATGTATAAGGCACTCAAGTACGTCAGCGAAGAAAAGAATCTTTCTCCGAATGTACGAGAAATTATTGAACACGCCTTAACGGAACCCGTCTAGATTTTTTTAGAATGCAGATCACAAACGATCTTTCAAAAGGAGATTTATAAAGTGGCCATCAACCTTCAGCAGTTTTTAGTAAAACAGTTAAGCGACGGCGCCATCGATCAGCAGCTATGCGATCTTCTCAACGCAGTTGCCGACTTGAGTAAAGAAATCAACGATAAGGTGACCCACGGAGCTCTTGCCGGCGTTCTCGGCTTTGCCGGAACGGACAACGTTCAAGGCGAACACCAGAAAAAACTTGACGTCATCACCAATGAGATTTTTGTGGAAGGCGTCGAATGGACCGGTGCCTTAGCCGGCATGGCCAGCGAAGAGATGGACCACTGTCTGCCCACACCGTCTGCCTTTAAGCGCGGTGAATATCTCATCATGTTCGACCCTCTCGACGGCTCGAGCAACATCGATATCAACGCACCGATCGGTACGATCTTTTCCATTACGAAAGCACCTGAAGGCAAGATCACCGATGAGAGCTTCCTCACGCCCGGCCGTAAACAGGTTGCCGCCGGCTATGTGATGTATTCCCCGCAAACAATCCTGACATTAACCGTCGGCACCGGCGTTTTCATGTTCACGCTGAACCTTGGTACCGGAGAGTACATCCTTACGAAGGAAAACGTCCGTATTCCTGTCCAGACCCAGGAATTTGCGATCAACATGTCCAACATGAGACATTGGGAAGCTCCGGTTCAGAAGTATATTCAAGAACTTTTGGCCGGTGACACCGGTCCGTTGGGCAAGAACTTCAATATGCGCTGGGTTGCTGCAATGGTTGCAGAAGTTCATCGTGTCCTTTGCCGCGGCGGTATTTTCATGTACCCGCGCGACAACCGCGATCCGTCCAAACCCGGCAAGCTCCGTTTGATGTATGAAGCCAACCCGATGTCTTTCCTTATTGAACAAGCTGGCGGCAAAGCAACGAACGGATATCAAAATATTCTTGATCTGCAGCCCGAGAAGCTGCACCAGAGAGTGGCTGTTTTCTTAGGCAGCGCTGAAGAAGTGGAGCGCGTCACCTCCTATCATAAGTAATTCGTTCTTCTCTCAAATAAGAAAGCGGGCCGCGGCCCGCTTTTTTATCAATGCTGTCAGCTGTTACTGCTGCTGATCAGGATTTTTATTGGCGATCAAAATCTTCGTAATCTTATCGTCCATTGTGTCGAGTGTGCCGGTAATAGAAGCGTTCAATTCTTTATTCGCGGCAGCAATTTGATCTTCGGTTCCCTTAAAGGCTTCGAGAATCTTGTTTTGACGGTCGCTTAAGCGCTGTTCGGTCTGAGACAGAATCTGTTTCTGCTCTTCCATCCAGATTTGCCATTTTTTCTCAAAATCGGCCTTCACATCGGTCAGACGGGAAGCTTCCTGATCGGTTGCGAGTTTGCGCTGTTCCTGGAGTTCTTTTGTCAGGCGGCGCATGGTGGCAAACGAGCCTGTCTGCTGAACAAACAGAATGTAGATCACGATCACAAAAAGGAGGCTGAACCAAAACAGAAGCATTAAGGTAATCGGCGCCTTTGCTGTCGTAATCAGGAGGTTAACTTCAACGGGTGCATTTACTGCCGGCCAATTAATAAATACAAAACCGGCTCCGATTAATAAGACCAATAAGAGGACGATATAACGCATAGACGAACCTTATAAATTTTTAGGGAGGAGTTTTGTCAGTTTAATAGATAAGCTCCTGAATGCACAGAGTCGAAACCGTCGCTGCAAAGTTCCGAGCTGAATTAACGGAGATTTCTCTCTTTTTTCTTTTTCATCGCTTCTGCCTTGCTCAAATAGAGAAAAAATCTTTTGTTTCTAAACATCTTGGTGCTCTTCGATACTTGCCATTAGGCGCATAATGCTAAGAGTTAATAGGAGAAAATGAATGAAAACTGATCCGCGTTTCCCGAAACTTCATATCGTTGACCATCCGCTCGTGCAACACAAGCTCAGCACCATGCGTGAAAAGAAGACTCCGTCTAACTCCTTCCGTCAACTGCTCCGCGAACTTACCTACTTGATCGGATATGAAGTAACACGCGATCTGCCGCTCGAAATTCGTACGATTGATACTCCGCTTTGCAAATGCAAAGCTAATTTCATCAAAGGTAAAAAGCTGGTGATTATTCCGATCCTGAGAGCCGGCTTAGGTATGTCAGAAGGCCTTATGGACTTGATGCCGTCTGCCCGTGTCGGTCATATAGGCTTATACCGCGGTCCTGATCATAAACCGGTTGAATACCTTGTTAAGCTGCCCTCCAAGCTCGAAGGCCGTCGTGTCATTCTGTGTGACCCGATGCTGGCAACCGGAAACTCTGCTGTCGCAGCTGTCGACACATTGCTTAAGCGCGGCGTAAAACCAAAAGATATTACTTTTGTCGCTCTGGTCTCAGCCCCCGAAGGAGTTGAAACATTCCAGAAAGCTCATCCCGAAATTGAGCTCTATGTCGCCTCTTTGGACGAAAAACTCAACAAGGATGCCTACATTCTTCCCGGCCTTGGCGACGCCGGTGACAGAATTTTCGGCACCAAATAAGTGCATACTTAATTAAATCTTAGGTATAAACCCTCGTATTTTTATTGAAAACGAGGGTTTTACTTTATCTTCTTCAGTCAAGGCTTGATTTTTGAGAGACATAGGATTTGTTCGGGAGCATTATTACGCTCAGTGTTAAACGCTAACTCATCCTATTTCTAAGGTTTATCATGGCTGATGATTTTAAAGACATCTCCCACCTCTATAAGGTGACACCTTCTGCCAAGACCATCATTGATGGCGAAGATTTGGTAGAAACAAAACAGAAATCCAAAGCTTATGCTTGGTGCGACGTTCTTCAATCCGTTACCGGTTTGATCCTTGGTCTCTTCTTGTTCTGCCACATGGGTTTCACCAGCTCCATTCTTCTTGGCAAAGACACTTTCTGGTCTCTGGTTTCTTTAACCGGCGGCTACTTCATTGACGGTGTTGATCACCTCTGGATGCACTCCGTTTTCGTCGGCACGATCTTCGTTCTCGTCGTCATCCATGCGATCCTTGCTCTCCGCAAGTTCCCGAACAACTACAAAGCCTTCCGCATCATGCGCGGCCACTACAAACTGCTCCGTCACACCGACACAACGATGTGGTGGGTTCAGTTCATCACCGGTGTTATCCTCACCGCTCTGGTCTTCCCGCATATGCTTCCCATGCTGATGAATCCGGGCAGCATCGGACCTTACGGCAGCGGTCTCGAGGTTTATCACTCCTGGCTGTGGGTTATCTTCCTGTTCCTCATCGTCACTGAACTTCACGGCATGATCGGTCTGTATCGTCTGTGCATGAAGTGGTGCGGTCCGTCGAACGCCACACGCAGCTTCCTCCGCAAGCTTACATATGTCCTCATCATCGGTATGATCGCCATGGGTTCCTTCACCATCATGGGCTTCTACAACGCCGGTGCTGAAGCTGCCAAGCTTGATCCTGAAGCTCACTACGTTCCGGGCTGGCTGCAGACTCCTCAGACTGCTCCGTACCCGAGCTGGTGGCCTGATCACCTCAAGAAGAACTAATCAGATTCTTCTAGGAACATAATTCAGACGGGCGCTTTGAAGCGCCCGTTTTCTATATCTCAAATTTAGTTCTAACACTCGTTGGGTGTGCGATGCATTAGGCACGTCCTGGAAAAGAAATCGCTTCTGTCCATCTTCCCATCGTAGAGTTCATTTTTTACCAACTTAGAAAATAGCGATGCCGCGGAAGACTCAGCATGGTTTGAGTTTTTCAGCAGAATCACACCTAAATCAATTTTAGGCAGAGCTGTTTGTATCTCGCAGATTCTTCCTTCTTCCACTTCTCTCTCTACCGATACTTTGGGTAAGTAAGCAACACCAAACCCGCTTTCTAAAAAGGTGTTAATGATGTTTCTACTGCTCACTTGCATGTCTTTTCCCATACATATCCCTCGTTTGTCCAAAAACCGCTTGAAAAACCGGAAAGGACCGCTGGTGAAGTTCCACGTCAAAAGATTTAAGTTCGGGCAATGGTTCGGAAGAAAGAACTGTTCCTTTTCTATTTTCAGCCTCGGCGAACCAAACAATCCTAATTCCTCCGAACATAATGGGAGTGCAGTCAACGGACTTTCGTAGCTCCCCATATTGAAGGAGACAGCCAGGTCTACCTCGGACCTTAAAACCATATCTTTAATCGAGTAAGCAGTGCCAAGTTCAACCTTTATCGTTACGTCCGGCGCCATCTGTCTAAAGTTGTTAATGACGTTCACTAAACGATATTGGAGCAAGGTTTCGTTTACAGCTATACCTAAGTTCCCCGTTAGTCTCGGAGACCCTCCTTTCATAGAGGATATTTTTTCAGTGGCCTCCAATATCTTCCTTGCCTCCTCCAGGACCTTTTCGCCGTCTTTAGTTAGTCTCATCTGTCTTACGACTTTTTCAAAAAGAATTAAATTCAGCTCGTCTTGAAGATTATTAATATGGAAGCTAACCTTAGCCACCGAAAAGTTTTTTTCCTTTGCAGCGCCGCTGTACGATCCAGTTCTCACGATCGCTTCAAGTAATGAGAGGCTTAGAAGATTCATTCCGATATCTCTGATGGCAGACGTCTTTATTCTATATAGCGCGAAGAACCTCAGAGATTGAATCAACCGCTGAGGTTCAAAATGCGCTACGAATCAGTTAGATTTTCTAAGGATGTTTTGTGCCGCAATATGACCTTGATTTCTCTCAAGTATGCGAACGGTCTTCGCAATGGTGCGAACTCCGATACTCACAGGTGCAAACAGCTCACTGAACACGGTGAGGAACGCTGCATCAAATTAAGAGAAGTAGCTGGATTCTCAGCGGTGCGAACGATATTTCAAATCGTTGGGCCTCGTAAGATTTTACATTGCCTATTAGGCAAATGAATTTGCAAATTGACTTTTATTTTCCATGGGTCAAATTAACGTGGAATAAGCTGTAACGGAGGCTTGCCGAGGTTACAGCATTATGCCGCGTAAGTAATTTGACGCCTAAATTCAATTAATTACGCTTTTTATAAGGCCCTTAAGCAAATCTGTGCTTAAGGGCCTTATAAACCAAAGGCGGATGTTTCTTTCCGACTACTCTTTCAGAACAGCACCGTATTCTTTCATCTGCCTAACAGAAGCCCCATTAAGCTCTACTCTGTGTGACACACTAACGAGGCGGTCAAGAATGGCGTCTGAGTAGGTTGTGTCGTTAATGTATTCACTCCATTTGTTTACGGGTAAAACGCTAGTAACGATTGTGCTTGCATACATGTACCTTTCGTTTATGATTTCCAGCAGATCCTGACGTGATCGGGCATCAAGCTGGCCGATCCCCCAATCGTCCAGCACAAGAAGATCAATGGTTTTCATCTCCTTGAGCTTCTTGAAGTAGGTTTCAACAATTTGGTGTGATGCCGCCATTTGGTTCAGCAGCAAGGGTACTCTTACAACCCTTGCTGTTCTGCCTTTTATGCAAGCCTGATTCACTAGGGCACAAGCTAAGAAGGTTTTCCCACATCCGGCAGCGCCTGTGATGATAATGTTCTGGTGCTCTTCCATCCATCTCATCGTAAGCAATGCGTCGATTTTGTTTTTGTCCAAGCCACGCTCAATGCTGAAGTCAATTGTGTCGGGCCGCGCATTTGGAAGACAAATTTTGGCCTCTTTCAGCCGCCTCGCCAACGCGTTGGAGTCTCGTCTCTGCACCTCGTTTTCCATGATTTCATAGATGCAATCCAGAGCGGACATTCCGCATTCATCGGGATCCGACAGGATAGAAGTAAGCCTTTCGTAGGCGGCTCTCATTCGTAATCGATAGAAGAGAGTTTTTAAGTGATTCAGTTTGTCCTCAGCAGTAATTATTGCGGATGTTTTCATGGCTAATGGTCCTGTAGTTAAGATCTGTTGCGTTTTCGGTGAGCCCTAAGAGCGTCTCTTTCTGACGCATCTTTGCCCACTCTTTGATGTATTCGTAATTTAGGTACCGATGTTCGTAAGCAGCCTGCAGTGCTTCTCTGGCAATTGCTATGGGACACTCCCTCAAGAGCAGTTTTAAGCAAAAGCAGAAGCGTCGTGCATTCAAAGTGTCGACTTTCCATTTCGCGGTGAGTACGTTGCTAACCGTCTCTCGGTCATAGCCGCATTTGACAAGCTCTTCTACCCATTGTTCTTTGGTTAAGCGCTGTCGTTTCTCCTTCGGAGTTAAGTGTTCCGGAAGAATGTGTGTTTTTTCGCCGGTGATTTCTAAGTAGCGCTTGTGTTGCGCTATGCAGCTTCCTGTCTCTTTGTCATAAATCAAGACTCGTTCTTCCGTCTTTAACACCGTTACGGTCATTCCCACATAAATGACCGGAACGCTGTAGCGATGTCCTCCGTCTTCGCCGAGCCGTATGCAATGACCTTTATCGACTTTCAAATATCTCCAGTTTCCGATTTCATAGGGAAGAATCGGCAGGTTCTTGAGCTTCTGCCTTTCATGAGTGTTGAACTCAAGTTCTCTGTTGCTTTGAAGGTTCTTTGTGAAGGGACGCTTGTTAAATATGTCCCTATGCTCAGCAATTTGTTGGTTCAGGTCCTCCAAGTTGCTGGCACGTATAGGTCCATTGAGTCTTAGGGAAGCAAGGACGCGTCGATAGGTATGTGTGACGCTGTTTTCTACCCGATTTTTCCCTTTAGGGGTTCCCGGTCGGCAAGCAAATGAGCTGATACCGTAATAATTGCACAGCGATTGAAGGATAGGACTGTAGTCAATTTTGTCCTTGCCGTGTGTGACTACCAAGCTTTTAGCGTTGTCTACGATCAGCGTTTTCGGAGCGCCGCCGAAGAACTCGAGTGCTTTGACAATCCCGCCCATCCAAGAAATCTGCTTCTCGTTTTCAAAAGCGCATATGTATATTTTCTGACTGAATGTCAGAGTTGCCAGAAATAGCCTACTTGTGCGCTTTTTACCTCTTCTATCAATCCAGGTAACTGAGTCTCCTGCAAAGTCGACTTCGAGCGACTCGCCGGGGATTCGTTCTAAATTGGTATAAATCTGAGTCGGTGTTTTTTCTTTGATCAGCTTTTCCAGCCGGCGACAAAATGTCGCATAAGAGCAAGCAGTTTCGGGGTCCTCAGACTTGTAGTGTTCATACAAAAGCTGCCTGGTTGCATATTTAACGTTCGTGAGTTTTCCAAGGATCTCCTCTGCATTGAAGTCTCTGTACTCACGTTTTATTGGAACTCGTACGGTCTCTTCCAACTCCTGTTCCTGGCATTCAGACGCCTGAGCCAATGTCAGGTTCGACTGTTTAATGCGATTAGCGTACTTGCTAACCGTTGACTTGGATATGCCTAATGCCTTTGAGACTTCAGAGTACGAACAGCCTTCATTAAGTTTGGCTGCTATATCTTTAATCGTTGCCATCGTGGATTCTTTCATAGGGGTCCTTTTAAATAAAAAGACCCAAAAGTTACAATCCAACGATTAAAAAATGGTTATATGCTAACTGTTCGCACCAGTGAGAACACCGTAATTACATCTTTTCGGTTAATCAGTGAACGACAAGATTTTTCAAGCGTTCGCACCGGTGAGAACACCGTTCGCGCGCGTGCGAGAATTCATCATCCTTACGGATGATGAAAATTTCAGGTCAAACTTCTTATTCGTTGAAAAATCTCAAAAATTGAGTTTGCTAAACTTCAGATACTGATTTTTTTAGCAAACTCCGTTCTTGCTTTCAACTATCAGAACTTCATCAGATTTTCTTTTTTCTCTTTCCATGTTGTCGTCCCGCCTTCCTTTCCAAGCCCGCTTTATTCTTGCTTCCTTTACAGCAGTCTCTTTAATCCCTACCTCAGGCTGCCAGTCAATACATGACAAAAAGGAAGTAACCGTTGAAATTCTGCATACCAACGATATGCATTCTCACTTTGCGGGCAGTAAAAACGGAAGCGCCTGTATCACGGAAAACGACTGCGAAGGCGGTTATGGCCGAGTTGCGGAATACGTAAAAGAAGTAAAGGAAAGAAATCCCAATGCCATCTTCTTGGATGCAGGTGACCAGTTCCAAGGATCTCTGTTGTATGTGAATTACCATTCGCCGTTAGTAGGCAAAATCACAGACAAGATGCGCTACGACTTCGCAACCTTTGGCAATCATGAATTCGACGAGGGCTGCAAAGCTCTGTCCGACTACGCTAAGAAGGCAGACTTTCCCTTTCTGGCTGCCAACCTCAAACCGTCGCCGGGCTGCCCCTTGAGCATGAACAGCATCTCTCCTTTTACCGTCATTGACGGCCGGACGCGAAGATAGGAATCATCGGCTTAGCCAATCCGGATGTCGTAAACCAGTCAAAGGCCTGCAAAGACACAAAGTTTGTCGATCCCGTCGAAGCAGTCAAAGATTCCGTTAAGGCGCTTCAGGCTCGGAAAGTAAATATCATCATTGTTCTGTCTCATCTCGGATTACCTTTCGATGAGGAGTTAGCAAGAAACGTCAGCGGAGTAGATCTGATTGTCGGCGGCCACACGCATGATTACATCGGCCCCGGTTCTCCTCTAGGCCCTTATCCGATCATTGAGAAATCTCCGAGTGGCAAACCGGCTCTCATCGTGACAACTTCCGGCGAAGCAAAATTCTTGGGTCATCTGGAAGTGAGCTTTAACAAGGAAGGCATACCGACAAGTTGGAACGGTGAACCTGTACGTTTAGGCAAAGCCGGCGGCTCATCTGAAATCACGAAGATCATCAATCAGGCAGCAGAACCTGTCATCAAGAGAAATTCAACAGTCGTCGGAACCAACCTTGTCAAAATGAGAGACGGCCTGGATCCTTGCCGCGAAGGTGATTGTTTATCCGCGATGGTCACCACAGACGCAATGCTGGATTACGCGCGCCCCAAAGGGGCAGTCGTTGCGTTGATTAACGGAGGAAACTTCCGCGCCGCCCTTCCTGTCGGAAAGATCACGCAAGGCGACATCGATAATCTGCTCCCGTTCAAAGATAAGGTCTTACTCAGAAAATACACAGGCAAACAGCTTTTCGAAGCCGTTGAATACGGCGTCTCGGACGTTGACGGAATCGGACCGAGAATGATTCAAGCGTCGGGATTAAGGTACACCTATAGCCCGACTGCTCCGGTTGGCCATAGAGTCAGGTCCGTTGAAGTGCAGGACAAGAACGGCAAGTGGAAGCCGTTGGAGTACAACAAGGTTTATGTTGCAGCGGTCGGTGCTTTCCTTGCTTCAGGAGGAGACGACCATAAAGCTCTGGCCGGCGGCATCCAAATTTCAAATTCGGGGCTTCTCGTTGCCGATGTCCTGAAAGCTTATTTAAAGAAGAAGTCTCCAATCAGCCAAACACCTCAACCAAGAATATCAACGGTGAAGGAACCTTCTGGAGAGTAAAGAAATGAGAGAGGCTGCAATGTCACTAAACAAGCAGCCTCTTCTTCTATCTAAAATTTCTCAACTATGCATTCGGCAGCCAAGAATCTCTTTGACGAGTGTGCCTCGGCGCCAAATGCTGAATATCCATAATTCGGTGCATGGAGTCTGTCCGCGTGCTGTTAAAGACGAGATACAACGGATCGAGCGTTACAGATCCTGCTTTGTCAGAAGCGAACTTAGCTGTTCCACTGATCATTGCATTCCAGTCCACAAGTTTC
>OJOF01002557.1_pt1 | contig 11402 bp, 9 predicted proteins | sample 1598181 | NCBI WGS metagenome assembly OJOF01 (sample SAMN01915226, study PRJEB22387) | human gut metagenome | isolation source: stool | host: Homo sapiens | place: USA
TGCGGACAATGTGCGGAAACCCTCTGTGCTGGCACAGCTTCATGCAAAACAGGTAGAACGCAGCGTAGAAACGCAGAAATCCCAGAAGCGGAAAAGTCACGATATGGAACTGTAAATAGGATAACCCCGTTAGATCTCTGCAAGGAATCTAACGGGGCATTTTTGAAAAAGGAGGGCCTTTGCTGACATTAACACCGATCAATCTGAAAACGGCAAACGCATTTGTGCAGCAATATCACCGCCACCATAAGCCGACGCGAGGGCATAAGTTCTCCATTGGCGTATCGGAGAATGGCGCATTGGTGGGCGTTGCTATCTGCGGCAGGCCCGTAGCGCGGAGGCTGGACGATGGCTATACGCTGGAAGTCAATCGCCTGTGTACGGATGGAACTCCAAACGCCTGCAGCATCCTGTATGCGGCGGCGTACCGTGCAGCACGGGCAATGGGTTACAACAGAGTTGTTACCTACATTCTGGATACGGAGAATGGCAGTTCCTTGAAAGCTGCCGGGTACACCTGTGAAGGCAGGGCCGGGGGTTTGGAATGGAACGGCGCAAAAGCACCAAAACAGGCCGACCAATATCCGCGCCAGATGAAAACACGATGGGTCAAGAAAAAGGAGGGCTTGCATGGCAGTTGACCGCAAACAGCAGATGAAAGAAATCACGGAACGGCTGGAGCAGGGCGTAAAGGACATTTTCACATCGGAAATGTACACGACATACCTGCGCACGATGGCAAAATTCCACAATTACAGCTTCAACAATACGCTGTTGATCGCTATGCAGCGGCCTGATGCCACACTGGTGGCAGGGTTTAACGCATGGAAGAATAAGTTTAACCGCTACGTCAAAAAAGGCGAAAAGGGCATTCAGATTATCGCTCCGGCTCCCATCAAGGAGGTGGAAGAACGCGAGAAAATCGACAAGGATACGGGTCTGGTTGTGCTGAACGAAAACGGTGAACCGGAAATGGAACGTGTAGAGTATGTGGTTCCGCGTTTCCGAGTGACGACGGTTTTTGATGTTTCACAGACCGATGGGGAACCGATTCCGTCGCTGGAAGTGAACGAACTGACGGCCAGCGTCAAAGACTATGCGCTGCTTACGGCTGCAATCGAGCAGGTATCGCCTGTGCCGATGCGGTTTGATGAAATCGAAGGGGATGCCAAAGGCTATTACAGTGATGCAGACAAAGAAATCTGCATTCAGGTCGGCATGGGCGAGAGCCAGACCATAAAGACGATGATCCACGAGGTTGCTCATGCGATGCTGCATAACAGCGATTTCATGAAACAGCGCGGGGAAGAAAAAGACAGGCTTACAAAGGAAACCGAAGCGGAGAGTATTGCATTTACGGTCTGCTCGGCTCTGGGCATTGATACGTCTGATTATTCATTTCCTTATGTAGCAAGCTGGGCCAGCGGCAAGGAGATGAAGGAACTGAAAGATTCGATGGATACGATTCGATTGACCGCAGCCGACTTTCTGGAAAAGCTGGAAGCGGCAGTCGCGGAAAGGAGCGCAGAACGCATGACCGCGATGCAGTATGCGGAAAAGCTGATTGCCAATAAGGAGCAGGAAAAAACGATTTTCGATGATGAGCAGCGAAACCTCATCGTGAATTTTGCTTTCAAGCTGGATGACCGGGCTGCAACAGAAGAACTGGTGAACGGTCTGGCGGCGGCACTGGCCGAGGATGACAAAGAAGAAGCCAACCGCCTGATGTACGATGCGCAGGAGAAAATCGAAAATCTCCCGGATGGGATGATTGGTCTTTCGGAAATGCACGACTACGGCTACCGGAAAGATGATGTGCTGCCGCTGACGAAAGAGGGCGCACGGGAGTGGCATCGGCTGGGTGAGAGGATTTATCCGCTGTTCCGTGATGGTACGGCAGGTGATTATGTAAGCCAAGAGGAAATCGAGCTGCACGATGGCATTTTCGGCATAAAGGCTGACGCATGGGATGCGATTTTGTTAGAACAACGGGAAGATTATGCTGAGGACGAGTACGCGCGTCCAGACTTTCAGTTGACAGTAATAAACCGTGAACAGGCTCTGCGGCTGTATGACGAGGGAAAGCAGATTTATCTCGTCCGCGTCAGCCCGTGGCCGATTCTTGTCACGGCACGAGAGGAAATCGAGCGCGGAAGTGATACCTTCCAGATTGCAATAGCAGATTTGGAGCAGGAGCGGAACATGACAGAACAGGAAAATGTGCTGCTGTATGGCAACGAAAAGCAGTTCGGTATTTATCAGATCACAGAGCGTGACCCGGAACATAACTATCGTTTCATGGGGCTGGACTATGTGCAGAAAAAAGGCATGACGGTTGCCCGCGCAGACTACGACCTGATTTATACCGCGCCGCTTACGGAAAAGGACACGCTGGATGGCATTTATGAACGGTTCAATATCCAGCGTCCGGCAGACTTTACGGGACATTCGCTGTCGGTCAGTGATGTGGTGGTACTCAATGATGGCAGTACAGTCAAAGCCTACTATGTGGACAGCATTGGATTTGCAGAACTGCCGGATTTTTTCAAGGAAAGGAATATGGATTTGCAGAAAGAAAACCTTTTGAACGCAGAACTGCAGGAAATCGAAATCTTTGATAAGCCGGGTCTTTTCAGCAATGGCCGACTGCGGGATGAAGATGTGCCGGAGGGCTTATATCGCTATGATCTGCGCGGCTCAGACTATGACCCAGGCCAGCCCATTACAGTGGAGAAAACTGTGGTGGTGAACCATGCGGCATCTGTCCTGATGGCCGAAGAACTTGACCTTGGCGCAGATGGGCGGCTGGAACTTGGCGAGGATGGGCTGAATTTTACAGGTGCAGAACTGACCGTGCGGGAGTTCATGGAGGAACAGCAGCAGAAAAGAAATGGACTGATCCACGGCGATTCCGACCATATCGCAGTCGAAGGGCATATCGGCACATGGTACGCCATTGATGAAACGGAAGTTGGCGGCGAGAAGTTCTTCCTGCTGGAACATGAGGAACACGGTGACATGGCGGCCTGTGTTGCAGTCAATGAGCAGGGCAAGCTGGTGGCAGAGGACTTGTGGAACGGCTTCGATGAGGATTTTCAGGAGGCCGTGCAGAAATATTTCTCTGAAAAATGGAATATGCCGAAAAAAGAAGATGTGGTATCGGAGATCATTGAAAAGGCTGTGCCTGTGCCGGACAACAGCGCGCAGGACTATTCGGATGTGCCTGTCTACTATGAGCCGTTCAGCTATGCCAAAGAAAATGACGAGGTGGATTTATACCGTACCTCCTATCGGCTGAACGGCGAGTGCAAGCAGGCGATCCATGAAGCGATTGCGGACAATTATGACGGAATGTACCTTGGCGATGATGCAGTCGATCAGGTGGTGAAGCAGTATGGTATGGAGCGTGTGGGGTACATTCTTGCGAATACCTTGCGCTACAAAAACTATGATGACCGCTTTTCTCACAGCAATAAGGAATGGGCAGAGCAGGTCGGCACCCCGGAGAATAATGCGAGAATCATTAAATTTCGAGCAGATTGGGTAGTTACCAGCCATTCGGCTGTGCTGGATGGCTTTGTGACGATGTACCGAGAGAAACTGGAGAAGCAGAAGGAATTGGAACAGCCATTCGTAAAGCGATTCTATGTGGTCGAGAACCGGCAGGCTGTTCCGCTTGAAATTAAGCGGTTGGGCAATCTCGACGATGCAGTGTCGCAGTATCAGGCACTTCCGAACCATTACATGAAAGCCTTGGGTGTGGAGAAAAATCCTGATCCTCTGCCGGGTTCACTGGATATTTTGCAGTGCAGGAACGGCATTGACACCATTGTGGAGGACTACAAAACGGTTCCGGGCTGGGATAACCCGTATATCAAGAACCATGTTGTCCAGCCGTTGCAGGAGGCGTTAGCCGTGCAGGATGTGGAGTTGGCATACGAATTGCCGGATGCCTATTTTCACATTCAGACCTGTGACGATGGTTTCGACTATACCTTATATAATAAGGACTTCACGGGACGGGATGGCGGCATCCTTGAAACGGACGGAGATAAGTCTGTGCAGGAGGCTATGACGGAGCTGTTGGGAGAGTTCGGCTGCGATGCGGCAGAGGGTAAAGTCATGGACGCGGCAGAACTGCGGGAACAGGTTGATGCGGTGGCTGAACAGCAGGCAGAGGTTTTGAAAGAAAAGCTTGCCGCAGAAAGACCTGCGCCGGAAGAAACGCTCAGCTTTTATGTTGCGGAGTGTTTAGAGTTTACGTTTGCAGGAGAGTTCCACGACCATCTGACGATGGAAGAAGCGTTGGAAGTCTACGACAAGATTCCGTCCGAACGGATGAACGCCGACAAGTGCATTGGATTCTGCATCGAGGAAGATGGCGGCTTTGTTGGAATGTATGAGTTGGTCGTGAACGATAAAGTCCAGCGCGAGAACATCAACTCCATCAACTATTTCAGGGATGATAAGTTGGTGCAGCAGGCTATTTCCGACATGGAAAAGCTGATGGCGGAACGGCAGCAGAGTAAGGAGCAGGAACGCAGTAGTACGAAAAAGTCTGTTCTGGATGCTCTGCGCAATCTGAAAGCCAAGAAACAGGAGCAGTCTGCACAGGAACAGGACAAGCCGAAGAAAGCAAAAACGAAAGGAATGGAGTTATGAGCAATGTACGCTTTGATGAACTGGAATTGATGCTGATGGCGATGTTTGAGCAGCCGACGCTTAGGGATACGATTCAGGTGTTGACGGAGATCCAGCCGCTTGTGGCAGAGGATGCAGAGATGGCTGCGCTCGTTCAGCAGACCATCCCGAAGATGCAGCAGTTGAATGAGCAGCAGTTCAAGGGGCTGGAGTTGGAGTGGCATAGGCCGGAGGATGATGCAGGAAAATGAGTTCAGATATATTTGTGATTTACCAGATCGACAATTCCGAGAAAAATCGTGAGTATCGCTGCCGCAGCTACGAATACCAGATTCAGCATGGCTTTATGATAACCGCAGACAATTATGGTACGGGCTATTCTGGTACGGCTACGCGAGGAATGGGCGCGGAAGCGATTCGTAAAAAGATGGAAAGCATTAACCCGGACAAATTCAAAATTAGAAAATTTGGGGTCAGTGATGTAATCGGATTGACTGAGGCAGGCAAAACCTCTTTTTTCTATGTTGATAAGGATAGGCTGGTGAGATTCAACGGCTTTTTCCCAAAGCCCCAGAGTGGCACATACCTGATTCTTGATGAGGGCGGCTATCAGGTGGCAGGACAAAAAGGCACATGGATGGTATCGGATGAAGTAGAGGTCGATGGTCAGCGGTTTGTTCAGATGAGAAGTGAACAAACGAAGAATCCACCGCCGAGCATTATTCTTCACGAGAGTGGAGCCTTTGTGACGCAGACAGCTTTAGGTTTCGATGGAGAAGCTACCAGAAAGATGAGTGCTTTTTTACAAGGCCCAAAGCCTGAACTGCTGCACCATCAGAAGTTCTTTGAAAACGGTACAGCGGAACGCGCCAAAGAATCCGGCACAGAGCAAAACTACAATATGATAGATGGCTGCGTCAACAATGCACCGAAAAAGCCCCGGCGCATTGGCGGCAGGTGGTCGGTGCTTGATCGGCTGCATATTAAGCAGGCTGAGCGGAGACAAAAAGACAATACGCCGCAGCAGGAACAGGAAAGAAGCCGAAAAAGTTAAAATACCGTAATATCGTTGAGATGGCTTCCCCAAAAAGGAGGCCATCTTTTATGCACGAGTTGAGCCAGAGAAGCTATCCATCTGATGGAATCCTCAGCGTATACGATTTGATTCTGATACCAAAGTGGGTAATGGAGGAAATTGAGGATTCTACATACAGAAGCACCTATGTTGAGCAGCTTCAAGCACAAGGGTATCCTATTCGTTGGATTGATAAAACAAAGTAAGAGTAATATGGTAGAAAAGGGTCAGCCCTAGTCTTTCGCAGGAAAGACCAGGGCTGGCTTTTTGTTTTATAGAGAGTGTTCGTTCTTTCGGTATTGCTGCTGTTCGCGCTGTGCTTCTCGTTCTGTTCCTAGAATATTATCTACATTGGCGCATACAGTCTGGAGTTCCTTGTAGTAATCTCTGAAATAGTGGTAAGTACCATACTGGGCATCTTTCTGAACGGTAAGCTGCTCCTTTTCGGCCCGGAGGTCTTTCATAGTCGGGAACTTTCCATCTGGGGAGTGCTGCTTTAGGATGCGAAGGGCTTCTTCATATTTGGCAATATCTTCTGCATGGGCCTGACGGAAAGACTTCTTATGGCTGGATTTCAAAAAATCACCATAGACTGATTTGGTAGAAAGATACTGACCTAAATAACGAATCTGTTCGTTGACCTTTTTCAGTTTAGCTTCGGTGAATTTGGCATCACTTCGAGCCTTTGCCATTTTAGATTGAATAGTATCGGTGGCATCAGAAAGTTTTTCATAAGAATCGTATCCATGCTCCTGCACATAAGCGACTGTCCGTGCCATCTGCTGCAAATTGGAAATCTTGACTTTTTGCGCATAAGCGCGGCTCTGCTGTGCTTTTACACAGGTCTGCAAGTCAATCACAAGGCGCAGATCGGACTTAATGAACAGAATGGCCATAGGATCATCTGCTGCCCAATGAGGATTGTTCCGTTCTGCGCTCCGTGCATTTTCTGCAAAAATGCGGAGAAGCCTATCACGGTCATAATTAGAACCGAGGGCGCGGGCAGAAATGAATCTCTGTCGGTCAGCAGGAAGATAGCTGAATCGTCCGCGATGGTCTTTTACCAAAATTCCGTATTCCGCTTTTAATAACCGCTGAAATTCCTCAAAAGACGTAGCACGTTCCGCAATGTCAGAAATGGCATTGCGGATTTTTTCTTTGTTTGTTTCAAAGGTAGTGTGCATGGGAGTGATGCCATCGCCCAGAAGTTCCATATTTGCAATATCCAGATTCAGCTGGCCGCGCCGCTGCGCATGGTACTCCTGCTGTGTGATTTTATCCGCAGCAGGGGAGAGCAGATCGACCTGATGCAGCCCTTCGCGCTGGCAAATATCCATCAAAGATTTTTGCAGGTGCTTCAAATAGTCTTTGGTAAGGTGGTGCTTGTATCCAGCCTTGCAGTCGATTGGCCGTTCGGTGTAGGTCTGAGGCTCTATATCGAATTTGCGCAGGCTGTTGATTATGATGTGGGTATGGATGTTGCCTGTGCCGTTATTGCCATCTGTATGGGTGCAGACCAAAGCCTGATGCCCCGGAAAATTAGCCTTTGCGTATTCCAGCCCGATGGCCTGTGCACGTTCTCCTGTTAAATCATGGTCGGCGTTATCTCTGGGGTCATGGCTGATAATGTAGTGGTGGCTTTTGATTTCATCATAGGCGTTGTTCTTATGGTGCTGCTGGTTTAACAGTTCACATTCAAGGTCGAAGGTTTCGGGATTGCAGTTCAGCCCGTCAAGGTAAAATTCTTCCCGAAGTAGCATATTCCCGCTTTCATCCAGAACGGGAACCAGATGAAATTCATCGTGCTGGTATTTCAGATAGTCGATGGCACTCCCGTAATTGGCATTTTTACTTGCGATGTGTTTTAGAATTGCCACGATATACACCTCCAAGCTGAACGATTTCCTGCCGCAGTTCACGGATTTCCGCAATACACCTTTTTAGTTCTTCCAACATTCCGCGTGATGCCAGACCGCCGCCGTGAAAATAGCGGGCAATTTGGTTGAGATTGTTCCCGATGCCTGCGGCCTGCACCGTCAAATTCTGAATCTCGCCCAGATCGGCAACGATATTATAGTTAACTTCCAGCTTTTCGCGGAGAGCCTGTTTGCGTACAAAAGTACCAATCGGGTATCCGGCATCTTTAGCGTATCCGGCCACTAGCTCATATTCCAATTCTGTGAAACGGATGTAAACCCGCTTTCCCCTATGAAGTGATTTCTCTTTCTTTGGTCGAGCCATAGCATAATCCTCCTGCATTTTATAGGTGCAGAACAACTCCCGATAAGCCGTAGGCGTTCGGCTGCGAACACATTTATGTGGAGCCGGATAGCCAAAATCCAAGATTTTGTGCGTACCGTGGGAATGGGGAACGGAATCCCCATCAAGATTGCCAGCCGGGAAAAACCACGAAAGTGAGTTTTGAGCGGCTATGGGCGAATCTTGCGCTAAGAGAGAAAAAGCCCCACGACCTGGAAAATCGAGAATTGTCCTTATACCTATAACATTCTGGAAGCACCTTTTGGCAACCACTTGAAAAAATATTATTGTGAAATTTCAAAATTTGGTTGCCAAACACCCCTTTTAGAATGCTATAGGTGAAGGGAGGTATTTGATGTACCAGAAAATGACGCATACACTTGAGGATTTGAAGAAATTGGCGGCAATGGAACTTCGTGATGTGAACCGTGAAGAACTGGTGGACATCAACGATGTGGAAATCAAGAAAGACCTGTCGCAGCGAGAACGGATGGTTGATTTTGTTTCACAGATCAAGAACCCCTACTGCTATCTTGACCGGGGAATGGTCGTAAAGATTAGTTTTGCCGGAGAGAACCGATTAGAGGACACGCTGAAAAAATGCGCAAGGACACATCGGAAATAAAAAAAGAAGAAAGTAGAAGAAAATTTACACTTTAGCACATTAAAGCGTTGACATGAACCGTGAAATATGAGATAATGGCTTTGGGTCAAAACAGAATATGCTGATAAAGCCGATAATTTCTTGGTTTATTGTCTGAACGACAAATAGATTAAGGAGGTTATCGGCTTTTTATGTTTTTTCAGGAAAATGGACAATATCGCTGTGCTGTGTATCTTCGATTGTCACGTTCGGACGGCGATCAGCAGGAAAGCAACAGCATCAAAAATCAAAGAGCTTTACTGAATGATTATCTGGGAAAGCACCCGGAACTGCATAAGGTCGATGAGTATGTAGACGATGGATACAGTGGTACGAATTTTGAACGCCCGGATTTCAAACGGATGATACAGGACATTGAGAATCGGAAAATCAACTGTATTATCGTCAAGGACTTATCACGATTCGGCAGAAACTACATTGAAACAGGACGTTATCTGGAAAGAATCTTTCCATTTATGGGAGTCCGGTTCATCGCCATCAACGATCATTATGACAGTGCGGAAGAAAACGATGATAAGGGACGTATCCTGATTCCGTTCAACAATCTTATCAACGATACCTATTGCCGTGACATTTCGATGCGTGTCAGAAGTCACTTGGATGTGAAACGGAAAGAAGGTCAGTTCATTGGCAGCTTTGCAGGATACGGGTATCAGAAAGACCCGAAAGACAAGAATCATCTGATTATAGATGAATACGCTGCGGGCATTGTGCAGGAAATATTCAAGCAGAAATTGAACGGAATGAGTTCACAGCGCATTGCCAGTCACTTGAACGAACTGGGTGTCCTGCCGCCAAACGAGTATAAGAGAGCCAATGGATTCAACTATACCTGCGGTTTTCAGGCTGGGCTGAATCAGAAGTGGACAGTGGTTTCCGTCAATCGTATTTTGAAAAATGAATCCTATACGGGAACATTGATTCAGGGTAAACGCAGGAAAATCAATTACAAAGTAAAAAAGAGCCATGATGTTGGAAGTGAAAACTGGATTCGGGTGGAAGATGCGCATGATGCCATTATCAGCAAAGGCGAGTTCCAGCAAGTACAACAGTTGTTGGAACTGGACACTCGTACCGCACCATCGCAGACAACAGTTTATCCATTATCAGGTTTTCTGCGCTGTGCAGACTGCGGGCAGAATATGATTCGCCGTACGGTGACGAAAAACGGGAAGAAGTATCAATACTATCACTGCTCTACCTATAAGAATGGCGGCGGCTGCACACCGCACATGATAAACAGTGAGAAGTTGACGGAAAGTGTTCTGGCTGCGATCCGGCATCAAGTGACACTTCTTGTAGAAGCGGAAAAGGTACTCTCCAATGCAGAGTTGGCAAGCGGCGAACAGATTGGCATAAAGATTCTGGACAGCCAGATCACTGCACTGGAAGCTGAATTAGAACGGTACAGTAATTTAAAAATCCGTCTGTATCAGGACTTATGCGATGATGTCGTCAGCCGGGAAGAGTACGGAGAAATGAATACTCGCTTTGCGCAGAAGATAAAAGAGGCTCAGGATAAGATTCAGGAAATCCGCGAAAAGAAGCAGGAAGCGTTAAAGCACGATACGCTGCTTCCCGCTTGGCTGGAAGAATTTAAGCAGTACGAACATATCAAAACGCTTGAACGCAGGGTCGTGGTGGAACTGATCGACCACATAGATGTTCATAGCAAAACAGAGATTGAAATTCATTTTTGTTTTGAGGATGAACTGCACAGCATCACAGAAAAATTTATGGAATATCAAGCACATCATGGAAATGAGGTGGCAGAGGAATGAAATGGGTCAGTTATACAAGGTCGATTTCCAGCAGGATCGGAGAAGAAAATCCATCCAATACGATTGCAGAACAGAATGAGCGCATTGCACGTTATCTAAAAAAGCGCGGGTGCAGCGTATCCGAAAAATACAGTGATCGCAAGAGAACAGCAGAAGCCACAGAGGGCTTTGACAAATTGGTACAGGATGGGATGGCTCGGAAATTTGATGCAGTTGTTGTGGATTCTATCTTCCGCTGTGGAAGAACCCTTCCGTTTGCCATTGAAGCACTGCAGAGGACGTTCTATCCGCTTGGCATCCAATTTGCAGTTGTGGAAGATGACTTTTGCAGTGCAGATAAAACTGCCGAAGAAGTTGCAAAGTATTTCAATGAAAAGACCATTGATAAGATTCGTTCGGAATTTATTACCAATCGCCAAAATCACTTTGAAGAAGGTACACTGACCCATCGACAGGCTAAATATGGTTATGCGCTGTCGGAAAATCGCAGAAACCTTGTTCTTAATCCTGAGAGCGCACAGGTTGTAAAGCTGATTTTTCAGATGTATCTGGAAGATATGAAAATCCCGGAAATCGCAAGAGCATTGGAGGCACAGGGCGTTCCATCTCCACAAATCCAGATGGCAAAGAAAAAAAGATCAAGAACAAAAATCAAGTGGCCGGATTCAACAATTCGCTTGATTTTGAAAAATCCACTCTATATCGGAAAGTGTACGCTGACACTGGCAAAGGCAAAGCGAGAATTGGAGGTTCCGGCGATTGTTTCAAAGACGGAATTTCAGAAAGCTCAGAAAAAGTTGGAATCTACGAGGTTGCCTTCGAGAAAAAAGGCCCGAAAAAAACCAAATCTGCTCTTCAAAAAAATCTATGACAAAGAAAGTGGAAAAGGTCTGCTGTGCAGAACATCAGAAGATGAAAGCCAGCAAATCTATTCGTTTGACAAGGGGTATAGATGCTTCTCTGGAAAAGCCCCTTTCATCGA
>OJOF01002569.1_pt1 | contig 11368 bp, 7 predicted proteins | sample 1598181 | NCBI WGS metagenome assembly OJOF01 (sample SAMN01915226, study PRJEB22387) | human gut metagenome | isolation source: stool | host: Homo sapiens | place: USA
CCACCGGATGCTGGATATGCTGGGCCACTACTCGGCGGGCTTCACGCTGGACACCTACGCCCATGTGACCACTGACGCTCAGCTCAAGGCGGCGCAAACCATGGGAAATATCCTCTCACGTGCTGTCTGACGGTTTCCGCTATCCATTCTGGGTCAAAACTGGGTCAGGAACAGGGGACTCCAATTTTTCTGGCATGGCGCCCCAAATTTTTCTTGCGTGATGGAATGGCTCATGGTATTATAAAAGTGAAATCGCAAGAAAAGTTATAAAGGGGGTGCTGACTTGCCAAGAGGAAAACTGTTAAACGGTCTGGTGACGCAGCAGAAGGTATTACGGGCGGCGGTGGCGTTGTTCCTGGAAAAGGGCTACACCAGAACTACAACCGGAGAGATCGCAAAGGCGGCGGGCATCGGGCAGAGTTCGTTCTTCCACGTTTTTCCCAGTAAGGAGGCGCTGCTGCTGGAGCTGGTACAGCGGATGTTCAGCGGGCAATTCGCGCTGGCGGGACAGCACAGCGGGGAACAAGACCCTGTGCTCCTGTACGCCGTGGAAACGGCCCTCCAGCTCCACATCGCCGAGCTGACCGAGCCGCTGCGGGAGTTGTATGTGATGGCATACTCTCTGCCCTCCATCGCGGCATATCTTTACAAAAGCACAACGAAGCGGCTGCAAGTCATCTTCGGGCCTTATCTGCCGGAGGCACAGCCCAAGGACTTCTACGAAATGGAGATCGCGTCCGCCAGTATCATGCGGGGCTTCATGTCGGTTCCCTGCGACGTGTATTTCACGATGGACGCCAAGATCTCCCGCTTTCTGGACTGCTCGCTCAAGCTCTATGATGTGCCGAAGGAGAAACGCGCGGCGATCACGGCGGCAGTCTTGCAGATGGACCTTCACACAATGGCTTTGGGCATCATCCAAAAGACTGTCCGGCAGGCGGAAAAGGGCTTTGAGGCCCTGACGGAAAAACAAATTTAGGCAAGGGGATATCCCCCTGGAGAAGCCAAAATTCTTTTATCATGGAGGAATCACGATGAAAAGAAGATTTCTTAGCTTGCTTACCGCGTTTGCTATGTGCTTGACCCTGATCCCCACAACAGCATTCGCAGATGACGAGAAAAGGGGAGAAGATGCTTCCCCAAGCATCTGCGAAACAGCCTGCACGGAAGAGTCGAAGCTCGGTAAGGAGCAGCCGAACGCCATCGCGGAGGACGAGGGATCATCCGCGCCAGCGGATGATGAACTTGGCAGTGATGCCGTTGCCGCCAAAGCAAGCCCTGTCGCAATGCGGGCGGCGAATGGTATCAGTGCGCGGGCGGCGAATGGCACGATTACCCTCGGCAGCACCGTTCTCGACATCACACAAAGCTCTGTAAGCAGCACTTACGATACGACCGGCGGCTTCAAGTATGACGCCGCCACGAAGACGCTGACGCTGCGAAACTGCACGATCGACACTTATACAAAGGTTTCGTCCGAGCAATTGCCCGGCATATTCAAATACTATAACGTCTTTCTCGACAGCCGTAATGTCGGGACGCTGAACATCGTGCTTGAGGGCAGCAATTACATTGGTGATTCCAGTAGCTTGAAGTATATGCCCGCCGCTTCCGATGTGAATACGCCGCGCTATCTCGGCATCTGGGGCAATACCGTCCGCTTCTCCGGCAGCGGGAGCCTGACCATTGAAGCCCAGACCTTCCCCATTCAGTCCGGCGGCATTGAGACAAGTGGGAGCGTGGATCTGACACTGCGCAGCTACATGAATGGAACCGTGACGCGGAGCATGGCCGTTGGCGCCGGGACGAGCGTCACTGCGGAGACAAAGGGAAACAATCTGGACTTCTACGCGCTCAATGTCAAGAACGATCTGACAGTGAACGGCACGCTTAATGCGACCACCAAGGGTTGTGTATACCAAAATGACTATCCCGTCGCCCTGCTTGTGGGCGGAACACTGCGCGTCGTCGGCGGTCAGGTGACCGCCACGAGCGACGGTCGGAACGGCAATGACGGCTGTCAGGGCTACGGCATCAAGGCCAATGTACTGGAGATCGGCGGCGGGGGAACCGTCCGCGCCTATTCCAACGGCTACAGTACGAAGACCAACCGATACGACGGCAAGGAAGCTATTTACGTTTCCTCGAACCTGACGGTCGACCTCGGCGGCTATCTGTACGCGAAAACACAGAACCCGATTCTTTCAAACGAGAATGAAAACGGCGCGCTGAAGGTCAACGGCCGCTGGGATCTTTCCGGGACCAATGGAGACACGGCATACACAAAGGCCGTCATAACAAAGCCGGTGAACGGCAGCATCTACAAGAATGTGATCCTCGAAACAACCGTAAGTCCTGAAAAAGAGGTGGAGATCAGCGGCATCCGAAATGCCGTGCTGGTGCTCAGCTACAATGAGGACCAAAACAACAAGGGAAAAACCTGGTACTATCGCAACGCCGACCGCCCCGGGGATACAGATTCCGTCAAGCAGAATGTTTACAGCTCCGGCAGCACGCAGCAGGAGCTGAACCTCAAAGAGGGCTTCAGCAAAGTCCTTGCGGCGGACTACAATAATTACTACGGCATCGATGTGCGGGAGGGTGAGCATACCGTCGTGCTCGATGGTCTTGCAATCGTGCGCGATCACACCTTTCTTACCGTGCGCAGCGGCGCGACGCTGAACCTGAAGCTCATAGGCAAGAGCTATCTGAAAAGCGGCAGTGCACCCACCATCTATGTGGAACAGGGCGGCACGCTGAACCTCATCGGCGGGGGCATGGCGCAGTCCTCACTGGCGCTCATGGGCGGTCTTTCGGCGGCAAGCGGCGCAACTGTGAATTTCAAGGACTGCGCCGTTTACGCCGCAGGTAAGACCATCGGCGGAACGGGAGCCAACGTATCCGTTGAAAACTGCTGGATCAGCGCCGGCTTTGCCGGAAATCTGCGCGTCACGCGCAGCACACTGGAGGGGGAGCACTCCGGCGGCACGGTGAAGATCGACCGTAGGAGCAACGCCAACCTGACGGATGCCTCCGGCAAGGCGGTCACCGGTGTCACGGATCACAGCGGCAATCCTGTTTACCGGACAAAGGTCGAGCTGGAGGACATGAACCAGAGCCGGAACCTCATGATGATCGCCTACCGCACCGACGCTACCAGCGGCACCATGCAGTCGACTTTTTACCCGTTGGTCACACAACTGCGCGTGAATATCCCCAACACTGTCAACGATGACATTATTAAGGATCTCACCATGCTCGTCGGCGACAACACTGTCTACCTCTGGCTTCCGAACGGTACAAGGATCATGAGTGTGGAGGGCTTTCAGGACGACGGCAGCTCGCCGGTCGGCTTCATCCATGATCCGCAGAAAGACGCGCCCATCATCACCACCGCCGACAACAGCGCCAGCGGCAAGATGATCCTGCTCAGCCTGCTCCTCGCCTCGGGCGTGCTCGCCTTCCGCGGCACCCCTGGCGGAGACAACACCGCGCTCTGTGCGGGCTATCTGGGGGACTCTGCAAAGGACACCTGGATCGGCTATCACCCGGAAAAAGACGTCAAGCTCCAGGCGGATTGGAAGTTTATCACAGACTTCGGCATCCGTATGCTTACAGGCGGCGAGGCGGAGGTCAAGCTCAACGGACTGGACCTGAGCGGCCCGAACAAGCGCGTGGAGCTGGATGACTGCTCGAAGCTCTCCATCGTGCTGATGGAAAACACTGAGAGTGTCATGAGGTCCAACGAAGGCAGCACCGATGCGGTCTGGACGCTCAAGGGTTCGGGCGGTCTGACCATCAAGGGGCAGTCCGGCGGTGAAAAGCTGACGCTCCGCGGCGACCACGCCATGGACGGCAGCACCGGTGCCTCCCTGACATTCGATGGCATCACGCTCATCAACAACTGCACGAACAAGCCGGAAACGACGCTTGGGAAACTCACCATCTCAAACAGCCTGGTCTTCGGTCTGGGCACGGTCAACTGCGCCAACGTTGTCATCAACGGCGGCAGTGTCGATCTGGATGTTCCGGTGAACACAGTCGTGAAAGATTCCGGCGGCAATGAGCTGAAAAAGGTCACCCTGACCCTTTCTGAAAAGAACGCCGCCGTGGAGGACGTCACCCTTTCCGGGCTTCCGGCCAATGCGGCATTTGACGACAGCCATATCATCTCCGACGGCAGCGGAAAGCTCTACCTCTGGATCCCCAAGGATGCGGAGGTGGTAACTGTGACCGTCGGCGGGAATAAGTACTATCCCAAGTCGGACGGCAGCATGACCATCGGCGATGTGCCGGAGTTCACCAGCCCGACGCAGGATGTCAGCCGCGTGGTCGAAAGCAATGACTACATGACCCTGACCGTTGATGTCACCGGCACGCCCGCGCCCGCGCTGCAATGGCAGGTCAGCCGGGACGGCGGCAAGACCTGGGAGAACATCGAGGGCGCGACCGAAGCCACCTATCAGGCGATCCTGCCCCTGTCCCTGCACGGTGCAAAGTTCCGCTGCGCGGCGACGAATAAGGATGGCACGACATATTCCCATACATTTACCGCCTACTACTGTCCCGCATATCTGCGCGGCGCGGCCTCGCCCATGCGGGGAAACGGCGACTTCATTCAGGGCGAGATCGCAACGATTATCGCCGGTTTATACGACAATAGTACCTGGTATCCCGTAAGCTCTCTGACGGGCGTCACAGCAAAATACCGCTGGAAGTACTGCAGAAACGTTATGCCAACGGAAGAGGAGTGGGCTGCGATCCCACCCGCGGGCGAATCCTATCCCATCACCATCACGGATGAGATGGACTATCAGAGTGTTTGCTTCCATGTCACGCTGACCTATCCCGGCAATACGGTCAAGACCGTGACCGGTTACTGGCGGCTCAATGTGTGCGTCACGCCCGTGGTCACGGAGCAGCCGCAGAGCGTGTCCGCGGCTGCGGGTGATTCGGTGACATTCTCCGCCAAGCTGATCGATCAATATCTCAACACGCTGGAGTATCAGTGGCAGAGCAGCACCGACGGCGGCCAAAACTGGACGGACATCGAAGGCGCCGGCGGCAAAAGTACGGCGGACTTCTGGAACTACACGCCCAGCTATACGATCCCGTCCGTCACGGCGGCACAGAGCGGCCAGCTGTTCCGCTGTGTGCTCTGGAACACGAACAACCATACGGGCAGCGACCGCGTGAGCACGCCTCCCGTATACTCCGAGCCCGCGACACTCACCGTGACGCCGCCCGCGCATGAACACCGCTACGGCGACTGGAGCAAGGACGGTACGAACCACTGGCACGAATGTACCGATGCGGCGTGCCCGAATCAGTCCGAAAGCATCAAGGACAAAGCGGCGCACATCTACACCGATGACGCGGACACCACCTGCAACATCTGCGGCTACGTCCGCACCGTGACGCCCGAGATCGTCCCTGTTTCCCAAATCACGCTTAACAAGGCGGAAACTTCGATTTCTGTTGGAAACAGCGAAACGCTGACCGCCACGGTCGCGCCTGAGAACGCCGCCAACAAGGCTTTGACTTGGGCGTCCTCTGACGAGGATGTTGCCACGGTAGCCCCTGACGGCACCGTGACGGCGGTCAAGGCAGGTGCCGCGACGATCACCGCCACCGCGGCGGACGGTTCGGGCAAATCCGCCACCTGCACGGTCACCGTTACCGGCGGCACTACGCCCTCTCAGCCCGGCGGCTCTACGGGCGACAGTTCCGGCGGATCTTCCTCCGACCGGGACAGCCATGACAGCAATCCGGTCATTAAAACGGAGACGAAGAACAATACCGACGGCTCCACCACCAAGACTGAGACCCGGAGAGATGGCTCCGTGACCCAGACCACCACCGGCAAGGACGGCTCCGTGACCAAGGCCGAGACGAAGAAGGACGGCAGTTCCGTCACCGAGAACAAGGCCGCTGACGGTAGCACGGGCACGGTGAAAACCGACAAAAACGGCCAGACCGAGGCGGCGGCCAAGGTCAGCGGCAAGGCTGTTGAGGACGCGAAGAAGAACGGCGAGGCGGTCAAGGTTCCTGTGGAGGTCGAGGCCACCCGGAACAGCAGCACCGCCCCCACGGTGAGCATCGAGCTTCCCAAGGGCGCGGGCGAGACCAAGGTGGAAATTCCTGTTTCCAACGTGACCCCCGGTACGGTGGCGGTGCTCGTCCACCCCGACGGCACGGAGGAAATTTTGAAGGATTCCATTCCCACCGAGGACGGTATCCAGTTGACCGTGGACGGCAGCGCGACGGTGAAGATCGTTGACAACTCCAAGGGCTTCATCGACACGCAAGACCACTGGGCCAAGGACGAGATCGACTTCGTGAGCGCCCGCGGACTGGTGAACGGCATGAGCGCCACGATCTACGCGCCCAACGCCTCCACCACCCGCGCCCAGCTTTGGACGATCCTTGCGCGGCAGAACGGCGCGAACTTGAACGGCGGTAACACCTGGTACGAAAAGGCACAGAACTGGGCCAAGGACAAGGGCGTTTCCGATGGCGCGAACCACAACGCCGCCATCAACCGCGCCCAGATGGTGACGATGCTGTGGCGGGCCGTGGGCCAGCCCACGGCGGGCGGTACGGCGAACTTCACCGATGTTCCCACTGACAGCTATTACGCGCAGGCCGTGGCTTGGGCCGTGGAGAACGGCATTACCACCGGCGTGGGTAACGGTCATTTCGACCCCACCAGTACCTGCACCCGCGCGCAGATCGCCGCGTTCCTGGCACGCTCCATGAAGTGACGCAAAAAAACAGCCCCGGTCCCTTTCATAGGGGACCGGGGCTGTTTGGCGTGAACTGCTGCTTTTGCACCGCTGGAATCAATGAAGGCTACCCGATCTCAGAAAACGGCAAATGAGCCCTTTTGACAAGCGGACGTCCAGCGTTTCAGCAGCACGCGGAACACTCCGAGGGTAATGATACCACCCCCCTCTTTCGCACGCGCGAAAAGCCCTAAGCACAGGGCATAAAGCCACAATTTCGACAGAAGCAAAAAAAGATCACGCAGCCCAGCGGGGCCGCGACGCCGAAGGAAGCGGACACACGCCATGGGCGTGCATCCGCTTCCTCCGGCTGTTCTTTCGGTGACGATTTCGCTGGCAGCTCAAGACTGTGCTGTGGCCAGGGGAGGGAAGGCTCCTGTTTCGGCGTGTAAGCCGTTGTGTGCGATTTTTCTCCGAAAGCCGAGTGTGTACCCGCTTTCATCTGTGAAAGCGAATGTGGGCCATTTGTGCGAGAAGTTGAAAACGCGATGAGGAACGGTTGGGAACAGCGTTGTGATGGTAACTTTTTGACGATATTTGCGGGAACGATTTGGGGCGAAAAGCCGAACTTTACAGGAAGGTTTTCTGAGTGGCGAAGGCCGTTCGATTTTAGCACAAGATATCTCATCACGCCGGTCACTGCCGATGCGCTGAAAAAAACGATGGAGGATGCGGAACAATGGGACAGATCATTTTGAAAAAGAAAGGATGTTTTTTTGAAAAGAAGATGTAACACGGAACCATCAGAAAAATCATGATTTGAGGAGGTAATTTGCTGATGAAATGCAAACGAATTTTATCCATGCTTCTGACGCTGTGCATGGTAATGAGCCTGTTCGCCGGGACAACGGTCACGGCAAGCGCGGCAGACGGGGCAACAACGCTGTATGTCAACGGCGTGGATACGGCAGGTGGCAGCCCCGCCCAGTATGCCACTGCTGAACTGAAGCTGAACGGTTATACCGCAGGGGCAGCTCTCAACCAGGCGACCATTACAACGACCAGCAGCACCGGTTTTAAATCTATCTCTTTAGATGGCTTTATGGACAAGCCGGATGGTAAATCTGACACGATTGGGAATTTTAGTGGAACAAAGACCTATTACGTCATACTCAAAATGCCGCGAAACACAGGATACGAACTTCAGGAAAACGATGGAAAGCCGGTAGGTGTTACATTAGAGGGCGCCACGCCGGAGCCGCTCAGCGAAAATAAGGATTTCTTGATTTTCAAGATGAACAGTAAACCTGCCGCTGCAGCATCCACCTTCACCGACGGCTTGGGCAAAGCAGACTGCACATTTAACACCTATGCCAAGGGCGCGAAAAATGACAAGGGCTACACCTTCGTGGGCTGGTTCGATGGCGATAGCGAATTGGAAAATGCGGAAGCCGCAGTTGCCGGCAAGACCTACACCGCCAAGTGGACAAAGAACGGCAAGACCGTTCGAACCGCCGTCCTTGATCTGACCCCATATCAGTGAGAGCAACACCCTCGGCGCAACAAAGTCCGGTGACATCTACACCAACGGAAACGAGGGCTGGAGTTGGGATGCTACAACCAAGACCCTAACGCTCAGTGGCGCGACGTTTGACGTGAACAAGCAGTCAACGGAGCCGAATATAGAGGGCAGAGGCGTGATCCTCCTGCCTGCCAATGCGAGCGTCACCACGAAGAAGGGTACGGAGAACACCGTGCACAACGGCTCCACAATTGGGACCGCCCTGGGTACCTATATCGGCTCCGGTATTGTGAGCGAGGGTGCATTTACCATTAAGGGCGACGGTGAGCTGTCCGTTACCGCCGGTGCCTTCGGTGTATTTGCCGTGGGCGATGTGTCTATCGGGGCACCGATCTCCATTGTCTGCACGGAGACCAAGGGCAATGTCGCTGCTGTTGTGACAGACAAAGACCACAGTATCACCATCGCACCCTCTCTGTGCATCAAGACCCCCACCAAGGGTAAAGTGGCCTCCTCCGATGTGGGTCGTTACATTGCTGAGCAGGACGGCCAGACGCCCGCAAGAAAAGTTGTCATCGGCGTCGCAAAGAAATACACCGTGACCTACAATGCCAACGGCGGCAGTGCGGTTGCGCCTGTCACTGTCGCTGAAAACAGCAACCTGACCGCACCCAATGCGCCCACGAAGAATGGTTACACCTTCCACGGCTGGTATAAGGACGCAGCATTTACCAACAGCTGGAATTTTGATGCGGACACCGTGACCGGCAACATCACGCTCTATGCAAAATGGACTGAAACGACCAAAAACTACGGCATTTCCGGCAAGGTTTATGAATCCAACGGCACCACTCCCGCTTCCGGCGTTTCCGTGAAGCTCATGAAGGGCAATACGCAGGTTGCTTCCACCACTTCCGCAACTGACGGTACATACAGCTTCACCGGCATCGCCCCGGGCGTTTATAACATCGTCGCCAAGGAAGATGATACAACGCAGACAACTCTGGTCATCATCACCAACCAAAGCGAAACAGGTAAAGACATCACGATGCCTAACGGTAAGGTGAACTCCAAGCTGACGGTCAACGGTGCCGACGCACCCGATGTGGTCGCCGGCGGTCTGGACAAGGAAGCGGCGGCTGTGAAGAATGAAAATTCCAGTGCAACTTTGGTCAAGGTAGAAATGACCGTCGAGAGCAAGAGCGGTGCAGAGGTCAACTCTACGGACAAGACGAACATCGAAGCCGTGGCTTCCGGCAAGATATTGGAATATTGAGCTTATCAGAATGACTTTGACATTGACAAAAGCATTATCCATCGGGACGCCGCCAGCGATCAGGCCGTGGATAAGGCCCTGCTTTGGATGTCCCGGCCCTCTGGGACATACTGTTTTCGGGAGCGTGACGTTTTCCTGAAAGGCACCCGGCAGCACAACACATGGAAGTTCTATGGAGAACAGACCCGTGACAAGATACTGGCCTATGCGGTGGAGTTGACCGGCACACAGGGCGGCACCATCCGGGGTAATCTCTATGAGCTGGACTATCAGCAGCATTTCCGGCACGTCGTTGAAGCCTCCCAGCCGGTGAGCGTGAACCGGCTCTTTTATGAGCATGGAACCCGTGACATCCCGGATGGCCAGTATTTTGACGGAAGCCCTGACCGGGTGTTGGGAAATTTCCTGCGGTATGAGGCCCAGCCCCATGACCCGGCTGTGCTGCAGGAGGCTTTACGGCAGGAGCAGCACAGCCGGGGGCGGGCCGTCCCCGGCGACTTCAAAGCCCACGTTACGGCTTTGCATGACAGCCGGATTGAAACCGAGGCCCGGCGCATCGTGGATAAGCTGAAAGATCTGTCCGCGCCCAACAGCCCCAACAAGACACATTTTATGGTGGAGATCTCACCGCACTTTGACGCACTGGCTTCCACCAAGGACAATGACCGGCTCTTTGCCATGCTGCCCTATAAGTCCCTGTGCTTTACCAGCATAAAAGACCGACACGGGGTATATGCCATGATTAACAAAGATGAGCGCCGTGATGTGAGTATTCGCAAGCCCCGGCCATCTATCCGCAAGCAGCTTGCCGACAGCAAACAGGCCACCAGCCCGAAAAAGGCGGCGGCCAGAACCAAGAAAAATGAATTGGAGGTATGAGGAATGATGCACTTTACCGTGGAAGAAGAAAATTTGATCTGTATGTACCACAACGCGGACCGACGCAGGACGATAGGCAAGATCACCGCAGCCATGCCGGGTATGGACGGGGATATGTGGACGCTGGCCCAGCAGACCCTTTCCAAGCTGAAACGTATGACGGATTCTGACTATGACAGCCAGAAATTCTATTTCACAGACGAGAACGAATAAATAACAGCAGACGCCGGGCGCGGCGGCCATGTGGCCGCTTGCGTCCGGCGTCTTTTCTTTTTGCCTGTTCCTACGCATTTAGAACCCAGTATTGACGGGGATAGGATAAAGTATTCGCCCACCTCTGCAAACGTGCGGGAGAAGCCTTGAAACTGGCGGTTATCAGCCCCGAAAGGCGTAGGTTACAGTCATTATTAGCCCCCGAAACAGGTACAGACGCGCAGCGGGTGTATCTGTTTCGGGGGTGTGCAGGTGATAGCCGCAAAGCGGCGTAAGAGGGTGCAGCCCTCTTGATCGTTATTCTTGTTCCAGCGGGAAGCTCGGCAACGCTTCCAGCAGCTTTAAGGAAATGTGCTGCCGCATATCCTCGTCAATGACTTTTTTCACTTTGCCGCCCGGCTGCCTGATCTCCACCGTGGAAAGCTCGTCGATGTAGTCCGCATAGTGGGCCAGCACCTTTTCTGTGGCCCACTTCTCACCGGCAACGGCGGCTTTGATTGTTTCATAGTCCAGCAGCTTTTCTTGTCCGTCCATCCTGATACCCCCGTCAGATTGATTTTTTCCATGATACCATATCTGGGAGTATGGAGCCAGAGAAACCGGCGATTTTCTGCTGGTAAATTCTACGCATTTAGAGCGGCACTATGGCGGGGATAGGATAAAACACTCACATACCCCGCCGACTATGCGGGAAAAACCTTGAAATATAGGGCTTTTTAAGGCCCTAAATGCGTAGGTTGGTGCTTTGTTGCG
>OJOF01002577.1_pt1 | contig 11336 bp, 11 predicted proteins | sample 1598181 | NCBI WGS metagenome assembly OJOF01 (sample SAMN01915226, study PRJEB22387) | human gut metagenome | isolation source: stool | host: Homo sapiens | place: USA
GAGCGCTCGCGTTTCTCTGCCAAATCCTCAGCAGCTCGAAGCTGTTCTTCTTTTTGGGTAACCAGCTTAATCAGTTCTTCCTTGGAGAGTGAGTTGAGGTCGGTCATTTTGTCACACCCTGTTATTATCTATTGGGTAAATTATGTCATATTTTACCCTTAAAAACAAATAATTAGCTGAATATAAACGATAAATAATGCTTGCAAATATAAAAATATCGCCGTGAAGGCCCTCAGAAGAGCCTACACGGCGTTATTGGAGTCTCGGGCTACCAAAAAGTATCGCTTTTGGTATAAAGCCGCTCCCCGTTAAGAAATCGCTCTAAATCGGATAAAGTCAAGGAGCACTTGGCCTGCTGACCGACTCGAACCATGAGTTCTTCAAAGCGTCCGTTGTGCAAGGTGCGTGTTAGCAGCATCGTTCCTTTCTCGTCCGTGGTGACGATCTTGCAGATCTTCCTCGTCTTTGAGAGAAAGACGACGGCCTCCTTACCGCTGCTCAAGTTGATGCCGAGCTGGTCTTGGGCGAGGGAACAGAGCCGATGAAAGCCTCCTCTTAAATCAGTAGGAGAAATTACCAGCGTCACGTGCACGCCGCTGAAGCGGATATTCATATGACGTCTCCTCTCATGCGAGACAGAATGAAGATGACAGATTCTTCCGGACGCTGCGTCTTGAATTCGAAGGTCATCCCCTTGGCCGAAATGCTCAGCGTCGACTCCTCATCTGCTTCACCTTCGCAAAGATTAATAACGTCCAAAGAATTAGGCTGTCGAATTTGAGCTGCCGCTGACTCCGAAACGGACAGGCGCCGCTTAACTTCGGAGATGTTGACTTTGCGACGGGTCTCGGTTCGAATCAATCTCGCTACCTCGGCGCTGCCCAAGTCTTGTGCTCGAGCGATCTCAATGTATCTTGACCAGTTAATATCCATAATCTGTCTCCTTCTTATTCCTTGGAGACAGTATTGATCATGCAGCTAAATTAAGATACGAACCTATAAGACATCTACGTCTTAGGCATCATTATCGCAGCAGGTGTTTTTGCCGCCGGCTTGAAGGCATCCGGTCTCATTGCCGTCTTCATTGAAGTGCTTCGCGGATCAAACGAAATTGCTCGCTGGGGCGGGTCCCTTGGACCATTTGTGATGGGTGTCATCACCGGGTCGGGAGATGCTGCATTTGCTTTTAACGAAGCGGTTACGCCGCATGCCCCGAGTTTCGGTATGGCTGTTCCGACGCTGGGAACTATGGCTGCTTTGGCCGGGGCGCTTGGCCGAATGATGAGTCCGATTTCAGGTGTTGCCATCGTGATTTGCGGCCTTGCTGGAGTCAGCAATCCGATCGAACTGACGAAACGTCTGGCAATTCCGATGATTATTGCCGTCATCTTTGTTGCATTAGCTATGGTTTAGGAGAACATCATGGATTACGTCAAAAACGAAGTAAAACTCAGAAGAGAGCTTCATCAAATTCCTGAGCTTGGTTGGGGCGAATTTTGCACAACCGCCAAAATTTTGGAGACAATTGAACCGCTTGGTTGGAAGACGTATGCCGGAGTTGAGCAGGTCGGCCTTGATGCGGTTATGGGAAGACCGGAAGACTTTGTCGAAAAAAGCAAACAGAGGGCTCTGGAAGAAGGTGTCGACCCGAAACTCATCGAGAGAATGCACGGCTACACGGGTACTATCGCGGAATTAGATACCGGCAAACCGGGTCCTGTCACGGGTCTGCGTTTCGATATTGACTGCGTCGGTGTTGAAGAAACAGACCTCAAAGACCATCTTCCGAACAAGGAAAACTTCAGATCTCGTCACGCAGGTGTCATGCATTCCTGCGGACATGACGGCCACACGGCCGTAGGTCTGACCATGGCGCAATGGATCGTTGATCACAAAGATCAACTGTGCGGAAAGATTAAGCTGATTTTCCAGCCGGCGGAAGAAGGCGTGAGAGGAGGTGCGGCTCAAGCAGCTTCCGGCCTCTTAGACGACGTCAACTATCTGTTAGGAGCTCATCTGGCAATGATGTGTCCGACCGGTGAAGTCTGTGTCTATCCGGAAGGTGTCCTCTGCACGACTAAGTTGGATGTTCGCTTCAAAGGTCGTCCGGCTCACCCGACAATGAGTCCTCACCTTGGAAGGAATGCTTTGGCCTGTGCTTGCACGTGTGTATCTGAGCTTCTTGGCATGGCTCGCCATGGAAAAGGTATCGGCTGCATTAACGTAGGAATGATGCAAGCCGGAGAAGGCAGAAATGTCATTCCGGTACATGCCCAGGTCCAATTAGAAGTACGCGGGGAAACAGCCGAAATCAACGATTTCATGGTAGATCAGGCCAATCGTATCGTTAAAGGTACAGCCTTGGCTTACGACGTTGAGTATGAAGTTGAGAAAGTCGGTGAGGCCGGTGAACTTAATAATGATCCGGAACTGGCAGCTATGGTGACGGAAGTTGCCGGAAGCCTTCCGAGCTGTGAACGCGTTGTACAGCACAAGAAGCTTGGATGCTCTGAGGATTTCACGATGCTCGCAACCCGCGTGAAAGCTGCAGGAGGCAAGAGCGAATTTTTTGTAGTGGGTGCCGACAGAACAGCAGCGCACCATCAGAGAGAATTTGATTTTGATGAGAAAGGGCTCGAAACAGCTATCGGTATTTTCAAAGGCTGTGTGATGAAACTGAACGGAATCTAATCCTCTAAGCCACCTCAAAACCATAAAGCAACGGGCTCGATAATCGAGCCCGTCTTAGCACCTTCTAAAAACTAGCGATTACTTGTGCGCTTTTTTGATGGCAGCCGAGGCAGCGTCAGCGGCGTCAACACCGGAGATGATTGCCCAGGAGTTCATCATAGCGGTCATGGAGTCGGCACCGTTAGCACCGCCGACCACGCAGCCTGCACCATAGAGGCCCGGGATGGGTTTGCCGCCTTTACCCAGGATCTGCATGTTGGCGTTGGCTTTCAGGCCGCCGAGCGTTGTCGCAAAGCGAGGCTTCTGTTCAACAATGTAGAACGGCGGCTTAATCAGTTCCTTCGGATCTTTACGGTTGAACTGAGTATCCTTGCCGGCTTTAGCCATTTCATTCCACTGTTTAACAGTGGCTTCGAGGCCTTCCGGATTGATACCGATTTCTTTGGCTGCTGCGGCTAAACTGTCGGATTCAACCATGACAGGTTTGCCGTTGTTCTTGATGTTGAGCCATTCGCGAAGAACTTTTTCATCCGGAACGAGCTTGTCTTCGATACTCTTGGCCAGATAGCGCTTGTAGCCGGTTTCGTCCATTACCAAGTACATGATCTTATCGGGCTGAGCAACTGTAATGTCGGTCAATTCGCCCAAAGAAGCACGTTCATTGATGATACGTTTGCCTTGACTGTTGACATAGATGGCACCGGTGTCGTTAATCGTGGCTGTGGAGCTGGCGGTTGCAGCTAAACCATGATGAGGAACGGTTTCAACGCCTTGCGGGTAGACCTTCACGAGGTCCATGTTGATGTTTTCTGCACCGATCTTGCGAGCCATTTCATAGCCTTGACCTGCGTCGCTGTCTAGCCCATAGAAGAGGTAGCCATTCAGTGTCTTCGGAAGCATGTCGGTCTTAGCACCGAAACCGCCGGAAGCCAGAATGGTTTCTTTGGCATTGATGGTGATCTTGTCGCCGTCGGAATTGACAGCATGGATACCGTCAACACGTCCGCCTTTGTAAATCAAGGAAGTAGCGCGTGTTTCCATCAGGATCTTGCCGCCGTGATCCGTGAAGATACGGGACATCGTTCTGATGAAGTTGGGAGAGCGGCCTTCGACGCCAAGCTGACGGGAAGCGGAGTGGTCAGGATACTGAGTTGCGGCAGGACCGTAAGGAATCTTGAGGTCGTCGATCAGCCAATCCACGACGGAGCCGGCTTTTTCGGTAACCATCTTGACGAGGACCGGGTCATTGCGGTGTTTGCCGACATGCATGATGTCTTTGTAGGCAAGGGCAGGAGAGTCCTTGGTTTCATGCATGACTTCGCGCTGATAGCGGGAACCCGTTGCAATCAGCGTACCGGCATTCAAAATCGTATCGCCGCCGAGGTACGGCATTTTTTCAATCAGGATTGTGGGATTGCCGTTTAACTGAGAACGGACGGCTGCGGCCATACCGCTGGCGCCGGAACCGACAACGACAACAGCTGTTTTGTAGCTGACATCAATGTTGGAAGCGGGTTTCTTAATCGGAGCTTTGTAGAACTCGCTCGGTGTACCGCCGGCCGCTTTGACTGCGTTGGTGGCGGCAGCCTTAATAGCCATGGAAGTTAAGGAAGCGCCGGCAACGTTGTTTACGCCCAGAGACTGGCGAGCAACGATTTCAGCTGGAATACGTGCAATCGCAGCATCGCCGATCATGGCGGATTCGCCGGATTTCACGACTTTAACGTTTGCAATTTTTCCGGCTTTAATCGTAACGGCAACGGTGACAGGGCCGTTTTTGCCGTTGGCTGTTCCTTCAAAAGTACCGTCCTGAATAGCGGCCTGTGCGTAAGATGCAACGGCCATAGAAACAGCTACGGAAGTCAGCAATGTCTTAAAAATCATTGAGTTATCTCCATTGGTGCGGTTGTTAACTATGTCGAATTGTAAATGATTTAGATAAAAATAGATAGAATTTCTTACGTATTTCCACTTAACTATTACGAACACCCCCCCCACACCTTGAGAGACAAGGTAACTAATTAAAAATCTTGAGAAAAATTTTTCAGCCGTTTTGATTAATACGGGGGATGAAAAATGGATATGTTTCTTCGGAATTTTTTCTTCAAACAACTGGAGTATGTGCCTTCCTATTTTGGGGCTCGTAGGAATATGGGGTTTCTACCTATTGTAGTATCGTCGAGTTTGGTTGGTTTGGTATTACTTAGGTTTTGAAGATGCGGTTACATACCGAAAATTCGTCAGTCCGATTTATTGCGATCAGCTTGCTTGTTTTTCTGGCTGTCAGTTTTGTGGGATATTGGTACTGGAGTCCGTACTACGCTGCCGATCAAATCAAGAATGCTGTAGAGTCAGGCGACACAACAAAGATGAGTAAGTTCATCGATTTTCCCAAAGTCAGACTAAACATCCAGCGCCAAATCAATAACCAAATTGATATCAAGCTGCAGGAATTCCAACAGATGCCCGTCAGCAGCCACAACCAGATAGACCTGTATTCTTTCCAGCTCGTTGACCGCCTTGTCCGCGACCTCATTACAGAAGAAGGGATTGCTGCATTGATCAGCGGAAAGAATAAATTGAGCAAATACGCTTCTCACGAAGAACACGGCCAACTGAAAGACGTCGTACCCCAGGTTAAGGATGATGAACCCTGTGATGTCGAGGTCGAAAAGAAATACGGCGACGATTTCAACCGCTTTTACGTGACTTTGACCGGTAAAGATGAACCGGAGGATAAGGTTCTCATTACGCTTTCGCGTGAAGGATTTTTCTTCTGGCGCGTCACAAACGTTCTTTTGCCGTTTGGCGCTTAATTTCAGAACTTGTCTGCACAAGATCATAGGCAGCAAGAATTAGCGGAAATCTGGCTTTTAGGGCATTTTTTGATTGCTTGACTATTGTCTTCAAACGCACCAAACTAACTTCACCTTGCTGATGTGAGACGCTAGGCTGGGAAAGTTTCCGTTTCCTTGTCTGTTCTGTTAGTTCTAAGCTATACCTTCGTGCAGAAAGTGCGTCCATGGTTTGATGAGCTCCTGCCGATCTGAAATTTTCAAAGGAAGTTAAATGCCGTTTGTTTTTGCTCAAGCTTGTGTTCCGGCGGTTCCCGTCTGGGGCGAAAAAGATCAATATTTTCCGATTCATCGTGTTTACGCAATCGCCGGTAATTATGCTGATCATCTAGCTGAATTGGGCCGAGAAGAAAAGACGGAACCGGTGTTTTTTACAAAACCTTCTGACGGCCTTGTGGTTTGTAGAGAAGGCAAGAGTGCAGACATACCTTATGCACGAGAGACGGATTCACTTTGCCTTGAAGTTGAACTCGTTGTTGCTATCGGCAAAACCGCGCCGGAAACGGGCTTTGTGACTCCCGAGGAAGCCGAGGAATATGTTTTCGGTTATGCCGCAGGTGTTGAGTTCACACGCCGCAATTTCCAGAAAGCTGCCCGCGAAAATCGTCAGCCTTGGGAAAAAGCCAAATGCTTCGACGACTCGGCGCTCATCACTGAAATCAGAGAAAAACATCGCATGCCCGACATGGATCAGGCAACTCTTTGGCTTTATGTCGACAATCAGGAAAGACAAAGAGGCAATACGAACCAGATGATGCACAGCATCCCTGAGCTGGTATCCGAAATTTCTAAATATTGGCGTTTGACGGCAGGAGACCTGATTTACACAGGAACTCCGAAAGGAAGCGGCCCGATTGATATCGGACAGAGTTTTGAGGGCGGTGTGAACGGCGCCGGAAAGTTCGCGGGTAAGATTGTTAGTCGTTAAGATAAGTTTTAGAAACAGTCAAGGCTAGTTCGGTGATTTCCGTCCTAGCCTTTCGTTATTTTTGCTTATGAGCAAAGTTTGCTGAATTGCTGCTGGCCTCTCTCATTGTAAGTAATGGCGAAATTGCCTTGACGCACAGTCACTGAGCTTCCCGTATATCCCAAGAGCGTCCCAAGTTTGCCAAAAAGCATGACTCCTTTTTCGTTGTAGACGCAAACGAATTTGCCTTGTTGTACAGCGCTTCCAATTGCCATTTTCTTCTCCTCGCTTTCTAAAATTCCGGAGACTTCTTAAGGAATCCCCCTGCCGGTATTCTAGTTCGGAGAGAAGAAGAAAGAAAAGACTATTGGCCGGCGGAAAGCGGTGTGACTGTCTCTTTGATTCCGTTGATGTTTCCGGCGATGCTGCTCGGCTGAGGCTTCAAATGTGGCGGAAGAAGTTTTTCTCCGTCGATCAAACCTTTCTTGCCCATCATCTCTGCAATCGCTGACCCCAGCTCAGCCACAGCGCCGGCGTAAAAATAGCTGCTGTTGTATCGGAGAACCGCGGTGAAGTTTTTAGTTCCGACTCGGTAAAGCTTTTCAAAATCAACAGAACCCGGCAGATAGAACGGATAGTCCACAATGAATACGGGCATATTGCCGGCAAAGCGATCTGCATTGTCTAACGGTTTAACGCCATTATTGATCAACTGGTTCCAAGTAAAGCGGGGATTAGTGCCTCCGCCGAACTTAGCAGCCTGGGACGGAGAGATATCGGCCTCAATTAGCATCGGCAGACCTTCGACCCAACCATGCTTGCTCAGATAATTAGCAATGGAGCCTATGGTATCGGCGGTCGAGCGGTTGATATCGATCTTACCGTCGCCGTCAAAGTCGACGCCGAAGCGCTTAATAGAGCTTGGCATAAACTGAGGAAGACCGACAGCACCGGCATAAGAGCCTTGAACCTCAAAAGGCTTTAGGTCGTTGTTGTAAAGAATGACCAGGAATTCCTCAAGTTCTTTCTTAAAGAAGTCTGCTCTGCGTTTGTAGTCAAAACTCAGGGTCACCAAAGAGTCGAGAACTTTCCAGCTGCTCGTATTTTCTCCGTAACGGGTTTCAACACCGATAATGCCGATGATGACGGCCGGATCCACATGGTAAATTTCTCTGGCGCGCTCTAAGTAGGTTTCGTTGTCTTTCCAGAACTGGACGCCTAAGTTCAGGCGATGGGCGCCGAGGAAGATATTGCGATATTTTTCCCAGTCCTTGCGCGTATCTTTTGTGCCGGGTTTTGCGCGCTTTGGCGTCATCAGGCGTTCGATTTTGGGTTGATAAGTGGCCTGATCGAGGACGGCGGCAACCCAATTCTGATCGAGTCCGCGGCGCTTGCAGACGTCTTGAATGAATTTTTTAACTTCAGGTCTTCTGCTGTAGGGCATCGCCTTTTCAGCGGAAGTAGAGGACATGGATTGTGCCAATGCCAAACCGGAAAAAGCGGCGAGCCCTGAAATACTCGAAATAAGAATTGATCGTCTGAGCATATAACGCCTCCTAAGTCCTACTAAGATTACCCGAATTTCTTTCGAATTGTACGGACAAGGTGTAAACGTCGGAAGAAAAAAATCACCACAGCAACATTGAGTGACAAGAACAGTCTTTGTTGATCTTTTGAAATAGTGTCCGACGTTTTTGATTCAGGTTTGCTGCGGTCCAGACTCTAAAATATCGGGAAACGAAAATACTGAACAACCATTTGCAGGATTTATGTCGTTCTGCCCCAAATGAGATTCAACATGGCGTCCACCAGCTCAAATTTTGTCGTACCGCTTCCGCCGGTTGTAAAAGTTGAGGTCGAGGAGCAAGTCGTTCCTAAAGACTTCAGAGGTTATCTGACCCGAGCCTTGGCATGGACGGCTTTGATGCCGCTGTTCATGCTCGCCTTCATGCACTTTTCTCAGCTCACACACACTGCGGCAGTCATCGATGACCAACAGATCATGAGGACCCAGCAGTTCGCTCGAAGTATGAGTGCGCGTATCGTGAGTATCGAGACTTTTTTGAACACCGCCGCGGACATGATCTCGGAATCGATCGCAGGCTCGAAGGTGATTCCGGTATCCCGCGTGCAACGGCTCGCGGAGAAAATGCCTTACATCACTTCGCTTAAACTCATTTCAGAAGACGGTAAAGTCGACTTTTCCTACGGTAAAAGTGACGTTTCCGCCTCAGAGCTGGCGTCCGCATTCGTTGACTATGAGGTCAAAGTTCGCTCTTTTGATAACGAAATTTGTTTTGGTTCCCGGATTGAAGAAAGCAGTTCCTCTGACGATTCCTATCTTTTAATCGGCTGTGAACCTAAGTCAGATTTTGCAGGGATTTTTGAGCGGTCTGTCGGTGCCGAACCTTATGCGCTGCAGATATTTGATTCCAAGCAAAAGCAAATTTTCTACACTTCGCTTAATGATAAGGGCAATTTAGGCCCGCAGAATTTGACACCTGAATTCGTCAAGCTTTCTGAACAAATGCTTCAAGCGCCAACACCCTTGTGGCGTACCAATCAAAAACGCAATGATTCGGTCGTTCTTTCGATCGCTGAGATTCCGGACACGGATTGGCGCATTGTGTTTTCTCAGCGTGTGACTTTCAGAGACAAGCAGCTTCTTTCTTCACTTCTGACTTCAGGTGTCTTTCTTGTGTGCGGTGCTTTGCTTGCGCTAATTGTCGGAACCTTCTTGGGCTTTCGCCTCACAAGTTATGTCCAAACGTTGATAGATCAAATCAATGCTTTCAAAAAAGATGGTTCTATCAAGAAACCTGATAGGTCATTTCTTACCAATGCACCAATCGAGCTGAAATTGCTTTCGGTTCTGTTTGAAAAGCTCGTTCGTCAAGTGCAGTCGACGCAGAAGAAATTAGAAGAAGCTAACTTGGATTTAACGCACCAAGTGAATCTGCGAACTCGAACACTGAATCAAAGAAACCAAGAACTTAGAGCTCTTCAATTTCTCTTGGCTCCGCTTCGGGACGAAGCTCAGGTTGTGATCAAGCGAACCGTCGAAAGCTTCCGTCTCATCCTCGGCTTGAATTACTTAACTTTTGCAGATAAACCGGAATCCGATCGCCCTGACTTAGCGAGTCTGCCTGTGGAACTCAGCACGGGCGTCCTAGGATATTTGAATTTCGAACGACCGGATTACACTCAAGAAAACAGAGTTCATACCTCGCTTCAGCGCTTAGCGAATTCGATCGCCATCGTGCTGGATAACCAAGAGATGTTTTCTTCCGTGAAAGCTTCTCAGTCAAGATTCAATGCACTTCTGGAATCTATGACGGAAGGTGTCGTTCTGATCGGAAAAACCGGCAGTCTGCTGTATGCCAATAAAACCGCCAGAGGAATTTTATCGATTTCTCCTGAAGCTTCGATTGCCAAGGTCGAGAGCTATATCGAAGAACGTTTTAGAAAGGTGTATTTAGCCGACGGCCAAAATAACCAGCAGGATTTTTTTGCGGGTCCCAGGCGGTACGTCAGCAAAGTGGATTCGGATTTCTTTATTGAGGCGTCCGGCTTCCTAGTGCCCGAGTTCCATGGATACGTCGGGCCGCGGATGGGGCTTCTTCTGCGGGATATTTCAGAAGAAGTCTCTATGGAAAGAATGAAGCGCAATTTGATCTCCGTTGTTGCTCATGAGCTTAAAACTCCTGTTACGACCCTGCGGCTCCAGAGCGAAACGCTTCAGAGACAAATTCGTTCCGGAAAGCTCTCTGATTCTCAGCAGCTGCTGAGTGAAATGCTCGAAGAAAGCAGCAGACTGCAGAACTTGATTTGCGATTGGCTGGATGTCTCCAGATTGGAAGCAGGGTCTTTGGTCATCAAACCCAAAGTTCAGACGGTCACCGGAATCTTGAACAAGGCAATGAAGAGTGTTCATCTGCATTTTCCGCAGTTAGAAGTTTCCATAAAGGTGGAGCCTGAGGCGGAATGCGTCTTAGCCGACAAAGACAGAATGACACAGGTTTTCGTCAACATTCTTGAGAATGCCGCCCGCTACAACGACAAAGTCAAACCGGTTTGCAGCGTAAGATCGGAAAAAATTGACGATTCAGTGGTCATCAGTTTCTCTGACAACGGAATCGGTGTATCCGAGCAGCATCTTTCCAAGATTTTTGATTCGTTCTATCAAGTCGACATGGGCTCTGGGCGGAAGGTCGGAGGAACCGGTCTGGGACTTGCTATTTGCCGTGGAATCATGGCTGCGCACGGAGGAAAAATTTGGGCAGAGCAGAACCCGGTCGGCGGAACCATCTTTAGAATCTCTCTGTCGCTGTAGGAGAAAGCAATGGAACGCCCTTTGATTTTGATCGTGGATGACGAAAGTAAAATTCGCCGGCTTCTGGCTCAAAATTTAGAACTCGAAGGATTCGATGTGCAGACGGCCTCCGACGGTGCTCAAGCCCTTGAGGTCTACCACAAGTCCGTAGAAAAGCCGGATCTGATTCTTCTTGACTTAATGCTGCCGGAGATTGACGGCATGACCATGCTTAAGCGGCTGCGCAAATCTTCCGATGTCCCGGTCATCATCCTTTCCGCTAAAGACGAACGGCCGACGGTTATCGAAGGGTTTCGTGAAGGGGCTGACGATTTTGTCTCCAAGCCTTTCTACATAGAAGAATTGATGGAAAGGATTCGAGCGGTCCTGAGGCGCGGCAAAGCACGCTCCTTAGTCCACGCTCCTCAAACTCAGGAACTTGTCTGCGGAGGGCTCAGACTATTGCCTAGTAGTTCAATCTATAAATACGTTATCAATTAAGCAAATGCGGACTCAATGTCTTCAAGCTTCCATTTCCAGCGGTAGATCACCGGTTCCGCATTCACTTGCA
>OJOF01002600.1_pt1 | contig 11220 bp, 6 predicted proteins | sample 1598181 | NCBI WGS metagenome assembly OJOF01 (sample SAMN01915226, study PRJEB22387) | human gut metagenome | isolation source: stool | host: Homo sapiens | place: USA
AACATCTTCTGCCCTCCTAAGGAACACGCTATTTTTATATGTATTTATTTTAACACCTCCTGTTATTTTTGTCAAAATTTTATTATTTTATCATAGCTCCATATTTGTGTCAATCATTTTTTATATAAATTTTCTGATTTTATTTTAAAATAAACAAAAAAGAGCGGAGAAACCTCCGCTCTTTTAAGCAAAAACCTTATCCAGCGCTTCTTCCAAAGTTTTAACCTGCACAATACCATTGCAGGGTTCATCCAATGACAGCTTGCCCATTGGCAAAACAAATCTTTTAAAGCCAAGATTCATAGCATCCTTGATACGCCTTTCCGGCGAACCTATTCGTCGCACTTCTCCTGTAAGCCCCACTTCACCCATGACTAATACGCCATGCGGAATCGGCCGATTACGATAGCTGGATACCAGCGCAGCAGCCACAGCCAGATCTGCAGCTGGCTCAGTGACTCTCATCCCGCCAACTACATTGACGTAAGCATCGTAAGCGCCAAAATCCATTCCTAAGCGCCGTTCCAAAATCGCCAAAAGCATAGTGACCCGATTATAATCAAATCCAACAGCAGTGCGTCGGGGCATCCCATACGGTGTTTTGGCAACCAAAGCCTGCACTTCAACTAAAATAGGCCTGTTACCTTCCAGGCAGGCACAAACAACTGAACCGGAAGCATCGTTACTGCGTTCTTCCAGGAATAATCCTGCTGGATTACTTATTTCCTGCAGCCCACTGGCTTCCATAGAAAAAATACCGCTTTCATTTGTAGAGCCAAAACGATTTTTCAAGGCACGCAGCACCCGAAAAGAATAGGATCTATCCCCTTCAAACTGCAGCACCACGTCGACCATATGTTCAAGCAATCGTGGGCCAGCAATATTCCCGTCTTTAGTCACATGACCGATAATAAGCACGGCAATGCCGCTGGTTTTTGCAAAACGCAGCAATTTCGCCGTACACTCGCGCACCTGTCCGACACTGCCGGCTGCAGTAGGCAGCTCGCTGTTGTACATAGTCTGAATAGAATCAATTACCAACAATGCCGGCTGCACTTCCTGTGCCTGCAGTAAAATAATATTCAAATCGGTAGCCGTCATCACCAGCAGGTTTTCACCGCTGCTGCCTAAACGTCTCGCCCGCATTGCTGTTTGCGCTTCTGATTCTTCACCAGAAACATACAAAACTTTTATATTATTCCGGCTAAACTTCATGCCGGCATCCAAAAGCATAGTCGACTTGCCAATGCGCGGGTCTCCGCCCAACAAAACCAGGCTGCCGGGAACAATCCCTCCCCCAAGCACACGATCAAATTCACGGATACCTGTCTGCAGACGGCTGAGGGACTGTTCCGCCACCTGATGCAACGGTTTGGGCTTAGCGGTTTCGCCTACAGGCAGGTAACTCTGTCCAGGACGTTCAGGCACGTCCATTTCTTCGACAAAGCTGTCCCATTGACCACATTCCGGACACTTTCCCAACCATTTAGCCGTTACATAACCACACGACTGACAAACGAAACGTATTTTCGGTTTTGCCATTACGGACGTTCCTCTCCAGCTGCAACCAAGGCTTCTTCCTTGTGCGCTTCTTCTTTATCAAAATAGATTTTACCAGCCTCATCAGTACGGGTCAAAATAGTATCACCGCGTTTTAATTCTGAAGCCAGATACAAATCGGAAACAGGATCCTCAACCAGTTTCCTTAAAGCCCTGCGCAGAGGCCGTGCACCATAACGCGTATCCTTGCCAGCTTTTAAAAGCTCGGCCTTAGCCTCATCAGTAACCTTGATATCAAGGCCATTTTCCTGCAAACGACCTGAAAGTTCTTTGAGCATCTGTTCGACAATTTGCCGCAGTTCTGCTTCACCAAGCGGATCAAAGACCAGAATTTCATCAATTCTATTTAAAAATTCAGGACGGAAGATTCTTTTTACTTCTTCCAATACAGCACTTTTGCGTCCGTCGTTTACCTGTTTCTCACCAGTCGCAAATCCCAACGGCTTGCTGTCCAGTAAAGCTCTGGCACCAGCGTTGCTGGTCATAATGATAACAGCATTTTTAAAATCAACAGTCCGTCCCTGCCCGTCAGTCAAGCGGCCGTCTTCCATAATCTGCAGCAGCAAGTTGAAAACATCAGGATGCGCTTTTTCAATTTCATCCAGCAAAATTACCGAATAGGGCCGCCGGCGCACAACATCTGTCAGCTGACCGCCTTCTTCATAACCAACATAACCAGGAGGAGCACCTACCAACCGAGAAGTAGTATGCTTTTCCATATATTCAGACATATCAAATCTAATCAAAGCACGTTCATCGCCAAAAAGGTTCTCTGCCAGCGCTTTAGCCAGCTCTGTTTTACCTACCCCGGTAGGTCCTAAGAACAGGAACGATCCTACAGGGCGGTTTTTATCCTTAAACCCGGCTCTGGCTCTACGGATAGCTTTTGCAACAGCGTCAACAGCCGCATTTTGACCGACCACACGCTCATGTAGCGCCTCCTCCAAATGAATAAGTCTTTTAGATTCACCTTCGGTAAGCTTACGCAGTGGAATATTTGTCCAGGAAGCAACTACTTCGGCAACATCTTCTTCACTTACCGTCAATTTACTGCTTGATCCACTGCGCTGCGACTGACGCTCATCATCAAGCTGTTCCTGCAGCTTGCGTTCTGCGTCACGCAATTCAGCAGCACGTTCATACATTTGCTGAGTAATAGCCGATTCTTTTTCAATGCGCACTTTTTCAAGCTGTTGTTCAATTTCCCGCTGCGGCAAGGAAATCTTATAGCTTTGCAGCCGTACCCTCGAACAGGCTTCATCCATTAAATCGATAGCTTTGTCCGGGAGATTACGGTCAGTGATATAACGATCAGACAGACGCACTGCCGCCATAATAGCCTCATCTGTGATTTGAATACGATGAAAGGCTTCATATTTATCGCGCAGTCCCTTCAAAATCTCAATTGAATCATTAACATCAGGAGCACCTACAACGATAGGTTGAAAACGACGTTCCAGTGCCGCATCTTTCTCAATATTTTTCCGGTATTCGTTTAAAGTAGTGGCTCCTATAGCCTGCATTTCACCTCTGGCCAAAGCCGGTTTTATAATATTGGCAGCATCGATAGCGCCCTCTGCGGCACCTGCTCCGATGATAGTATGCAGTTCGTCAATAAAAAGAATAATATTTTTATTTTCTTTTACTGCTTCCAGTAATTCTTTCAAACGTTCCTCAAATTCACCGCGGTATTTGGTTCCCGCCACCAGATACCCTATCTCCAGCGAGAACACAATTTTCTCACGCAGTATCTCCGGAACATTACCGTCAACAATTCGCTGGGCCAGGCCCTCGGCAATAGCCGTTTTACCAACGCCGGCCTCTCCAATCAACACCGGATTATTTTTTGTACGCCGACACAGAATCTGAATAATGCGTTCAACCTCTTTTTCGCGGCCAACAACGGGATCAATTTTTCCATCTGAAGCCAGCTGATTGAGATTGCGGCCGAATTCCGACAGCATTTCCAACACATTACTCTTTGTTTCCACATCGCTGTCGCCAGCATTATAATTGCCATCTGTCAATGGCTGATTATCATAAACAGCCTTAATGACCTTCATGACCTGTTCTGCCGTAACGTTAAAGCGCCGCAATACCTGAGCAGCCACGCCTTCTCCTTCACGCAGCAAGCCCAACAGCAAATGCTCGGACCCTACATAGTGCAGCTTAAAAGCTGCTGCTGCTTCACCAGCAAGCTCTAAGGCCCGTTTGGCACGCGGGGTATAACTGATCATCAGCTCAGTGCTGCCAGCGGGCTCCATCCAGCTTTCCAGCTCTTTTATGACCGCCTGATTATCAATGCCAAGTTTTTCTAGAATCTTCTTGGCAAAACAATTTTCAACATTCAGCAACGCCAGCAAGATATGTTCTGTTCCAACATGATCATGACCCTTATCCAATGCAAAACGCATCGCGTCTTCCAAAATACCTTTGGCACGTTCAGTAAAACGATTCATGATCTGTTCTTCTCTAGCCTTTGGTTTCAACAGCCCATCTAAAAACTCTTTGGCATTGAAAACAGTTCCCGACAAAAAATTAGACGGAGCCAATTCTTCAACACAATCCGAGCACAGCCATTTGTCGATTTGTTTATCGTTGACCACGCATACCACGTGGACCACAGCTTCTTTTAATCCGCATTTCTGACATAACATATCCATTCACCTCACTCACGTTCTGTCATTTTAGTAATAGCCGTCTCCAAAACAGCTCTTTTTTTAGCTTCATCAGCATCCAGAATTTCCATCATATACTGCAACAGTGATTTTTCACGCCTGCTGATCAAACGGTTAGCAGCCCAGTGCTCAATCAAATCATGCACTGTCGGCTCACAGTTCTCTTCCTGCAATTCATGAGGCATCACCCTTACAATACGGACAAAGCCGCCGCTGCCGCGTCTGGATTCGACCATAAACCCCCGTTCAGGAGTAAAACGCGTGCTCAGCACATAACTGATCTGCGACGGTGCGCACGACAGTTTATCGGCAAGTTCATTACGCTGTACTAAAACAGCATCCTCTCTGTCCTCTAAAAGCTGTCTGATGATGAAATTTTCTATTGCATCTGCAAGATTTCTCATCTTAATTACCTTCCTTTTATCGTTTCAGCATTAAAGTCAAACTTTTCTGCCGGCATCTATAATTAGATTAATTCTATTATATTTGACCTTTCGACTTTTGGCAAGTAAATTATTCGTGAACATCTTTTCAGCAGAAAAAAAACAAGCAGACGCATAAAACTCGTCTGCTTGATCAATTTTTTTATTTTTGCAGCTTTCTGGCAAATTCATAACCAAGCTGCCTTGCTGCTTCCAGGTCTTCTGGCTGTGCCTTCCATTTACAGGTAAAACCCGGTTCCAACTCAAAACCAGCCGCTGTCAGCAAAGCTTCCATATCTTTCTGAGCTCCGCCGGCCCAGCCATATGTACCGAAAACAGCTGCTTTTTTACCTGTTGGGTTTAAGCCTTTAAGGTATACAAGCAGACTGCCCATAGTGGGCAGCATTCCGCTGTTCAGTGTTGAAGAGCCGATGATCATACCACCTGCTTCAAATAAATCCGCAACAGCAGTACTATTCGGAGTTTCGTTCATACGCAGCAGCACAGCATCACTACCGGCACTGACAACACCCTCCAGCACAGCACGAGCCATTTGCTCCGTAGCGCCCCACATCGTATCATAGGCAATAACTACACTGCTGCCGCTCACGCCTTTGCCCCAGGCAGCATATTTGGCAATAATTTCCTGAATATGACTGCGCCAGATAATACCATGGGCTGTAGCTATCATCTTTAAATCAAGTGCCGCTGCTTTCGCCAGCGCTTTATCAATTAATTTCGCATATGGCCAGAGTATATTGGCAAAATATTTTTTTGCTTCATAAAAAAGTATTCCCAGATCCACTTCATCATCAAAACGTTTAGCAGCCGCATAATGCTGGCCAAAAGCATCATTAGAAAACAAAATCCCATCATCTGCACAATAAGTTGCCATACTGTCAGGCCAGTGCAGCATTGGTAAAGTCACAAAAGTCAATTCACGTTTGCCTAATGATAATTTATCGCCATCCTTCACGACCTGAAAATCATATAAATCACCATAATGACGAATTGCTTCCGCCTTCCCTTGAGCTGTAATAAAAAACTTAGCATTCGGAGCCGCTTTGACCAGCGCCGGCAATGCCCCTGCATGATCCGGTTCCACATGGTTCACTATTACGTAATCAATTTTTCCAGGGTCGACAACACGTTCAATCTTTGTCAATAATTCTTCAGCAAACATCGCTTTCACTGTATCGATCAAACAGATTTTTTCATCCATGATCAAATATGAATTATATGAAGCACCGCGTTCCGTCTTATATCCGTGAAAATCACGCACAGCCCAGTCAACAACACCCACATCATAAATTTTAGGAGCTATTTCCAATGGCATCATTTTTTACACTTCCTTTCTGAAAAACTGCTTCTTTATTTATTATATAAGCAAATCACAGCAAAGTAAAAATTTCTTTTAACAAAAAACAGTAAATTCTACTTACAAAATTCTATGCCTGATATTATTTTCACAAGGCCCGTTCAATAACACTGTGCTGACCTTTATCAATAAACAACCCTATTTGGTGGAAACTGCTCAAACTACTGCGATGTCCAATACTGACTACGGTAGTATCCGGCATTAAAGTTTCAACAAGCTTATACATCACAGCTTCTGTCTCCTCATCTAAAGCAGAAGTAGCTTCATCTAAAAACAGCCATGACGGTTGATAGATCAGTGCCCTTACAAAAGCCAGCCTCTGCTGTTCACCGCCGCTAAGCACATGTGACCAGTCTGCTTCGACATACAGGTCTTTTGCCAGGTAGCCAATCCGACATTGCTCCAGCAACATCACCAACTCTTCATCTGTTTTATGGCAACTGCCTGGATAAAGCAACGCTTCTTTCAATGTTCCCAATGGTAAATAAGGTTTTTGCGGAATAAACATCAGTTTCTCGGCAGCAGGCAGTTCCAATTTACCATGCACATATGGCCAGATACCAGCCACAGCACGCAGCAATGTACTTTTACCGCTGCCACTTGCGCCTTTGATCAGGATATTTTTATTTCGGCCGGGTACTAAAGTAAAATTGACATTTTTCAACAAGATCCTGTCATCTGGTAATTCAACCTGCAAGGACGCAACTACGATAGTATCGTTGCGACTTTCCATTCGTTCTAGATCAATCTGCGGTTTTTCCTGTTTTACCTCGTGCATATGTACCCCAAAACCCGTAAGACGCTCTACAACTGCCCGCCATTCAGCCAAAGAGGCATACATATCTACAAAATATGATAATGATTCCTGCACCCTGCCAAAGGCACTGGCAATCTGGATCAGGCCGCCTAATGTTATTTCCTTACTTAAGTAACGCGGCATAGCCACTACGAAAGGGAAAATAATTGCAATCTGTGAATAGCCGGAATTAAGCCAGACCAACTGTTTTTGTTTTTCTACTATCTTCCAGAAATTATCCAGCAGCAGTTTAAAACGCTTCTTAAATACGCCGCCTTCCTGTTTCTCACCGCTGTAAAACGCTACACTTTCAGCATTTTCCCTCATTCGCATCATACTGAAACGAAAATCCGCTTCATAACGTTGCTGAACAAAATTCAGCCCTACCAGTTTTTTACCAATCAAATGAGTAAGCCCTGTGCCAACAATGGAATAAACCAAGGCTACCCAAACCAGATAGCCTTCAATATGCCACACTTGCCCCGCCAAAGTAAATTCCAGTGAACCTGACAGTTCATATAAAATAAAGACGAAAGACACAAAAGTACAAAAAGCCTTTAAAACACCGATACTGAACTTTAACGTCATCTCAACAAACAAACGCACATCCTCACTAATACGCTGATCAGGGTTATCAGTATCAGAACCGAACATCTGCAGACGATAGTAGGTCTTATTTTTCAACCATTCATCAATATACCTGTTAGTCAGCCAACGACGCCAATTAAGCACCAGTACCTGCTGCAAGTAAAAGGCATAAACTGCCAGAATAATGTAGATAACAGCCAGCCAGCCGAAATGTATCAGCTCATCAAAAATAAGTTCGGTCTGGTAATTTTGCAGTGCATTATAAAAGGAATTGTTCCATTTATTCAACAGCACCAGCATATACACTACGCCTAAAGTTAGTGCTATGATTGCCGTCAACAGCAAATAAGCCTTTCCCTTTTCTTCTGACTGCCAATAACTTTTGGTCAGATACCAGACATCTCTGAGAAATTTACTTTTATTTTTTAATTCATTCATCTGCTTTTACCTCTAAACACTCTTTATCAGAAATTTTCAATTACCTTTTTAAAATACCACATAAATAAAAAAAATCCTGCAAAAAAATAATGCCCCGTCTTTAAGACGGGGCATTATATATTTACAAAACACCTAAATTTATTCTTCGCTGTGTTTTTTTCTGTTGAAAATACGTTCAACGACAACGAATAATACCGGGATCATAAAGATACCGATCATCGTAGCAAAGGTCATACCGCCAACAACAGCATTACCCATAGAAACACGGGCACCGGCACCTGGACCTGTTGCAATCGCCAAAGGCACGCAACCAAGAATGAACGCGAAGGATGTCATCAGAATCGGACGTAAACGCAGTCTGGCAGCATCAAGCGCCGCTTTAACTACAGGTTCGCCATTTTCCATGTTCATCTTTGCATATTCTACGATCAGAATCGCATTTTTAGCATTCAGACCAATCAGCATGATCAAACCGATCTGCATATAAACGTCGTTCTGCAAACCGCGCAGATACTGAGCGCCAAAACAGCCAAGGGCAGCAACAGGCACTGACAGCATAACTGCCAACGGGATAGTCCAGCTTTCATACAAAGCTGCCAGACACAAAAATACGAAGATCAGAGAAATAATGAAAATCTGTGTTGATCTGTTTCCTGCTTCCAGTTCGTCACGGCTCTGATCTACCCATTCATAGGTATAAGTAGTCGGCAAAATTTCTGCAGCAGTTTCTTCCAGTGCAGTCATAGCCTGACCTGTACTATATCCTGTAGCAGGGTTACCAGCTATTTTAATAGCTCGTACACCGTTGAAGCGGGTTACAGTAGCAGAACTTGTTTTACCTTCGTCAGTAACCAAGGTATTAAGAGGCACCATATCGCCGTTATTGCTGCGTACAAAGAAATAACGCATATCATCAACATTCGTACGATATTTTGCATCCGCCTGCATAACTACTTTCCAAGTACGGCCAAAAGCATTGAAGTCATTGATCTCACTGCCGCCGAGGAAAGTCTGTAAAGCTGTAAATACGCTTGCTACAGGTACATTTAGAGACTCTGCTTTTTCACGGTCTACGTTAAACTGATAAACCGGCGTATTAGTATTAAAGGTGGTATAAGCCATACCAATTTCAGGACGTTGATTGGCTTTAGCAAGAAATTCGTTAGCAACTTCCTGCATCCGCTCCATATCGTCACCGCCCAGATTCATCAGGTACATACTCAAACTGCCTGTGCTGGACGCACCCGGTAATGCAGGCGGATCAAACGCCATAACGCTTACCTGCGGCATTTGGGCACCGATGCCATAAATCTGCGGCACTATATCCTGAGCACTGTTATCACGTTTGTCATAATCTTCCATCGCCGCAACGATCAGACCGGCACTGGACTTAGGGGCGCCAGTAAGGATATCAAAGCCAGATACTTCCATAACATATTTAACTCCCGGCAGCGACTTGATCTTATCACCCAGTTCCATCATAGCCTGAATACCACGATTACTTGATGCACCCTCCGGCAAATTAAATGACGTTACAGAATAACCCTGATCTTCACTTGGCACAAATCCGGTAGGAGTAACCTTAGCTACCCAGCCCAATAAAATAACCATAACCAGCAAAACTGCCATTGAGATTTTTGCATGACGGATACATTTTTCAACATTTTTAACATATTTACTTAAAGTATTGGCAAACCAGACATTGAACTTATGGATAAATTTACCAATAGGTCCTTTGACTTCGTCTTTATCATGCGGTTTCAACAGCAATGCACACAACGCTGGAGTCAGAGACAATGCTACGATAGCTGACAGCGCCATAGAAACAGAAATCGTTAAAGCGAACTGTTTATAAAGCTGACCAACAGTACCGCCGGTAAATGCAACCGGGATAAATACTGCTGCCAAAACGAACGCAATCGCCACAACAGGACCGGAAACTTCTTTCATCGCCCGATAAGTAGCTTCTTTTGGAGTCATTCCATTATCCTGGATGTGATGCTCAACTGCCTCAACAACAACGATCGCGTCATCAACAACGAGGCCGATAGCAAGAATCATCGCAAACATTGTTAAAGTATTGATCGAAAATCCCATCAGCACGAACGCACCGAAGGTACCAACCAAAGAAACAGGAATCGCCAGCAGCGGAATAAGCGTTGCACGCCAGCTGCCCAGGAAAATAAATACAACAAGAATAACCAGCGCCAAAGCTTCAAAGAAAGTATGAGCTACTTTTTCCAGCGCTTCGCGTACGAACTGGGTATTATCCTGAACAATAGTCAGCTCCATACCTTCCGGAAAACGCGTTTCAGCATCGGCCAATACGGCTTTGATGTTATTGACGGTTTCCAAAGCGTTAGCGTCGCTTGTTAAGTAAACAGGGAAAACAACAGAAGAACCGCCGTTCAGATAACCAGCAACGTTATCACTGCGGGCACCAGCTTCAATTTTCGCAATTTCTTTAAGCTTCAGGTTATTGCCGTTTTGAGAACGGACAATAATATTACCAAACTCTTCCGGAGTCGACAAACGCCCCTGGGCATTAGCAGAATATTGGAATTCCTGCTGCTCCGCTGTAGGACGCGTACCAATAGAACCAACAGGAGCCTGAATGTTCTGACTCTTGATTGCATTGGAAACATCATCTGCGGTCACACCCAACTGAGCCATTTTATCTGGCTGCAGCCATAGGCGCATTGCGTATTCCTGACCAAAAATATCAATACTGGAAACACCCTTAACGCGTTTGCAGGCATCAAGGAAGTTTGTCATCGCATAAGAGGTAAGAAACATCGTATCAAACGTTCCATCAGGTGAGTGCAACGCAAAATACATGATGGTCTCGGCAGATTTCTTGGCTGTCGTAATACCGTAAGCACTTACCTCTGACGGCATGGAGGACGAAGCCTGAGAAACACGGTTCTGTACCTCTACAGAACCGATATCTGCATTTTTATCAAGATTGAAATATACGTCAAGTGTGTATTCGCCTACGCTGGTACTAGTAGAGTTCATGTACAGCATATTTTCTACACCATTAACTTTTTGTTCGATCGCCTGCGCAACAGATTCCTCAACAACCTCCGCACTAGCACCCACATAGTTCGTAGAAACGGCAATGTGCGGCTTGGTGATATCCGGGTATTGAGCAATTGGCAGGCTGAATCCGGCAATAGTACCAAGTAAGGTAATAAGTATTGCCAGCACTATCGCAAAGACCGGACGGTCTATAAAAAAGCGTGCCACAACTAGTTACCTCCTTAGGATTCTTTCAAAGATACAGCAGTATCCAATTCTGCCTCGGTCATCGGTTCAGGTTTTACCTCAGAACCCTGTTTAATTTTGTTGATGCCTTCA
>OJOF01002603.1_pt1 | contig 11210 bp, 9 predicted proteins | sample 1598181 | NCBI WGS metagenome assembly OJOF01 (sample SAMN01915226, study PRJEB22387) | human gut metagenome | isolation source: stool | host: Homo sapiens | place: USA
AATGGCAACAGGTGCCCGGCAGCAGCAACAGCACCGGGGCATCCTCTGCACCAAAACAGTAGATCTTCATCCTGATACGCTCCTTCTCTATTTATTTTCCACCTGTAAATAGAAGAGATATATTTCTTCGTATAGGGCAGAGTTTTGAGTTAGGTAAAGCTAACTTTTCATTCTATAAAAAGCCGCTTCTCAGCGGTCCTTCTGCCAAAATAATACGCCCTGCCGTCTCCTCTGTCAAGGAGTTTAGGCATTTTCGGAGATTTTGAAAAAGATTTCGCTTCCGTCCCCCAACCATCACCCCAGTGCTACGTCCAGCACCATCATCACGCTGAAGCCCACCGCAAAAAATACCGTGCCGACGTTGGAGTGCTGCCCCTGCGACATTTTCGGAATCAGTTCCTCCACCACCACATACGGCATGGCTCCGGCAGCAAAGCTGAGCAGATATGAAGAAAAACAGAGCGTTTCCGACGGGGAACTCCCTGCTGTACATATCGCTGTTGTCTGTGGTCTTAATCGCAAGTTTTACAAACAGCGCAATTCTCAACGACCGATTTGCGATATGCAATTCACAGTTGTTATCAACGAATCAAATCGTGAATTGCGATGGCAGGGTGCGTCCTATTCAGGGGCGCACCCTATTTTTGTTGCTATTTTTACCATCACATAAATTTACGCTGCTGTTGCCATAGCAACCGACAAAGGAAAGTGAATTTGATAAAATGCTCTGCGGTTGGTTATTGCTAACTAACTGCCACAACCAAAGAATCATTGATTTATCAAAGGAGTTTTCCATGAAAAAGATTTCTCGTCGTTCGTTTATCACTGCCATGGCTGCTGTAAGTGCAGCCGGTGTTCTGGCCGCCTGCGGTTCTTCTTCCAGCAGCACGGCTTCTTCTGTGGCTTCTTCCGCTGTATCCAGCGAAGCAACTTCCTCTGTCGCATCTATGGATGAGACCGGTACCCATACCGTCGTAGACCACGGCGGCAACGAAGTAGAAGTGCCTAATAAGGTCACCCGTGTCGTCATCGACCAGATTCCAATTCTGTCCACCTACATGGCTTATTTTGAGGGCAGTGCTCCCTACATCGTGGGTTACTGCGGCTCTTTCAAGTCGGTCATTTCTGACACTGTATTGAAGAATATCGCCCCGGAGCTTCTGGAGTCCAGCGATACGGTCTATGCTCAGAGCGACCTGAACATCGAGGAGATCATGAAGCTGAACCCTGATGTTATCCTGTACAATGCTGGCAACTCGTCCCATGCCGAAATCCTGAAGGCCAGCGGAATCCCCTCCATCGGTTTCGCTACCGTGGGCGCATCTACGGAGGCCGATCCCATTGAGCGTTACGAAGAGTGGCTGAAGCTGCTGGAGCAGATCTTCAACGAACCGGGCAAGACCGACGCCTTTGTTGCTGCCGGTGATGAGATCGTGACCGATGTGGAAGCCCGTATTGCGGAAATTCCTCAAACGGATTGCCCCAGCGCATTGATCCTGTGGAAGTATGCAGACGGTGTGCCGCAGGTATCCGGTCAGGGCACCTTTGGAACCTACTGGATGAAGCGTCTGGGTGTGACGGATAAGGCACTGGAAGCTACTGGCTTTGCACAGGCCAGCATGGAGCAGATTTACAGCTGGGATCCGGATATCCTCTTCCCGGATGGTCCCGGCCTGCAGCCCCTGCGCACCGAGGACGTGCTGAGCGGCAATGTGGACGGTGCTGACTTCTCCACCCTGACTGCCGTGAAGAGCGGCCGGGTCTACAACACTACGCTGGGTATGTGGAACTGGTTCACCCCGAATCCGGATGCTCCGCTGGTGCTGGCATGGCTGGCCTGCAACACCTACCCGGATGCTTTTGCCGATTATCCGCTGGGCGATACCATCAAGGAATATTACAAGACATGGTACGGCTACGATGTGACAGATGACGAGTTGGAGGAAATGCTGCTGTACTGATGAAAGATACCATCTGGATCAAAAAAGGCCGGTTCACTCCTCTGGCCGTGGTATTGATGTTTGCTTTGCCCCTTGTGACCGCACTCATCTGCCTGTGCTTTGGGCGAATGAGTGTTCCGATAGGCGAAGTCCTTTCGGCTTTGCGCACTGCTCTGACGGGTGGGAGTACCTCAAATGTACAGAACTACTCCATCGTCATTAATCTGCGGCTGCCCCGCATTCTGATGGCCATCATTGTTGGCGCAGGTCTGTCTTGTGCAGGCAATACCTATCAATCCTTATTCTCCAATCCGCTTGCCACACCGGATATTTTGGGTGTAACCAGCGGCACCTGTGTGGGTGCAATTCTTGCTATTATCCTGTCTTGCAGTATTCTGGAAACGCAGCTCATCGCCTTGGTCTTTGGCCTGATTTCCGTCTGTTTTACTCTGAAAATCGCAGGCAAGAGTGATGGGCGTTCTATGGTTTATCTGGTGCTGGCCGGCACGATTGCATCCTCTCTGTTCAACGCACTGGGTTCGCTGCTGAAATATACTGCCGATCCGCAGGACAAGCTGCCGGAGATCACCTACTGGCTCATGGGCAGCTTTACCAGTGCCAGTTACCAAAAGATCCTGATTGGCTGCCCACTTATCGTTGCTGGAATCATCATCATCTATCTGCTGCGCTGGCGGCTGAACATCCTTTCACTGAGTGATGACGAGGCTCGTACCAGCGGCATCAACATCAAGCAGACCCGGATGCTGTTCATTGTTGCATCTACGCTGGTCACGGCTTCAGCCGTTTCCATGTGCGGTCAGGTGGGCTGGATCGGTCTGCTGATTCCACACGCATCCCGGATGCTGGTTGGAAGCAACAACCGTTATGTGGTGCCCCTCAGTCTCAGTCTGGGAGCCAGCTTTATGATCCTGATCGATACCCTGTCCCGCAGCATCAGCATCATCGAGCTGCCCCTTTCCATTCTCACCGCTATCATCGGTGCACCGGCGTTTATTTCTCTGTTGAATAAAACAAGGAGCAATCTGCAATGATCTTGGAAGTGCAGAACGGTTGTTTTGGCTACCCAAAGCAGCCTGTGATTCTCGAAAACATCAATTTGAGCCTGGAAGAAGGCCACATCCTTGCGATTCTTGGTCCAAACGGCATTGGTAAAACCACCCTGCTCAAGTGCATGATCGGTCTGCTGCCATGGCACAGCGGAAAAACCCTATTTTATGGGAAGGATATCCACACCCTCAAGCCGAAGGATGTCTGGAGCACTATCTCCTACATTCCGCAGTCCCGTGGCTTCGCTTTTTCCTACACCGGTCTGGAAATGGTTCTGCTGGGGCGCAGTGCACATCTTGGGACCTTTCAGCAGCCCGGCAAAGAGGAAATCGAAATGGCGGAAGCCATGATGGAACGGGTGGGGATCACCCGTCTTGCCAACAAGGACTGCAACCGGATGAGCGGCGGTGAACTGCAAATGGTGCTCATTGCCCGTGCCCTCATCAATGAGCCGAAGCTCATCATTCTGGACGAGCCGGAAACCGGTCTGGATTTCCACAATCAGATCTTAGTACTGAATATGGTGGAGCGGCTGGCGCATGAATCCGGCATCAGTGCCATCATGAATACCCACTATCCCACCAATGCCATGAGCGTAGCGGACGAAGCCCTGATGCTGAACCGCAAAGGCAAATTTTTCTACGGTCCAGCTGCGGAGATCTTGAACGAGGAGAACATCTCGTATTCTTTTGATGTTCAGGTGCTGGTGGATGAACTGCATTATCAGGGGCGGTCGGTGCGCAGCATCGTCCCGGTTGCTCTGCGGGAGGAAACTGCTGTATGAACAATGTCCCTTTTACACTTTCTCAGGTTCGCCCGATCCGGGACGCTATGACCGTTTCCCGACCTTCCGGACTGGGCTATGGAGTGCCGGTAACATGGTTTTCCTTGGGCGCAGGCACTTCTATTACCCCGGAATACTATGACTGCACCACTCTTTATCTGGGTGGTGAGGGAAACGGCAAGTTTCTTCTGGGAGTCGATGGGCAGGAAGTGTCTGTCAAACCCGGAGAAGTGCTGTATGTACCGCCGAAAACACTGTGCGGCACAAAAACCGACAGTGGAATGATCTATACCGAAATCATTTTGAAAAAGGAGAATTTTACCATGAACAACATCATCAAGGCAGGCCAGCCCACCGAACTGAAGAACCTCATTTCTTATGAAGAGGGCAGCATCGCCAATCTGGACATCGCTCATGCAGACAACATGAAATTTGTCCTGATGGCCTTTGATGAGGGCACTGGCCTGACTCCGCACCGTGCACCCGGCAATGCCATCCTGACCGCCCTCGAAGGCAAGGCCATTATTGGCTATGAGGGCAAGGATTACGAGCTGAACGCAGGCGAGAGCTTCCGCTTCGATAAGAACGGCCTGCACAGCGTTACCGCACAGGGCAAATTTAAAATGAGCCTGCTGCTGGTCATCGAATAAGCGATTTTCTGTTTCATAACAGACGCAAAGAACCCGTCCGGACGTACCGGACGGGTTCTTTGCGTCTGCCAGATTCAGCAGTAGTAGAGGAACGAACGCAGGCGGCTCCATGCAGTTTCATCCCAGTCATTATCAAGGGAAATCTGGAACAGTGGGGCACTGCAGGCATCGTGCAGGCCGCGCATATCCAGAATCATAGCGGTATTTTCATACCGGGGTGCAAGGGTCAGCACTGCATTGGTACGGCCAGAAAGCTCCACGGCCTTGGCGTACCGATATCGACCGTTCCCGCCTGAAAAATTCGGCAAGGCAGAGTCCGCAATGAGGAACAGTGTTTCAGCGTCTTCCGCAAAGGCACTGTGCGCTCCAAGTTCATTACCAAGGGTCTGCATCTGCCTCTGCATCTGGTCAAGCCAACCAGCCGATGGTTTGTTTTCATCCAAATTGTCTTTCCACAGAAACCAGAGTGCCTCGCTGAGTGGGGCGCGAAGTACCTGTTCGCCTTCGGCTTCCAGCGCGGCAAGTACGCCGCTGTCCAGTTCTGTCAGGCAGAGCGGCGTACCAACAGCAGCGATACGGCGGCCTTTGGTGGTGGGAAGTGCGCCGATTTCCCTCGCCGCAGCGTGCAGCTGCTCCCAGCCGGGCAGAGCATCCCACTGTGCCGAAATGTCTGCACGTTTATCTGCCGGAGCAGCATAGAGGATATCTCCCGCCAGCAAAGTGCGGAAGAGAGCATCACGGTTCTGCGCCATTTCGGGCAGTGTTTCCAGCATTGGGCTGATAAGTTGAGCATTCTGCTCTTTTCTGCGGTCCAACACAGCACGGATGACACGGGCGTACTGACCGTCTGCTTCCGCTCCCTGCGTCTGCGGAATCAGGAACTGTGCAGGCATCTGGTCGTTTTTACGCTCAGCGAGGATGCTGCCCAGCAGTGCCGGGAAAGGCAGGTATTCTTTTGCACTCGTCTCCGCTCGGCCAAGGCTCAGAATATCGTCCGTCAGGTGCGGCAGCTCGTAGGGGTCTGCCCCTTGCTGTTTGAAATATGCGGCCAGATAGGGCGTATAAGCACCCATCGCCGGAAGATAGAGTGGCACATTGGGGGATGGTGTCTGTGCCAGACGACAGGGGTGAATATCGACCTGCTCGATGTTGAAATCTGTCGGCAGAGCCACCGCCGGGCGGTGTTGCAAGCTGTTCAGGAACGCTTCAATGCGAGTGATGACACCCACATTGGAAAAATGCTCATCCACTTCGATTTGCAGGTAGGGCTTATCGCCCATCTCCTGCTTGAACAGGTGTGAGAGCATGGTGTCCGGGCCGCAGCCGTGGTTCGTCAGGTAGACAGCGTAGAGGTTCGGATGGTGAGCAATCAGCTTTGCTCCGGACAGGATATGCTGCCCGAACGGATAATAAAGATTATCGTATTCATCGGAGATGTCCAGCGCATGACCGGGCAGGTGGCTCAGCGTGATGACTTTATAGCCGCGTTCCAACAGCAGTTCCGGGATGCCCATGTTCAGGATGGGGTCGGAAACGCCGTAGTTGCGGGTGATGAGCACCAATACTTTATTGTCCGGTCTCAGGGTAGCCAGCAGAGCTTTACCTTGTTTTTCCACGGCGGCGGTATGGCGGCGCACCGCCATGGCACCACTGAGCAGAGCTTTGGCACAAAACGGTTTCGGGATTCCTAAAATCTTGCTCAGTCCCAGCATTGCAGATGCCATAGCTTCCTGCCCAAAATCGAGATCGAATACCGGACTGAGCAGAGTGATGCCCTTGCTCTCAATGTCCAGAGCTTTGGCAATGGATGCGGCTGCCGTCTGCATATAGACGCAGCCGTAGTTGTGTTTCACACGGCTCTTTTCGTGCTTCATCGTGTGGATGGTGGGCAGGAAGATATAATCTACTTTTTGGTCGATGAGCTGCTGCATATGGCCGTAAATAAGTTTGACCGGGTAGCAGGTCTCCCCTTGTGCGGTCTGCTGAGCCAGCCGGATCGTTTCCTCACTGGTGGGGTCAGTCAGGACGACATTGAAGCCCAACGAGGTAAAGAAGGCATTCGCCATCGGGAAGAATTTGTGGATCATCAACGCAAAAGGCACACCAACGGTCTTTTTACGTGGGTCACGTTTACCGGTATAACCCTCCAAAAGCAGTTTGTCTGCCTGCTTGTAGAAGTCAATATTCTTCTGGATCTCCGCACTGCGGCTGTCCTCTGCGTCCTTTGCCGGGCTGTCAAATCCCACAAATCGGCTGGGTGCGTCGCCCACAGCTTCCTGTGCCAGCAAAGCCGCGCCATACGCACCACTGATGGAAAAGACCGGGCTGACCTGTACGCGGTCGCCGTATGCGGATTGGAATGCCGCCACAATGCCGGGGTTGTAATCGACGCCGCCCTGTAAAACGATGTGCTGACCCACAGGTTTAGAACCAACAACTTTATGCAGATAGTTCTGTACGATGGAGTGACAAAGGCCTGCGGCAATATCCGCCCGTGAAATACCTTCAGCGGAAGCGGACGCAATGGCCGTTTCGATAAACACCGTGCACCGTTCTCCCAAGGATGCCGGATGTTCAGAGGATAAGGCTAATGTGCCAAACTCCGCCAGTGGGATGCCCATACGGGCAGCTTGTTCTTCCACAAAAGAACCGGTACCGGCAGCACAGATCTTGTTCATCTGAAAATCCACAACTTCACCGTTCTGGATGCTGATGTATTTGCTATCCTGTCCGCCGATTTCAAACACGGTATCGACTTTCGGCACCCAGTGAGCTGCACCCTTGGCCTGCGCAGTGATCTCATCCCGGACAATATCTGCTCCGATGCGTTTGCCGACGCGCTCTCGTCCTGAACCGGTCACACCGACTGCAGTGAACCGAATATCACCAAACCGCTGACGAATACTTGCAAGGCCTTTGCGGACAGCTCCTTCCGGGTCACCTGCGGTGCGCAGATATTGAAAGTCTACCAGTTCACCGTCAGCACCGACCAGAACAAGATCAGTACTGGTAGAACCGATGTCGATGCCCAATGCGCAGCCGCTTTCTGGAATGATCTCGGTAGCGTTTGGCTCCGCAAGGCTCGTGCCGGGGCGCAGTTCCAGTTTGGGCAATGTTCCGACCATGTGGTGTGTTGTTAGTGTACGGTCCAGAGAATCATTCAGTTGACGTAACGTGAACGAGCCGGATGCTTTGAGTGCAGCACCAAGAGCCGCTTCATATCGGGCAAACTCCGGAACGATGAGTTCTCCCTCACTCAACCCGAATACATCCCGGATGGCTCGGATCACGCCTGCATTGCAGGTAACACCGCCGCAGAATACTACAGGTTTACAGACCGGAAGCCGCCGCACGATGGTCGCCTTATAGTTACGGATCATGGCATAACACAATCCTAGCAGGATATCCGGTGTGGAAACCCCTTCCTGCTGGCGGTGGATGATATCTGTTTTGGCAAAGACCGCACACCGACCGGAAAGGCGCGGAACACTCTGTGCCTGCTCTACCAGCGAAGAGTAATCCTCCAGCTTGCAGCCCACACGGGACATCTGGTCTTCAAAGAACGAACCTGTACCGCCCGCGCAGTGTTCGTTGACTGAAAACTGAAGTGCACGGCTCTGCAAATCCGTGATGAATCGCGCGCCCTGACTGCCAATTTCAATGACCGAACCAGCCTGCGGAACAATCTGGCGCACACCCTCGACGACAGCCGGGATATCCCCAAAAGAGGGAATATCGGGAGCTTGTTCCAGCAGAGCTTCGGTGTTGCTGCCAGTTACACAGAGCGAAAACGGTGTGTCTGCATCCAGTTCCAATGCAGAAAGTCCTTTTTTCAGGCAGGCGAATGGCCTGCCGTGATGCACCGCCATCCACTGCTTTGCCATTGCACCATCCCGCAGCAGCACCAACTTGACCGTCGAAGTGCCGATATCCATACCCAACGAAAGCATTGTGTCACTCCTTCAGGACAAACCCTACAAGTTATAGGGTTTGACATTTCAAACTTTATACCGTATAATAATGATGCCTTTTAATTAGACATCTCTAACCAAGAGTTTAACACAACTACCTCGGAGTGTCCGTTGTTATGGCAACGGCAAAGTAAATTTTAAGATGGAGCAATATTATTCAATTTTACAGCAATGCGGCATGTTCAACGGCATCCAGCCACGAAAATATAGGGAAGTCCTTCGTTGCTTGAATGCGACTGTCCGTGAATATCCTCGTGGTGCGCACATCGTCGAGCTGGGTGAGCAGAGCCACAATACGGGTGTTCTGCTGGATGGCACGATGGAAGAATTTTTTTATGATGAAAATGGCAATCAAATCAGCATCTGCCGTTTTTGTCCCGGAGAAGTATTTGGTGCAGAACTGGCCTGTACTGGCTGGACGGCAAGTCCGGTCTGTCTGCGTGCCAGTTCGGGCTGTACCGTAATGCAGCTGGATTTCAGCGCATTGATGTCACAGAAGACGCTGACCTGTCCCTGCCGGATGCAAGTCACAGCAAATCTTATGCAGGATATGGCGCAGCAGCTTCTCTTTTTTAACACCAAAGTGCGTATTTTAGCACAAAAACGGCTTCGAGATCGTCTGAAGATTTATCTTCAAACCTTGACACCCGATGAAAAAGGCTGTTACAGTCTGCCCTACACCCGGACAGAACTGGCAGATTTTCTCTGTGTGGACCGCAGTGCTCTTTCCCGTGAGCTGTGCCGGATGCGCGATGAGAGGATCCTTGATTTTTCCGGTGCAAAGATTGACCTGTTGAACCCAACGTTTTTGTATGGTTGGAACTGACAGTACTTCTAAATCTATGAAAAAAATTGTCTGCCGAATATTTTTGTCCGACAGACAATTACTTTTTAATCTTTTAGTGTACAACTACCGGACACATTCTTCAAATATTCCTTCGGGTCGCCGTTCAGAATCAAATCCGCATAGCCCAGCGGGTCATTGTAGATGAGGTAGTCCAGTTCCGTCTGCTGCGCCATGGTCACGTCCAGTGCATCCTCAACCCCGGTACAGTCAATGGAAATTTTTCTCCCATAGAATACAAAAAATCCGAACCCTTCTCCTATCGGAAAAAAGTTCGGATTTTGTTGATGTGGTGCACCTCCAGGGACTCGAACCCTGGGCCCACTGATTAAGAGTCATTCCAGCCCGCACTCCATTGGTGCAAAAGCAAAAATAAACAACGAATATACGCTATTCTACAAAGGACTGCGCAAATACGAAAAAGCACCGTGGTAGTCAATCGGTAGTCACACTCGCCCTCAAATCGAAAATATCAAAATACGATACCAAATATCATTTTGCTGATATAGATTATCCTTTTATGCTACACTCTCCGCAAAGGAGATATGGCTGATGTTAAGGATTTTGTTGTCCGTCCGCTTAGGCGAAAAGCGATGGACTCAGAAGCAACTTGCAGACGCAACTGGAATCCGGCGAAACACAATCAATGATCTTTACCATGAGATGACCGACCGGGTATCTTTGGAACAGCTTGATTTGATTTGCAAAGCCTTGGACTGCAAAATCTCCGATCTTCTGGTTCAAGAAGAAGATTTGGATGATTTGACCCGAAGCAGGCTTGCAACGCCACGGTGCAGATACATAACGTCCGACAAGTAAGTTATCCCCTTTCCCCGGACACTTCGGTGTCTGGGGACTTTTTTTGCCAAAAATCCCATGCCCGGATACACAATCCGGGCTTTTTGTATAAATATATTTGTTTATTTTATCATCTGTTTTCTTGATAAAATATCGGTTTTGCTGTTGTCTTTCAAGGCAAAAAGGAAGATACTATAATCACAGCAAGGGAGTACGACCGGAAGGCAAGGGGCGAAGTAAGAGCCGGGAGCGCAGTAAGTCGTGAGCGCATGCTAAGTCAGTAACCCACTCCCCTGCTGCTTTTTATTTTATCTTTTCAGCCAAAGAAAGAGAGGGCATTATGAAAAAGTTTGATCTGTCCGCCATCATGCGCAAGGCATGGAAGCTGTATCGCAAGGGCGTAGCCGCCTTTTCCGAGTGCCTGCACCGGGCATGGAACAGTGCAAAGGCCGAGCCGATCAACGCCCAGCGCATTGAGGAAGCCCAGCAGGCCGCCGGGGTGGCCGAGCCTGTGAACACATGGGCAGGCTGGAAAGTCGCCGGGTACATGGTGGAACATGGCGCAAAGGCCTTGTTTCAGGCGGTACTCATCCACAGCAGCAAAGGTGACGGCCAGACCTACCGCGCATCGTTCTTTGGCGTTTCTCAGGTAAAGCCCTTACCCACGGCATGAAAAAAGCCGCCAGCGCTTCAAAACACTGGCGGCTTTTATCATACCTCTGTTCCATCAGGAAAGCGGAAGTTCACAATAAGCTCTGCGCCCATGGCCTGCGCCATCTGCTCCAGTTCTTCATACTTGAACTTTCCTGTTTTCATCCGCTGGTTGAATGCCTGCGGGGTGGTGTCCATCCGCCGGGCAAGTTCAGCTTCTTTTATTTTGGAAACAGCTTCGGCCATTTTGATTTTCGTTGGGAAATCCATGTTCATCACCTCACCGAAAGTATAAATGATTTCCTGTATTTTGTCAAGAAATATTTTCAAAAATATAGGTTTTTCTTTAAGAAAAGCCTTGACATTATAAAGGAAATCCTGTATAATATAGGTGTCAGGAGGAGCGGAAAGCTCACCGGAAAGGAGAACAGACCGATGGATGAAAAAGCAAAAGCTCTGAAAGAGCTGCTGGAAATCTTGGTCGAACATCCCGATCTTGCAGAG
>OJOF01002613.1_pt1 | contig 11153 bp, 8 predicted proteins | sample 1598181 | NCBI WGS metagenome assembly OJOF01 (sample SAMN01915226, study PRJEB22387) | human gut metagenome | isolation source: stool | host: Homo sapiens | place: USA
TAATATAATCATCCGGCTTTTGTTTCAGTTGGGACAAAAGAACAACCGTCTCCACATGCTCCGTATGCGGGAACAGATCAAAAGGCTGACATGCCGTAACCTTATATCCACCTTTAATCAACACCTTTATATCCCTTGCCTGTGTATCAGGTCCGCATGAAATATACACAATCCTGTCTGGCTTAATCTTAAGAAGAGAATTAAGGAATTCCGGTGTGCTTCCGCTTCTTGGCGGATCCATGATAACAACATCTGCCTTTGCATTTTTCGCATACTCAACAAGGAAATCTCCTGCGTCAGCATTAACAAATGTGACATTCTTTATATTGTTAATTGAAGCATTTATCTTAGCATCTGATACAGCTTCTGAATTAAGCTCAACTCCTATAACTTTGCCAGCCTTTTTTGAGGCGACTATTCCAATAGTACCAATTCCGCAATATGCATCAATTACAGTGTCATTTTTTGATATATCAGCAAGCTGGATTGCCTTTTTGTACAGCTTTTCAGTCTGCTGGTGATTAATCTGATAGAATGATGTCGGGCTTATTCTGAATCTGCAGCCACACAACACATCCTCGATATAACCTTTTCCCTTAAGAACAATATTTCTCTTTCCAAGCACCATGCTTGTGCGCCTGTCATTAATATTCTGCACAATTGTAGTGATTTCGGGATGCTTCTCACATAATACCTTAAGGAAATTGTTCTTTGATGGAAATGTAACTCCTGCTGTAACAATAACGAGCATAATCTCCTTTGTCGAAAATCCTTTTCTTAAAAGAATGTGTCGGATCATTCCCTTTCCCGCATCTTCGTCATATGGCTGATATTTAAATGAGGCTATAAGTCCTTTAATATCCTTAATAATGTCTGTACACTGCGAATCTTCAATCATACAGTCTAATGTATCAACTATTCTGTGGCTGTTTTCCTCGTAAGTTCCTGCTATCACATTTCTGGAATCATCAAGTCCTACAACTGCATGAACTTTATTGCGGTAATATATTGGTCTGTACATTCCAACAATATCATCAACTTTTACATATTCACCAAAAAGTTCTTCAATGTACTTCTGCTTAACTGCAAGCTCGTTATCATATTTCATCCCGGCATAATCACAGCCACCGCATTTTTCTGAAAATGCACAGTGAATCCGTCTTTCTTTCTCATCATATCTATTCGTCATAAAATTTCAAACTCCTCATTTTTTCTCGTAGCTCATACTCCAGAACTTCGTTCTGTCGTTGTCGCGGTGCTCCTCGAATGCAAGCGATAATCACACAATACATGCAAGCATGATTGTGTGATTCCCGCTTGTATTCTCATCACTACTCGCACAAAAGGGCAACCGCCCATACAAGCAGTTGCCCTTAACATCAGTCTTTGTTAATTATAATGAAGTATTCTCGTCTGTACTTCCAAGAATCTTAACCTTACCTTCGTAGAATTCTTTAACTGCGATTGATAATGGCTTGTCTTTCTCTGAACATCTTACAAGAGGAGTTCCAACCTGAAGCTTTCTCTCATCTTCCTTAGAGATTCTCTTCTCCTCAATCTTATCCTTGTCCTTTTCTTTCTCTTTTTCCTTGTTGCTTGCTTCAATTCTTGCCTTGGCAATCTTCTCCTCAACGCTTCTTGCATCGATGATTTCCTTAGCTCTGTTAGCAGTTGCCTTAACAATTGAATATCTGCTCTGTACTAAAGGCTGCTCGCCCTCTTCAACCTCACTGTTAATTACAGCCATTAATTCAGTATACGATGGATGTATCATTATATTATTCTCCTTTCGAATAAACCTTTAATTCTTCTTTAATATTATTAATCAGTCCAAGATTATACTTAGCTTTCATCTTCTCAGATAACACAATATCATGAATACGGCCAACACATAAATCGACTTCATCATTGATAACTATGTAATCATAATCCTCAACACCTTCTGCTTCCTCTGCTGCTCTTGAAAGACGGGCTTTAATTGTCGCCTCATCTTCTGTTCCTCTGCCACGGAGTCTCTTTTCAAGTTCTGCCGCTGACGGTGGTGTTATAAACATAAGCACTGCATCCGGGAACATTCTCTTGATATTCATGGCACCCTGTATCTCAATCTCAAGAATAACATTGTTGCCCTTATCAAGCTGTTCTTCAACATATGCCTTAGGTGTTCCGTAATAATTGCCAACATACTGTGCATGCTCTATTAAAGCATCTTCAGCAATCATCTTCTCGAATTCTTCTACAGTCTTAAAGAAATATTCTCTTCCATCAGCTTCGCCTTCTCTTGGCTTTCTTGTTGTAGCTGATATAGAAAGTGAATACTCGTCATGAAGCTCTAAAAGTCGCTTCATAACAGTTCCTTTTCCTGCACCAGAAAATCCTGAAATAACTAATAATAGTCCTTTGCTCATATAATTACCTCATTCTGCACATAAAGTGCACAAGTTATTATACCTAACAAGCCCGAAACAATCAAGTAAATTTAATCAAAACCCATTAAAAATATATTGAAAGCCTACTCAATGTTCTGAATCTGCTCTCTTACCTTCTCAATCTCAGTCTTTAAGTCAATAGCTGCATTAGATATCTCAATGTCATTAGCCTTAGAAAGAGTTGTGTTAGCCTCTCTGTTCATCTCCTGTGCAATGAAATCCATCTTTCTTCCAATGCCGCCATCCTCGTTAAGACATTTTCTTGCATGCTCGATATGGCTTCTTAATCTTACAGTTTCTTCGTCAACACATATCTTGTCTGCGTATATAATAACCTCTGTTGCGATTCTGCTCTCATCAATAGTTGTATCACCAAGAAGCTCTTTTACCTTACTCTCTAACTTGCTGCGGTATTCCTTCATAATCTCAGGACTTCTCTTTTCAACAAATGCGACAAGCTCCTCCATGTGGTCTAACTTTCCTAAAAGGTCTTTCTTAAGATTCTCACCTTCCAGAATTCTTGTATTAACGAACTGCTCTAAGGCTGCCTTCATGGCTTCCTCTATAAAATGCCACAACTCCTCTTCGTCTTCCTGCACTTCATCCATCGTGATGACCTCTGGAAATCTGGCAAGACCTCCTACTGTCATATCATTTTTAAGATTGTATTTTTCGGACATATTATTAAATATAGTCATATATTCATCAGCTATATTCTGGTTAAACTTAAGATTAACCTGATTTTCTGAATCATCCTCATAATTAATAAATATATCAATCTTGCCTCTTGTTGCATACTTCTTAAGTAAGTCTCTCATTCTGCTCTCGAATACATTAAGCTTCTTAGGCATCTTGATACCTGCTTCAAGATACCTGTGATTAACTGACTTAATCTCAACTGAAATCTTTCTGTTACCTTTAACAATTTCACTCCGGCCAAAGCCTGTCATACTTTTAATCATTGTTTCTATCCTTCCATTCGCATATAATGCCTAGGAAAGTATACCAATTTTTGTGAAAGATAACAAGACTTACAGCAATAAGTATGTTAATATAATGCAATAAGAATGAATATTATTAACTAAAGGAGACATTATGGCATTCGATGGAATTACAATATCCAGTATTGTTAATGAATTAAACAACACAATTAACGGCGGAAGACTTTACAAAATAGCACAGCCTGAAGCCGATGAAATAATGCTTACAATAAAGACACAATCTGGTCAGTACAGACTTGTTTTATCTGCAAATGCATCGCTTCCCCTTGCATATCTTACAGACGATAACAAGCCATCCCCTGCTACTGCACCTAATTTCTGCATGCTTCTCAGGAAACATCTGAACAATGGAAGAATAATATCAATAACACAGCCAAAATTTGAGCGTGTAATTGATATTGAGGCTGAACATTTAAATGAACTTGGTGACCTGTGCAGAAAGCACATAATCGCAGAATTCATGGGTAAACACAGTAACATAATATTATGCGATGACAATAATACTATATTAGACAGTATCAAGCATATATCAGCACAGACAAGCTCAGTCCGTGAAGTTTTACCTGGAAGACCTTATTTCATCCCTAATACTTCTGACAAGATTAATCCGCTTGAAGCTGACAGAAAACATTTTGACGAAACAGTATTTACAAAGCCTGTACCTGTTGTCAAGGCGCTGCTTTCAAGCTACACAGGAATAAGCACATGTATAGCAGAAGAGCTTGCATACCGTGCCCGAGTTGATGGCGGACACCCTGCCAACTGCCTTGATGAGCCTATGAAAGATGCATTATACAACGTATTTGACGCACTTATGTCCGATGTAAGAAATGGTATCTACCACCCCGATATGGTAACTGACAACGGTGTGCCTGCAGAATTTGCCGCTGTGAAGCTTTCTATGTATGACAACCACACAGAATATGATTCGATAAGCAGACTGATTATCGATTATTACAGACAGAAAGAGATTGCAACACGAATCCACCAGAAGTCTGTTGATATAAGAAGAATTGTAACAACACATCTTGAAAGAGCATACAAGAAACTTGACATTCAGGAAAAGCAGATAAAGGACACTGAGAAAAAAGACAAATACCGTATCTACGGCGAACTTCTTACAACCTACGCTTACAGTATTCCTGCAGGTTCTAAGGAATATGAAGCACTTAATTACTACGATAATACTACAATTAAGATTCCGCTTGATAACTCTCTCACACCAATTGAGAATGCCAACAAATATTTTGCAAGATATAACAAGCTTAAAAGAACCTATGAAGCCGGAATCCGTCTTATTCAAGAGATTACTGAAGAAATAAGTTACCTTGAATCTATTATCAATGCAATTGAGATTTCAGTAACAGAGGCTGATCTTGCTAACATTAAGGAAGAGCTTATTGAAACTGGATATATTAAAAGGACTGTTAAAGGAAAGCACAAAATCACAGCCAACAAGCCGATGCATTTTGTATCAAGCGATGGATTTGACATATACGTTGGAAAGAATAACATACAGAATGACGAACTTACCTTCAAGACAGGCAACGGCAATGACTGGTGGTTTCACGCCAAGCAGATGCCAGGTTCTCATGTACTTCTTAAAACAGATGGAAAAGAAGTTCCTGACAGGACATTTGAAGAAGCAGCAAGCCTTGCCGCCTATTACTCTAAAGGCCGTGAGCAGGAAAAAGTTGAAGTCGATTATGTATTAAAGAAAGAAGTTAAAAAGCCTGCCGGTGCCAAACCGGGATTCGTTGTGTATTACACCAACTACTCAATGGTTGCAGACACCGACATTAAAGATATTAAACAGTTATAAAATAATGGCTGAATCAGAATTTAATCATGCGGTGCCCAAAAAAGTCAGACTTTTTTGGAGGCACCGCATAACTCAGCCATTTTCTTATTAACAGGCTTAACAGCCACACATATGAACGCCAGTATAACTGATGCGCAGTCTGCCACTATCCATGGCATATACTGGATTGCAAGTGAAGATTTGCCCGAAACAATAATCATAAGAATTACACTTGTAACAACATTTATAACAAATATACCTGCCAGCTTTCTCATATCCAGAAGCCCGCTTATCACAAGATATATCAGTATGTATGCAGCCGTCATGCACACGCAGAAAGTTACAAGATACATGTAAAATGCGTTATCAGTCATATCACATAACGATATATCCAGCGTAATATATCCAAACAGTGCAGGCGGGTTAAATGCATATATTACAGATGGCATTATCGTTACAAGTGCCGGAATACCGATACCTGCCAACATTCCTGCCCTGCCGCTTAATCCCTTGATAATACCTGATTGTATAATTATGCAAATAATGGTTGCTATTAAAAGCATTATCATCCATGACCAGTTAAAGAATATTTTATTACCAATATAATATCCGGTAAGATATTCATTAACTGTCATTCTTTGTGAATCACCATTTTTTATAATTTCTGACAATATATTCCTTCTTATAAAACCTTCCCACACATATATAACAAGAGCAGGCATAAGAAAAACCACTGCGTTAGTCTGTTTATTTTTAGAAAACATTTTTATGTGTCTGATACCGGAGCTTTTCACCATCATCAGCTCAAGTATTCCCAAAATCACCAACAATATATACAACGCAGGTATTTTATCCATCAGTTGTGCTGTCTCAATCTGTCCTTTTACCACACCATCAATATAGAAAGAATCTATCCATGCATGCATTGATGATGACGATTCCAATATTCTTGCCATTAAAAGCAATATACCAGTCATCATATTAAATATAGCAGCAACAGAAGCAATTATACCCGTGTTGCCTATTCTTAAAAGAATTCCTGTAAGTGATACTGCCGTAAATAATACCGTCAGTGAGAAAAATAACTGATATACAACATTAAATCCCGTATAGTAATACAGATTGTATACTGAATTCTGATTTTCAGAAATATTAAGTGAATTATTATTCATTTTACTAATAATCTGTCCGAATTCATTATTTCCTACAAGAACAAATAAAATAAACAGGCTCAGAGCCATAAGAACGGCGAGGCTTAAAAGCCTCACCCTTGTAATCTCATCTTTTTTCATAATCCTTCCTTTTCAGGGAAACAATTAATTAACAGATACTTTAACGAAAGATTTTTTACCCTTCTTAACAACTACTCCGTCTCCTTCGAACATACTCTTAGGGAACTTAGCTGCTATATCTGCTACCTTCTCTCCATCTACAGAAACGCCACCCTGCTGGATAGTTCTTCTGGCCTCTGACTTAGTTGTTGCAAGTCCTGCTCCAAACACAAGATTAATTGCATCAATCTCATCATCTGTAAAGCTGTCTGCTTCAAGCTTTGCTGTAGGCATGTTAGCTGCATCCCCACCAGTAAAGATTGCCTTTGCTGTAGCTTCTGCTTTCTTAGCTTCTTCCTCACCATGAACAAGCTTTGTAAGCTCATAAGCAAGAATCTCCTTAGCCTTGTTAAGCTGAGCACCTTCCCAGCTATCCATCTTATCAATCTCTTCAAGTGGAAGGAATGTGAGCATACGGATGCATTTAAGAACATCTGCATCATCAACATTTCTCCAGTACTGGTAGAAATCGTAAGGACTTGTCTTATCCGGATCAAGCCATACAGCACCTGAAGCTGTCTTACCCATCTTCTTACCCTCTGAGTTAAGAAGAAGTGTAATTGTCATAGCTGAAGCATCCTTATCAAGCTTTCTTCTGATAAGCTCTGTTCCACCTAACATGTTGCTCCACTGGTCATTACCGCCAAACTGTAAATTACAGCCGTATTTCTGGTATAACATATAGAAATCGTATGACTGCATAATCATGTAGTTAAACTCAAGGAAGCTTAATCCCTTTTCCATTCTCTGCTTGTAGCATTCAGCTCTTAACATGTTATTAACTGAGAAGCATGCTCCAACCTCTCTTAAAAGTTCTACATAGTTAAGATTAAGAAGCCAGTCAGCATTATTAACAAGTAATGCCTTGTCATCTGAGAAATCAATGAATCTTGCCATCTGCTTCTTGAAGCAGTCAACATTGTGCTGAATCTGCTCTGGTGTAAGCATTTTTCTCATATCTGTACGTCCTGATGGATCACCAATCATAGCTGTTCCACCGCCAATAAGTGCGATTGGCTTATTTCCTGCCATCTGGAGTCTCTTCATAAGGCAGAGTGCCATAAAGTGTCCTACATGAAGGCTGTCTGCTGTTGGATCAAATCCGATGTAAAATGTAGCCTTTCCATTGTTAATAAGGTCTTTGATAAGTGCTTCATCTGTTACCTGTGCAATAAGACCTCTTGCAACTAATTCGTCATAAAGTGTCATTTTTGTTTCCTCTCTTTCTTTTTTATTGCTGCTTGCGCTCGCAGCTTTGCTGCTCCCGAGCCTTGATAATTCACAACTCCCGGTCTGCGACCTCCGTTGTTCATTATCTGCATTCGCCATATAAGCCAGAATCTGTGCAAGCACATTCTGTCTTGCATGGCTCATTGCTTACAAAAAAGGCTTCCGCCCTTCTTTAAAAGGACGAAAGCCTGAACTTACGTGTTACCACCTTTATTCATGACAGACTCGCATCTGCCACCTCATTAAGTCCACCAGCATGGACTTATGCACTATAACGTGTGCTACTCCGGCTGCCCCTACTTACAAATATGCTTTCAGTTCGCCGCTCCGGAATGTATTCAGTTACCCTTACCCTTGCGCCTCTCATCAACCGGCTGCTTTCTGTAAGTTCAGTAATAACCTACTTGTTTCCATCAACGCTTTGTAATATTAATTGTGTATTACTTATAACATAATAGAATATTAAAATCAAGCCTCATTCCGAAATAAATGTATCAAATGTACTAGATTGTAACTACTCTCATTGTGTTAGTAAGTCCTCTCTTAGATGAAGGATCAGAAGATGTAGCGATACCAGCAGAAACAATTACTGTATCTCCTTCTTCTACGAAACCAGCATGTTCAGAAACTACTAATGCATGCTCAATAATCTTATCTGTAGAAGCTTCTGTTGCTGTCTTAATAGGTCTAACACCCCAGTAAATCTGCATCTTTCTAAGAACATTATCGTATGGAGAGCATCCGATAATCTCAGCTTCTGGCTTTAACTTAGATGTAAGTCTTGCTGTAAATCCTGAAATTGTAGGACAGATAATAGCCTTAGCTCCAAGGTTATCTGCTGTCTGAACTGCAGCATTACATACAGCGCTTGAAATGCTTCTCTTACTGTGAAGATTAGAATATTCTACTGAATGACCCTTAATCTCCTGCTCTGTTCTTTCTGCAATCTTAACCATCATCTTAACAGCCTCTAATGGGTACTTTCCATTAGCAGTCTCACCACTAAGCATAACAACATCTGTTCCGTCGTAAATAGCATTAGCAACATCAGTAACTTCAGCTCTTGTAGGTCTTGGATTTCTAATCATAGAATCAAGCATCTGTGTAGCTGTGATAACTGGCTTATACTTAGCATTACACTTCTTGATGATTTCCTTCTGAACGTGTGGAACTTCCTCAGCAGGAATCTCAACACCCATATCTCCACGGGCTACCATGATACCATCAGCAACTCTGATAATATCATCTATATTAGCAATACCTTCGGCATTCTCAATCTTAGCAATAACTGGAATATCTGCACCATGCTCCCAGAGAAGATGCTTAATTTCCTCGATACATGCTGCATTTCTTACAAATGAAGCTGCGATAAAATCAAATCCCTGCTCAACACCAAAGATGATATCTTCCTTATCTTTCTCTGTGATGCCTGGAAGTCTGATGCTTACGTTAGGAACGTTAACACCCTTCTTAGAACCAAGCTCACCACCATTAATTACTGTACATTCAATCTCTGTACCTTCAACCTTATCAACCTTAAGCTCGATAAGACCATCATCGATAAGAATAATATTACCTGTAGTAACATCTTCTGGAAGACCTGCATAAGTTACCATATTAATCTTATCATCTGCTGGCACCTGTCTTGTTGTTAATGTATATTTCTGTCCCTCAACAAGTGTAACCTTCTTGTCATCCTTAACAGCACCTGTTCTGATCTCAGGTCCCTTAGTATCAAGAAGAGTTGCAATAGGGATATTAAGTTCTTCTCTTACACTCTTAATTAAGGCAAATCTTCCTGCCTGCTCCTCATGATCACCATGAGAAAAATTAAATCTTGCAATATCCATTCCTGCTAACGCAAGATCCTTAATAAGGTTTCTGTCGTTAGTATTAGGACCCATTGTGCAAATAATCTTAGTCTTTTTCATTGTTTCCTCCAAAATAATTAAAATCTTTTCAAACACATACCTACAATATAATAACATATTTGCGTGTCAAATCAACTAAGTTTTTTATTTAACAAGCTTTTTAGGGGTAGAAGGATACGCAAAGAGAGACAGGGATGGTGTCAGTATTTCAGATTTCTTCGTTTAGTGGCAGTAAAAGCCAGTTTTTGCTTCGCTTTTTTGTTCAAAAAATCAACGTGCTTCGCTTGAACGCGATTTTTTGAACCGCGCTTCGCAAACTCTGGCTTTAACTCCCACACAACTCAGAAAATTCAATTCTGACACCATCCCTGTTTCTCTTTGCTTACACTTCTACCCCGGCTGGTTACTGTTTATCACCAGTTACATGGATGTGGGTATATAAGTGGTCGGAACAATACTCGTAGTTGCCGGCGCATTTTGAGCAGAATCTGAATGTGAGGTTTTCATCGTCAAGTTCTGTCCTTCCGCATACTGCACATCTGTGCTTCGGCACGCCGCGCTTTGCGTGTTGTGTCTGACTTTGCTGTGTTCTGTTATCTGATGACGCAGAACCATATGTGCCACCATTGCCCTGAGTGCTGCCACTATTCTGCTGCCAATAGTCTTTTCTGGCGTTCTGCTGTGCTTTCTTTGCTGTTCTCATTGCTTTGTCGAAGTTTCTCTGTGTACTGCTCTTTGCAGGGCCTTTCTTGTACAAGAAAAAGAATATTATGAAATTCAGCATTGACACAAGCGCCGCCGTTGCGTTGGCATAACACATAATTGCTGATGGTGCAAGGAAACCTGCTGCATACAGGCTGTACCATACATTTCTTGGAAGAAAAGGCACAAGATATCCGAATACTATAGTAATTCCGAATATTACAGCATCAAGTATTGCCATCCATTTAATCTTGATTGGGATAATGAAGAATAATAAAACCTCCATATCCGGCTGCTCCATAGCGAATGCCATAAACAGTGCAAGGTTAATATAGTTAGTGCTTAACTTAAAGCTTAATCCCCATATAAGATAGATAATAAGTGATGCAAGTATATTAAGGATAACTCCTGTAAAGAAGTATACATTAAATCTGAACGAGCCCCATATTCTTTCAAGTACCGAACCAATCAGATAGTAGAAATACAGCACAAATACCACAAATATTATGCTGTTAGAAGGCGGTTGTAATATGAATGTGATGAGTCTCCATACCTGTCCTTTGAAAATCATAGCAAAATCAAGTGAAAAATATGCGTCATATAATCCATTAAAAAATGTATTCATCACAAATCCTATTGCATAAAGGACAATGATGTAAAACATAAGATTCTTAATCGCATACTTAGAGAATTTTTTCTCAAATTTAGCAAACCAGTTCATAAAATGTTCCTTTCAGTCTTACACATGTTACAGACTAATAATTCATAATCATATACAAGAAATTATA
>OJOF01002636.1_pt1 | contig 11052 bp, 10 predicted proteins | sample 1598181 | NCBI WGS metagenome assembly OJOF01 (sample SAMN01915226, study PRJEB22387) | human gut metagenome | isolation source: stool | host: Homo sapiens | place: USA
GTGTGTTGGGCGACCACGTTTATAACGTCAATATCTCTTCCACCAAGTCGATGACGGGACACCTGCTGGGTGCCGCCGGAGCCGCCGAGGCGCTGGCCTGCATCTTCGCCATTACGCACGGCGTGGTTCCCCCGACCATCAACTGCGAGAATCTCGATCCGGAGATCGACCCGAACCTGAACCTGACGCTGAACAAGGCGCAGAAGCGCGACGTGAAATGCGCGCTGAGCAACACGTTCGGTTTCGGCGGGCACAACTCCTCGATCATTTTCCGTAAACTCTAACGTTTTAAACCGTCCGGGCCGTGTTTGATTTCATACTGCGCCCCCTTAGAAGGAACTTCGGGCGGGATAAGGCGTATTACAGAATTATCGATGACATGTTCGGGTTCATCCCGAACAACATCGAACTCTACAAGCTGGCTTTGATTCACAAGTCAGCTTCTTTGGTTTTGGAGGACGGCCGCGCTATCAACAACGAACGGCTCGAATTTCTGGGCGACGCCGTCATCGAGGCGGTCACCTCCGACTACCTTTTTATCGAGTATCCCGACCGGGACGAGGGTTTCCTGACGCAGCTGCGGTCGAAAATCGTCTCCCGCCAGTCGCTCAACGTGCTGGCCGTGAATATCGGGCTGGACCGCCACGTCATTTCGAACGGCAGCACCAGCGTTACGCAGAAACATATCTACGGCGACGCTTTCGAGGCCATGATCGGCGCGGTCTACCTCGATCAGGGCTATGAATTCGTGAACCGGCTGCTCATCAACCGGATTTATTTCAGACACCTGAGTCTCGACGAGCTGACCGAATCGGAGACCGATTTCAAGAGCCGGCTGATCGAGTGGTGCCAGAAAAACCGGCATAAGATCGTTTTCCGCACCGGTTACGACAAGGAGTACTCGGCGAACCATCCGGTTTTCTACTCCACGGTGCTGGTTGACGGCATGGAGGTCGGTCACGGGTCCGGCGATTCGAAGAAGGAGGCCGAGCAGCATGCGGCTTTCTCGGTGGCGCAGTACATGAGCGACGAGCAGTGCGCCACGCTGCTGGACCGGGTGGACAAGCTGACGCAATAACTTTTGGTTATTTCCCGTGCGCCTGTATTGCGTGCGGTCTCTGCCGGAGGCCGCCGGACGCATGGCGGGATAGCTTCCCTATAACATTTCCGAATGAAGACGATAGCCGATAAGATGGCGGCGCGTGGCGTCGATGCGCTGACCGACCGGGAATTGCTCTCCCTGCTTACCGAGGATGAACAGAGCGCCGAAGCGCTGCTTGCCGCTTACGGCGGATCGCTTGCGCGTGTCGGCTCGGAGGAGGCCGCCCGTCTGAGGATGATCGGCGGGCTGGGACTCCGGCGCGCCCGCATGCTGCTCGCCGCGGCCGAACTCGGCCGTCGCATCACCGCTGCGCGCGCCGCCGAAACCGACGTCGTCTCGTCGAGCGACGACGTGGTGCGGCTCTTCCGCCCGCAGCTCGAAACGCTCTCGCATGAAGAGTGCTGGGCCGTTTACCTCACCTCTTCGAACCGGATCATCGAACGCCAGCGGGTAAGTCAGGGCGGCGTGCAGGGCACGGTCGTCGATCACCGGCTGATTATCAAACGTGCTTTGGAACTGCTTGCCACACAGCTTATCCTGATTCACAACCACCCCTCCGGCGCCGCCGAAGCCAGTCCGCAGGACAAGGTGCTGACCGAAAGGATCGCGCAGGCGGCCGCGCTGTTCGACATCCGGCTGCTGGATCATATCATCATCGCCCGTGAAGGAGATTTCTCGTTCCTGCGCGAGGGGCTGATTTCGTGACGCATTATTTGTCTCTTCCGATACTGCCGCACAACGCTATTATGGCGACGGCAATGAGCGCAATCAGAAGTTTTACGATTCCCGTCATTGGTTGATTTGGGTCTTTTCACCTGTTGCCGGACACAAAAGCGCGGACCTGTTTCCACATCCGCAAGTGGGGTATTGGACGACCCGTAAGGTAGAATGATGGAATATGCCCGCGCCGAAAAACAGCGAGAGCATCAACCTTTGTTCCTTACCTTATGCGAAAGTGTCCAATTTTCACCTGCAAGAAAAAAGCCGATGCGCTTTTTATGTCTCGTATGTCGGCCGTCCTCGCAGACCGCCGCGACAAATATAGAAATAAAATCGCAACAGAACAGCTTAATTTCCATTTATTTTGTACTTTTGTAATTCGGAAAATAATTTAAAAACCAAATACGATGACACAGGAAGAACTCTTCAAAAAGCTGATCGCCCACTGCAAGGAATACGGATTCGTATTCCCGTCGAGCGAAATCTATGACGGTCTGGCTGCGGTGTACGACTACGGACAGAACGGCGTGGAGCTGAAAAACAACATCAAGCGCTATTGGTGGGATTCGATGGTCAAGCTGCATGAGAATATCGTGGGCATCGACGCCGCGATCTTCATGCACCCCCGTACGTGGGAGGCTTCGGGGCATGTCGGCGCGTTCAACGACCCGCTGATCGACAACAAGGACTCGAAGAAGCGTTACCGTGCCGACGTGCTGATCGAAGACTGGCTCGCCAAGCAGGACGAGAAGATCGAGAAGGAGGTGGAGAAGGCCCGCAAGCGTTTCGGAGAGACTTTCGACGAAGCCAAGTACCGCGAAACTTCGCCCCGTGTCGCCGAGACGGCCGCCCGGCGCGACGAGATGCACAAGCGTTTCGTCGAGGCGCAGAACAGCGGCGATCTGGGCGAGCTGCGCCAGATCATCGTGGACTGCGAAATCGTCTGCCCGATTTCGGGTACGCGCAACTGGACCGAGGTGCGGCAGTTCAACCTGATGTTCTCGACCCAGATGGGCTCCACGGCCGATGGCGCCAATACGATCTACCTCCGTCCCGAAACGGCGCAGGGCATCTTCGTGAATTTCCTGAACGTGCAGAAAACCGGACGCATGAAACTGCCGTTCGGTATCGCGCAGATCGGCAAGGCGTTCCGCAACGAGATCGTCGCCCGTCAGTTCATCTTCCGCATGCGCGAGTTCGAGCAGATGGAGATGCAGTTCTTCGTGCGCCCCGGCGAGGAGATGAAGTGGTGGCAGGCATGGAAGGAGACCCGTATGGCATGGCACCGTGCGCTGGGCTTCGGCGACGACCGCTACCGTTTCCACGACCATGAGAAGCTGGCGCACTATGCCAACGCCGCGACCGATATCGAGTACAACTTCCCGTTCGGCTTCAAGGAGGTCGAAGGCATTCACTCCCGCACGGACTTCGACTTGGGCAACCACCAGAAGTTCTCAGGCCGCAAGATCCAGTACTTCGATCCCGAAACGGGCGAGAGCTATGTACCCTACGTGGTCGAGACGTCGATCGGCGTGGACCGCATGTTCCTGCAGGTGATGTCTGCGGCCTATACCGAGGAGCAGCTCGAAGGCGGCGACTCGCGCGTCGTGCTGCGTCTGCCTGCGGCGCTGGCCCCCGTGAAGGTCGCCGTTCTGCCGCTGGTGAAGAAGGACGGCATGCCCGAAGTGGCGCAGAAGATCGTGGACCTCTTGAAATACGATTACAACGTCGTTTACGACGAGAAGGATTCCGTCGGCAAGCGTTACCGCCGTCAGGACGCCGTCGGCACGCCGTTCTGCGTGACCGTGGACGGTCAGACGCTCGAAGACAACACCGTGACGGTGCGTCACCGCGACACCATGCAGCAGGAGCGCGTTGCGATCGACAAGCTGCCCGCGCTGGTCGAGGAGGAGTGCTCCTACCGCAAGCTCTTCCGGAAGCTGAATCTGTAATCGCTGATCCGTGGGCCGCATCCTCGCCATAGATTACGGTACGAAGCGCACGGGAATCGCCGTGAGCGATCCCCTGCGGCTGATCGCCGGGGGACTCGAAACCGTCGAGACGAAGGGACTCGAAGCGTGGCTGGCAAAATATTTCGCCGCGGAGGACGTTACTACGATAGTGGTGGGTAAGCCGACGCAGATGGACGGCACGCCCTCCGAAACGTGGCGTTTCGTCGAGCCGCTGGCAGCCCGGCTGCGCAGGGCCTATCCCGATAAGGAGGTGGTCTTTCACGACGAGCGTTTTACCTCGGTGCTGGCGCACCGTACGATGCTCGAAAGCGGTATCGGCAGGATGGCCCGGCGCAACAAGGCGTTGGTGGACAAGATTTCCGCCACGATTATTTTACAAAGTTATATGGAGTTTAACAAATGATTTATCCGATTGTCATATACGGGAACGAGGTGCTTCGCAAACAGTGCGAGGAGATTGCGCCCGACTATCCCGAAGTGAAAAAACTTGTCGAGGACATGTTCCTGACGCTCGGCGAAGCCGAAGGCGTCGGACTGGCCGCGCCGCAGATCGGCAAGGCCATTCGTCTGTTCATCGTCGATTGCACGCCGTGGGGCGAGGACGATCCCGAATGCGCCGACTACAAGCGTGCCTTTATCAACCCCGAAATCTACGCTTTTTCGGAGGAGAAGAAGACCTACAACGAGGGATGTCTCTCGTTTCCGGGCATCCATGCCGATGTGCCTCGTTCGCTGGCCATCAGGATGCGTTATCTCGACGAAAACTTCGTCGAGCACGACGAGGAGTTCCACGGCCTGAAGGCGTGGGTCATCCAGCACGAATACGATCATATCGAAGGCATGGTCTTCACGGACCGCATCTCGCCGCTGCGCCGCAACCTGCTGAAAGGCAAGCTGCTGAACCTTGCCAAGGGAAAGTACCGCGCGGCCTACAAGACCAGATGATCTCCGGCGTTGTGCCGTACCGCATGAAAAAGCGGATCCCGACATCGGGATCCGCTTTTTGCATGTGTTATGCAGGTGCGTTTGTCAGAATCTGTACGCGGCGCCGACGTATACCACCAACGGGTTCGAACGGTCGCTGTCAAACATAGGCTCGTACTTGAGACCTGCGGAGATGTTCCAGCGGTGGGCGACGTTGAAGTCGAAACCTGCGCCGACACTCATGCCGACCGCCCAGTCCTTGATGTCATTGGCCACGATACCTACCTGCGGGAATACGCCCCACCAGTCGGCGATCTGGAATACGTAGTGTGCGTCGAAGTTGATGTCTACGGAGCTGTCTTTTTCCGTCAGTACATAGATCGACGGCTCGATGCGCCAGTGCGAATTGAAGCTGTAGCGGTAGTAGGCGCCGATACCGACCGAGGCGTCGTCCGTGTTGGTGTAGAAGTTGACACGCGGACCCACCGCACTGCGGTAATTGGAGGGCGTGCCGCGGTAATTGCCGGCCTGAGCCGCATTGTTGTTGTAGGTCTGAGCCGCGTTGCGGTAGTTGTTTGTCTGAGCTGCATTGCGGTAGGTGTTGGTCTGTGTGTTGCGGTAGGTGTTGTCCTGAGCGGACGCTGCCCAAGCAAACAATGCCGCAACCGAGATGAGAAGAATTTTTTTCATAATTTTCAGTTAAATTTTATGTATTAATAAGTGGTTGTCAGTCATTTAATTCATATCTCCGGATTCGGAAAGCTTCCCGAACCGCCTTTCTTCCATTGCCTTAACGGCGTGCAACACTCGTGCCGCGATCGGTTGCCGCCGGAATTTGTGCGCGACCGGAGGATGAAAAAACGTCCTGTGCCGGAGGGCTGCGAAGTTCTCCGGAAGGGTTTTCAGGTCGCGGAATCCGGCCGGTTTGCTGTGTTTTACGGCGTGCGTGCGGTTCTGTTTGGGGGACTTTTGGCCGGGTGTTGAAAAATGTACGGCTCTCCGCCGCTGCAGCTTGTCGTCTCCGCTGCCGTCTCCGCTGCCGTCTCCGCCGCCGTTGCCGTCTCCGTTGTTGCCTCCGCTGTCGTCGCTGCCGCGTCGCAGCAGTCACCGTCGCTCGCCGCATTGTTGTACGTTGGCTTTCGTGGCGGGCGGCAGCAGGTTGCGGCGTTCGTGGCCGGACATGAAAAATCCCGGAGACCTCGTCGAGGTCTCCGGGATACGTTTTCCGGGTTGCGCCGGATTAGAACTTGTAGGTTGCGCCGATATTGATGAGAATCGGATTCTTGTGGTACTCAGCGGTCTGGATCATCCACTTGAAGCCTGCCGAGAGGTCCCAGTTGCGGGCTACCGAGAAGTCGGCGCCGCCGCCCAGATTGATGCCGCACGACCATCCGCCGATATCGTTGGCGCTCAGACCCGCCTGCGGATAGATATGCCAGTCCGGGGCGATATTGAAGAGGTACTGCACGTCGGCGCTGATGTCCACCGAGCAGAATTTCTTGCAGATGGCCATGATGCCCGACTCCATGCGCCAGTTGTCGGTGAAGCTGTAGCGTCCGCTGGCTCCGATGCCGAAGATGGCGCCGTCGGCGCCTGTATTGGTATATACGCCGATTTTGGGTCCTATTGCCCAATTGCCCGGAGTTTGTGCTGATACGGTTGTCACTGCGAATAATGCGACGATTGCCGCAAAAAACATCTTCTTCATGTTCTGTTATTTTAATTCAACAAAAAAGTTGCGTGTTATACTGTTTGCCGATAGCAAATATACAAAACTTATCCGCTTTCGCCAAACATATTCAACGAACCGGACTTTTTTTCCGCTGAAAACGAAAGCCTGCGGCTTTCATGCCGCAGGCTTTCGTTTTCGGATATTCCGGCCGTAACCGGAGGAATGCTACTTCTCGTTGAGCGCGGCGTGTGCGGCCGCCAGACGTGCGATGGGCACGCGGAACGGCGAGCAGCTCACGTAGTTCAGCCCTGCGTAGTGGCAGAACTCGACCGACGAAGGTTCGCCGCCGTGTTCGCCGCAGATGCCGCACTTGAGTTTTTCGCGGGTCGAACGGCCCTTGAAAACGGCTTCGCGGATCAGCTGGCCCACGCCGTTGCGGTCGAGGATCTGGAACGGGTCGTTCTTGAGGATGCCCTTTTCGAGGTAAACGGGCAGGAACTTGCCGATGTCGTCGCGCGAGAAGCCCAGCGTCATCTGCGTCAGGTCGTTGGTGCCGAACGAGAAGAACTCGGCAACCTCGGCGATCTGGTTGGCCGTCACAGCGGCGCGCGGAACCTCGATCATCGTGCCGACCATGTAGTCGATCTTGTCGTTACGCTCGGAGAACACCTGCTCGGCCGTCGCGTCGATGATGCCTTTCTGGTAGCGCAGCTCCTTGTGGTTGCCCACGAGCGGAACCATGATCTCGACGTGTACCGGAATGCCCTGTGCCTTGACGTTCATGGCGGCCTCGATGATGGCGCGCGCCTGCATCTCGGTGATTTCGGGGTAGGTGTTGCCCAGACGGCAGCCGCGGTGTCCCAGCATCGGGTTGAACTCGGCCAGCGACTCGACTTTGGCGACGATTTTTTGGAGGGGTACGTTCATCTCCTTGGCCATCTCCTGCTGTCCCTTCTCGTCGTGCGGCACGAACTCGTGCAGGGGCGGGTCGAGAAGACGTACGGTCACGGGGAATCCGTTCATGGCCTTGAACAGACCCTCGAAGTCGCCGCGCTGGATCGGCAGCAGCTTGGCCAGCGCCACGCGGCGTCCGGCTTCGTCGTCGGCCAGAATCATCTCGCGGATGGCCTTGATGCGGTCGCCTTCGAAGAACATGTGCTCCGTGCGGCAGAGACCGATACCCTCGGCGCCGAATGCGAATGCCTGCAGGGCGTCCTTGGGGGTGTCGGCGTTGGCGCGCACCTTCAGCACGGCGTATTTGCCCGCAAGCTCCATCAGCTGGCCGAAATCGCCGCTCAGGTCGGCGGCCATCGTGGCTACCTGACCCAGATAAACCTCTCCCGTCGAGCCGTTGAGCGAAATCCAGTCGCCCTCCTTCACGGTGAAGCCGTTCACGCGGATCGTGCGGGTTTTATAGTCGATCTCCAGCTCGCCGGCGCCCGATACGCAGCATTTGCCCATGCCGCGTGCGACGACGGCCGCGTGCGACGTCATGCCGCCGCGTGCGGTCAGGATACCTGCCGCGTCGAGCATGCCCTTGAGGTCCTCAGGCGAAGTCTCGATGCGGACGAGGATTGCTTTCTGGCCCGACTCTGCGAGGATCTTCTCGGCGTCTTCGGCGAAGAACACCACCGGACCCGTAGCGGCTCCCGGCGATGCGGGCAGACCCTTGGTGATGACCTGCGCATTGGCGATGGCCTTCTTGTCGAATACGGGGTGCAGCAGCTCGTCGAGTTTGGCCGGCTCGCAGCGCAGCACGGCGGTGCGCTCGTCGATCAGACCTTCGCGGAGCATGTCCATCGCGATCTTGACCATGGCGGCGCCGGTGCGCTTGCCGTTGCGGCACTGCAGCATCCACAACTTGCCGTCCTGAATCGTGAATTCGATGTCCTGCATGTCCTTGAAGTACTGTTCCAAGTGGCGCTGAATCTCGTCCAGCTCCTTGTAAACCGTCGGCATGACCTCTTCGAGCGAAGGGTATTTCGTGCGGCGCTCCTCCTCGGAGACGTTCTGGGCCACGGCCCAGCGCTTCGAGCCTTCGATGGTGATCTGCTGCGGGGTGCGGATGCCGGCCACGACGTCCTCGCCCTGCGCGTTGATCAGGTATTCGCCGTTGAAGAGGTTTTCACCCGTCGCGGCGTCGCGCGAGAAGGCTACGCCCGTCGCCGAGTTGGCGCCCATGTTGCCGAATACCATGGCCTGCACGGTAACGGCCGTTCCCCACTCTGCGGGGATGTTGTTGAGCTTGCGGTAGAGGATGGCGCGCTCGTTCATCCACGAGCCGAACACGGCGCATACGGCTCCCCAGAGCTGATCCCAAGGGCATGCCGGGAAATCCTCGCCGGTCTGCTTCTTGACGGCGGCCTTGAAGTTCTGCACCAGCTCCTTCAGGTCGTCGGTCGTCAGGTCGGTGTCGTTCTTGACGCCGCGCTTCTCCTTCTGCTCCTCGATGATGACCTCGAACGGGTCGTGGTCCTCCTTCGATTCGGGCTTCATGCCCAGCACCACGTCGCCGTACATCTGTACGAAACGGCGGTACGAGTCCCATGCGAAGCGGGGGTTGCCCGTACGCTTGGCGACGGCTTCCACGGCCTGATCGTTCATACCCAGATTGAGGATCGTGTCCATCATGCCGGGCATCGAGGCGCGTGCGCCCGAACGGACCGAAACCAGCAGCGGCATCTCCTTGTCGCCGAACTTCATGCCGGTCAGTTTCTCGATATTCTGCATCGCCCGCTCGACTTCGGGACGGAGCATCTTGATGACCGCCTCCTTGCCGTGGGCATAATATTCCGCACATACTTCGGTGGTGATGGTGAATCCCGGAGGAACGGGAATGCCGATGAGGTTCATCTCCGCAAGGTTGGCACCTTTGCCGCCGAGCAGCTCACGCATTTTGCCGTTGCCTTCGGCTTCCTTGTTGCCGAAGGTATAGACTCGTTTTACGTCTGCCATAATTTTTTTTCTTGGTTAATTTAATGATATGTAAATTTATAAAAATTTTTAGCTAATCTCTTCCCCTACAGACGAAAATTGCGGTGACATCGCTGTTACCGCCTCGTCGAAGAATCCTATTTGCCGTTGGGAATGCGAATATAGGAAAACTTTTCTGAAATTCCAAAAAATTCTACTCCAAGTAAACGAATACCGGCAGGGCGTAGCTGAAGCCGACCCGGTAACGCCGTCTCTCGTAGGTCGGCTGCGGGTTACCCGTCTTGGGATCAAGCAGATAGCGGCGGGCGAAAACGTCGCCGCCCGAACATCTCAGCGCGGTGTCGGTCAGAATGCGGTCGCGCATGAGCCAGCCTCCGCGGCGGCGGACGTTGCCCCGGCCCAGCCGGGCCGGCCGTTCGAGGGCGTCGCGCAGTCCGTATGTCGCCGCGTCGAGTGACGCGGTGCGCCCCAGAACGATCAGCTTCACGCCGGGGCGTTCTTCGCGCAGGTCGCGGACGACCCATTCGGCCATGCGCGTGTCGCTGCACAACACCAGTCCCACGGTGTCGGTGCGCGCCGGGCGGCCGGTTGTGCGGCGGGTGCGCGGGGCAGGGAAGCGCAGGGTGCCTTCGATGTAGAGGTAGCGGCGCCCCGGCTCCTCGTAGTGGGGATCGAAGAGGTCGCCGTAGTAGAGCAGTGCGAAATCCATGCCGTCGAGCGAGTTGAGCGTTTGGTGCAGGTAGCTGTAGTCACCCCGGCAGGCCGCCGCGATGTCGCGCACGACCGCTTCGTTTTCGACGCTCCACAGCGCGACGAGCGGCATGCGCATCGAGTCGATGACGGCGGCCGTACGGGCTATCTTGCGGCGGTAGCGTTCCGTGTCCCACGCGAGACGGCCGCCGGGCGTGTAGTCGCTGTCGTCGTAAAAGAGCGCCGGTATGGTGTCGTAGAGGTGGTCGAGGTCGCAGTAGGCGATGCCGATGCGGGGCTGGGCGAGGACGCAGCGGATGCCGGAGAGGAGGAGCGCGGCGAGGAGAAGCGTGCGGAGCAGAAGGGCCGGACGTTTCCCGGATCGGTTTTCCGGCCCGGTCTGGGGACGGAGCTTGGTGGCTGATGCCGTGCAGTGCGGGAACATGGGCCGAAGGTCAGATCGGTTCTTCGGGCAGAAACTTGCGCGGCGAACAACCCAGAAATTTGGCGATCTCGTTGATGTGATTCAGATTGTACTTCGTGCGGTATTTGGGACTTTCCACCTGCCCGATGTAGCCGTGCGAGACGCCTATGCCGTAAGCCAGCATTGCCTGAGACACTTTTTGGGCCATGCGCTCTTTGCGCACGGCTTCTATCACATAGTTGTCGAAGGCTGTTTTCACGGTGGCTTGTTTTCGAGTGTAAAACTAAAAAACGTGCCACGCCGAATTCCGCGTCATGTATAAGTATTACCTATCTATGTCTAAGTAACCCTTCCGGCTTTCGTCGGGGCATAAAAAAGACGGAGGTTTTTCCCTCCGTTGCCGTATATATCTTTTTGTCGGGATATTTTCGGATTCGCTTATTCGGAAATTACGCCCGAACCGACCAGCTCGTCGCCGTCGTACCAGGCAGCGAACTGTCCGGGTGAGAGGGCGCGTGCGGGATTGACCCAATGGATTTCGCCGGGGGCGATATGCAGCGCCGGGCGCCACAAACCGGGATGGGCGTCGCCCTCGCCGACGTAGATGACGTTC
>OJOF01002637.1_pt1 | contig 11046 bp, 7 predicted proteins | sample 1598181 | NCBI WGS metagenome assembly OJOF01 (sample SAMN01915226, study PRJEB22387) | human gut metagenome | isolation source: stool | host: Homo sapiens | place: USA
ATTAATTAATCGGCAAACGCAATTACATACACTACTATTCAAGACTTCACGTCTTTCATCCATCACTATTTACACAATTTATTATGTTGAAAATTATAAGCAAATACTTGAATATTTCAAATAATAGCACTTGAATAACTTGAAAATATTATTCATTTTCATCCATTTTTACAGCAAAATTATTAACTTACAATTTTAAACATCAATAATTATTAAAGAATTACATGTTATTGTACCGAATATATACATTTGCTAAGTCTTTTAATGGTTAAAAGACGATAAGTGATATAAATAATAAGTTTTTATTCAATTTGTAACCTATGAACGCATTAACATTTCAAAAGAAATTATTAAGCATGCAGGAGAACATGATGAATTTCGCGCTCATGCTTACAGCGAATCGGGAAGATGCTTTTGATTTGACACAAGACACGACTCTCAAGGTATTAAGTAACCAAGAGAAGTTTGTAGACAACGTGAACTTCAAAGGATGGGTCCTTACAGTAATGAGAAACATATTTATCAATAACTATCACAAAGTGGTACGTGAGCAAACCCTGATCAATCGGGATGCTGACCTATATAATCTAGACGTATTGAACGACTCTGGGTTTGATTCACCAGAAGGAACCTGCCAAATTCATGATATAACAGAGGCGATCAATAACTTGAACGCAGATTTGAAGGCTCCTTTCTCAATGTTTCTGAGCGGTTATAAATATCACGAGATAGCTGAACGGCTAAATTTACCGCTAGGTACGATAAAAAGCCGTATCTTTTTCGCCCGACAGGAATTACAGAAAACGTTAAAAGACTTCCATTGATAAACTTTTAATTAAATAAAAAGCTCCTATCTCTCTCACTTATGGAGAGAGATAGGAGCTTTTAACATAGATACCCTATTCGGGGAGACCCGACAGGACTACGGACACGTATCCAACAAGGAGACAAATTTTGGTACGGCTACCCTAGTATCCTTAGATAAGAACATGATTATTAAAAATTATCCCGTACATTTGTCTTTCGATTGGAATAGAAATGAATAAGGCGCAATGATTGTTGTAAGAGATTTTGACAGACTGAAAGGAAAGGAACTGGTGGCTACGATCGGATTTTTCGATGGTGTGCATCTAGGACACCGTTTCTTAATCGACGAGATGAAAGAGATTGCCAAAGCACGTAACCTGCCATCGGCCGTAATCACCTTCCCGGAACATCCCCGGGCTGTATTGCATGCGGATTACCAACCGAAGCTATTAAATTCTTTCGAGGAAAAGTTACAGCAATTAGAGACTACCGGAGTAGATTATTGCATCGTATTGGATTTTACGATCGAGCTATCCCGGCTCTCGGCCAAGGAATTCATTACCTCTATTTTAGCGAAGAGTCTGCATGTAAAGACCTTATTGATCGGATATGACCATCGTTTCGGGCACGATCGGACGGATGGCTTCGAGCAATATGTCGTTTATGGCACCGAATGTGGTATCGAGGTGCTAAAGGCATCTCCCTATGACGAAGGGAATACGGCCGTCAGCTCTTCCGAGATCCGGAAATTACTTCAAGCCGGAAATGTAGCGGAAGCCGCTTATTTACTGACCTATCCCTATCAATTGCTGGGTCATATCGTCAGCGGCTATAAAGTGGGACGCACGCTAGGATTTCCCACGGCGAATATACGGGTAGATGAGCCTTTTAAAGTCATTCCGGGTATTGGCGTATATGCCGTATGGGTGGAGGTGGAAGGCGAACGATATAAGGGAATGCTTTATATCGGTGACCGTCCGACACTCAATAATGGGAAGGACATATCCATGGAGGTCAATATTCTGGATTTCTCCGGAGATATCTACAATGATAGCATTCGTGTCTCATTCGTTCAATACGTACGCGGAGACATCAAATTCGATTCCTTAGAAGAATTGAAAGCCCAACTGGAGAAAGACAGATGCACCGTAAATAATTTATTATAATATGGAAAGATATTACGAAGCGATTGATTTATTAAAAGGCATGATCTCCCGTCCGTCTTTCAGCCGGGACGAGACCACCGTAGCGGATTTCCTGCAAGCAGAATGGCAAAAGGCCGGACAAAAGGTGTTCCGCAAAGGCAACAACCTGTGGATCATCGCCCCGGATTTCGATTTCGGTAAACCGACCCTTTTACTCAACTCCCATATAGACACCGTCAAGCCCGCTTCCGGTTGGACCAAAGACCCGTTCACTCCCGAAGAGACCGAGGATGATCAATTATATGGACTGGGCAGTAACGATGCCGGGGCGAGCGTAGTCTCCCTCTATGAAGCCTTCTGTATCTTAAGCGAGAAAGAGCAACCTTATAATCTAATCTTCCTTGCGTCTTGTGAGGAAGAGGTATCCGGGAAGAATGGCATTGAAAGCGCATTGGCCGAGCTTCCTCCTATCTCCTTCGCTGTCGTAGGTGAACCCACGGGTATGCAACCCGCCGTAGCCGAAAAAGGGTTAATGGTACTGGATTGCACCGCTATCGGAAAGGCCGGACATGCCGCACGTAATGAGGGCATCAATGCCATCACTTTAGCGATGAAGGATATAGAATGGTTCAGCACCTATCAATTCCCGGAGAAAAGCGACTTCCTCGGACCGGTGAAAATGACTGTCACCATCATCCATGCCGGTACGCAACACAATGTCGTTCCCGATAAATGCGAATTCACGGTAGATATCCGCACCAACGAATTTTATACGAACGAACAGTTATTCGAGCTAATCAAGGAAAAGGTTCATTGCGAGATCAAGGCCCGCAGCTTCCGCCTTAGCTCCACCCGCACGGATCTGGATCATCCTTTTGTGCGACGGGCGATCTTGATGGGAAAAGAGCCTTTCGGCTCTCCTACGCTTAGCGACCAAGCCTTGATGCGTTTCCCCTCCGTAAAGATAGGGCCGGGAAACTCGGCACGTTCCCATTCCGCAGACGAATACATCAAGGGACCGGAGATCCGGGAAGCGATCGATACCTATGTAAGGTTACTGAATGGATTACAACTATAGCTTATGTTAAAAAAGATACTGGGGACAATAGGCTCGCGTTATCTGATAGCTTTCCTTAACCTAGCGCTGATCTTCATTAATGCGAAGGTGCTGGGAATCGAGGGCGTGGGGATGATCGGGTTGATCGTGGCCTCGGTAAATATAGCGGTAATCGTCAATGGGATTTTATGCGGGAATACGATTGTCTATTTCATGAACCGTTACTCCATGCGGACAATTTTCCTTCCCGCATATCTGTGGACACCTATCGGCTCTTCCCTAGCTTGCGGCTTCATGTATCTTACCGGGCTTTTACCCGCCGGCTATCGGCTGGATATCTTCTTGTTGGCGATCTTGAGCTCTACGGTAAACGCCAATGCCCGCTTCTTGTTGGGTAAAGACAACATCAAAGGGTTTAATCTCACGTTTATATTGCAAGGAGGACTGCTATTTTTCGTCTTACTCTATTTCTATTATATATTGAAGCGCCCGGACGTACGGTCGTATGTCTGGGGATTATATGTCACGAACGGCATAGCCTTTATTGCCAGCCTATCGATGCTTGTTCCTTATTTCTTAAAGGAGACATCCCGGTCTTCCGGCAAATCGCTCTACGGTCTATTAAAAGAAATGTTTGCCTACGGCCTGTGGGCCGGCGCGGACGGGTTGGCGGAAACCTGTACTACCCGACTCAATTATTTCTTGATACAACGTTTCGCCGGGTTGGGAAGCGTAGGCTTGCTAGACGCTGGGACCAAGATCTCCGAGAGTGTATGGAATATTAGTCGCAGCGTAAGTTTCATCGAATACAGTAGCGTGGCCAAGACCTCAGAGGCAACGGAACAAAAACGTATTACCTTACAGCTTTTCAAATTGACCTTTTGCGCTTTAGCCCTCGTGATGGGATGTATCTTATTGGTACCGGAATGGATATATACGGATTATCTTTTCAGCGCCGAGTTCAAAGGCATACGTAAAGTGATAGGCGGATTATCGATCGGAATCGTAGCGTTAGGCTGCAACAGCATCATCAGCCATTATTTCATCGGCAGCGGAAAGATCCGGTACAGTACGGCAAGCTCGTGCGTAGGGCTTATTGCCTTATTAATCTCCGGCTTTCTACTCATCCCGTCTTACGGGGTCGTAGGTTCCGCTATCACGACCAGTATCGCCTTTACCTCTATGCTGGTTTTCTCATTGACGGTCTTCTCCCGGCAAACACTTACACGCTGGAATGAGTTCCTTCCGAACAAAAAAGACTTCCAAGCTTGCAGAATTCATATACAAAAATCCTTGTAATTCTATCACGAATTTTATCGATAACGCTATCAAGTTCACGGAAAAGGGGACAATTACGCTTGAAATGATTTCGTGCAAGGTACAGGTCTCGGGTTATCAAAACATGGACTGTACCTTATAAACAAACTCCATCCAAACCCAATAACGGATCGCTTTTCCTAAGAACATGGAGATCGCCACGACCCATATATTAGCCCGCAAGAAACCTAGAGCGACAGCGATAAAATCACCGATACCGGGAAGAAAAACAAAGAAGCCCATCCAAGAGCCTTTTCCCTTGATCCAATCCTGCACCTTCTGTAGTTTTACCGGATCGAGTTTGAGGTATTTCTCGATCCACTCTACCTTTCCCAGCATCCCCAACCAATAGCAGCTCATTCCACCTAAGAAATTACCAAGCGTAGCGGCGATCCAATTTTCGCCATCATATTCATCAATCTGTTTTACTACCATACAAGGCCAATAAGCCGAACCCGCCAATAATACACCCGTCAATACGACCTCACTGCTAAACGGCAAGATCGTAGCCGCTAAGAAAGAAGCGATAAACACCCCGATATACCCGTAGGCTATAAGAAATTCCATATACGTATCATTAATAATGCGATAAACATAACTACCGAGAAATGGAACAGCCAAAAGATATATTTCCCCCGGTTCACCGTAAAAAAATGGGCGATCAAGATAGACGCCGGTACACAGGCCATTTCCAGAAATTCCTCGGACGACTGCTCATAGATAAAGAACAATCCAAACGACCAAATGGCCATGACAATCAGAAAAGAAAGAAACTGACGAGTACGCAAATTATCCTCATACTCATGTGTAACGATGTTTAATGAGGCAATGATCGTTAATCCCGCCACTAAAACAATCTGTATCCAATCTATAATTCCCGTCCCTAGTACCGCAAGGAAACGGATCTTGAATAAGGAGGTGAAAGGTATGGTAAATGCCGTGAAATCCCATTCCCAGACACACCATCCGAAAACAAACCAATAAACCGTCAAGATTCCGAACAAGGAAGCGACAAATGTCCGGATATTCAATGTCCTGAAATTATACATCCCCAACCAAAACAGCGGTAAGAACCAAAGGATGTGTATCCACAACAGACTTCCGATACTGATAATCAAGGATGCGTTATAAGCCTTATCCGTAGCGTCCGGGTCATGATAAGAGGTAAATAACTGATAAAGGGTCAATATCAAACAAAACACCCCGACAGATGTTGATTTCAAGGGAAAGAAATCCGGGTTTGTACTTGTCAACAAGGCATAGAAGAGAAAGGGAAGCAATGTCTTCTCACGAATCAACATCAACGCATAGTTTACCCGATGCACCAGAAACGCACCACCGGCCATCAGCAAAAAACCGATCAAATAGGTAAACAACTTTCCCGGAAAAACCATACAAAGGGCATTCCATAAAGGAGGAGCCGTCACCTCTCCATACACGGGATAGCCTACCGAATCCACATACCCCACGATCCAACAAAAAATACAAGCGCAAAGCATGTACAAATGGGTCATAGGTGTCGCTATAGTATATCTACGTCCGTAATATGAAGTTGTTCCTCTTGCCATATACCTTATTCTTTCATATTCACATCCTAAAGGAATGAAATAAGTGGCAAAGGTATGAAAATATTTCTATTTGTTCGTATGAGGATTCTATACGTTACGATATTGACGTTACGATTCTTTTTATATCTACTTCCTTTCTTTTTGATTCTTATTGACCATTAATCATGACAGGAACTGTTCGTGAATCGACCAAACTAGAAGGCGAGAACGGCGATAAAACGCTCTTTTGGATGAAAATATCCTCGTTTTCATGCACGAAAGGTGGCAAAAGCCTATACATATAGTACCGTCAGGCAACCTCTATACTGCCGTTGGGCATTATAAACAGTCATGAATAGGGTTGTTAGTAGTCGTGAATGGGCATCGTAACCCTATTAGAACCCAGTCGTAACCCTATTGGATAGCCCAAAGAAGTCAATGGATATGAATTAGGATGAATTCTTTTCGCTAGAATGAAAGGCGTTTTTTCGGTATTATACTATCAATGAAAGGATTGCTGATTTTTTCTTGCGAATTTGGCGACGAGCCGCACTTGGGTAGGGAAAAATCGATTCTCCGGAGGTTTCGTTTACAGTTTGTCAAAATGACAAATCGCTTATCGGATAGAAAGCTATCAATAACATCTTGAGGGTGTCAAAAGTCCGGTTTATTAGATTTGACACCCCCAAGTATAAACTATTTATTTAACGATCTGATACGAACCCGCACGATACTCGTGAGCTTGGCTTTCGCCCGGAAGTGTCACGAGAGCGACCGCTCCTTCGGGAATGGTGAAATCCCAAATCCACTGGTCTCCCTCATACTTCCAAGAGCTCTTGATAATTCCTGCCGCCGAATTGTACTCCGCGTTTACGAACTCCAGACGCTTATCGGGAATCGGCTTCATGATAATGCGCTTGAATCCTGGCTCCAACGTATCCGCAGAGATACCAGCCATGGTCTCCCACATCCATTCACATACACATCCATAGGCATAGTGATTAAAGCTGTTCATGCCTTGCGGTCCCATGCCTTTATCAAGCATATAGCTATTCCAACGCTCCCAAATCGTTGTCGCCCCATTATCTACCGAATACAGCCAACTCGGATTCTTGCGCTGGAAAAGAAGCTCGTAAGCGATATCACTCATTCCATTCTCCGTAAGCGTAGGCATCAGGATGGAAGTACCCAAGAAACCTGTCTGAAGGCAATTGCCATGCTCGGCGAAGTTGTCACGCAGTCGTTTCATCATGTTCTCCTTGGCTACCCCTTCGACCAGCTTGTTCTTCAAGGCGAATAGGGCAGGCGTCTGCATGGTATTGAATATCGCCGTCTTAAATTCTCCGTCAACATTCAAGAATTTATCCAATATATACTGTTTCGCTTGAGCAGCCATCGCTTCGTATTTCTCGGCATCCCGTCCCGTCGCACGAGCCATATCGCTCATCATTCCGGCATCTATAAGCCAGTAATTCGCACTTAGATAATTCCAATAATCATAGGCTTCCGGAAGCGTTCCGGATCCATCCTTCGCTGTATGTCTGCCGCTGCAACTCTCAAGCGGCTCGTAACTGAGCCAGTCGGCCCACTGGTAATTGCCATTCTCCGCGCTGAGGGCATGATGGTCATACTTGGTCTCGTTGATATGATTGAGATATTTCTCCATCGCCGCCCAGTTCTCATCGATAATCTGAGTGTCGCCAAATTGCTTCCAGACAACCCAAGGCACGATAACTCCCGCGTCCGACCAGCCCAAGCGGTTCATATCAGTAGGAGACGCACCGTATTGAGCCAATGGAGCGACACCGGGATACGCTCCGGTTGGTGATTGTGTGTCACGCATATCACGCATCCATTTATGGAAGAAATCAGCGGTATTGGCAAAGAAAGTACCAGTCTCAGCAAATACCTGCGTGTCGGCGGTCCATCCCAGCCGTTCGTTGCGCTGCGGACAGTCGGTAGGAACCGAAAGGTAGTTGGAACGTTGTCCCCATAGGGTATTTGAGATCAACTGATTGACTAGTTTGTTGCCGGTCGTTATTGATCCGGTCTCCATCTGTTGGGTAATCGAGGAGACAGGAATCGACTGGATCGACCGGATACGTACCTCCTGATCGGCCGTGATCGATACGAAGCGATAACCATAGAACGTGCGATGAGGGCGATAGGTCGTATAGTCCTTATGATCCGCAAAGGTATAGTCGAGTAACATCCCGGTATCCGGAGTGCGTAGATTCAAGCGATGGCAACTACCTTCAGGCCCATCCATTCCTCGGCTCTTCGCACCATTTCCATCGTTCAATATCTCAGAAGGACGACAATTTAGTTGGGTACCCTCCTTTGCCATGAACTCGAAAGCAGGAACCGCCGCGCAATTCTGGCCAAAGTCCACGACAAGTGTCTCGCCCGGATGAACTACCATTTCCTCGCCAGCCGCATATTCTTTCGTTATAACAACCTTTCCATAAGCATCTTCACTCTCTCCGGTGACCCCTTTCCATAGATAGGCCTTTTGAGGAGAAAGCGCCAAATCTTCACGAAAATAGACCTCACCTCCATTTGAAGGAAGTATCTCTCCCTCAAATTCCGTATTCTTTTCCGGTGTCGAAAGCTTATCGAGCGTATCGTATCCCGGTAACTCACGGGCATCATATTCCTCACCATCAAAGATAGCGGCATGTTTGACCGGTCCGGCGATCCCGGCTTTCCAATCGCTCGTATTGGAACCTAAGTACGCCTTGCTACCATCCGCATAGGTAAGCTCAAGCACTCCACGGAAAGCGACCTTGGCGCCCACCATCCCTTGCTGGCCGCTGTATGTGATGATCTTATCGGCCCACCATCCCGGTGTCACCTGCACAGCGAAAACATTCTCCGCTCCCGCCTGTTTCGACAGGGCATTGCTTACCTCATACGTAAACGAACGCTTCGTCTTGTAGGGATGCGTAAAACCCGGTTTGAGAATCTCTTCTCCGATCAACTTCCCATTCACGTATAACTCGTACACACCCAAGCCCGTGGTCATCCAGCGTGCCGAGGTTATCTCTTTTTCATTCCTTACGACACTCACGAACCAAGCGGCACCATCGGCCGCACGCTCATTCGATCCGTTGATCTCACCCGTTATAACAGGAGCATTTGCCACGGATATCCATTCGGAATGGTTCCAAGCGGCATCATCCAATGCGGAGACACGCTTCCCCGATTCGTTCGTCTGATCAGTCGAACATGCATAGAGAACCGCACAAACAACCCCTAAAAGCAATAGTTTTCGTTTTTTCATACGTATATTCTCTCTAATTGTCATTTACAGATCAAACCCGATATCCCGACGGAAATACTTCTTATCGAAATCGATCTGCTTAGCTCCGGCAAAAGATTGGGCCAAAGCCTCTTCCTTATTAGCCCCATACGAACTGACCGCGATCACACGGCCGCCATTCGTCAGGATCTGGCCGTCTACCAGCTTCGTTCCGGCATGGAACACTATATTGTTCGAGGATACGCCATCCAATCCCGTGATTACCTTATTTTTCTCGTAAGCCTCCGGATAACCGCCGCTTACCAACATAACCGTAACCGCCGCGCGAGGGTCCTGTACCAATGTACGGCCCGCTAAATTACCTTCCGCTACCCCTTCCAGCAAATCCACCAAGTCACTTTGGATACGAAGCATGACTACCTCTGTCTCCGGATCGCCCATACGACAATTGTATTCTATCACCATCGGCTCATTCTTCACATTGATCAGACCCAAGAAGATGAAACCTTTATAATCGATATGCTCCGCTTTCAATCCCTCTACGGTAGGACGGATAATACGCTCGTCCACCTTCGCCATAAAGACCTCATCAGCGAAAGGAACCGGGGAAACAGCTCCCATTCCACCTGTGTTTAAACCCGTATTGCCCTCGCCGATACGCTTATAATCTTTCGCTACCGGAAGCACCTTGTAATCGTTGCCATCCGTCAAGACGAATACGGAGCATTCGATACCATCCAAGAACTCCTCGATCACGACCGTCTTGCTCGCGTCGCCAAACATTCCGCCCAGCATATCTCCCAACTCTTTCTTGGCTTCCTCCAAGTTATCGATAATCAGTACCCCTTTACCGGCAGCCAATCCATCCGCTTTCAATACATAAGGAGCGGAAAGAGATTCCAAGAACGCATAGCCTTCCTCTAGGTTTTCAGTGGAAATACTCTTATAACGAGCGGTCGGGATATGATGACGCATCATAAACGCCTTGGCGAAATCCTTGCTACCTTCCAATTGGGCACCTTCCCCACTCGGGCCGATCACGGGGATGGAGCTTAATGCCTCATCCTTCTTGAAATAATCATAAACACCCTTCACCAATGGATCCTCGGGACCTACCACGACCATATTCACTTGGTTCGCCAACGCAAAATCCTTGATAGCGGCAAAATCATCCGCTTTAATATCCACGTTGGTTCCTACCAACGCTGTTCCCGCGTTACCGGGAGCGATAAATAACTTATCAACTTTCGGGCTTTGAGCGATCTTCCAAGCGATCGCATGCTCACGCCCACCAGAGCCTAATAACAATATATTCATATCTCTTCTAATTTTCAATTCTCAATTCTCCATTTTCAATTCCCAAGGTAGTCATCGAAATACCTCGTAATCTTCTCATGCAAATGCGGACGGTCCTTACCGGTCACATTATGCTCATGGCGAGGATACACAAAGTAATCCGGATACGTATCAGCCTCTACGCAAGCCTTTAAGAAACCAAGGCTGTGTTGCCACACTACCACCGGATCGATATCCCCATGTATCATCAACAGATGGCCTTTCAGATTACCGGCCTTCAGTTTCAGGTTCGCGTTCTTATAACCTTCCGGATTATCCTGCGGGCGATCCATATAACGCTCGCCATACATAATCTCGTAATTGCTCCAGTCAATAACCGGCCCTCCGGCCACGCCCACCTTAAAGATCTCCGGATAAGTCAGCATCAAGTTCGTTGTCATAAAACCGCCATAACTCCAGCCATGTACCCCGATACGGTCGGTATCCACATAAGACAAAGATTTCAGGAACTCGACACCCTTCACTTGGTCCGCCATCTCATTGATACCCAAATTACGATGAATCACGCTCTCAAAAGCATGTCCACGATTTGCCGAGCCGCGGCTATCCACGGTA
>OJOF01002678.1_pt1 | contig 10899 bp, 7 predicted proteins | sample 1598181 | NCBI WGS metagenome assembly OJOF01 (sample SAMN01915226, study PRJEB22387) | human gut metagenome | isolation source: stool | host: Homo sapiens | place: USA
GAGGAGAGCATCGAGGTGGTCATTGCAGGCTACCAGAAGAAGAACTCCATCCTCACCGACAAGGAAAAGTGCATCGTAGCCTATCATGAGATCGGCCACGCACTGGTGGCGGCGCTTCAGAATCACTCCGCACCCGTGCAGAAGATCACCATCATCCCCCGCACCTCGGGCGCACTGGGCTACACCATGCAGGTCGAAGAAGGCAACCACTACCTGATGACCAAGGAAGAGCTGGAAAATAAGATCGCCACCCTCACCGGCGGACGTGCTGCCGAGGAAGTGGTGTTCGGCTCCATCACCACCGGCGCGTCCAACGACATCGAGCAGACCACCAAGCTTGCCCGCGCCATGCTCACCCGTTACGGCATGAGCAAAGAGTTCGACATGGTGGCCCTGGAGACGGTGAACAACCAGTATCTGGGCGGCGACACCTCGCTGGCCTGCTCGGCGCAGACCCAGCGGGAGATCGACCAGCGGGTCGTGGAGCTGGTAAAGGCCCAGCACGAAAAGGCCATCAAGATCCTCACCGACAACCGTGCAAAGCTCGACGAGCTGGCGAAGTACCTTTATGAAAAGGAGACCATCACCGGCGACGAGTTCATGGCTATCCTTGAGGAAAAAGATTCCAGCGAAAATTAAAATAGGATCCCTGCAATAATCCAGCCGCCGTATCCGTATTCATTACAGATACGGCGGTTTTCTGATACGCCGTACCGCTGATAAAAGCATTTGGGATAAACCTCTCCGTCAGCGCTGGTGCGCTGACGGAGAGGTTGACCCCCTACATCTACAGGAGGATACTACTATGAGACTGCTGAACAAGAACACTGCCCGCCGCGCTGCCGCTGCTGCCGCGCTGCTGACCATGACCGCCGCCATGAGCGTGGGTGCCTTTGCCGCCGACGCCGAGGACGCGACCGTTGCCGGTTATCTGCCCCCTCAGTCGTCCGAGGTCATGGTTCAGGGCGACATTGCTCTCCACTCTGACGTTCCGGTGGGGGAGGTAGACCCCAACTACGGCGGCTACGCTTCCCCGGTGGAGAACCCCATTCAGGGCAACGTGATGATGATCTCCGACGAGACTCCCCTGCCCTCTGACACGCCGGTGGAGAAGAGCGAAGCCCGCTACACCGTCAAGGGCCTGCTGGGCAAGCAGGTGCTCTACACCGCCCGTCAGGAAGGCCGCGTGCTGACGCTGGACGCCCCCGATGACAACGCCACCTTCCGCACCACCATCCTCGACATGCAGACCCTGATGAATCAGGGCGTGAGCACTCTGGTGCTCAAGACCGGCAAGACTTCCACCACCCTGAACCTGACTCTGCTGTGCCAGGACCAGAAGCCCGGCACCCGGGTCACTCTGCGCCACCTCGGCAGCAGTGCTCACCTCACCGTGGGCTTCCGCAGCCGCCGCGACCTCATCGTTGGCCGATAAGCTTTTCCCTCTCTCTTCTTTGTTTTCCATAGATACTTTTCCCTCAGACGCAAAAGACCCCCGCTGCAAACGCAGCGGGGGTCTTACTGTTTATCAAATGGTCCCGTCCGAGCCGTTCTCGCTCTGCTCCGATGCATAGAGCACCATCAGGTGGTTTGCGGATGCTTCGAGCTGGCTCTTGGCCTGACGGAGGTTCGCTTCTTCCGTCTCGTTCATCTTCTCGGGCTTATCCTTCCGCAGGCAGCGGCGGAGGTTCGCCACATCGGCCTTGATGCGGTTCTTCTCCTCCTTGTCCAGCTCCTTCTTGCACTTGGAAAGGGCCTCGTCCACCTTATAAGCCAGCACCTCGGCCTGATTGTGGAGGTCAAGCCGCTCTTTGCGGCGGCTGTCCTCGGCCTCGTAGGCGGCCGCGTCGGCCATGGCGCGCTGGATCTCATTCTCCGAGAGGTTCGTGCTGCCGGTGATGGTGATGTTCTGCTCCCGGCCGGTGCCGAGGTCTTTGGCCGAGACTTTCACGACGCCGTTGACGTCAATATCAAAGGTGACTTCGATTTGGGGCTTGGACGAGAAGCTGGCCCGGATGCCGTTCAGCTTGAACTTGCCGAGGCTCTTATTGTCGCGGGCGAAATGCCGCTCACCCTGCAGGACGTTGATCTCCACACTGGTCTGCATGGGGCGGGCCGTGGTGAATATCTGGCTCTTGCGGGTGGGTATCATGCTGTTGCGGGTGATGAGGGGGGTCGCCACGCCGCCCAGTGTCTCGATCGAGAGGGTCAGCGGGGTGACGTCCATCAGCACAAGGCCCTGCGCCGCTGCACCAGAAGCGCCAGCCAGCTTGCCGCCGCCCTGTAACAGACCGCCCTGCACAGCGGCACCCATCGCCACGCATTCGTCGGGGTTGAGGCTGTGGCTCGGTTCACAGCCCAGCAGTTCCTTCACCTGACGCTCGACGGCAGGCATCCGGGTGCTGCCGCCGACGAGAAGGACTTTGCCCAGCTGCGAAGCCGAGATGCCGGCATCCCGCAGTGCGTTCTGCACCGGGGCCACCGTCCGTGCCAGCAGGTCGCCGGTCATCATCTCGAACTGGGGGCGGGAGATGGTCAGATCGAGGTGGTGGGGGCCGTCCTTGCCCACAGCGATGAAGGGCAGATTGAGCTGGGCCGAGAGGGCGCTGGACAGCTCTTTCTTGGCCTTTTCGGCCTCTTCTTTCAAGCGTCCCATGGCGGCGGGGTCGCGGGAGAGGTCGATGCGGTCCGATTTCTTGAACTCTGCCACGGCGTATTCCACGATGCGCTGGTCGAAGTCGTCGCCGCCGAGGCGGGTATCGCCGCCGGTGGCCAGCACCGTAAAGGTGCCGTCTTCGATCTCGATGATGGAGACGTCGAAGGTTCCGCCGCCGAGGTCGTAGACCAGGATCTTCTGGGGCGCTTCGTTGTCAAGGCCGTAGGCCACAGCGGCGGCGGTAGGCTCATTGATGATGCGCAGGACGTTCAGGCCTGCGATGCGGCCCGCATCCTGGGTGGCCTTGCGCTGGCTGTCGTCAAAGTAAGCGGGGACGGTGATGACGGCCTCCGTCACCGGCTCACCCAAGTAGCTCTCGGCGTCGCGGCGTATCTTGGTCAGTATCATGGCGCTGATCTCCTGCGGAGTCAGGTCTTTGCCGTCGATGTGGACGCGGTAGTCGCTGCCCATATGCCGCTTGATGCTGGACACCGTCCGGCCGGAGTTGGTGGCAAGCTGGCGCTTTGCCGCGCCGCCCACCAGACGCTCGCCGTCTTTGGTGAACGCCACCACGCTGGGGGTGGTGCGCTCTCCCTCTGCGTTGGTGATGACGACGGGCTTGCCGCCCTCCACCACTGCCACGCAGCTGTTCGTGGTGCCAAGGTCAATACCGATCACTTTGCTCATTCTGGTCGTCCTCTCTGTTTTTGCGACGCGCATATTTTTCCTTCAATATCATATCGGTTCCGTATGACGATTTCTTAGAGCATTTGTAAAGATTTTGTGTTTCCGCTCATTCTCTCTCGAGCAGCTGGCGGATGGCGGCCTCCGTCTCGTCCAGCCAGCTCTGGGCCGTCTCGTCCCCTTCTTCTTTGCGGACGAGGAAGCCCTGCTTCGCCTCAGCCAGCTGAGCCAGCGCCTTTTTGCGGGAGATATACTGGGTCTCATACTGGGCCACCCGCAGGCAGACCTGCGGCATATAGGCGATGTCGGGGGTGGAGGCGCAGAGCTTCTGAGCCTTGCGGTAGGCCCGCAGAGCCGCACCGGCCCCTTTTCCCTGCACCATGGCATCGTCGCCCAGCGCCACCCATGCGGCCACATCGCCGGCGTCGGCAGCTTTTTTCCAGAACTTGCGGGCCTGTGCAGGGCTCTTGCGGCAGCCCCGGCCCTCGTAGAGCATCTCGCCCATCATGGCAAGGCCCTCGGCGCAGCCCTCTTCGGCAGAGAGCTGATAATAATGCATCGCGTCGTCCCAGCGTTCCTCGGCCATGGCACGGTTGCCGGCCCGCAGCTCCGCTTCGCCCGGTTCATCGGTGTCGTGGCTGGCGTGGAGCAGACCGTTCAAAAGCGAGCAGTCCAGCGTGGCAGAGCTGGTCCACGGGTCGATGACCACGCCGTCGATGCTGTCCGAGTCCAGCGCCATCTGCATGGCGGAAGCCAGAAGCCGTTCCGCCATGGGGCGGCTGGCCGTGCCTTTATCGGCCTCCGCCATCTTCACTGAGGTGAACACCGGCAGATAACACCGGCCCTTCTGGGTACGCAGGGTCCAGGGCTGCAGGTCTTTCGCTTTCTCCGCCGGGACAGGATGCTCCGCCCACGGGGCGGCCCCGTCCGGCTGGTCGGACGCAGCTTCCAGCGGCACCAGGACCCTGGTGTCCAGCTCGAGGGCATAGTTGATGGCGTTCATCAGCGCCCAGAAGCTCTCCTCGTTCTGGCCCTTATAGAGCGCTGCCACAGCCCGCTCTATCGCCGGACAGCCCGTACCCAGCGGCCCGTATTCCGGCAGCTTTTTGCGGTCTGCCGCGCCCACCGGGCGCAGCCGCAGCCGTGCCGCACCATCTTTTGCCATTGCATCCACCATTCTTTCCGTTGAGATTCCCTTTCAGTATAGCAGGATTTTCCGGTTTTCTCAATCTCCGGAGCTGAAATCTGCTTCCAGAGCCGGTTTTCTTCGGCAAAAACATAGCATTCCTGTTGGGAGTGCGTTATAATAAGGAGCGTCTCGACTAAATGTATGAAAGAAAGGGAGTATCGAGCCTTGAACAAAATGCTTCGCTATCTCAGCGATTACAAGCGCGAGAGCGTGCTTGCACCGCTTTTCAAGATGCTGGAAGCTACGTTTGACCTGTTCGTGCCGCTTGTGATGGCCGACATCGTCAACGTGGGTATCGCGGCCCACGATTTCCACTACATCCTCGTGCGGTGCGGCATCCTGCTGCTTCTGGCCATCGTCGGCCTCACGTGCAGCCTGACGGCCCAATACTTCTCGGCCAAAGCCGCCGTGGGTTATTCCACCGGTCTGCGTCATGCGCTGTTTGAGCACATCCAGACGCTGAGCTTTTCCGAGATGGACACCATGGGCACCAGCACCCTCATCACCCGGATGACCAGCGACGTCAATCAGGTGCAGAGCGGATTGAACCTCTTCCTCCGTCTGTTCCTGCGCAGCCCCTTCGTGGTGATTGGCGCCATGATCATGGCCTTTACGGTCAACTTCCGCGCCGCCCTCATCTTCGTGGTGGCTATCCCGCTGCTGAGCGTCGTGGTCTTCGGCGTCATGGTCATCACCCGTCCGCTTTATAAGTCGGTGCAGACCCGCCTCGACCGGGTTCTGGGCCTCACCCGCGAAAACCTGACCGGCGTGCGCGTCGTCCGCGCCTTCGACAAGGAAAAGAGCGAGGTGGACCGCTTCGAGGACGCCAATGAGCTGCTGACCAAAATGCAGCTCCACGTGGGCCACATCTCCGCCCTGATGAACCCGCTGACCTATGTTATCATCAACCTTGCCATCGTGGCGCTGCTGTATGTAGGCAGCATCGAGATAAGCATCGGCGGCATGGCCTCCGGCGACGTCATCGCACTGGTCAACTACATGAACCAGATCTTGATCGAACTGGTCAAGTTGGCCAACCTCATCGTTCAGGTGAGCAAGGCTCTGGCCTGTGCAGGCCGTGTGCAGGCGGTTCTGGACACCAAGCCCGGTATGGAGTTCCCGGCTGAGCTCACCGGCAATGTTCCGGCGGAAAAGGCCGGCGACGCCGTCCGTTTCGACCATGTGAGCCTGACCTACAAGGGCGCAGGCGCACCCAGCCTCTCCGACATCAATTTCACCGCCAAGCGCGGCCAGACCATCGGCGTCATCGGCGGCACCGGCAGCGGCAAATCCAGCCTCATCAGCCTCATCCCCCGCTTCTACGACGCCACTGAGGGCAGTGTGGAGATCATGGGCCGACCGGTCCGGCAGTACCCCCGCGCCGACCTGCGCGGCAAGGTGGCCGTGGTCATGCAGAAAGCCCAGCTCTTCGGCGGCACCATCCGCTCCAACCTGCTCTGGGGCAACCAGAATGCCTCCGACGCCGACCTCTGGGCTGCGCTGGAAACGGCACAGGCTGCGGAGTTCGTGAAAGCCAAGCCCCTCGGCCTCGACGAGCCGGTGGAGCAGGGCGGACGCAACCTCTCCGGCGGTCAGAAACAGCGTCTGACCATCGCCCGCGCCCTCGTAGGCAAGCCGGACATCCTCATCCTCGACGACAGCGCCAGCGCACTGGACTACGTCACCGACGCAGCCCTGCGCAAGGCTCTGGCTGCTCTGCCGGGCGATCTGACCGTCTTCATCGTCAGCCAGCGTGCCGCCAGCCTGCAGCACGCCGACCAGATCATCGTGCTGGACGATGGCCGCATGGTGGGCCTTGGCCGTCACGCCGAGCTGCTGGAAAGCTGCCCGGTCTACAAGGAGATTTACGAGAGCCAGTTCAAGAAAGGGGATGCGCAGAAATGAGTGCAAAAGCAAAAAGCAAGCTGACCCCTGAACAGCGGAAGGCCACCATGACCCGGGTGCTGCAGAAAATCAAGCCCTACGGCTTCTTCGTGGTGTGCAGCCTCATCGTAGCCGCTGTGAGCGTGGCGGCCCAGCTGTATATCCCCATCCTCTGCGGCAGCGCCATCGACATGATGCTGGGCAAAGGTGCCGTGGACTTCGCGGGCGTGCTGCGCATCATCTACGAGATCATCGTGGTGGCGGTTGTCGCCGCCTTTGCGCAGTGGCTGCTGAGCGTCTGCAACAACCGCATCACCTTCGCAGTCAGCCGTGACCTGCGCAACGCCGCCATGCGGAAGATCCAGACCCTTCCCCTCTCTTACCTCGACAGCCATCCATCCGGCGACATCGTGAGCCGGATGGTGGCCGACGTGGATACCTTCGCGGACGGCCTGCTGATGGGCTTCACCCAGCTGTTCTCGGGTGTGCTGACCATCCTCGGCACCCTGCTCTTCATGTTGCAGCAGAATGTCCCTATCACGCTGGTGGTGGTCTGCATCACCCCGCTGAGCCTTGTGGTGGCCAGCTTTCTCGCAAAGCGCAGCTACAAGTATTTCCAGAGCCAGAGCACCGTGCGCGGCGAGCAGACTGCCCTTGTCAACGAGATGATAGAGGGTCAGAAGGTCGTGCAGGCCTTCGGCCACGAAGCCCAGAGCCTCGAGGCTTTTGACGAGGTGAATGGCCGACTGCAGAACGTGAGCCTGAAGGCCATCTTCTTCTCCAGCATGACCAACCCCGCCACCCGCTTCGTCAACAACATCGTCTACGCAGGCGTCGGCCTCGTGGGCGCAATCTATGCCGTAGCTGGAGGCATCACCATCGGCCAGCTGAGCATCTTCCTGAACTACGCCAACCAGTACACCAAGCCCTTCAACGAAATTTCCGGCGTCGTGACCGAGCTGCAGAACGCCCTGGCCTGCGCAGCCCGCGTGTTCGAGCTGCTGGACGCTGAAGACCAGACTCCCGAAGCGGAGAACGCCGCAAAGCTCGTGCCGGACGGCCACGTCCAGATCGAGGACGTCTCTTTCCGCTATCTGCCCGACCGCCCGCTCATCGAGGGCCTGTCTCTGGACATCAAGCCCGGCCAGCGCATCGCCATCGTCGGCCCCACCGGCTGCGGCAAGACCACCCTCATCAACCTGCTCATGCGGTTCTATGATGTCAACGGCGGCTCCATCAAAGTCTCCGGCACCGACATCCGGGACGTGACCCGCGCCTCGCTGCGCGGCAGCTACGGCATGGTGTTACAAGATACCTGGCTCCGGGCCGGCACCGTGCGGGAGAACATCGCCTACGGCAAGCCGGACGCCTCCCTCGACGAGGTGGTGGCTGCGGCCAAGGCAGCCCATGCCGACAGCTTCATCCGCCGCCTGCCCGAGGGCTACGACACCGTCATCGCCGAGGACGGCGGCAACATCAGCCAGGGCCAGAAGCAGCTGCTCTGCATCGCCCGCGTGATGCTCTGTCTGCCCCCGATGCTGATTTTGGACGAGGCCACCTCCTCCATCGACACCCGCACCGAGGTGCGTATCCAGGCAGCCTTTGCCCGGATGATGCAGGGCCGCACCAGCTTCATCGTGGCACACCGCCTTTCCACCATCCGGGAGGCCGACGTCATCCTCGTGATGAAGGACGGCCGCATCGTGGAGCAGGGCGACCACGATACCCTGCTGGCGCAGGGCGGCTTCTACGCCAAGCTCTACAACAGCCAATTCGAGGGTGTGGAGACTTAACGCTTCAACTTATAGCAATTCAACTTTTTAATGCAGCAGCGGTGAATTGCATATCGCAAAGATGCCGTTTGAATGTTGCACTAATTTCTTGACTTGCGATAAAATTTGCGATAAACGATTTTGGGAAGGAATATAATCATGTCGAAAGATGAATATTTGATTACAGATCCACCCCTTAAAGCGCTGACTGTTTTTGCGATGCCGATGATCCTTGGCAGCTTTTTTCAACAAGTATACAATATGGCCGATTCCATAATAGTTGGTCAATTTGTTGGCTCCTCGGCACTTGCGGCTGTTGGTGCTTGTGCTGCACTGACCAATGTTTTTATTTGTGTGGCGCTTGGTGCTGGTGTGGGCGCAGGTGTGCTTGTAAGCCGCTATTTTGGTGCAAAAAATTATGGTAAAATGAAAACCATTGTGTCAACGTCCCTGATCAGCTTTTTGATCTTAAGCGTTGTCCTTGGTGTCTTTGGCTTTTGCTTTTCCCATTTCATGATGAGCGGATTACAGACCCCTGCCGATATATTGGAAGAAGCAGTATTGTATCTGCGTGTCTACTTTGTGGGTTTCCCGTTTCTATTCATGTACAACATTCTTTCCACCATGTTCACTTCCATCGGTGAATCCAAAATTCCGTTGGGACTGCTGATATTCTCATCTATCCTGAATATTTTTATGGATCTCTGGATGGTGGCTGGTCTTGGTCTGGGGGTGTTTGGTGCAGCCCTTGCGACCTTGATCGCACAAGGAATTTCTGCCGTGTTTTCGTTTTTGATCTTTCTGTCTCGGATGCGGCAATACAAGAGCTCCTTTAGCAGGTTCGACCGGCAGGAGCTGTATTCCATGCTTCGCATTGCGGTACCATCGGTTTTGCAGCAGTCCACAGTGTCTATCGGTATGATGATCGTGCAGGCAGTGGTAAATCCCTTCGGCACACAGGCACTTGCCGGGTATGCGGCAACGATGCGGGTAGAAAATGTTTTTTCGCTGATCTTCGTATCCATCGGCAATGCAGTTTCGCCGTTTGTATCCCAGAATCTTGGCGCAAAGAAAATTGAGCGTATCAAAAAAGGGTATCATGCTGCACTGGTGTTGGATCTATGCTTTGCAGTTCTTGCTTTCGTGGTCATTGAAACACTGCACACACAGATTTCCTCGTTGTTCTTGGGAAAAGACGGAACCGCGTTGGCCTATCAGGTGTCCGGTGATTATATGAGATGGCTTGGTTACTTTTTCATCTTCATGGGCATCAAGATGGCAACTGATGGCGTTCTTCGCGGACTTGGAATCATGCGGCCGTTTCTTATTGCAAATATGGTAAACCTTGCAATCCGCTTGTCTGTTGCTTTGATTTGTGCACCGCGTTTTGGCATTGCTTTTGTTTGGCTTGCAGTCCCGGCAGGTTGGCTTGCAAACTTCCTTATTTCCTATGCGGCGCTCAGAAGATCGTGGCCAGAGGATAAAGCAGCGGTATCTCAATGATTTCATGCAGTGGAGAGGTGCTTTGTTCTGACGGGTTTCACTTACAGAGAATGTGACGCGAAAAAAATTCGCCGGTGTTCCGTTCAGAAAATCAGATGCTCGCTAAAATATCTGTCAGTGTGGCGACAAATGCTTCATCCTGCTCCTTCGTCCGCTTTGTGCTCCCCTTGGGGTGCTTTCCGGCACGGAGGAGTTTTTTGTTTTCATAACGCCGCAGCATGAGAGCTTCCATGTTGTCGGCGGTGTATTCCAAACCGTTCTGATTCAGCACCCGTGCGCGCTTGGCAAGGCACATACTCGCAAGGCCGTAGTCCTGTGTTACGACAATATCCCCCGGCTTTACCCGGTTAACGAGGGCAAAATCTACGCTGTCTGCCCCTTTATCGAACACCAATGTCTGCGCACCTTCCCGCTCGATTTGGTGGGCGGTGTCGCACAGGATGGTAACAGGAACGCCAAACCGCTTTGCAATCTGCAATGTCAGGTCCACCACCGGGCAGCCGTCTGCATCAATCAAAATGGTCATGTGTGTTCCTCCATCGCCCACCGAAATGCCTTTGCCGTGCGCAGGTCAGCGTCCTTAAAGTGCCCGCCGCTGTTCCACTCAAGGGTGCAGTCTGCGCCACGCTCTGCAAGTCGGCTGTGCAGGGTGCGGATGTTATCACCTACCGCAGCCATGACAGCGTTTTTCGTATGCTCTTCCTTGTTGCCAAGGCTCAGATAAATGTGCTGTGCCTGTATCGGGTGCCGCTGTTCAAACTCCATCCAGCCCGGAAACCACACCGAGGGCGAGGCGGCAGCGATACCATAGAACAGATCAGTCTGGGTGGATGCCCACAATGCAAACAACCCGGCCAGCGAGTAGCCGCCCAGAATGATTTTGACATTTTCCGGGAGAGGATACTGCTGCTTCAGCGTGGGAATGACCTGTTCTGTCAAAAAGCACAGGGTTTCCGTAGCCTTGCCACCAAATCCTTGCTTTCCCCACACAGCAGGGGCTTCCCACGGAGAAAGTGCATCGTTCCAGCTTTCCACCGGGATGGCCGCAAACAGAAAGTGGTGCGCACTCTGTGCAATAGCGGCAATCTCGCTTTCCATGCTTTGCAGCTCATGTTCGCCTGTCATTTGGAGCAGTAGGTATTCTGCATGGGCTTCGCCGTAAATGCGGCAAGGTCTGTTCCCGATTTGCATTGTCTGTGCGGTCATTGCGG
>OJOF01002690.1_pt1 | contig 10860 bp, 9 predicted proteins | sample 1598181 | NCBI WGS metagenome assembly OJOF01 (sample SAMN01915226, study PRJEB22387) | human gut metagenome | isolation source: stool | host: Homo sapiens | place: USA
GGCACCGAGGCTTCCGGTACCGGCAACATGAAGTTCATGCTGAACGGTGCCATCACGCTGGGCACGCTGGACGGCGCAAACGTTGAGATCGCCGATGCCGCCGGCAAGGAGAACGAGTTGATCTTCGGTATGCTGACCCCCGAGGTCAACAACCTCAAGCAGGTGGGCTACCACCCCAGCGCCTTCATCATGGGTGATGATGTGGCAAATGCCGCTCTGAACTTCCTGGAGCGCGGCTGGAACGGCGAGGACTTCCACGAGGTCACCGAGAACCTGCGCACCAGCGATCCTTATATGGTCATGGCCGACTTCAAGGATTACCGCCGTGCTCAGGCCGACCTGCAGCGCCTGTATGCTGACCGCGAGAAGTGGGCACAGATGAGCCTGAAGAACACCGCCAACAGCGGCATCTTCAGCGCAGACCGTTCTGTGCTGGATTACGCCCGCGATATCTGGCACGCTTCTGCTGTGAAGTAATTGATCAAACCTCTCCGTCAATGCTTCGCATTGACGGAAGGGTTTAGCACAAATATATCTCTGCCCCGGAGCCATTACGGAACCGGGGCTTTTTTTGAGAAAGGAACGACCCCACTTGTCTTGTCTGTTCAACAGTTTTGACCCCTATTTCAAGCAGCCCTTTGGTGCGGTGCGCGCCGGGCAGACTGTCCGGCTGTCGCTCTGCATCCCCGAGGAGCTGGGCTATGTAGACCCGCACCTTGTACTGAAAAAAGAGGGCAAGTTCGATGTTCCCGTCTACTACCGGATGAACTTCGACGGCCAGACCCCCAGGCAGAACCACTTTTCTGTGGAAGTGCCTCTGAATGACCCGGGCCTCTACTTCTATTACTTCGACCTCTACACCGATTTCCGCCGCATCGTGCGCGGCCCCGACAACTGCGGCGTGATCAGCTGGCAGGATGGCGAAAGCTGGCAGATCACGGTCTATGAGCAGGACTTCGAGACCCCCGAAAGCATCAAGGGCAAGGTGTTCTATCAGATCTTCCCGGACCGCTTCTGCGAAGGGGTGGAGAACAAGCCCATGCCCTTTGCCGACCGCATCTATCAGGCCGACAAGCACGCCGAGCCCTTCTGGCAGCCCAACGAGGTGGGCGGCCACCTGAATGAGGATTATTTCGGCGGCGACCTCAAGGGCATCCAGCAAAAGCTCCCCTACCTGCACGAGATGGGGGTGGATTTCATCTACCTCAACCCCATCTTTGAGGCCCACTCCAACCACCGCTACAACACCGCCGACTACCTGAATGTGGACCCCCTGCTGGGCACCAACGAGGATTTTGAGGCACTGTGCACCGCCGCCCAGAAGTACGGCATCGGCATCGTGCTGGACGGCGTGTTCAGCCACACCGGCTCCGACAGCCGCTACTTCAACCGCGAGGGCCGCTATGGCGAGGGCGGCGCGTACCGGGACCCCAACTCCCCTTACCGCTGCTGGTACGATTTCGGCCCCCAGTACAAGGGCGGCTACCGCAGCTGGTGGGGCTTTGAGACCCTGCCCGAGGTCAACGAGGAGACCCCCTCCTATGTGGAGTTCATCACCGGCCCGGGCGGTGTCATCGACACCTGGCTGCAGCGCGGCGCGGCAGGCTTCCGGCTGGATGTAGCCGATGAGCTGCCCGACGAATTCATTGAGAAGGTGCGCGCCGCCGTCAAGCGGGTCAGCCCCGAAAAGTTCCTGCTGGGCGAGGTGTGGGAGGATGCCACCACCAAGTTCGGCTTCAACAAGCGCCGCACCTATCTGCTGGGCAAGGGCCTGGACAGCGTGATGAACTCCCCCTTCAAGAACGCCGTGCTGGATTTCGTCAAGGGCAAGCCCGCCGAGCAGGCCATGACGGAGATCCTGACCATCTGCGAGCACTACCCTGCCCCCGCCATGGACACCGCCCTGAACTTCCTCTCCACCCACGACACCGAGCGTGCCCTGACCGTGATCGCTGACGAGCCCGCCAATGGCCGGGGCCGCGCGTGGCAGAGCGGCCGCTGTGTGACCGGCGATGCCTACGAGGAGGGCCTGCTCCGCCTGCGGATGGCCTACGCCATCATCTACACCCTGCCGGGTGTGCCCTGCCTGTACTACGGCGACGAGATCGCCATGCAGGGCTACCGGGACCCCTTCAACCGAGCTTTCTTCCGGTGGGATGCCCACGAGCAGCGCCTGCGCCCCGTGCTGGCACAGCTGGCACAGCTCCGCCACACCTGCGAGGCCTTCCGCACCGGCCAGCTGCGGGTCCTGCGTGCCGAGGACGGTATCCTGCACTACCAGCGGGTGGGCAAGGTGGAGACCGCGGAGATCATCGTCAACCGCACCGAACATATCATCGTGGAGACCCTTGCCAGCGGCAAGAGCACTGAGGTGAATCCCATGGGCTTCACCATCGTGGTGGAAGAGGTGGGGCATAACCCGAACCACAGCTACTATGATTATGTATAAACCTCTCAGGCGCTTCGCGCCAGCTCCCCTAATAGGGGAGCCAAGTTTACGCTACTGTTTTCTTGCCTCCCCTACCAGGGGAGGTGGCATTGCGAAGCAATGACGGAGAGGTTTTGCCCCTTAAATAACAACATATTGTCATTTCCACGCCTTTGTTATATAATAAACGAAGAAGGAGGGATGTTCGATGTCCATTGACCCCATTTTCTGGCTCCTTGCCGCCGTCGGTTTCCTGGCGCTGGAGGGCATGACCTTCAGCATGGTATCCGTCTGGTTTGCGGCAGGCAGCGCGGCAGCCCTGCTCTGCTGCCTGTTCACCCACTCGTTCCGGGTGCAGGCGGTGGTGTTCATTGCGGTCAGCGCGGTCTGCCTGCTGGCATTCAAGCCGCTGGCCAAACGGCTGCACAAGCAGCCCACCCCCACCAACGGTGACCGCGCCCTTGGCCGGGAGGCCCGGGTGCTGACCCCCGTTTCTGCCCAGCAGACGGGCCGGGTGCGGCTGGATGGCGTGGATTGGAGCGCCCGCTGCGCCACCCCCGGCGATACCCTGACCCCCGGGCAGGCCTGCCGGGTCACCGAGATCCACAGCACCCTGCTCATCGTGGAACCCATCCTGACCGAATCCATCAACCACTGAAAAAAGGAGCGTCTCTATGCCTATCATGCTGTTCGTGATCCTCGCGCTCATCTTTGTCATCCTGCTCATCATTGTCACCAACATCGTCATCGTACCCCAGTCCATGGTGTACGTTGTGGAGCGTCTGGGCAGCTACTCCGACACCTGGTCGGCCGGCCTGCATGTCAAGATCCCGTTCATTGAGCGGATCGCCAAAAAGGTCAGCCTGAAGGAGCAGGTCGCGGACTTCCCTCCCCAGCCTGTGATCACCCGCGATAACGTTACCATGCAGATCGACACCGTGGTGTTCTTCCAGGTCATGGATGCCAAGCTCTACACCTACGGTGTCAACCAGCCCATCGCAGCCATCGAGAGCCTTTCCGCCACCACCCTGCGCAACATCATCGGTGAGATGGAGCTGGATCACACCCTGACCAGCCGCGATGTCATCAACGGCAAGATCACGGCCATCCTCGATGAAGCCACCGACAAGTGGGGCATCAAGGTCAACCGCGTGGAGGTCAAGAACATCATCCCGCCGCGCGAGATCCAGGAAGCCATGGAGAAGCAGATGAAGGCAGAGCGCGAAAAGCGCGCCGTTATCCTGAAGGCCGACGGTGAGAAGCAGGCCGCCATCACCGCCGCCGAGGGCGAAAAGGAAGCCGCCATCCTCCGTGCCGATGCCGTCAAACAGCAGCGCATTCTCGAAGCTGAGGGCGAGGCGCAGGCCATTCTCGCGGTGCAGAAGGCCAACGCCGATGCCATCCGCCTGTTGAACGAGGCTATGCCCAACGACAAGGTGCTGGCTCTGCGCAGCCTGGAAGCACTGGCCAAGGTCGCCAACGGCAAGGCCACCAAGATCATCATTCCATCGGAGCTGCAAAATCTGGGCGGCGTTGTGCCCAGCATCAAGGAGCTTCTGACCGACCCGAAAGAGGACTGATCCATGATCTACGATACCCTGAATAATCTCCCCAACTATCTGGGCCTGTGCAGCAGTCTGGACAGCGTCATCGAGTTCATCATGGCGCGGGATATCAATAACCTGCCCGCCGGGCGCACCCGCATCGATGGTGACAAGGCTGTGGTCATGGTGAGCACCGTGACCCCGCAGGCCAGCGACAAGGCCCCTTTTGTCCGGCACGACAACCACCTGACCCTTGAGACCGACCTTGAGGGCAGCGAGCTGTTTGAAGTGTCCCTGGGCGAGTTCAGCCCCACCCGGCCCGCTGACGAAGCCGCTGATACCACCGTGGGTACCGCCGGCACCAGCATTGCCGGAATGCTCTGCGAGGGCCGCTTTGCCCTCTATCTGGCCGGGGAGCCGTACAAATCCGGCTTGAAGGCCCAGGGCTGCGGCAAGCTGAAAAAGGCCGTGTTCACCATGGAGCTGGATCCGGACGAGGAAGACGAGACCGAGGCCGAATAATTCCTGAAAGCACGAACTCCACGCAGCGTAGGTTGCGTGGAGTTTTTTTGTATAGTATACTCTGGTTCAACAATTACGCTTGCCCGACTTGCCAAGGGCTCCCCTATTAGGCAACGACGACGACCGCCGCCAGTGGCGGATGAAGGGAGGAGTTGTTGGGGCCGCGGCCAGCAAGACACGAGCACAATACTTTGTGCGAAGTGGATGCTGGGAGCCGCAACCCGTACGCTGTCGAGCAACGCGAGACTGAGAGGTTTCATTCATTATGAACACATACGTCACAGGCAGCACCATCCGGCAGCTGCGGGAAGCCAAGGGCCTGACCCAGGCAGAGCTTGCCGGAACGCTTTCTGTCAGCGCCAAGACCATTTCCAAGTGGGAGACCGCCAAGGGTCTGCCCGATATCTCCCTGCTGGAACCGCTGGCTGCGGCTCTGGGGGTCAGCGTGCTGGAGCTGATGCAGGGAGAACCCATCATCAACCGGAACCGGGCAGCCAACCTGCTGCGGAGCAAGCTCTACGTCTGCCCTCTCTGCGGCAATGTGCTCCACGCCACCGGACAGGCTGTGGTGAGCTGCTGCGGCATCACCCTGCCTGCGCTGGACATCGCCGAAGCCGAGGATGCCGACGAGCATCATCAGCTGACCGTGGAGCGGGTGGAGGACGAGCTCTTCGTCACCCTGCACCACCCCATGGAGAAAAACCATTACATCTCGTTTCTGGCCTACCTCACCGGCGATAAGCTGCAGCTGGTCAAGCTCTACCCCGAGGGAGATGCCTCTGCCCGCTTCTCCCTGCGGGGCGCGGGTGTGCTTTACTTCTACTGCAACTGCCACGGCCTGATGAAGGCTCCGGATTTCCGCACCGCCACCCGGCGCACCTCACCCCAGAAGATCCACCTGCGGGAGCCGGATGAGGGCGACCGGGAACAGGTAATGGCCTACCGGGAAGAATTTTTGGCCATCGGCTCCCGGATGGACGGCACCTCGGCTCTGGACAAATATGCCGACTTCGATGCCTGGCTGGCCCAACTCCGCAAGTTGAAAGACCCGGCCACCACCCCCGCCGGTCTCGTGCCCGCCACGGAATATCTGGCTCTGGATGAGCACGAGCATCTGGTGGGCATGACCAACCTGCGCCACCGGCTCAACGATTACCTGCTGACCTACGGCGGGCACATCGGGTACAGCGTCCGCCCCTCGGAGCGGCAGAACGGCTACGCCACCCAGATGCTTCGCCTGACGCTGGAAAAGGCAAAAGAACGGGGCATCGAAAAGGTGCGCATCTGCTGCGACCATTACAACGTTGCCTCAGCAAAGACCATCCGCGCCAACGGCGGCGTGCTGGAGGATGAGCAGTTCGATTCCTCCGATGGAACGCTGACACAGCGGTATTGGATACAGAATAAGTAAAAAGAGGCTGTTGCCAAACTCCTTCCGTCATCGCTCACGCGATGCCACCTCCCTCAATGAGGGAGGCTTTCACAGATTGCCATTACGTCAAGGCTCCCTCCAAGAGGGGGCTGGCGCGGCGAAGCCGTGACTGAGGGAGTTGTCGGCAGCAGCCTTTCTCTATTTCAGCCCAAATGGAACATATCGATCAACACCACGGCGGCCAGGCCATAGTAGACCACCACAGCCACCAGATCATTGATGGTGGTGATGAGCGGGCCGGAAGCCACGGCGGGGTCGATGTGGATCTTATGGAACAGCATGGGGATGACCGTGCCCACCAGGCTGGAGATCACCATGGCCACGACCAGAGATACGCCCACACAGCCCGAGAGCAGGAAGGCTTCACCCCAGGCGTAGGCCTTGAAGAAGTGGATGTAGCAGCCCAGGAAGCCCAGCGCCAGCACGGCCAGCAGTGCACCGTTGGTCAGGCCCACCCGCATTTCCTTCCAGAGCAGCTGGAGTTTTTTGGCAGTGGTCAGGTTCTCGTCCACCAGCACACGGATGGTCACAGCCAGCGACTGGGTGCCCACATTGCCGGCCATATCCAGCACCATGGACTGGAAACAGATGACGATGGGCAGCACCGCCACCACCGATTCAAACGCCCCCACCACCGAGGACACCAGCATCCCGAGGAACAGCAGGGCGATCAGCCAGGGCAGGCGCTTTTTCACACTCTGGAACACACCCTCGTTCAGGTCCTCTTCACTGGTCAAGCCGCCGAGTTTTGCGTAATCATCGCCCATCTCGTCGTCCACCAGCTCGACCACATCCGCCGAGGTAATGATGCCCAGCAGCTTCCCGCTGTCGTTCAGGACAGGGAGCGAGCGCTCGGCGTAGTCCACGATGCGGTCGATGCAGTCGCTGATCTTCTCGTGGTCGGTGACGTAGGGGTAGGAGCGTGCGATCAGCTTTTCCAGGCTCTCCTCCGCACGGGCCACGATGAGGTCTTTCAGGTCAATGGCACCATAAAAGTGCTCGTTCTCATCCACTACATACAGGGTGGAGATGTTATCGTTCTCGCCTGCCTGCTTCACCAGCTCACTCATGGCCTGCCGGATGGTCATATCCCTGCGGATGCAGATGTAGTTGGTGGTCATGCAGCTACCAATCTCGTCCTCGTGATAGGAGAGCAACAGCTTCACATCATCGGCGGCATCCTTGTCCAGCTGGTGGACGATCTTTGCCTTATCGTCCTCTTCCAGGTCATCCAGAGCATCTACGGCATCGTCCGAATCCATGTGGGAGATGACCCGGGCGGCCCGCTCGGGGTCCAGCTCCTTCAGGTAAGGCTCTGCATCGTCCAGATAGGAGAAGATCTCTGCCACCGTATCCACACCCAGTGCGGTGTACACCTTCTGGCGCTCCTCCGGTGTCAGGGCCGTCAGGGCATCGGCCAGGTCGTTTTCATGGTAATCGGACAGCTTTTCAGCCAGCTCTGCCTGGGGCAGACCGCTGTGGATGATGTCCAGAATCTCCTGCACATAATTTTTCTTCTGCATGGTTTGGTCCCTCCGTTTCCCGTTTCCGGGCATAAAAAATACACCGCATCGGTCTGGTTACAACTCCTGCGGTGTACAAAGGGCATGCAGTTCAGGATGCGGCTAACACGTTTGCACGGCCCGCATCGCAGGAGAAGCGTTGTTTGGGGTGATCCGTATGGTCACTGGACATGGAAACAAACTCCTCCTTGGTGTAAGATTTTTCTTTCAGCCCCGTTATCATACTACGCCGGGCCGGATTTTTCAACCCCTTTTACAGTTTTTTTACCGGATTATTGCTATATTGCACAAAGAAGAGCTTACTTCTTATACTTCCCATACCATGCCACCGACACCCGCCAGGACACGGCATACAGGGCCAGTACCGCCAGCAGAAGCACTGCGGCCAGCCAGAGGGGCACAGGCAGCGGCCCACTTCCCGGGCCGTTCTGCTGCAGTTCATCCATCACGGCACCGCCGCCGCCCAGCAGGGCACCCAGTCCGGCAAAGGTCAGGACGTAGATCATGCGGGCTTTTTCGGCCCCAAAGCGGTACAGCAGCGGCAGGGAAATACCGTTGATCAGCAGGATGGCACACACACTGCCCGCCAGCAGGGACAGCGCGTCCTTGTCCGGGGTCGTTCCGGTATGCAGCGGGATCACCGTTACGAACAGTCCTCCGATCACAACAGCCGCCGCAGCGCAGAACAGACCGATGAGGTACTTTTCCGCCACCAGCGTCTTTTTGCTCACCGGAAGCGTCCGGCCATACTCCACCCAACCGACGCTCTGGTCGTAGGTGAGCAGGTTCACCGGCAGGATGCCCAGAAAAATGGCCGCATAACTCACCGGGAATACATAGGCGCTCGATGTGCTGAGCACCCAGATCACCAGCACAAATGCAACCGTCAGGTACATGGTCTTCATATTGGTTCTGACCTGATACCAATCCTTCAACAGCAGACCTTTCATCGCACATTCTCCCCTTTCACCATCAAAACGAACAGTTCTTCGATGCTCACCGGTGTCAGGGTGCTGCCCGCCGGGACAAGTTCCCTCTTCACCAGTGCCTCGGCCCCGTAGGCTGTCACCCGACGGCTGACGATGGCGTTTTTATCCAGCTCCTCCAATTGCCCGGCAGTGCCGTGCCAGAGGGCGTACTCCTCCCGCAGGGTGTCCTTGTCCTCACAGAGCAGGAGCTTCCCCTTGTGCAGAAAGGCAATGGTATCGCAGAGCTTTTCCAGGTCGCTGACGATGTGGGACGAGATCAAAATTGCATGGTTCTCATCCCGCACAAAGTCCAGCAGCAGATCGATCAGCTCATCCCGCACCACGGGGTCCAGGCCGCTGGTGGCTTCGTCCAGCAGCAGCAGCTTCGGGTGGTGGGAAAGCGCCACGGCAAGGCACTGCTTCATCTTCATGCCAGTGGAGTAATCGGCGTAGCGCTTTTTCTCCGGCAGTTCAAAGCGCTTACAATAATCCGCGTAAGCTGCGGCATCCCAGTTCGGGTAGATGCCGGCCATCACCTTTCCCACCTGCGGGGTGGTCAGGCAGGTGGGGATGCCCTCGCCGCCCAGCACCACGCCGATATCGGCTTTGGCAAGCGGGGTGATCCCCTCCTGCCCGAACAGCTTCACAGTGCCAGCGTCCCCGTCGATCATGTCCAGGATCAGCTTAATGGTGGTGCTCTTGCCCGCGCCGTTCTCACCGATCAGCCCGCAGACTGTGCCGCCGGGCAGTTCCAGATCAATGGGCCCCAGCGTAAAATCCGGGTAGTGCTTTTCAAGGCCGTGCAGTTCTAATGCGTTCATGGTTCATTCCTCCCACAGCAATTCCAACATTTCGGTCAGTTCCTGTTTGGTCAGCCCGCAGGGAGCCGCCAGCCGGACGGCTTCCGTCAGGTGTGCTTCGATTTTTTTCAGGTTTTCTTCCCGGAGCAGCTCGGTGTTTTTCGCTGCCACGAAAAAGCCCTTGGCGGGCACCGCATACAAAAAACCCTCCTGTTCCAGCTCATCGTAGGCCCGCTTTGTGGTGATAACGCTGATGCGCAGATCCCGCGCCAGCCCCCGGATGGACGGCATCGCTTCCTCCGGCTGCAGTTCCCCGCTCAAAATCTGGTTTTTGATCTGGGTGTAGAGCTGCTCGTAGATGGGTGCACCGCTCTTGTTATCGATGAAGAGATTCATGTCTGCCGCCTCCGTTGCATCTGTATATTTACAGTATATACAGTAGATACACAGTTGTCAATAGGCAGATACAAAAAAGCAGCTCTCCCGTTTGAACGGGAAAGCTGCTTTTTCATCTGATCAGGCTCTGACTGTGGGGTGGCTTAGTAGGCCACGCCCCAGTAGACCATCTTGCTGGCGGGCTTGCCGCAGCAGGGGCAGACATCGCTGATGTGCTCCTGCTCAAAGGGCATGCAGCGGCTGGACAGGCCAGCCTCTTCCTTCATCTTCATCTCGCAGGCCAGGTCGCCGCACCACATGGTCTTGATGTAGCCGGTGTTGGCCTTGGCCAGCTCCTTGACCTCTTCCATGGTGGTGGCTGCCCAGGTGCGCTTCTCGCGGTTGGCGAGGGCACGCTGGTACAGGTCCTTGCGCAGGGCCTCCAGCTGGGCCGGGATCGCGGTCTCCAGCTCGTCCAGGCTCACGAAGATCTTTTCACGGGTGTCGCGGCGGACCAGCACGCACTGGTTCTTTTCCAGATCCTTGGGGCCGATCTCCAGGCGCAGGGGAACGCCCTTCATCTCCCACTGGGAGAACTTCCAGCCGGGGGCGTTGTCGCTGTCGTCCAGCTTGACGCGGGCGTACTTGCTGATCTTCTCAGCCAGCTCAGCGGCCTTCTCGGAAACGCCGGGCTTGTGGGCGGCGATGGGCACGACCACGACCTGGATGGGGGCCACTGCCGGGGGCAGGATCAGGCCGTCGTCATCGCCGTGGGTCATAATGATGGCACCCACCAGACGGGTGGAAACGCCCCAGCTGGTCTGGAACGGGTGATGCAGCTGGTTGTCGCGGCCGGTAAAGGTCACATCGTAAGCCTTGCTGAACTTATCGCCGAAGTAATGGCTGGTGCCGCTCTGCAGGGCCTTGCCGTCCTTCATCATAGCTTCGATGGTATAGGTAGCCTCGGCACCGGCAAACTTCTCCTTATCGGTCTTGCGGCCCTTGACAACAGGGATGGCCAGATCCTGCTCGCAGACATCCGCGTAGCAGTTCAGCTGCTGCTGGGTCTCAGCCTCGGCCTCGGCGGCAGTCTCGTGGATGGTGTGGCCTTCCTGCCACCAGAACTCACGGCTGCGCAGGAAGGGACGGGTGGTCTTTTCCCAGCGCACCACGCTGCACCACTGGTTGTACTTCATGGGCAGCTCACGGTAGCTGTGCAGCACGCGGGACCAGTGGTCGCAGAACATGGTCTCGCTGGTGGGACGCAC
>OJOF01002704.1_pt1 | contig 10797 bp, 8 predicted proteins | sample 1598181 | NCBI WGS metagenome assembly OJOF01 (sample SAMN01915226, study PRJEB22387) | human gut metagenome | isolation source: stool | host: Homo sapiens | place: USA
AAGTTGTCGATGGCCTTGATGAGCCCGATGCACCCCACCTGAAACAGGTCGTCCATGTTCTCGCCCCGCTGCGAAAAGCGCTGCACCACGCTGAGCACCAGCCGCAGATTGCCCTCTATCATACTCTGGCGGGCCTCTTTGTCCCCGGCCCGCGCCCGGGTGAGCAGGTCACGCTTCTCCTGCTCGGACAGTATCGGCAGTTCGGCAGTGTTCACGCCGCACAGCTCAACCTTGTTGTACATCCCCTACCCTCCGGTTTCGTTTCAGTTTCACCGGAAGTATGGCCGCAGGGGCAGGATAACATTCATTCCAAATTCAGGGGGCTACTCCCCCAGCTGCTCCCTCAGCTGCCGTATGATCCTTTTCTCCAGCCTCGAAATATAGCTCTGGCTGATGCCGATGGCGTCTGCCACCTCCTTCTGGGTCCGCTCCACGCCGTCCAGCAGGCCGAAGCGCAGCTCCATGATCTGCCGCTCCCGGGGCGAGAGCTGCTCCACTGACCGGCGGAGGCTGGCCCGCTCGGCGTCCTGCTCGAGACGCTGGCCCACCTGATTCTCCTCGCTGCTCAGCACGTCCGACAGCAGCAGCTCGTTGCCGTCGCCGTCGATGTTCAGCGGCTCGTCGATGCTGGCCTCCTGCCGCCGGTTGGAGCTTTTGCGCAGATACATCAGGATCTCGTTGCCGATGCAGCGGCTGGCGTAAGTCGCCAGCTTGATGCTCCGCTCGGGCGTGAAGGTGTTCACAGCCTTGATGAGCCCGATGGTGCCGATGGACACCATGTCCTCCGAGGGGACGCCGCTGCCCTCGTATTTCTTCGCAAGGTACACCACCAGCCGCAGGTTATGAGTGATGAGCTCATCCCGGGCGGCGGGGTCGCCGTCGGCCATCCGGGCCAGAAGGGCTTTTTCCTCTTCCGGGGTCAGGGGCGGCGGCAGACCCGGCCCGCCGTTCAGATAATGTACGCCGCCCGTCCAGCTCAGTCTGGCCCAGAGGCGCTGCAAAAGATTTACAAATCGTTGAAACACAGGTGCATTCCTCCCATTGTATTGTCATTTACCCAGCAGCGCCGCCGTTTCCGCGCTGACGAGAGCCGTCCATCCGCCCGGCGGAGGCGGCATATCGCAAAACGCTGCGTATATTCCGTCCTGTTTTCTACCGTTTGACGCAAGCGCGGCAGGCAGGGCGGGCAGCAGACAGTGTCCCGCGACGGTCTGACAGGGTACGAACCGCACGCCCCACTCCGGGCGAGGCTCTGCGCCGACGCCCGCGAGGCAGGCGTCCAGATACGCCCTCACCCCGGCGGGCAGAGGCACGGCATCCAGCCGCACCAGCACCACCGCCCGGCCCGAAAGCGGCTCCTGCACATGGAAGCCGGTGTCGCAGAAGACGCTCAGCGGGACGACCCGCCCGGCCACCGACAGCTCCGCCCCAAAGCAGGCCGGGCCGCTGCGGCCCAGAACGTGAAGCACTCCCTCCACCACGCCGCAGACCCCCGCCGTGGACGCCAGCAGCAGCCCCGGCGACACCGGCAGATAGAAGCTGAGGTTGTTGCAGGCCGCGCCGGGCAGGAAAAGCGCCCCCGTGAGGGTCAGATTGAGCAGGACGAACCACGCCGTGAGCCGGGCGGTGTTCCGCGCCCCCTGCCAGCCGTAGGCAGCGGCTACGCAGAGGGCGGCGGATGTACCTTTATAAGTAAGGGCCAGCGGCCAGGGGGCGGTGGGGGCCAGCAGGGCCAGCGACGACACTGCCGCCGCTCCCGCGCCGCCCACCAGCCGCAGCGGCGAACAGCACGCCCCGCACAGCAGCCCCGCCGCCAGCAGGAACGCCGCCCCCACCACGAAATTCACCAGAAGAAGCACATCGAGATAGATGACCGTCCGCACAAGCCCCACCCCCTCTTTCTAGGGTAGCAGAGGGGCGGGAGGAAAAGGGTCGGTGTGGGGGAAGTTATTTTTCAAAATCAGCAAGTATATGGATTCCCGGTCAAGCCGTCCTTCGTCCAACCTCTCAGTCGGGCTTGCGCCCGCCAGCTCCCCTAGTAGGGGAGCCTCTGGCGTATCCAGCAAGCTTCACCCGGCTGCCAAAGCCTCCCCTCGTTAGGGGAGGTGGCGTTGCGAAGCAATGACGGAGAGGTTATTCCTCTTTTTTGCAAAAACCCCTTGCAAACTTCCCCGAGATGCGGTATAATATATCTCGCGGCAAGTCCGCTGGAAATCGAATATCTGCCTCTTTAGCTCAGTCGGTTAGAGCACCTGACTGTTAATCAGGGTGTCGCCTGTTCGAGTCAGGCAAGAGGCGCTTTTTACGGCGAAGAGTTTTCTTCGCCGTTTTTTTATGTGCTGTGTGTAACCAAACTGTAGCCTTTTTCACATTATTTTCAAAAATTAAAGGTAAATTAAAAAATGTCCTCTTGAAGAAATGGCGTATTTGTGTTACACTACATCCAAGCTGTAATGGTATTTTTGGAGATTCTGGCGTTTTTCCTCCAGCGTTTTTTGGCTCTGAGGGGCGGCGGCAGAGTGATTACCACGCATTTTTTCTACTTTTTTGCCCGTTTTGGCTGTTTTTCCGGCCATTTAGCCTTGTGGCGATGGGGAAAGTATGGTAAAATAGTGTAAAGATGCCAAAATGGCAGCTTACTTAACTCGTGATGTTGCCGAGTGCGCACTCGGTTGCATAGGTTTTCCCGGTTGCGCAACCGGGAGGAGACCGATTATATTCGTTTTTTCATTTGAAGGGAGTAATTCATTATGATGATGCCTGCAAACTTCTCTGCTGTGAACGCAGAGGTCGTCTACGGCGGCGCCGTGGCTGACTACCTGCCCAACGCTTGGACTGCTGCTAACGTCAAGACCCTGTCCACCAACGTCCTGACCATCCTGAGCAACACCTTCACCAAACTGCTGGTGGGTGCTACCCTGGGTACCATGTTCAGCGGCAGCTGGGGCGACGACGGCGTGAAGCTGTTCGGCGACAACGGCACTTTCTCCGGTCTGTACAATGTTAACCGTCTGCCCGGCGGTGAGGCTCAGACCTTCGGCAACAAGATCATGACCACTCTGGGTCTGGCTGCTTCTGTCTACACTCTGGGCACCACCCCCGTCAAGAGCTACGCTGGCGCTCAGAAGATCATCACCATCGTTCCCGGTGACGATAAATTCTAATCAGATTTCCTGATTTAAGTCCAGCCTAAAGGGGCGGCGAATCGAAAGATTCGCCGCCCCTTTTTTGCTGCCTTTCTGTTACCAAACTGAGACTTTTTTCACATTTTTTTCAAAATTTAAGGGTTTATTAAAAATTGTCCTCTTGAAGAACCTGACAGAATGTGTTATACTATGCCCAAGGTTTGGGAGACGGTACGTCAAAATCCCCTCTCCCGGGCCGGTCAAAATGATCAAAGGGTAGGCGCTCCCTTCTTTTGATAGCAGCTACTCTCTGCCCCGCTTTGCCGCAGGGCAGTGCGAGGCAGAGAGTTGTATGCTGCTTTATTGGAGAAGCGGGTGAGGCGTCAGGAATGGAAGCCCTTTCTTCTTCGCCAAATCGTCCTCAGCCGCAAGGCGGGCGTTTTGAAATAGAAACCACAAAGGAAGCATCTATGCGTTATACCTATGTCCGGCAGCACGACACCACAGACTGCGCTGCCGCCTGTCTCGCAATGGTGTGCCTCCATTACAAAAAGGAGATCACCATCACCCGCCTGCGGGACATGATGGGTACCGACCTGAAAGGCACAAACCTGACCGGTATGGAAAAGGCAGCGCAGGAGCTGGGATTCAGCACCGCCGCCGTCCGCGTAGACCGGGAAAACTTCCTCAGCGAATTCACCACTCCCTGTATTGCACAGGTCATCACCGACGAGGGTCTGGCCCACTTTGTGACGGTCTTCAAGAAGACCACCATCAAAGACGACGGCGAGCGGCGTCGGCATATGCTCCGGCAGGAAGAGGAGCGCAAGAAGTGCGCTGACGAAGGAAAGAAGTTCAAATGCCGTGACTACGTCATCATCGGCGACCCGGCAAAAGAGCTGAAAAAAATCTCCCTCGATGAGTTCTACAAGAACTTTACCGGCGTTCTGCTCCTGATGACCCCGACTTCGGAGTTCAAGACAGGCAAGCAGAAACAGGGCAGCATGGTCAAGCGTTTCCTCGACCTGCTGTGGCCCCAGAAGAAGCTTTTCTTCTACGCCATCCTCAGCTCGGTCATCATGACCATCATCGGGATCGCATCCTCGATGTACAACAAGATCCTGATGGATGAGATCCTTCCCTACGGGCTGAAGAGCCTGCTGGTCTCTGTCATCCTGGTATTCAGTATTGTCAATGTCACCAGCGCACTCATCAGCATGGTGCGGCAGTGGGTGCTCATCTATCTGTCCATCAAGGTTGATATTCCCCTGATGCTGGGTTACTTCGGGCATGTCTTCCGGCTGCCCATGAAGTTCTTCGCCACCCGCAAGACCGGCGAGATCACCACCCGCTACTCCGACGCCAGCACCATCAAATCGGTGTTCACCAGCATCGCGCTGAGCGTCGTGATGGACATTGTGATGGCCTGCGTCACCGGCGTCATCCTCTTCCGGATGAATGCCACCCTCTTCTCTATTTCGATCTTCACTACCCTGCTGAGCATCTTGCTGGTGTTCATCTTCAAGCAGCCCTTCAAGCGCATCAACGAAGAGACCATGCAGCAGTCTGCTATCCTCAACAGCCAGATGATCGAGAGCCTCCGTGGCATCGAGACCGTCAAGTGCAACGCCGAAGAGGACCGTGAGCTGGAAGCTCTGGAGCGGGAATACATCAAGAGCCTGAAGATAAGCCTGCGCTCCAGCAAGATCAGCACGGTGCAGTCCCTTATCTCCACCCTCATCACCACCATCCTCGGCATGGTCACCTCTTATGTGGGTATCATGCAGGTGTTGAATGGTGAGATGACGCTGGGCGGCTATATGGCCTTCAGCACTCTTTCCTCTTACTTTACTTCTCCGGTCAGCGAGCTGGTCAGCCTGCAGATGTCCATCCAGCAGGCACAGATCTCCATCAAGCGTCTGACCGAGATCATGGATTACGAGTCCGAGCAGGACGAGACCCGCGAATACACCGAGATGGAAAAAATCGACGGTGACATTGAGTTCAAGGATGTCTCCTTCCGCTACGGCAGCCGTTCTCCGGCGCTGAGCCATGTTTCCTTCACCATTCCCTATGGCAAGAAGGTGGCACTGGTGGGCAGCAGCGGCAGCGGCAAATCCACCATCACCAAACTCCTGCTCAAGTATTATGAGCCGGAAAGCGGTACCATCAGCGTAGGCGGCGTCGATCTGGACGAGTACAGCAATGCATCCGTCCGCCGTGCCATCGCTTATGTCCCCCAGAACGTCGAGCTGTTCAGCAAGACCATCTACGACAACATCCGCATTTCCCGGCCGGAAGCCAGCCTCGATGAGGTCAAGGCCGCTGCCAAGAAGGCAGATGCCCACGAGTTCATCCGCAAGCTGCCGCTGCAGTACAACACCTATCTGGAAGAAGCCGGCAACGGCCTCTCAGGCGGTGAGAAGCAGCGCCTTGCACTGGCCCGCGCTTTCCTGAAGGATGCGAACCTCTATATCCTGGACGAATCCACCAGCAGTCTGGACTTTGGCACAGAGAATACCATCTTTGATATGATCTACAACCAGCTTGCAGACCGCTCGATGCTGATCGTCGCCCACCGCCTCTCCACCATCCGTGATTGTGACCTCATCCTGGTCATGGACCACGGCGAGATCGTAGAGCGCGGCACCCACGAAGAGCTGCTGGAAAAGCAGGGCAAGTACTACGAGCTCTGGAGCCTGCAGCAGGGCATCTTCCGCGATAAGAAGCGCGGGTCGAAGCCCGAAGCCCCCGTCTCTGCCGCCAAGGTGGTGGAGGACGAGGACGATGGCGAGTCCATCACCTACTAATTCGTTGCAGCTGCGTGCGCACGCAGTTACATAAAATGGCTTTTTGGCTGGATGCGCATCCGGAAACTGAGCCGACTAAATTTGTTTTTCAATCATTTGAAGGGAGTAATTCATTATGATGATGCCTGCAAACTTTACTGCTGTTAACTCTGAGGTCGTCTACGGCGGCGCTGACCTGTTCTCCATCCTGGCTGACTCCACCGCTCCTATCTGGGGCGCTGCTAACGTCAAGCAGTTCAACACCAACCTGCTGACCATCCTGAGCAACACCTTCACCAAGTACACCGTCGCTGCTACCATGGGTACCATGTTCAGCGGCAACTGGGGCAAGGACGGCAAGCAGCTGTTCGGCGATGATGGCTCCGTGAACAAGCTGTTCACCAATCAGTTCAAGACCACCGGTGCCGGCACCGAGGCTGATCCGTATGTCACCAGCCTGGATGGCGACGAGATGAACTTTGGCAACAAGGTCATGCGCGCTCTGGGCGTGGCTGCTTCCGTCTACACTCTGGGCACCACCCCCGTTAAGAACTACATCAGCGAGAACGTCGTTGGCATCAACGGCTAATCGTTGACCCCTAGAATCTGAAGTGTGTTTCGTCCGGCGGCTCTCGGGCCGCCGGATGATAATGCCTCGTAATGGTATGCCCGGAGGCACCTGCCTCCGGGCATACCTTATTTTTTTATAAAATTTACAGTTTGGCTCTTTATTCCGCACCGCCAAACCGTTATAATAAACTGATACCTATATTCATCATGGGATGAGTAATAGGTGATAACAAAATATGAAGTCAGCCGATGCGCAGAGGTCTCCCCCTGCCCCGCAAAGTCTCTCCCAAAGGGAGAGACTTTGCGAGAAGGTCAGGCTTCAGCCTCTAACTTCACGTTTTGTTATTGCCTATTACAAGCAATGAAACCAAGAACAGGTGGTATAAAATCATGAGAGAGATTCAGACCGCAGAAAACAAGACCCTCAAGCTGACCAATGTGGTCAGCCGCCGCATCCAGCCCGAAGAGTTCAACAATATGCAGATCGTGCTGACCCAGATGCACAACTTTATCAAGAGCAACGGCGCACAGCCCCTCGGCCCTCTCGTGCAGTGCATCAAACTGCCCGCCGGCCCCAACCCCCAGCCCGAAATCTATATGATGCAGCAGGCCACCCAGCTCATCCCCCGCATGGAGGCCGGCTACTCCATGGACGCTGTGCTCCGCGTGCGCAACTGCCTGTACGCCCACTACGTCGGCCCCATGAGCCAGAGCGGCCTTGCCTCCCAGAAGCTGAACATCATGGCTTTTGAGCACGAGCTCGAGCTGACCGGCACTGTCTACACCATCTTTGTCAATCAGGATGATGACGAGGGCGTTGTGGATACCTTTATGGAGACAAAGTAATATGACGACGACCATCCGCGACATCAACGAGCTGCAGGACCGCCGCATCATGATGGAGAAAAAGCTGCCGCCTTTTGGCTACGCGCTCATTCTCCTGACGGCTGCCCTCATCCTCTTCCTCGTGGTGTGGAGCACAAAAAACTACCGCACCTACGTCAGTCAGTCCAGCGGCTCGGTGCAGGCCGCCAACAAGACCTACATCATGTCCAGCTACTCCGGCTCCATCACCGAGCTGAACATCGCCGAGGGTACCTACGTCAACGAAGGCGACCTCATCGCTCACATCAAGAGCACCGACCTCGACATGCAGCAGGACAGCATCCAGAGCCAGCTGGACATCTACAAAAAGCAGAAGAGCCAGTACGAAAAGCTGGTCAAGTCCATTCAGGACGACAAGAACTACTTCAGCGAGACGGACATTGACGACCAGCCCTACTACTACCAGTACGAGACCTACAAGAGTCAGGTTGCCCAGAAGGCCTTCGACGCCTCGCCCTATCAGGCCGCAGGCTACTCCGACGAGCAGATCAAGGCCCTGATGGAGCAGAACCAGAGCGAGGTGGAGGCCCTGTATTACTCCACTTTGCAGTCCATCTCCGCCAGCCTGACCAGTGTGCAGAGCAACATCGACAATCTGCAGAGCCAGATGGACGCCCTGAACACCGGTGCCAACGACTACTACATCTATGCCCCCACCTCCGGCGTCATCCACATGGACACGCCCTATAAGGTGGGCATGGTGCTCAGCGCCGGCACCCCGCTGGCCACCGTCGCCAGCGAGAACAGCGACCTCGAGGTGGTGGCTTTCGTCACCCTCAACGACCGACCGCTGCTCCATGTGGGCGACCCCTGCAAGATCGCCATCACCGGCCTGTCGGAGTATTCCTACGGCACCCTGACCGGCACCGTGACCTCCATCGACAGCGATGTGACCGCCAGCTCCTCCGGCTCCTACTACAAAATGACCATCACCCCGGACAGCACCTACGTCATCAGCAACAGCGGCGACAAGGTCGATCTGTCCAACGGTATGAGCGTCACCGCCCGCGTGGAGTACGACAAGCTGACCTATTTCGAATACGCGATGGAAGCTTTGGGCGTCCTGTTCCGCTAAGCGCTCACATCAACGCCCAAAGAGGTACGAAAGAATGAAACTGAACCTGAAAATGCTGGCCGTGAGCGCCGCTCTGCTGGGCCTGCTGGCCGCCGGCGCTGCGCTTCCGGCCTCTGCAGCCGGTCCCCTGAACGCGGCCGCTGCCCTCTCTCTGCCCTGGTCCGCTGCGGCTGTGGAGAGCGTCGATACCGGCACTTACGCCTCCACCATGACGGTGGGGACGCAGCAGCAGCTCTCGCCGGTCATTCTGCCCGCAAAGGCCGCACGCAAAGCTACGGTAACTTTTATGTCCAACGACAGCACCATCGTGAACGTGACGTCTGAGGGCGTGGCGCAGGCGGTGGGCGTCGGCACGGCGCAGGTCGTCGCCAGCGCAGACGGCGTGAGCTGCGTCTACACCATCACCACCGAGCTGGATGAATCCATGATCGTCAAGGAGATGGACATCACGCTGGCCTCCGGCACCATCGCTGTCGGCGAGACCACTTCCCTGTCGCTGGGCGTGCTGCCTTCCAGCGCATCGAATTATGCCAGCGTGAGCCTCAGCTCCTCCGATCCCGCTGTGGCTACCGTCAACAACTTCGGCAAAGTCACCGGTGTCGCCCCCGGCACCGCCACCATCACCGCCACCTGCGGCGATGTGAGCGCATCGGCCACTGTCAAGGTCGTCAACAGCGGCGTAGACCGTCAGTCCATCGACCTGAACACGAGCTATGTCGTCCTCAAGCCGGGTGCCAGCCGCACCATCACCGGCAAAGTGACCCCGTCTTCCGCCTCCCAGTCCCTCACCTTCAAGTCCAATGACACCAAGGTGGCCACTGTGAGCGCCAAGGGCGTCATCACTGCCGTGGGTACGGGCGCGACCTCCATCGTTGTCTCCAACGGCACGGCGTCCGCTTCGGTGACGGTCATCGTCAACCGGAATGCTTCCAGCTCCGGCAATGGCGGCGGCAGCACCGACGACAGCAACGGTGAGGTCATCACCGACCCCGTCGTGGAGGCCATCGAGGCCGACGGCACCGACGAAGTGACCTTCGCACAGCGGGAGCTCCCCACCATCACCGGCGAGATGCTGAATGCTCTCCGTCTGAACGGCAAGACCCTCGTGGTCGAGGCCGATAACTACACCATCCGCATCGCGGGCCGCGATGTAAAGAACACCTCCGCGCAGGTGAGCACAGCCCTGAGCTTTGCCCCCTCTGAGTATGGTGTCACCTTCACCCTCAACGGCGGCGAGGCTCTGCCGGGCGTCGTTCAGGTCGAGATGACCGGCGACAACGCTGCCTACACCCGCGTCTACCTGCACAATGCCCTCAAGGGCAAGTGGCAGTTCCTCAACAGCTACAAGGACCATGTCCTCGAGGCGGACACGGCGGGCGAATACCTGCTGACCACCCAGAATCTCCGCTTCGTCCATGTGGACATGACCTTCTTCATCGCGGGCCTTGTGGTCATCGTGGGCATCATCATCGCCTACATCGTCATCAAGAAACGCTATTGGTTCTGGTAACTCTCTGGATCTCAGATAAAAAGGAAAGCCTCCCTGGCTGGGGAGGCTTTCCTTTTTTGTTCTATTTACTCCACCGTCACGCTCTTGGCCAGATTGCGGGGCTTATCGACGTCACAGCCGCGCAGGACGGCCATATAGTAGGCGAACAGCTGCAGCGGCACGATGAGCTGCAGGGGCATCAGCAGCTCGTCATAGTCGTCCAGACGTACCACATAGTCCGCCACGCCCTCCGGGACGACAACGTCCTTCGTCGTGAAGAGGATGACCCGCGCACCGCGGCTCTTGGTCTCCTTGGCGTTGGAGATGGTCTTCTCGTACACCTGCTTCTGGGTGGCCAGCGCGATGACCGGCACACCGTCGGTGATGAGGCTGATGGTGCCGTGCTTGAGCTCACCGGCAGCGTAGGCGTCCGAGTGGACGTAGCTGATCTCCTTGAGCTTGAGGCTGCCTTCCAGCGAGAGGGCGTAGTCGAAGCCGCGCCCGATGAAGAAGCAGCTCTGGGTGTTGACGAAGCGGCTGGCGAGGTACTTTATCTGCTCACAGTCGGCCAGACGAGGCTGGATGACCTCACCGGCGCGGAGCAGCTCGGCGGTCAGGCGGCGGGTCTCTGCCTCGCTCAGACGGCCTCTGGCGTAGGCCAGACGGAACGCGAAGAGGTAGAGGGTGCAGAGCTGCACCATATAGGCTTTGGTGGACGCCACGGCGATCTCCGGGCCGGCGTAGGTGTAGAGGACGTAGTCCGCTGCGCGGGCGATGGAGCTGCCTACCACATTGACGACAGCCAGCACCGGCACACCCCTGCTCTTGGCGAGGCGGAGGGCGGCCAGCGTGTCGCTGGTCTCG
>OJOF01002720.1_pt1 | contig 10734 bp, 8 predicted proteins | sample 1598181 | NCBI WGS metagenome assembly OJOF01 (sample SAMN01915226, study PRJEB22387) | human gut metagenome | isolation source: stool | host: Homo sapiens | place: USA
AGCCGCACGAATCCCTGAACCATTACAGCTACGGTGCCATCTGCGGCTGGCTGTTCGGCGGTGTGTGCGGCATCCGGTACACGGACGGCGCACTGACGATTGCACCTACGCCCGACAAATCGCTGGACTGGGCAAAAGCCACCTACGATTCCCCAGCCGGGCGCATTGTAAGCGGCTGGCGGTATGACGGCGATGCGGTAACCTATGAGTTTGAGATCCCTGCCAATCTGACCGCCGATGTCACCCTGCCCGATGGGCGTAAGTTTACCCTTGCCCCCGGAAAGCACACAGTATAAGAAGAAAGCGCGTGCCCTGCCGTAAAACTTACGGCAGGGCAGGCGCTGTTTTTGATAAACTGGAATTTGCCCCCTCGGTAAAATTGAATTTACCCCTTATCAAATTCCAAAGGTTTCTGGTGGGATATCTATTCCAATCATTCGTCCAAATGCAAGTCCCCATTTCACAAAATTATATGATATGGATGTAATTATATTATCTGTAATAATATATCCCTCTTTAACTGGAGATTCTAAGTTGGCATCCCACCCTACCATCTTTTCTAAATCTTGTGCGGTGAAGACATTCGCGCTGGCGTCCGCGGAGAAGGAGGTGTATGCGTTGTCGCTGAATGTCTGCACCGTTCTGTAGCTTTACAAAAGGAAGGGAAAAAGAGTATAATCTGAACAATCGGCATAGGAAATATACGGTAAGGCAAGACAGAAACGCACAATATCAGTTGATGCAAGGCGATTGCCATATTTGGCGGGTAAGCTGCATCGGATCACGAAACGGGGATTTACCATGATACGCATCGCAATCGTAGAGGATGATACAGGGTATCGCAGTCAACTCGGAAAGTACATTGATCAGTATCAAAGCGATTTTTCGGAAACGGTCAGTGTATCTGAATTTTCAGACGGATTGGAAATTGTCGAAAAATATAAATCCGAGTATGACATAATCCTGATGGATATCCAAATGAAGCATATGGACGGTATGCAGGCGGCCATGCGCATACGGGATATGGATAAAAATGTCATCATTATATTTATTACAAATTCAGCGCAATTTGCTGTGCAGGGATATAAGGTCGAGGCATTAGACTATGTATTGAAGCCCATTCAATACTTTGCCTTCTCCCAGGTGCTGCATAATGCGGTTAAAAAAGTACATGGAAAATCCAAGTTCTATATACATCTGATACAGGAGAGCAAGATGATCCGGCTGGATGCAGACCAGATACTGTATATTGAAAGCCGCGGGCATACAATTATCTACCATACCGAGATCGGTGAGTATGCAGAGAGAGGATCACTGAAAGGTGCTGAAGAAAAGCTCGCGCAGAGGCATTACTATAAGTGCAACAACTGCTATTTGGTAAATCTGGCGCATGTGGAGCGTGTGAATCAGCTGGTCGTAACCGTAAAAGGGCAGGCCCTGCAAATCAGCCGTGCACGGAAGAAAAGCTTTATGGAAGCCCTTGCTGCATATATGGGAGGCGAATAACAGGCGTGATACAGGATATTCCGAAATTGTATACTGCGCTGGCGGAGTGGTTGGCATGTGTGCTGTTTGTAAGGCTGCTGCCCCAGCGTTATAATGCAGCAAAAACGGCCGGGATCCTGGCAGCAGCGCTGCCTTTATTCGGCTTGGTGCAGTGGTTGATCGGCATTGTTCCGCTAAGCCTTTGGATTCCCGGCATGATCGTGGCTTTGGTTTTGATGTACGCTACAATCTGGTTGTGCTGCCGCTTGAACTTTTGCGATACGGGTTTTTGGTGGGCGCTGGCGTTCACGCTGGCAGAGTTTGTTGCATCGCTGGAGTGGCAGCTCTATTCATTCGGCGCATCAAAGATGCCGGGCAGTTGGTGGATACAGGGACTGTTCTTGCTGGCTTTTTATGGCGGCGGCTTTGGCGTTTTTCTGCGACTTGAGCAGAAAAGGCTGAGAGATAAAGCGCCACTGCATATGACAAGGCGTGAAAGCATATCGGCGGCCGTTATAGCGATCTGCACATTTTTAATCAGCAATATCAGCTATGTGACGACCAATACGCCGTTCAGCGGGCGTATGACCACGGAAATATTCTGGATACGAACGCTGGTGGATTTCGCGGGCGTGGCTGTGCTGCTTTCCATGCAGGATAGGTGGCAGGACATGCAGACCCAACACGAATTAACGGCAATCCAGACACTTTTAAAGCGGCAGTATGAGCAATACCGCATCAGTCGTGATAACAGTGAAGCAATCAACCGCAAATACCACGACTTAAAGCATCAGATACAGGTCATTCGGATGGAGTCAGATGCGGCCAGAAGAGAGGAATACCTTTCGCAACTGGAAAAAGGAATGCAGAGCCTGGGTGTGAATCAGCATTCCGGAAAGGATGTGCTGGATACGATCCTGTCAGATAAGCAGCTGTATTGCAGTCAGCATCAGATCACGCTGACGATCGTTGCGGACGGTGCAAGGTTGGATTTTATTGAAACGATGGACATCTGCAGCATATTCGGCAATGCGCTTGACAATGCAATAGAGGGTGTGGAAAAGCTGGCCGACCCGCAGCAGCGCCTTATCCGGGTGGCTGTCTATACGCAGAATGTGTTTTTGATCATCCGGGTGGAAAACTATTGTACAGCGCAACTTTCTGTTGTGGACGGAGAGTATCGCACAACGAAGCATGATAAGGATATGCATGGCTACGGGATAAAAAGCATCCGATATACAGCAGAGAAGTATGGCGGATCGGTTTCGGCAGATTGTTCAGATAACTGGTTCCATCTGAGCGTTCTCCTTCCATTGCCGGAAAAAGCCTGATCCTATACAGAACGGCTGTGCGGTTACATGGTATAAAAATTTCTGCCGCGCGGCAGAGACGAAGCGGTGCTTAAGCCGTAAGGCGGGAATTATGCGGTGTTGCCTTGGAAATACAGCCGGCCAGCGCGCAGACAAAAACAGTTTTAAGCATGTGGGAGCGGTGCAGAGTTGATCTGCACCGCTTTTTTGTGGAATGCACAAAAGGAAACATATATGCTCGAAAAAAGTGTTCAAGAATGCAAGTTGTGCCACTGTGGAGACGGGTTATGCCAAAATCCCCCGAAAAAAGAAGGAGTTGTGCTACACTTAAAACATAACAGCAGAAAGGAAGGAGGTGAAAACTGTGAACAGACAAGCAGTGAACCCATATTTGCCATCGTGGGAATATATTCCGGATGGGGAACCGCATGTGTTCAATGGTAGAGTGTATGTCTATGGCTCACATGACCGCTTCAACGCACCGATCTTCTGTGTGAATGACTACGTTTGCTGGTCGGCACCGGTGGAAGATCTTTCCGAATGGCGGTACGAGGGAGTTATCTACCGCAAAAAACAGGACCCCAAAAATCCATTGGGATACCATCTGCTTTTTGCACCGGATGTCTGCCAAGGCCCGGACGGCCGGTACTACCTCTACTATGCGTTTGACTTTTTAGGCATTATGAGCGTGGCGGTCTGCGATACACCTGCGGGAGAATATAAATTTTTGGGTCATATTCACTATGCGGACGGCACACTCTGGGGACGAAGAAGGGGAGATCAGCTTCCGTTTGATCCCGGCGTTTTGGCAGATGATGACGGGCGCGTATGGCTGTATTCCGGCTTTTATAATGCAGTGCCTGCTATTCTGACAGGTGGACACAAGCTTAGATGTGACGGCGGTACAGTTCTGGAACTTGAAAAAGATATGGTGACGATAAAAACGGAGCCGCGCGTGATTTTTCCTAAAAAAGGGCCGGGAGCCTTTCAAGGACATGAGTTTTTTGAGGCAAGCTCGATACGCAAGGAAGGAAAAACCTATATCTTCGTATACTCCTCTCGTCATAACCATGAATTGTGCTATGCGACCAGCCAAAGCCCCGACAGAGATTTCTCTTACGGCGGCACTCTGGTTAGTCAGGGTGATATTTTCCTGGACAGCAACCTGTCCGAAAAGCACGCAGCTAACTATTTGGGCAATACACATGGCGGGCTGCTCAAGCTAGAGGACAAATGGTATGTTTTCTATCATAGGCAAACCAACCGTCATTCGTATTCCCGGCAGGCTTGTGCCGAGAAGCTTCGGCGTAACGAAAACGGAGCGTTTCTGCAGGCAGAGGTCACAAGCTGCGGCCTAAACGATGGACCCTTAAAGGGAAAAGGCCGTTATGAGGCGCGTATTGCCTGCAACCTCTGGGGGAAGAATGGTACCGGACGCTATGACGGACCTTTTCCGAAATGGCGGCTGCGCAATCACCCCTATTTCACGCAGGACGGGCCGGACAGAGAGGACAGCGGCAATCAGTACATTGCCAATATGCGCGATGGTGCAGTGGCAGGATTCAAGTACTTTGCCTTTAAAGATGCTGCTGAGATAAAGGTACATTGTACCGGCTCTGCAAACGGACGACTTCAGGTGTCAACCGCACCGGATTTTTCCACGCTGTGTGCCGATATTTTCATAAAAAACGGCAGTCAGGTGGGGGAGAAGGTGTCCCTTACGATCCCTGATGGAACCTATCCATTGTATTTCCGTTTTACGGGTAGTGGGAAAATGAATTTCCACTGGTTTGAATTACAATAAATACGCATTGAACCGCATACCCATTTACTTTTGAAGGAGAAACGAAATGAAAAATAAGAAGAGGTTTGTGCCGTGGCTGATTGCTGCAGTTATCATTGCGGCATTGGCAGTAATAGGGAAAAAACTGTACGATTTAATGTTTGGCGGCTCCCTGGCAGTTACGACCGAGGATTTGAAGAACGGCATTATTGCTTGTAGCCCGGCTATTATCTTTATTGTTGTTGTACTAATCGCGGCGCTCATCGTAGTGGTCGCAGCCGGAAAGCTAAAACAGCCGAAGCGCGCGCTGGTGCGTGCACAGGCCCCGATTGCAATTTTGCTGGCTATTACGCTTTCCGTCAACTGGGTTATTCTCGGCGTAGAATACTCGGTGGTGAACAGTGTTTTTGCTGAGGATGTCAAGGTCTCGGACGAAACAATGGCATCCGGCCGTGCGATTGCAGACCAGATTGCATCCGAGGGCATCGTTCTGCTGAAGAATGATGACAAGGCGCTGCCGTTGAGCGCCGGTACAAAGCTCAACTTGTTTGGCTGGTCGAGCGTTCGCCCGTTGTATGGCGGCACCGGCTCCGGTGACAGTGATACAAGCAATGCAGTTTCTCTGATTGACGGCCTTAAGCATGCGGGCTTTGAAGTTAATGAGGAGCTTGTGAAATTCTATGAGAATTTCCGTACAGAGCGTCCTGTCGGTACGATCCGTCTGCGTGAGATCGGCAGCAAGCGCGGCGATTTCACCGTTCCGGAGCCTACCATTGCAGAGTACGAGAACGCTAACATTTTTGAGGATGCGGTCGCTTACTCAGATACAGCGGTGGTTGTTGTCAGCCGTACCGGCGGCGAGGGCTTTGATGTCCCGCAGAGCATCACCGGCCCGGATGAATACAATGCACAGTACGGCGGGCTCGCACAGTTCTATGATTTTACAACGCAGGCAGAAGACCTCGATGCCGGCAAGAGCTACCTGGAATTAAGTAACCGCGAGATTGCAATGGTAGATCGCGTTTGTAAAGAGTTCAAGAATGTTATCGTTGTGGTCAACTCCTCCAATGCTATGGAGCTTGGCTGGCTGGATCAGTATGACAGCATTAAGGCAGCCGTTCTGTGCGGTGCGCCCGGCGAGCTTGGCTTTGATTCCCTCGGAAAGATCCTGAGCGGTGAAGTGAATCCGTCCGGACATCTGGCGGATACCTATGTCTACGATCTGCTCGCAACACCCACGGTCAACAACTTCGGCGGCTTTGCGTATGATAACTATGCAGAGGTTACGGGGAGCCAGGACAACCGTGCCATGTTTGTCAACTACTGCGAGGGCATCTATGTTGGCTACAAATTCTATGAAACGGCTGCTGCAGAGGGCCTTATTGATTATGATAAGGTGGTTCAGTATCCGTTCGGCTATGGCTTGAGCTACACTACCTTTGATTCGTCAATTGCAGCTGTCGAGGATGATGGCGAGAAAATCACGCTGGATGTAGCAGTTAAAAATACCGGCGATACAGCAGGAAAATATGTTGCAGAAATTTTCTATGAGCCGCCGTATTATAACGGTGGCATCGAAAAGGCAGCAGCAAATCTTGTGCAGTACGCCAAGACGGAAATCCTGCAGCCCGGCGAAGCACAGACCCTGAAGATCACCTTCCGTTATGAGGATATGGCCTCCTATGATTCGAACGGCATCAAGAGTGCGAATGGTGCGTATGTACTCGAGGCAGGCGACTATAAGATCAATCTCTGCTCGGATTCTCATACGATCCTGGATACCTATGTTGCCAAGGTGGACAAGGACGTCATCTATGACGATGCACATGATGGCGCTCGCTCCACAGATCAGGTGGCTGCTACAAACCAGCTCACTTTTGCGCAGGGAGATGTGACCTATCTCAGCCGTGCCGATGGCTTTGCCAACTATGCAGAGGCTACCGCTGCGCCTGCAAACCATAGCCTGAGTGCACAGGCACTGGCAGACTATGCAAGTGCAGCAACCTTTGATGCGGCAAAATACGATGACCCCAATGCTGTGATGCCGACCACCGGGGCGAATAACGGGTTGAAACTTGCTGATCTGACCGGCGTTGCTTACGATGACCCCAAGTGGGAGCAGCTTCTCGATGAACTCACGGTCAATGACTTGTTCAGCCTTACGGCAGACGGTGGTTACCATACCGTTGGTGTTGAATCCATCGGCCTGTCCGCAACGGAGGACTGTGACGGCCCGACAGGTGTGCACAGCAACTACAATCCTGCCGCAGGTCCGAGCTATCCTGGTACTGTGATGCTGGCATGCACCTGGAACCAGCCGCTGGCCAAGGCGCGCGGTGAACAGATTGCAAAGGAATGTGCTGAAATCAACTGTACAGGCTGGTATGCACCTGCAATGAATATCCACCGCAGCGCATTCGGCGGGCGTAACTTTGAATACTATTCCGAGTGCGGCGTTCTCTCCGGGCTGACCGCAGCTGCAGAGGTGTCCGGCGCAACCGAAAATGGTCTGATTTGCTATGTGAAGCATTTTGCCTTCAACGATCAGGACAACTATCGTCAGAATAACATCTGCACATGGCTGAATGAACAGTCTGCCCGCGAAATTTACCTCAAGGCGTTTGAACAGCCGATCAAGGCAGGCGGCATGGGCGTTATGACCTCTATGAATGCGGTCGGTCCTGTCTGGGCCGGTGGCTGCAAGGCTCTTTTGACGAACATTCTGCGTGATGAATGGGGCTTCCATGGCGCTGTCATTACAGACGCAGTCGTCAGCGCATGGTATATGGACGGTAATCTGGCAATTCGTACCGGCGGCACGAAGATGCTGGCGTTTAACATTACGAATGAGTTCTACCGTGATTTGAACTCTGTCGGTACGGTAACGGCTATGCGCAATGCGGCACACGGCACGCTGTATGCATTGGCAAACTCCTTCGCTGTGACGCGTGCGGTATCTGTGCCGAAGTGGGTAAAGACGACCTACGCAGTGGATGCAGTTGTTGCAATCATCCTTGTCGCTTGGGAAATCTGCGCAATCCGCAAATACCGCAAGGCAAAAAAAGAGGACGAGGATACTGAGCAATAAGATGTCTTATGAAAGATAAAAGGAATACAGCAAAAACAGCCAATCAGGATATAATGCAGTGGATCCGTGAGGGAGGTTTGTTTGTAATTGTATGCAACCTCATTACGGTGTTTAAGTACATATTGCTGCAGTTCCTGCCTGCTGCTTTTGCAAATATGCCCAAGGTGGATTTTGGCTGGCCGGGAATCGAAGTGACCATGCTGGGAGCAACCTTCAAATGGAACATTTTGGGCTATGACGCAGAACATGGTGGTTTGCCTTATTTTTGCGCTTATATGATAGCCATGATACTGGGTGAGGTAATCAATTTCCCAATACAAAGAAATGTCGTTTTCCGCAGCAAGGGGAATCTTACCTGGCAGATCGTTTGGTATGCGGTTGCATTTTGCGTAATAACCTGTATTGTAAATTCTATAAACTGCATTTGGGTCGCAACAGCTGCGCGATATGTGCCGGATTTTATTTACAATATTGGTACAACGGTATTGAACGGCGGTGTTTCCATGGTAATCTTCTTTTTCGTCAACAAGGTCATTTTCCCAACCAGCGATTAAGACGACGTCTCTTATCTTCTACAGGAATCACCTGAGCGCAGTGATGATGCGTTTGCCCACTCAGAAAGCGTAAAACACGCCCGGACAGCTTGCACTTGTGCAGCTGTCCGGGCGTGTTGTTGTTTTTTGCAAGACCGCCAAAAGCAAGCGGCTGAAACTGTGCAATACTGCTTGTGTGAGAAAGGCACTCGGCGTGCTGCTGTGCCAGTCACAGGCGGATCATCCAGCTGCATCTTCTGAACATGACAAGCGAGACGGCCAAGCGGAAAATATCCTCCTGTGTAAGCAGTGTATATAAAGCAAAAGTTGACTTTTGTGCTGATTTCGAATACGATATAGGCACAAAAGTATGGTGGTACCAGTGGTAAATATAAGTAGCTCGGCACAGGTGCAGGAGATTCTGACCCGCGCAGCTTGCGGAGCATTCGCCAATGGTGGGGAGGCGGCAGAATGAATTCTTTTTCGGTAGAGCAAAAAAGAGTAGATGTATTCGAAAGTGCCGCGCCAAACAAGCCGGTGATTTATCTGAATACCTATGGACGCGAGGGAGCGCAGATCTTTCAGTATTTGACAGACATCGGCTATCAGGATTTTTCGCTGGTTGCAGTCAGTAAGCTGGAATGGAATCATGATATGGTGCCATGGGATATTCCGCCCATATTCAAAAATGGTGCATCATATACCAGCGGAGCCGATGAGTACCTGCGCCTTCTGATAAACCAAATTATACCGAAAGCAGAAAGTCTGTTGCAGGGGACCCCCGCCTGGCGGGGAATTGCGGGATATTCACTGGCCGGACTGTTTGCACTGTATTCTATTTATCAGACGGACGCCTTTTCGCGAGTTGCGAGTGTCTCCGGCTCGCTGTGGTTTCCGGGAATAAAAGAGTATGTCGTTTCCCGTACACCCGTGAAAAAACCTGCCGATATCTTCTTTTCGCTGGGCGACCGGGAGTGCCGCACCCAGAATTCGCTTCTAAGATGTGTTCAGCAGAATACCGAATCCATCGAAAGATATTACCACGAGCAGGGAATAGATACGACCTTCCAATTAAATCCCGGCAATCACTTTAAAGATGTGGTACAGCGAACAGCAGCAGGACTTCAGTGGCTATTGAGCAAAGAATATGACCCATGAAAGGTGCAGCATAATGGGATATAAAGTTTTGTGCACTGATTAGTTAGCTCAAACAGCTATTCCGTAATCTAAATTGCTTATAAAAGAATCACCACACAATTCTAAGAGCCGCTGCGGCTGTGTTTAGAATTGTGTGGTGATGTTTTTATCCAGCTAACGCCCACGCGCCCATAAGAACCGTCACAAACAGGATGTTGGAAACTGTGAACAACGCAAAATACCGGCCTTTTTGTAACGGCAACTCCCTTGCAATTTCGCGATACGAGATCAGGCTGGCCATTGAGGCAATCAGCGTGCCAAGGCCGCCAAGATTTGTGCCGATGATCAGGGCGCGGATATTCTCTGTAAATCCCGAAAGCAGGATCGCCGCAGGCACATTGCTGGTTACCTGTGAGGCAAGCACAGAAACCCATACCTCGTGGCCGGTAAGAATATGCTGCAGCCATCCGGAAAAGGCGGCAAAACGCCCCAGATTGCCAATAAAGATAAAGAGCATAACAAAGGTAAGGATCAGCGAATAGTCCACACGGCATAATGTGTTCCGGTCTGCCAAAAGCACACAGGCCAGAACCGCAGCAAAGGCGATACCATAGGGCAGAACACGCAGTACCACCAACAGACAGAGCACGAATAAAATACTGTACAGCGATAATAGTGCCTTGTTCGGGCTTGCAGCAGCCGCAGAATGAGCCATGGAGATCTTTGCGCCACGGCGGCACAGCCCCACCGCCCATAGCGCAAGAAGTGCCAGCGACAGGATGGAGTAGGGGAGCATCAGCAAAACAAAAGAACCCATATCCATTCCGCTTTTTCCATACAGGTACAGGTTTTGCGGATTACCAAGAGGTGTTAGCATACTGCCGAGGTTTGCGGCTATCGTCTGCATGCAGACGATGGGAAGCAGCAGCTTATCCCGAACGGCAGCATCCAAGCTGTTTACAACAACAAATGTGAACGGAACAAAGGTAAGCAGCGATACATCATTAGTGATCACCATGCTTGAGAAAAAGCACAGCCCCACCAGAACAGCGGTCAGCTGAAGCGTTGTGCGGGTATGGGACAGCAGCGCGCGCCCAAGCCGATCGAAAACGCCCTGCCCCCGCAGCCCGGCCATGACGGTCATGAGTGAGAACAGGATCGCAAGCGTGCGAAAATCAATATAACCAAGATATTCTGCATCCGGAAGAACGAAGCAGGATGAAACCAAAGCCAGACAGGCAGCAATGCTTAGAACAGGCTCTTTTTGAAAAACGCGTTTTATCGCCATGGCAGGAAGCTCTTTTCCGTAAAGGCAATACCGCACAATTCCCGCCTAACGGCTCAAGCGCCGCTCCGGCGGCTGCGGCACGGCATCTGCGTTGCCAAAATGCTCGATAA